>Ga0193697_1000317_pt1 | contig 18435 bp, 28 predicted proteins | sample L3m2metaG_FD_145073 | JGI IMG/M metagenome (GOLD analysis project Ga0193697, IMG submission 145073) | Soil microbial communities from a riparian zone of the East river system, Colorado, United States - L3m2 | ecosystem: Environmental > Terrestrial > Soil > Riparian zone | place: USA: East River... | reverse complement strand
TCGCGCAATGCAAAAACAACCCGCAGACCGTGCTCGACCCATTCATGGGGTCAGGGACCACCGGCGTTGCTGCTGTACAATTGGGCCGCAGCTTTATTGGGATTGAGCGCCTGCCAAAGTACTTCGACATCGCTTGCGAGCGAATCGCGCTGGCCTACGCGCAGCGTCCCCTCTTTGAGCCCGAACCATTTAAACCACCCGTGCAACTGAGGATCGAATGAATAGCCCCGTCATCGTCGGAGACGCAACGCTCTACCTGGGCGATTGCCGCGAGATACTTCCATCGCTGCCAAAGGTCGACGCCGTCATCACCGACCCACCCTACTCGGAGCAGTGCCACACCGGGCACGACGCTGGCTCGCGCGCTGGCAACGACGGCGCTGTGCGCTCGACGCTTGGCTACTCGGCGCTGACCCAGGCCGACGTGCTTGCGCTGGCCGACGCCTACGTCGCTGCGTCGGTGTCCTGGGTCGTCTGGATGACCGATAGCAACCTCGCCATGCAAGTGCGCGCAGCGTTGGAGCAACGGGGGCTTTGTACATTCTCGCCGCTGCCGTTCTACCAACCTGGACGCAGCATTCGCCTATCGGGCGACGGGCCGTCAAGCTGGACGGACTGGATCGTCGTCGCACGCACAAAAGCCGCGCACAAATGGGGCACGCTGCCTGGAGGATACATCGCTGGGCCTGGATGGAATGATAAGGCACTCATGGGCGGCAAACCAACCGCGCTCATGGACGCACTGGTCATGGACTACACGCGCCTGGGCGCGACGGTGCTCGACTCGCACATGGGCGCTGGGACGACCGGCATCTCTTGCATGAGGACCGGCCGCAAGTTCATCGGCTGCGAGATAGACCCTGCGACCTTCGACATCGCCTGCCACCGCATCGAGCAAGCGTACAACCAACGGCCGCTCTTCATGCCCGAGCCGCTGAAGCCGCAAGAGCAACTCGGACTGATCTAAATGCACAAAGTCATCATCGAGAACGCGACGCTCTACCTGGGCGATTGCCGCGACATCCTGCCGACGCTGGGCAAAGTCGATGCCGTCATCACCGACCCACCTTATGGCATCAACTACGGGAAGCTGATGAAGGGAAAAGGCGACGGGAACGGCGGCTTAGATCGCAATCGATGGAAGGACTACGCTGCGTTCGACTGGGACACTGATCGCCCAAGCCGCGAGGTCTTTGACTTGCTGCGCGACGTCAGCAAGCAGCAGATAATTTGGGGCGGCAACTACTTCGCTGATCTTCTCCCGCCATCCATGCAGTGGTTGGTGTGGGATAAGTGCCAAACGTTTTCGCTCGCTGACTTTGAGCTTGCCTGGACGTCGCAGCAGAAAGCCGCACGCCTCTTCCGGCTATCTCGCCCAGAAGCCCTGCAAGATGGTCGCCAGCACCCGACGCAGAAGCCGATTGCGTTGATGAAATGGTGCATTGCAATTGTCAGCGACGCACTCGAGATCGTTGATCCATTCATGGGATCAGGGACCACCGGCGTTGCTGCAGTCGAAATGCGCAAAGGCTTCATCGGCATCGAGCGCGAGCCTGCGTACTTCGATATCGCGTGCAAGCGCATCGCGCACGCCTACAACCAGCCGCCACTCTTTGACGAACCAATGAATCCGCAAGAGCAGATCGGGCTAATTTAATTGTGTGCTACAATCTGGGCTGGATTTAACGCAAACAGAAAGGCACCAACATGGCAAAGATTAAGCTCAAGACCTTCAAAGGCATCGTGGCCGCGCGCCAGAACGCGCTGTACACAATGGCAAACGGCGACAAGGTCTACGCAATGGGCGGCGAGATGGCCGAAGTCGGCGCAGAGATCAAGTACGTCGCAAGCCCCTCCAGCCGCACGGTACAAATGGGCGGCAGGTCGAACGCCTGGGCCGAGAGCCGCGACGACTACAGCAAAATGTTTTTCAGGCAATACGAATGAGATTCGTCACCTGCAGCCGCGCGCTGTACCGGGTCACCGAGCGCAACTACCGCCGCCTCATGCTCGCCATCGCGCGCAATGAGGAGGTCGACATCAATAAGTTTGGCATCCGCCTGGGCGTCATCGACGCGGATATCACCAAACTCGATCCCTATAGCGGACAACTCGCGCTAGGCACGCCGCCGCGCAAACGCTAACGGCACAGCAGCCGCCTGCGATAGTCCTTCTCGCTTTCGCCAGCGCGCTGCGGTGGCTTCGCATCGGTCCCATTCAGGTGGTCCGGCAGCTGCAGCTTCGAACGCTTCGTGCGCACCGGCACCTGCGGCACCGCCTCTTCGAGCTTCTTCAACATCTCGCTGAAGTCGGCCGCGTCTTCAATTGCCCGATTCATCATTTGCATCTTGCTCTCCTATATGCTGCGCGATACCAAGAGCGACGCCATCCAGCACGCAAGGCCCGCCGCCATGAGATTCAGACGACCCGCTGTAACACCGACAGCCGCCAAGATAAACAGCACCAACGCTGCGATTAAAAATGCCATACCAATCATGATTCACCTTTCACAATCCCGCCCTCTTGAAAGCGTCGGCGTTGCGCTTGCGCAGCACGTCGAGGTTGATATCCTCGCCGCTTGCGTTGCGCATATCCTCCAGCGATAGGTTGCCCTCAGAGAACAACTTAGCGCGCGTGTCGCCTAGCACCTGCCGCTGCCTCGCTGGCGTCTGGTCAGCGAGCCATTCTTCGTAGGTCGTCTTCGCGGGCACTTGCCCGTCCATCGCTGAGCGCGTGCCTGGATCAAAGTCCTCCCACTCGCCAACGTCACCCGTCGCACCAAGTTCCTTCCACGACTTAGTGAGCTGCACGTACGTCGACCTGCATTGCCAATGCAGCCGCCCAGGTCCAGCCCCCCACGGAAATTCATGGTCGATAGGTTTGTGATCGAGCGTGTACGTCTTGCCGTCACGCATCTGACATTGGGGCGTCGTCCGATTGTCCAGCGTCGACAACCATTGCAACCCCTTCAGGATATCCTCGTTGGCTTCGGTCACCAAATCCTTCGCAAAGTGCGCGGTGTGCGATAGCGCCGTGCGCACAACCGCCGCCGCTTCCCGCCGCGTGATCTCCAGCGCGCCGTCGCGATACTTGTTCTCGCGCGTCCCGCGCAGGTCGCGCACGATCTGATCGGTCGTCCTATTTTGCACGTAGCCATCGGCAATCGTGCGCCGGATTAACCGCGCCTTGCTTGCCTCTTGGTCCTTGAGGAACTCGGACAGCAACGCACCTTGGAATGGCCGCGACATCGCACCGGCGTAGGCTTGCGTCACGCTGACGCGCGCGATGTCGAAGGATGGCGGCATATTGCGCGCGAGCATCCCCTCTTGGAATTGAAGCTCCAGCGCCGTCAAGCCCCTGATCTCTTCGCGCAACGTGCTATCGACCTCGGCGTACATGGTGTGGTTTAGATCGCGCACGCTCTCTAGCATAACCTCGAGCCGCTTGATCGTAAAACGCTCCGGGTCCATCGTCTCGAGCTTTGTGATTAGCTCAGTGAATAGCGCCGCGTCCGCGCGATTCAAGATCGTTATTATGCGACGCACCACGTTGTTGGAATAGGCGCGCAGATTCACGGCGTGATCGATCTGCGCATCTCGCAACGCGACGTTGACGGATTCGGCCACGACCTACCTTGCCCGCGCCTTGGCACGCCTTTCCGGGGGCGCTGGGGGCACGACCTTGATCGGGGGCGTTGGGGGCTTTGCAGCCCCATTCCCGCCCGCCCCTGCGCCTGCCGCCGCCGCTGCGGCCGTAGCCGCCAGCCCAGGCGGCGTGACGCCGGGAAGCCCAGGCGCAGGCACGCCCATCATGCCGAGCGGTTCCTCTTCCTCGACGTCCTTGTCGATATCTTCGTTGCTGCGCTCAGTAGCAATAAGCCCAAGCCGCCGATAAAAATCGCGCACGTCATTCTTCGCCAGCAAGCCGCTCTGCCACGACTTAATGAGTTCAGCCATGAGTTGCGGATTCGCCTGTAGCTGGACGAAGTCCTGCTGTATCTTAAACGCGTCGGCATAATCCGCCTCTGCTGGCATGTCCATGAAGGCCGCACAGAAGCCTATGGCACGTTGATAGGCTTCGCTCACGTTCGATACGCATAGCGATAGGACGGAAGTCGTTGCCTCGCGATCATTATTTTCACCAGTCGCAGTCTTGTTTGCCTTGGTCCCTTCAATCATGCGCGCACCGACTGCGATCATCTGCGCCTCTTTGTGCACCATCGCATCAGCCGCTAGCGTGTTGGGCTGCGCTTGCTCCATCCCAAACGCCGCGCCTTGCGGCAATAGGATCGGGCTGCGCGAGCCGATGTACATCTTCTGCCCGGTGTACCTGCGCTCGCCGTTGTTATCGAGCACGTACGGATTCTGCATGAAGTCACGCCATTGCTCCGTGAGGCCACTGATCCACGGCTGCACTTGCCCGCAGAAGAAAACGCTGTCCTCATAGTCGGCGCTGTTGCGGAAGTGCGCGAGGTTCAATTGCGCGAGCCCGTATAGCGGGGCTGGATCGATGTTCGCATCGTTGTTATTCGAACCGATGAACGTGAATGGGATGTCCGTGAGCACCTTGCCTTTGCTGCGCAGCTCCACGGCGTCGATGATATCCTCTTCCCCCGTTGCCACATTCTTGACCGTGCCCAGCGCAACGAGCCGCTTCGTCTTTGTGACGCCAGTGTCCTCACGCCACAGCCGCACCTGCACGTTGCCCGCCTCATTGCGCGTGATCTCGCGCCATTGCTTCACGATAACGATGCCCCACTCGCCATCCTCTTCCTCGGCTTCCTCTTCGAGGACGATCATGCACAGCGACGCTTTGCCATCGACGATGTCATACCGCCAATTGATGATCGACTCAGCGTGGTACGCCTTGATGACCGGATGCCCCAGCGCCTCGGACCAATCGACAAACAAACCATGCCGACCGACTGCGAGGTTATTGTTTAGCGTCGCCTGCGACTGCTGATAAAGGCTAACGCCCAGGCCATCACAATCTTTGAGCAAGTACTCGAGCTGCGTGGGCAACTCGGTCACTGGATCGCGATGGAAGGCCAGCCCGACCAAGCCCTCGAGTGTGAATTGGGTCGCCGGGTACCACACCGCACGCGAGCGATAGGCTTTGTTGCGCGCTACGTTCTCGACGCTCGCATCGGTCGAGTTAAGCATGGGCAAGTAGGCGTCACCGCGCAGCGCGTTGTCGCCGGACACGACATCGCGCACGACGGCCCACCGCTCTTTGATCGTCAGAGGGACGCGGTTGAACGAGACATCCGCGACGAGTCCAGTTGGTGCGCTCATGGTTGTTTCTTCCCGCTAAGCCAGCGAGTCAGCGCGCCACGCAAGCCGCCGATCATCTCTTGCTGCTCCGAGTCGCTTGCGAGCGTGGTTGCAATGCGGGATACCAGCACCGCCCGCCATTCGGGTCGCCCTTGCCACGCACCATCGGTTACGTTGTCGATGAACTCTCGGCACTCCGTCAAGAGCGCTCGTTGATCTGCGGATAGCATAGCTTTCTCCTTTTCAACCGTTGGTGCTGAATCCAATGCTGATCGTCATGGCGTCGCTCGCCGTCTTCAGCAAGCGATAGCCCGCCTCGTCTGCGACGTGGTCCTCTGCGTCGGTGTCGATGTCATCCGGGTCACGCTCCAAGCGCGGCAACACTGGGATCGTGCGAATGAACTGCGGACAAGTGTTGAAGACGAACAGGCCAGCGTCTTCCATGCGAGGCTTGAGGGACGCGGCCATACGCCCACGCATCAACGCCCACCGCCGCTTGCGCGAGCCTGGAGTCTTGTCGGCCTTCGTCCAGTAGACGCCTAACGCTGCTTGCTGCTTCGCTGGGCTATCGCCGTTGATCTCGTCAAAGATACTCGAGTCCGCAGGCCCAGGCGTACACCGCATGTGCATCGCCCATTCCTTCTGCCGTTCGATGATGCCTTGCGCAATGGTGCGGTCAGTCAGGCGCAGCCCTTGATTCGGTTTCCCATTCCAGCCATACCACTCGTTGATGCGGAAGAGCGTGCCGCGCGGGAATGACCAACGCTTGCCCGTTGCGAGATAGCACTCAGTGCCATCGCTCTCGGCCCACCAGCCAATCGAGAAAGGCTTGCTGCTGCCCCAGTCGAACGACCTATCGACCGCCCATGATGGCGGGATGGCAAATGGCTCAATGACGTGGATGTCACGCCGCCACACGTCGTCGAACATACCGCCAGCGACGATATCCCAATCGCCCTCAAGCATGGCGCGCACCAGCGCCGGGTTGCCCAGGCCCGCAAGCCGCGCACGATAGGTTGGATCAGACTTCAGCAGCGCAGGATTGTCTGCGAGCTTTGCTGGGATGAACGCACGCTTCAGCCCGCCGTCCTCTTCCGGCATTTGGCGAACTTCAAACGGCGCAGCGTAGTCGATGAACGTGGCCTTGACCCAATTATGCCCAATACCGCCAGGATTGCCGGAGACGAGCACGCGCGGGAAGAGGCCAGCATATTCGGCAGGCACGACAAGACCCACCATGCGGACACGTCCGCGCAGGTACGTATACATTGGCTCGGTCCAGTGCGTGATCTCATCGATAAGCAGCACATGAATCTCAGCGCCTTGATAGTTATAAACGTCATGCTCGTACTGGCAGTGACAAAGGTGAATAACGGAGCCGTTATAGAAGCGTATCTGCCCCAACGAATGATTGATCTTGCACCATCGGCACATGATCCAAACGGCCAGCATCAAAGGGAAGGACGTCGGTCCCTCCATGTGATTCTTATTGAGGTCAGGGAACGTGCGCCGGAAAATATAGACCTGCAAGCCTGGGATTGCAATGCACCAAGCGATAGCAGCAACGCGCATCAAATAGCTCTTGCCACCACCGGCCGCGCCGCCATACAAAAGCTCCGTCGCCTTCGACAAGAAGGCGAGGCCTTGCTTGAATTGCAACCGAAGAATCGTTCCCAGGTCAGGTGTCGGATTCTGGCTCACCGGCCTTGCCCTCAATGGTCACGCGCAACACCGGGGGCGCTAGGGGCTGACCACCGGGGCCTGTGACCTCCGTTCGCGTCAGCTTGGGGGCAACGTACTCGGCCAGCCTGCCAATCAGGTCCACGGCCCGCGCAGGGTCGGCCGCGATGGGGAAGCGCACGGTCTCGCGCTGGCCTTCTTGGTTGGTTTGGTATTCGCCTGGGACGCCGTTGGCCACGCGCTCCAACCATAGGCGCACGTTGTCCGCGTTCTCGTCGATCAGGTCTTGGACGATGGTCTTGAACTCGCGCGTCACTTTGTTTTGCACACCCTTCTTGCGACCCGAGTTCTCGGGCTTATGACCTCGGAAGTTCCACCCTTGCGAGCGATCTTCGTCTTCTGGTCGATCTGGTTCATTGCTCATAATTCGCTGAGAAACGCTGAGAGAGCGTAAGTCAAAGATCGGAGAAGTATAGGACGAATCGCGAAGTGTCAACCGATAAACACCGCAAATGCGCGGCCCAGGCGTGGAGGACGCCGCCAGCTTCAGCCCAGCAATGCCGCCAAAAGCAAAAAAGCAAAACTTCAAATCTTCTAACCTTTCCGAGTTTGGCGGTACGAAGGCATGTAAAGCATTACATGCCCCCCTATAGCGACATCGAGAGATCTTAGAAGATTTGAAGTTTTGCCCCCCCTCGGTGTGCCGTTTTGATTCCTTGGACCTCACATTTCAGCGCCTTGATCTAGTTCAGCGCCGCTGCCGCTGCCGTTCGCCTCGCGGTATAGCTGCACGCCTCGCGGTGATAGCCGGACCCATCGCAGATTTGGTCCTGTCTTGCCGTGCGCCACTTTCATCGGTGGCATTTTGTATTCGACTGGCGGTTCGACTTCATCATCGATCCACACGCGCTCTCTTTCTTTGCAATAAACAAGAAGGTACTTTTTCTTTCTTGGCATCTTGATGCCTTCAGCGTCGCACCATCGCCTGTACATAGCAAAGAGTGCAGTTGCGCTAACCTCGCGCCGTTGAAACCCTTCTTTTAACGCTGCCCACTTCGCGCGCTTTTCTTCTGATCCACCTGAACCTGCGAGTAGGTCTAGCTCGCTCGTTTCTGCAAGCCCGATATATTCTGTCGCCTCTTGAATGAACGCACCGAATTCATCCATCTCTTGTCGGTGTGCAGCAATTTGTCGTTTGATGCTGTCTGGCACCTTAATTCCATAGGCGAGATATTTAGGAACGGCGCTAACCATCCAGCGCAGCAGCACGGAGCGTCCCTCTGGTGTTTTGCATTTCTCCAGTAGCAGTTGATCCCACAGATATTTCGCCGTCCCTGCTTCGACTTCTTCTTCAGGTCCGAATCGTGCTGGCGTCGCGGTCAGATATACGCGTGCCCATACCGCATCATCCTCGGCCACGATAATTGGTTTGTAGTTTGTCGCGAGCGTGATCTTATGCGTGCTCTGAGTCGTTTTATAGTTCTGATGCGAAGAGCGTGCGTTGATCGTATCGTCGCCAGTGATTGACTTGATGACCTCTGGTCTTAGATCAGAATGCTCGCGCGTCTCGGACCCATGTGCGAAGCGTATGCCATCCAACCCGGCCAGCGCAAACTGATCGTTATTGTCGGTGTTCCTTTTCGATTCCAAGAAGCCAAGCGGGAGTTTATAGGCGTAGGAGCCAAGGCAAGTAGCGACCGAATCAATGAGCAAGCTCTTGCCGTTGCGTGTTTTGCCAAACAGGATCATGAGTGCGTGATCCCTGCGCAAGCCGGTGCAGCAATAGCCGAACCATTTATGTGCGAACTCGTATATCTGATCGTCGCCGTCGAATATCTTTCGGACGGCGTCTTCGAACCATTTGTAATCGATGTCTGGGTCATAGACCGTGCGTGTGCTTCGCGTCAAATAATCCGAAGGCTTCCACCATGACAACTCGCCGGTGCGAAGGTCGAGCAATCCGTTCGCACAATTCAGCTTTAGGCGATCTGGATTCATGGTGACGCGTCTTGTCATGTGCAGCGTCTTCAAATGGTTATAGGCCATCGTAGAGATTGCGGCTATCGTATTAGCGCGGCTCCAGCGGATCACCAGCTTCCTCAATTGATCAAGCTCGCGCGTCAGGCGGTCCCGATCTTCCGGTGTTGCCAAGTTAAGCGCAGCCTGCGTAGCAGCATATCCTTCGCGGATAACATCTTTCCACATCGTCCCCATCCACGCGTTAATTGCTTCGCGCACGCCATCGGTCGTCCACATTCCAGTTTCTTCGCGATAGATGGAAAGCTCGCTCTTACCTGAATCCTGACTCGAGTCATCCATGCAAAACAGGTGTCCGTACTTGCTGATGAATGCGTGTTTAAGATCGACGTCTAGGATGCCCAGGCCGTCTGCTGTCGCGTGATCTTCTAAGTTAGGAGTTGCGACCTTGAAGCGAATAGTTTTTGGTTTTAACCTTTCTCGTCTCTCCCTTTCTAGTCTTTCTGGATCGTTCATTCGCTCGTCGAACTCTTCGGGATTCATGTATTATCTCCATAGAAAGGTCCGCGCGTGCGCTGGCCCAATCGAATAACTTCATCAGCGACCCAGGACTCGAGGTCGCCCCAGTTGCGTGTCTCGCAATGGCCGTGGTGGCACTTGAAGCCGCCCATGTAGCCATTCTTTTTCATAGGGGGTGCCACGGCAGCGCCGGTGTTTGCGCGGGCGGTATGTCCATCGATCCAAGGACACGTAATATCCATCCATCCAGACCCCGTCGAATTCTTGACGCGCTTGAGCAGCTTGAGCGCTTCCTTGACGATCTCGTATCCGCGTTTGCGTTCGATGGTCACACCGTCAGTTGGCTCAGCGTAGTTCCGGTGGCGTTCGACGAGGTGGAATGTTCTGGTGAAGTCTTGCCAAGAGGTGCGGATGCTTGGATTCCATTGCCACACCCTGCAGCGCCAAGGCTTGCCGTCGACAAGCGACGTCGGCTTGCCGTTGATGCCTTCAGGCAAGCGCAGCACGCGGGTTACGCCTGCCATACCTGGATCAGCGCCGCCGCCTGTTAGCTTCTCGATGATCAGGCGAATGGCGTCTGTGACGTGGTCGACGTCAGCGCGCGGTTCGTCCAAGAAGAACGACGCCTGGAAGTTCCCAGGCGATGTCTCGATGACCAACGTTGGTTGAAGCTCGCGCGGGATATCCGCGAGCGAGATCTTTGTACCAATGTCATCGATCATAATGCACCACGTTCGACTGAACTGCGCCTTGCGCCGTTTGAATCGACCTTCTTCTTCATGGAACGAACTGATCGCTACATAATTATTTCGGTCGTGGTGCAAAGGACAAGCAACGCCGTTATGCCACGGCACGCCGATCCATGCTTTAGGGTCAGCCTCGCTCGGATTCCCTTTTAATGAGCAGAGGATGGCTCGTTCATCTGGTCCTAAACCTTTGAAAAGTTCGGCCAGCACAATGTCGTTGGTCACGCCAACTTGGAGGGGCACTTTCTGGACCTTTCTGGTGTTGCTGCTGGGCTAGCCCGTAGGCTTGGCCCTACATTCTACTCGATTTTCCTGGGATGGCAAGTGGTGCTGAACCATTGGGGTTATTGACACAGCGGCAAATTATGCTACAGTCCGGCCACCCGCAAACCAGAAAGGTCAGAAATGGAATTGAACTGCTTATTCGAAAACGCCCGCTACATCGTCTGCCAGATCAAAGGCAGTGGTGCGCTCCATAGCGAAGGCATCGAAGTCGTCAGCAAAGAGAATCACTGCGCCGCGTACCTTACCGGCAGCATGAGAAAAGTCTTCATGCGTCAGATGAAAAGCTGGCGCGCACAAACCCCGAACGAAGATGAAGTCGAAGCGCGCCTCGACGAGTTTCTCGTGCTCAACACGAACCCCCTTGTCCTGCACTAGCGGACAAACAGAAAGCCAGAAATGAACGCCCAAACCCCACCAAGCTCGTGGCCGAACAAATGGCCGCACCCGACCACCAAGCCCTACACCGCAGAAGTGCAACTCATCCACATTCCCCCAGGCACCAGATTCGGCAAGCTAACCGTTATCAAACGAGGAGAAAACATTGGCAAGAACCGCAGCCTCTTAGTCGAGTGCGATTGCGGCACCTTCAAGACCGTCCAAGCGCGGTACCTGCGAAGCGGCACAACGACGTCTTGCGGCTGCGCGCGAACCAACACCGCCAATAGCGGCATCAAGAGCAGCCATCCGTTGTACCAGATATGGAAGAACATGCACGGCCGTTGCTATAACAGGAAGCACGGTGGCTATAGCGGCTGCGGTGGCCTGGGCATCAAGGTCTGCGAGCGCTGGCACAACTTTGCGGTGTTTATCTCGGACATGGGCGAGCGTCCACCGAAGACGCAACTCGTGCGAGTGAAACCGATGCAAGACTATACGCCAGAGAATACACGCTGGCTGACTCCAATGAAGAAACGCGCGGTGCAAATTGAACACGCCACTGCCGCATAATTTCAAGTACAAGACCGCGCCACGCGGCAAGCAGCGCGAGGTCATCGACGCGACCTGGGACCAGCCGATGCACGCCTTTTTGTGTCGGCCCGGTACCGGGAAGACAAAACTCGGCCTGGACACGGCCGCAGCCAATTTCCTCGTTGGGCGGATCGACGCGCTGCTGGTTATTTGTCCTGAAGGCGTCGACCGACAATGGATTGAGGAAGGCGTCCCCAAGCATTGCGCGGTGCCGACCATTTGCGGCAACTATTACTCGTCCATTGGGAAAACCGCTTTTACGAAGCTGGAGCGAATGGTGCTGGCAACACCGCCCAATGACACGCTCTTCATTCTCACCATGAGCTTCGACGCCTTGCAGACGACGCGCGGCAAGAGACTCGTGCAATTGCTGCAAACGGTCAAACGCTACATGTGCAACGTCGACGAAAGTCATCGCGTGAGCAATCCGAAGTCGGACGTATACAAAGCGGTGAAACCTGTTATGCGCATGGCCCGCGTCCGGCGCATCGGGACCGGCACGCTGATCCGGCAAAATCCGTTCAGCGCATGGGGTCAGTTTGAGCTAATGAGCGACGCGATGCTAGGCTACTCGAGCTTGGCGGCGTTCAAGAGCACCTACGCCATGATGCTCGCACCGAGCAGCCCGTTGGTGCAGCACATCACAAAAGACCTCAAGGCCAAGGGGCGGCTGCGGCATGACCGCCAAGGCAACCCGATCTATCCCGCGATCATTGCCAAGGATGAAGAGGACCGGCCGATATACAAAAACCTGGGCGACCTGCGCAAGCGCATCGAGAAGGTCTCGTCCTTCTTGACGCTGGAGGATGTCAATGGCACGGAGCCAAACATCAATCAAGACCCACGCTACGTCACGCTGGAGCCGCATCAGCAGGCAAGCTATGACGAGCTTATAAAGTGGGGCGTGACGCAAGCCCCAGGTGGCCAGCTAACCGCCGAGGGGGCGCTGGCGCTGGCGATCCGGCTGGCGCAGGTTGTGGGGGGCTTTGCCCCGAGCGATGATGACCCACAGGCGCAGCCCATCACGCCAGCGGGCAAGAATCCGAAGGTGCAAGAGCTGCTCCAGATCGCCCAGGATTGCGAGGGCGAGAAGCTCGTTATCTGGTGTCGCTTCTCTGCGGAGATCGATATTGTGGTCGACACGCTCGCAGAGGAATATGGGGCGGCTGCTGTGACCCAATATCACGGCCGCATGACGGGAAGAGAGAAGGACGCAAGTAAGAAACGCTTCATCGCTGACCCGGCGTGTCGGTTCTTTGTCGGTCAGCAGAAGTCAGGCGGCACCGGCCTGGATGGTTTGCAAGGCGTGGCGAGCTACATGGTTTTTTACAGCAACGATTATTCTGCGCTCGAACGTTTGCAAGCCATCAGCCGCCTCGCGCGCACGGACGGTGCAAATACGGTGCAGGTCTACGACCTGATGGCGCAGCACACCATAGACGAGGACATCGTGCGTTGCTTGCAAGCCGCACGGGACGTCAGCGAGGTTGTCCTACAGGCAGCAATTGCCCATGTTTGGACATAGCGTCCGATTATCCTCTACAATACTCAATCTTTCACCCCTAGAAAGGGAGCCAATCATGAAACCCGGCCGCGTTTTTATTACCCAGAATCCCATGCGTCGCAACGTCTACAACGAGCTTGTATATAAGTACGACCTCACGGCTGCGCGCGAGTTTGGCACGCTTGATGTGCTCCTGCCATCAGGCCCGGTGTTAATCTCGCCCCAGCTTTCCGTCGCGCAGATGCGCGCGAAGCTGCGCGACTTCAAACCGAACGACTGGCTGCTTTGCCTGGGCGACCCGGTGGTCATCGCAGCGGCAAGCGCCATCATTGCCGAGGTGAATGGCGGCATCGTTCCGGTGCTAGTGTGGGACCGGCAGGTCAAGAAATACTTGTCGATAGTCATCGACATTCATCCCGCGACGGCCGAAGCCGTGGCATAATCACCCCACTTAGAAAGGACGAAAGATGCTGATCAAAATACAAAGCGTGCTCACGAATGTATGGCACACCGAAGACCTGCCAGTGACCCAGGAGGAACTCGACTCTTGGAAAAACGGCAGGCTCGTGCAGGAAGTATTTCCGCACCTCACTCCCGACCAACGGCAGTTCCTCATCTCCGGCGTGACTGCAGAGGAATGGGAGAAAGCGTTTGGCGACGAGGACAATATCGACCCGCGCGATCTTGTCAAGATCGCGATGACGGCTGGCAAGACCGTCATTGTCATCGACCAGAGGTCGCCGGAATGACGCTCGCAGAAGAACGTCAGCGCCTCGATCTCGACGTGCGCATCATGGAGAAAAAGGGTTTCGCCGCAGCGCTCTTTGGCGTGATGTCGCACGCCACCATAAGCGGTTCGCGCCAGCACGGCAAAGCCCTGTACGACATTCTGCAAGCGGTCTATCGGGACATCGAATTGCTCGAGACGCAGAAGGCCATCAACGCTCAACAGGAGGCACGCTATTCATGACCGCCGTCGCATATCTACGCCCAGACAACACCGAGAACAATTGCACGGTCTCAGGTGACCCAGAAGGAAAGGTCGGCCGCGCCCACGCCTGGATGTGGGAAAGCGCCGAGAGCAACTATCGCATCTGCACCACGTGCGGTCGACGCGAGTTCAATAGCCGCAGCAAACAGGAGCCGCAAGATGATCCACGGCCCGATTAAACAGGATCGAGATTATATCGAGCTTGTCACCGGCATGACATTCACGGTGCTTGCCGCGAACACCGATGGCACGCTCAACACCGAGACGGTGCTGGAGGTGCTGGGCACGGAAGTGCCGTGCGTTGTGTACTATAATCCGCACCATATTACGAAGACAATCGTGTGTGCAGAGACTGCATTTAGAGAAAGGTTCGAAGAGAAATGAACGACGACAACATACCCAACTTCAGCGACTTCACGGACGGCGCAGCCCCAGACTTCAGCGGTGTCGAAGCCGAGCCGCCGCGCGAGGACCACTTGCAGATGCTTGGCTCAATGGCTGCGAAGCTGCGCGAGAAGATCAACGCCGTCGCAGACGCCCAGGCCAAGCTCGACCTCCTGACCGCCGACCTGAACCGGTACCAGCTTGGCGTCTTGCCTGAAGCGATGGAGCTAGCCGGTGTTGCGGACTACACGCTGACCGATGGCACGCGGCTTCTCATGCGACCGGACGTCAAGGCCAGCATCAGCATCGACAACCGCCCGTTCGCACACGGCTGGTTGCGCGAGAATGGCCACGGCGGCGTCGTGAAAGAATCTTTTCTGGTAGACTTGCGCACGTTGACCCCAGCGCAGCGCACGCAGCTTTATCACTCCATCATGGCTACGTACGAAGTGATGCCCGAGGTTCAAGAGTCAGTGCACGCAGCGACGCTGAAGTCGCTGGTAAAGGAATTGCTGGAGAAAGGCACCGCCCTGCCGCCTTCCATCAGCGTGTTTCAGTTCAAAAAGGCAGAGTTAAAAGAGATCAAGAAAGCGACGAAATGACCGACCAAACAACCGCACCGACAACACCGGCGCAATCCCAGGACGCACCCGAGGCATCAGCCAACGCAGTCGTCCCCAAACCGAACGGCGCTATGACCGAGACTGCAGGCGACGACTTCAGCGGCTTCGCTGGCGAAGGCTTCCAAGGTGCGACGAAGGACGACCTCGCGATTCCTTTCCTGTCCATCTTGCAATCGAATAGCCCCCAGGTGAAGCGCAGCGAGGGCGAATATATCGAAGGCGCGTTCGAAGGCATGTTGTACAACAGCGTGACGCGCGAAGTGCTGGACCCGGTGAAGGACAAGATTCTGATCATACCGTGCGTCTACGAACGGTACTTCATCGAATGGCGCGTGCGCGAGAATGGCGGTGGCTTCAAAGGCCAGCACAGCGTCGAGGACGGCGAGACGCTCTTGACGAAGTCCATGCGCGACGACAAGAACCGCGACATCCTGGAGAACGGCAACCAGCTAAACGACACGCGCACCTTCTACGTCATGGTCTACAACGAGACCGAAGGCTACGCGACGCCCGCGCTGATCACCATGACCTCGACGCAGATCAAGAAGGCGAAGCAATGGTATATGCAGCAGAATATGCTGAAGCTCAAAGGCCCGCACGGTCCCTATACGCCGCCGATGTACGCCAGCAAGTGGCGCGTTGTCACGGTCCCTGAGAGCAACGAGAAAGGTTCTTGGATGGGCTGGGCCTTCTCGCATGAAGGTTATCTCAAAGGCCCGCAAGACCCAGTGTTTGTCGAGGCCCAGAAGTTCGCCAAGAGCGTCAAGGCTGGTGTGATCAAGCCGGACTTCACCAAGGCACCGGATAATGGCGATGATTCTGAGATCCCGTTCTAGTCATGCCCACTAAGCCTTGCATCAAATGCCTAAAAGAAAAGCCTCTCGAGGCTTTTTATCGGCACGCCATGATGGCCGATGGGCATTTGAACAAGTGTAAAGAATGTGTGCGTGCATACGTTACCCAATATCGCCAAGAGAACAGCGAGAAGGTTCGAGCCTATGATCTTGAGCGATCTAAGTTGCCGTATCGAGTTGCGATGATGAAGCAGATAGTTGCCGATTACAAAGTAGATTATCCGAAGCGGGTCAAGGCGACGAATGCGGTGCAGCATGCGCTAAGGGATGGCCGATTGTCGAGACAACCGTGCTGGGTCTGCGGCGAGAAAGCCGTCGCTCATCATGCAGACTATGACCGGCCGCTTGACGTTGTATGGCTTTGTCAGGCGCATCACAAACAAACGCACGCACTAATAAACAGCCCGGCGACAGGGGCTTAGCTCGCGAGGTGGTTGATGGAACTCCGGCCGCATGAGCACTGAAGACTAATCTGCCACACGCCCTGCGATCTACAAACAGAGTGGCTTGAGCCTGGGTATGCCGAGAAAACTGCCCACCTCCAACAGAAAGGAATTATGGCCCGCATCATTCACACCGACAATTTCGCAGGCGATTATCCCGACGAGAAATTCGTCGAAGGCTTGCCCAGGCTGACCGCACAAAGCGCAAAGACAATTTGCGACGCCATCAATAGCACGCAGCCCGATAACGCGCCGCGTTTTTACGTCGTCGTTGAAGACGACTACAAACTTCTACCGGGATTTGAACCATGACAGAACGCAAACTCTACTCGCCTGCCTGGGAAAAGTACCAACATAAGAATGTGTCCGATCAGGAGCTAGCTGATCTCTTCATGAAGAAGTACGGACACCTCTTCAAGATGCAGGCACCAGATTACACCGTCGGAATCGTCTTCAGCAATAAGCCGGTGCCAGCGAGCAGGTTTAAGCCTCGCTTCGGCAAGCCGCGCCCGTGCTTCTGGGACGAGCGCAATCAGCGCGACAACTTTCAAGTCTGGACATTTGTCGGTGTCAACATTGGCAACGTCGTAGATTTTCACGTGCCGATGAACCGCCTCGCCGGTATTGTTCGAATCATTAACGCCGAAGTGCGCGCCAGAGGGGAAGTAGTTTCCGTCTAGCGTGCTTCAGCTATTCATCAAGGTCGCGCGGGTAATGCTGCTCATTGCAGTCATTATCTGCGCGGCCGTTTTCTTCTACCTCTTCTTTTTTACCACGCCATGAGCCATCCATTCTACGACAGGCCCGATTGCATTATCACTGGCTGCTGGTTCCACAGCCCAGCAGAAAGCAAGCGCCTGCGCGCGGACCTGCACCGCCTGGGAGACTGCTACATCATTGTGGGCAACAGGAACGACGTTGGCGAGGCCGACTGGCAATACCTGGAGCCGCCCCATTACGACAGGATCATTTCGGTCGACTACCCCGACCATTATTTCGAGCGCCGGGGGATCGTCATGTTTACCACCCGATCAGCCATTTTCAATAAGGTTGCAGAAGACTATATCGCGGGCAATATGCGCCTCCCGGAGCCGCCGCCCACGTACCCAGACACGGCAGGCGACGCCGCCTGACGCAATCGCGCTACACTTTGTTGCATCTCACTTTCGATCAAAAGGGAGGAAGCGTCGAGTTCTGGATTACATTACTTATATCGCAACAACGCGATGCAAACACGAAGCACAGAAAGGCTTACCCATGAAATCCTATGACCTCGACTCCAACGCCACCATCAACGAAGAGGAAAACATCGTGACCCAGGCCATCAGCCCAGCAGCCGACAAGACGGACGACGTGATCACCGACATCACCGCCCCCGAAGAGCAGCCCGCCAGCAACTCGATCCTCGACGCCGCCAGCGACGTCGCCAACGAGCAAAGCAAGCGCACCACGCTGGGCAAGAAGGAAAAGGAAGAAGCACCGAAGCGTGTCCCGACCGACCCGGCGGTGCTGGCCCGCGCCAAGGAATACGCCGCGAGCCTCGACCCGCAGGTGCGCACCGGCAAGATGTCGCGTGTCGCCTTTGTCCGGCACCTCGCTCTCTGGGAAGAAAAAGCGCTGCAACGCCCCGACGTCCTCCAGATGGTGTCGGATCAAGCACTTGGCATTAGCCCCGCGACGGCGAGCACGCAATTCCAATTTGCGCGCAGCAACCGCTGGACCGAACACCAAGAGCGCACCAGCGACCGCCAGTCGGACGCCGAGATTCGCGCAGCCCGCAAGCTCGAAGACGCGCAAGCAAAGCTCAAGGCCCGCGCGGAACGCGAAGTGCAGAATCGCCTGGAGCGCGAGGAAAAAGAAGCGGCCCGCGCCAAAGCAGCGGACGAACGCGAGCAGATGCGCCGCGCGAACATCGAAGCGAAGGAAGCAGCGCGCGTCAAAGCCGCCAACGAGCGCGAAGAGATGCGCCGCGCGAACCTCGAAGCCAAAGAGGCAGCACGCCTGAAGGCAGCGAAGGAGCGCGACGAGATGCGCGACGCCCTGCGCGAGTCGATCCTGAAGGCCAACCGCGAGGCCCGCGAAAAGGCTGAGCAAGAAGCCGCCGCCCGCGTCGCGGCCCGCGCCGCCGCAGCTGGCAAAGCCGACGAGTGAAACCAGCCCGCAGGCACCTGCAAGACCCATGCAGGT
>Ga0193697_1000314_pt1 | contig 18531 bp, 14 predicted proteins | sample L3m2metaG_FD_145073 | JGI IMG/M metagenome (GOLD analysis project Ga0193697, IMG submission 145073) | Soil microbial communities from a riparian zone of the East river system, Colorado, United States - L3m2 | ecosystem: Environmental > Terrestrial > Soil > Riparian zone | place: USA: East River... | reverse complement strand
CTCAGAAAACTTGTCGGCTAAGGCTACCTCTTATGACTCTCGCTCGTTCTGATCGAGGTTCTTCAAAACCCGTTTGCGAACTGCTTCGATATCAACGCCAAGTTTTCTGAGCACGCGGCCGGCAACGCCGTCCCGTTGGCGGAGCAATCCGAAAAGAAGATGTTCGGGGCCGACATCGCGGTGCTTTAGAGATTCCGCTTCTTTGGCAGCAAACTCGAGGGCTTGCATGCTACGCGGAGTGCAGCGAAGAGCGTTCGTGGTCGGTTGAATAGACCAAGCGCCGACGATGTTGATTACTTCGGTCCTGACGACCTCGCGACTGAGATCGATTTTCTGCAAGAGGCTTGCAGTCGCGCCTTCGTCGACCTTGAGCAGCCCGAGCAACAGATGCTCGGTGCCGATGAAATCATGTTTGAAGGCCAGTGCTTCTTCGCGCGCGAACTCCAGGGCCTGCCGGACGTTAGATGTGAATTTGTCGAGAGGCGGAAATGGACTGTTGGCATTAGGCAAAAGGGGATGTTGTCCGGAATTGGCACCGGAGAGAACGAGACGAGACCATCCAGCGACGTCGTCATCAACGCGATAAGAAATCCAGGCGAGGACCGCGACGATTGAGATCATCCCCCACAGGCTGATAGCAATGGGAGCGCTCAGGATGCCCAAATACGGCACTATAAGAACGATGATCAACACGCCACAAATGAGCCATGCGAGAATAACAACGATTTGGGTAGCAAGCTTACCCCACCGGTTTTGCATCTCAGAACAAAGGCGATAGAAATACGGCAGGCTACACAGGTACAGGGCCGTCAGGGCAATGCCAGCGAGACCGAGCAGCCGATCCTTTGCACTCACGTCGTGGAGGAAGAAGTAGCAGGCGTTGATCAGGACGGCGAATCCCGCAGAGACATAGCAGAGCTTGCGCAGAAAGGCCTGCTGCCTGGTGGGCGGCATTGCGCCCGCTTTCTTGAGTTCTTTCCTGAGCGCATTGGCTTCGCCAAACCGATGAACCGCCTCGTCGAAGGCTTGCTGTGGACCGACCCCGGACTGGATCTGCTGGTCTATCTCCTCACGAAGATGACTTTCCAATTCGTCCAGAATTTCGGGGGAACTGATTCCGCCGCGGGCCAATTGTTCGCGCCAAACGGCGATTGCGGAGTCGAGGTCAAACATATCACGGAGTTCACTGCATGCGGTGCGCCATTGCCGGTGCCATTACCATTACGGCCAGGAGCATTACGAAGATCGAGATCAGAACGAGGGAATTCAAAAGGAAAGCGCCGGTTCCCACAGTGGCTCGCCGATAGCGCGGCCACTTCGCGGAGCGCCACTCCAATAGAATGAGCAACCCTATGACTGCGGTAGCGATCAAAAGGAAGTGTTCGCTGACGAACAGTGTTAGCTGGATCGTAACGTGACTGAGATTCCACAATCCAGTGGGCCCTAAAGTGGGAAAGTTCGTATCGCGGGCGATTTGCTGAAATTTCGGGACGATAAAGATGGCGGCAAGCGTCCAAAGAAAGAGCGCCGGCATCGTGAAAGCGGCGCCTTTGAGATAGGTGGCCCATCCGGGTTCGGGAGTCGATGGTGATGTATTCATAGTTGTGATCGGGGCTGAAGTGGGGATACCAGCGAGTGTAAGAATCATTTGCTTGAGTTGATCCTGTGCGAGAAGTCCGCGATTTTTGGCGAACTCGCTTTTGAGAAGATCGGTTTCGCCAAGTTGTCGGACGGCCGCTTCGAAGGCTTGCTCCGGGACTGATTCAGCCCGGACCTGGCGGTCCACTTCGTCGCGCAAATGGCTTTCCAACTCGTCCAGCACTTCGCGAGCTTTGACACCACTGCTGACCAATGCTTGCCGCCAATCGCCGATCGCTTGTTCAAGATCAAACATACAGTAGATCAATTGTCTAAGAAGCCGGCCGCCTTTCCATTCCCCAGTGTTCGCGATCGCGGGGACCCATCATCAGACCGAGCCCCAGGCAGCTACAAACTGCTATCACAAAGAGCAGCCAAAGGCCTACCGCGGGGAGTTGGCGATCATCGCCTCGTGCAAAGTGCGGCAGAACGAAGTTGGAACAGAGATTCGTAATGACGATTCCCGTAGCAATGCACGCACCTCCAACCATCATCCTTTTGGCCTTGCTCGAGATCACTGGAAGGAATGGCACGGCATATCGCCAGGCACAGGCAACGAACAGGCTGGAGATCACGGCTGCGTACGCTATGAATTGCTCTGCGGGACCGAACTGCATTTGCACAAAGGTGAAGCCGCTCATCCATACGATGAACGCGATGAGAACCATGCAGATGGCGACCATCAACTTTTGCGACGTCTTGCCGCCAACTTTCCTGAATTCCGTTTTCAACGCGTGAATTGCGCCAATCCGTCGCACCGCCGCTTCGAAAGCCTGCTCGGTAGTGGCTCCCGCTTTCACCTGCCGTTGCACGTCTTCACGCAGATGACTTTCCAGTTCGTCGAGCGCCTGAGGAGATTTGATGCCGCCAGCACTCAATTCGCGGCGCCACGCTGCGATAGCCTGATCCAGATCACGCATATTTTTCCTTCCAGAGGCCGGCCAGGACCGAGTGGACTTTGAGCCATTGGTCGCGGTGTTTTTTCTGCGCTTTTCGGCCATCTTCCTTGAGTGAATAGTACTTTCGTTTGCGGCCAGTTTCGGATTCGCCCCACCGCGATTTGATCCAGCCTTTGCGTTCCATCCGATGCAACACCGGATAGAGCATGCCGTCGGTCCATTGGAGTTGGCCGCTGGAACGGCTTTTGATTTCCTGGATGATGGCGTAACCGTAGCTGTCACCCTCGGAAAGCAAAGAAAGAACCAACGGTTCGGCGGAGGCGGCGACGAGTTCCTTACGAATCATAGAAGCACGATACATAGAGAAGCTAGGTATGTCAACTGAAATTTTTCGGCTCTGTTAAAAGCGCCGCCATGCGATTACAAACGGGCCGTGAAAGTGTAGCTGCTTGACTTGGGAGAATCGTTTAGTTCTTCTCGCCAACGAAAGTGAGTCCCGAAACCAGTTAAGTTCAAATTATGTCCCGATCTCTCTATGCCCGTTTGGCGCGCCGCTATCGTCCGAAACCTGCCGGCTGGAACCGGCGCGAGTTCCTGCAAGCAACCCTGGCCGCTTCGGCCGGCGTGCTGGTCAGTTGCAGCGCGTTGCGCCCCGGGCGTGTTGCGCCGCACGGACGCAAGGTGGCGATCGTAGGCGCCGGCTTTTCCGGATTGGCCGCGGGCTATGAACTGAAGTCGGCGGGTTACAGCGTGAAGCTGCTGGAGGCACGCACACGCGTCGGCGGGCGCGTTTTCACGTTTCATGACCTCGCGCAGGGCAAGTCGGTCGAGGGCGGCGGCGAACTGATTGGCTCGAATCATCCAACATGGGTTGCGTATGCCAAACAATTCGGTTTGAAATTTCGGGACATCACCGAAAACAAGGCCCTCGAAGACCCTGTGATTATCGAGGGCAAACGCCTGGAGGAAGCAGCGAGCAAAGCGTTGTTCGAAGAGATGGATGAGGCGTTCAAAAAAATGACCGCCGACGCGGTCAATATCACCGAAGACGAACCGTGGAGAAGCCCCAACGCCGCCGAACTCGACAAGCGCTCCACGGCGGAGTGGATTGAAAGCCTCGGCCTGAAGCCGCTTACAAAAATCGCGATTACGAGCGAACTCTCGGGGACGAACGGTGTCGCCACTTCGCAGCAGAGCTACCTCGGAAATCTCGCGCAAGTGAAGGGAGGAGGCCTGGAAAAGTACTGGGAGGAAAGCGAAGTCTATCGGTGCCGAGGCGGCAATGACCGGCTTGCGTTTAAATTACTCGAAGAGATCGGCGCGAACCACGTCGAGCTTGGCCGCAAAGTGAAGGAAATTGACGTCAGTGCGAAAGGCGTGACGATCAAGTGCGACGACGCCGTCGTGGTCGAAGCAGACGATGTTATCCTGACCGTGCCGCCGAGTGTTTGGAATCAGATTAAGATCACGCCACAGCTGCCGGATGAGTTAAAACCACAAATGGGTGTGAACGTAAAATACCTCGCCCACGTTACGGAGCGGTTCTGGCAAAAAGACAAGATGAGCGCGAACGCCACCACCGACGGCATGATCAGTTCGACATGGGAATGCACCGACGGCCAAAGCGGACGCGGCGCGGTCCTGTGTGCGTTCTCGGGCGGACCCGCGGCGGAGCAATGCCGGCAGCGCTGGGCAATCGAGAAGGACAAGGCCTATGTCGGCGAGTTCGCGAAGATTTATCCGCGTGTGCGCGAGAATTATCTGGGCGGACGGTTCATGGATTGGCCGAGCGACGAATGGACGATGGCTTCATATTCTTTCCCCGCGCCGGGCCAGGTCACGACCGTCGGGCCCCTGCTGCACAAAGGCATGGGACGTCTGCACTTCGCGGGCGAGCACACCTGCTACAAATTTGTCGGCTACATGGAAGGGGCATTGAATTCCGGAGCTACGATCGCGAAACGCCTCGCGACGCGCGATGGAATCGTCAAGAGCTAAGGCCAGGGCACAACGCGATATAAACGGACGCGGTTCGTGGAGGGTTGCGGATCGGTGAACTGAATCGGCGCGGCGGTACTCGAGCTGTTGGTGTAGAGTGGCAGCCAGAGTTGCGCCGGACCATTTGCGCGCTCGACGATATATTTTTTCGCAGGCGCTCCCGCGATGCGGAGGTGAAAGGTTCCGTTGCTCGACACCAGAGTGGGTGTGACACGAATCGGAACGGCCACTTCGATCAGACCGAAAGAGTTCGTTACGGCACCGGCAAAGTTGCTGGCGATCACCTGGTAAACGCCTGAATTCGCAAGCTGTGGATTCTCCAGAATCAAAGTGGAATTGGTCGCCCCGACAATGAGTTGCCCATTAAAGAACCATTGGAAGGTCGGCGGCGGCGCGGCGTTCGTAACGACAACCGTCAAAGCATACGGCTGTCCCTGGCGAGGGCTACGTGGCGGGGGACCGGGAACAATGACCGGAGCCGTTCCCATTTTCCAATTCAAGGTGATGGGACCCTGGACGCCGTTGACGCCATCCACCACCACCCAGTAATTCGTCGTGGCTCGCGCACTGAACCGGACCGTGCTGCGGATTCCATCGGGTGCGCCATTATTATCGCAAGCGACTTCAACGAGACTGGCCGGGTCGTTGCCGGTATAGACAGAGAGGACGGTGTCGATGAGGCTGCCGATGGTATCAACGATCATCGACGCATTGGCCGAGGGTTGAAGCGCGAGCCATTTCGAAGCGCCTCCAAGAACGCCGCAGTGATTAGGCTCGCCGGGCTGACTCCTTGCTCCGGTATTATCGAGGAGTTGAGCGTCGATGATGCCGAGGTTCACGACGATGGCACCGGAGGAACTGGCGAGCAGCGCGGCTTGCCGGGCCAAGGGCGCAGCGCCTCCACTACTCACCAGAAACATCAGGTCCTGCAATTTGTCCTGCGAGAGTTTGTCGGGTTCCGGCCCGATTTCCAGAAAGGCAGCGTCGCTGTCGGCGGTTTCGCGGGCGCCGGTGACACGGACGAAATAAAGGCCGACGTCAGCCGGCTGAATATTGGGCAACGCCAGTGAATCGTTGGTCGCTCCAGGAATCGGAACACAATTGTGAAACCATTGATATTCCAGCGGCGCGACGCCAAGGGCCCGAACATCAAAAACATGGGAACTACCGCGGGGCACACTGCGACTCTGGGGCTCATTGACCACGCGCGGCACCTGGCTGGTGGTGAGTTCGAGTTGCCAACTCAGGACAAAATTTCCAGAGGCGCCGGCAAAGCCATCAATCGCGATCTGATAGTTAGCACCCGCCTGGGCGTTGAAGACGACACGGCTGGTGAGGAATTCGCCGCGATCTTCATCCGCGGCAAGTGCGTTCGTTTCACTCAGGGCGCCGCTCTTGTAAACGGCGAGCAACGTGTCAAAGGCGCTGCCGCGCGTGCTGAAAACGGCGATGCCATCAGCCGGTGAGCGCCAGGTGAACCAAACGGATTTGCCGCCCGGCTTGCCGGCATGCCGCGGTTCCCCGGTTTCGGCCGTCGCCAACGTGTTGCTGCCGCGTCCAACTCCGGAGGAGGCTGTCAGCGTGAGTCGGTCATTCCCAAAGTTGTCGGTAAAAGGCAACGGTTGCGACAAGACAATGACTTCCGCCGGTTGACTCGTAATCGCCCCCTTCCCGTTCTCGACGACGACGGTGTAGGTGCCGCCGTCCTGAGGTTGCGCGTTGGAGATCGTGAGCGTGGAGTAAACCGCGCCAGGAATGTTGACGCCGTTGAGCCGCCATTGAAATGACGGCGGGGGATTGCCGCTGGCCGTCACGCGCAGCGTGACTGTCGCGCCCGGCATAACCGTCTGATTTGTCGGCTGGCCTGTGACCGTGACTGGAAGCAGCACCGTAAGGGCGGCGTCGATGCTGGTCGAGCGGCCGACAGTGTTTGTAACGACCACGCGGTATGGTCCCGAATTTGAGAGTTGCGCGGAGGCAATCGTGAACGTCGGATTGGTCGCGCCCGTGATATTGGTTCCACGAAACTGCCATTGATAGCGCAACGGTTGCTGGCCATTGGCAACGACCTGGAAGGTGGCGGGCTGCCCGGGCGAAACGACGGACGGCGCGGGTTGCGTAACAACACGGGGAAAACCTGTTTCAACAAATGCGGCCAGGAATGGCCGCACCTCGTCACCGACGGTGACAAACGCGCCGCCGCAATAGAGCTTTGATCCGGATGCGGCGAGGGCAAATGTCGTCGCGCGGTAATCGCCGAGGCTCGCGTTAAAGGCCGTGGGCGCTCCGGTCACCCGATCAACCGCCGCGAGTCCCTGGCGGGCGACGCCCTGGATCGTGTCGAACGCACCGCCGATGAACACAGCGTCAGCACCGATGGCGATCGCGCCAAGGGTCCAGGAGTTGGCGGTTGCCGAAGGGTTGAGTTGAGGATTCCAGGCTTTGACGGCAGCGGTCGTTCGATCGAACGCCGCCGCGCCAACACGCAACTGTCCGCCAGCCATGTAGAAAAGACCACCGGCATAAACGGTGTTCGTCTCAGCAGCGAGCGCAAAAACGAGGTCGTTAACGGAGTTGCTCCATGCTGTTGTCGCACCAGTTAGCGCATTGATTTCAGCAATGTGATCGCGGCGCACACCATTGACAGTGGTGAAGTAGCCACCGATAAAGATATTGCTTCCGACTGCCGTGAGGGCTCGGTGTGGAATGAAATCGAACGTCGGAGCCCAGCTGGTCAACGTTCCGTCGCTCAGGTTCATGGCAGCTGCGCCCGCGCGAAAAAATCCGTTGACCTCAGTAAAGAAGCCTGCGGCGTAGAGGGCGTTCGTGCGTAACGCCAGAGCATATACTGCCGGAGTCCCCGCGACCCGCGTGGAGGTTACATCGGCCGTCCAATTTAGAGCCTGGCCGTTCGTGCGATTGACCGCTGCGAGGTTCGCCCGCGGTTGGCCGCCAATGGTGGAAAAGACACCGCCGAGATACACAGCGTTCGTACCGACAGCGAGGGCGTAAACCGGTCCGTCGGGCGCGGGGTTCCACGGCAAGGGTTGGCCCGTAGCCTCGTCGAATGCTGCTGCGTTTCGGCGCGCAAGGCCGCCGGCGCTCGCGCCGCCACCGGCAAAGAGGTAATTTCCCGCGGCCGCCAGGGCGAGCACCACCCGGTCGGCATTTGCCGTCCACGGAGTTATCTGGCCAGTCTCGCGATCGATGGCTACCAGACTGGTGCGAGGAAAACCGCCGACGTTGTCAAACCAGCCGCCAGCGAAGATTGTGTTGCCCACAATCGCGAGAGAAAAAACCGACTCGTTGCAGTCGGGGTTCCACAAAGTTGGGGTTGCGGTCTGGCCGTCTACTGCGCCGAGCCGGTTGCGTGGCGTGCCGCCAATCGCTGTGAAGCTGCCGGCAAGGTAAAGCGTGTTGCACGAGAATTGCAGCGCGTGCAGGGGGGCGTTGGCATTGGGGTCCCAATCGCTCAAGTCGCCCGTATTGAGATCGAACGCAGCGATATTGTTGCGGAGCAACCCATTGATGTGATCGTAATCCCCGCCGACATACAGCGTGTTGCCGTTGAGAGCAAAACAGGTGACACCGCCGCCACCGATGAAGGAAACGACAGGAGCCCATGGAAGGATATTGCCAGTCGTTGCCTCGACAGCGGCGAGATGATTTCGCGCCAGGCCGCCGACCGCGTTAAAAGCTCCGCCGACAAATAGCCGATTCTCCTGCAGGGTAAGCGCGTAGATCTCTCCCGTTACGCTGCCGTTCCACGGCAATGCCGCGCCAGTAGTCAGGTCCAGCGCAGCCAGATTGTTTCGGCTCTGCGCGGAGATATTGGTGAAGATGCCTCCCACGTAGAGCGCGGTGTCGCTGCGCGCCAAAGCAAAAATCCGGCTGCGCTGCGTCACGCTCGTAAAACCGAAGGCGTTGGGCGCCCACGCTGGATCGACTTTGAGATCTGCAAGGATGTGCGCGAGATTCGTGCGCGGAAAGCCGCCGATGGCGGTGAACTCGCCGCCCACAAACCAGCCGCCGGCGCCGTCGGGGACGACCGACAGAATTGCGCCATTGACCTGCGGCAGTAACGGGCTGCTTTCGCCCGAGAAGATGTTGAGAAGCGCGCCGCGACCCGCATTCGGGGCGACCGATCTGAAATCGCCGCCGACGTAAACGACACCATTGGTAACGACGGTGGTGAATACGAAACCGTCAACCACCCAAAAATCGTGACGGGCGGTGTTGGACATTTCGGCGGCGGGGACGGACGCGAGAAAAAGAGAAGCCGCGATTGCGCCAAGCCAGCGCCACGTGATGCGTAGAACAACACGCTGGTGGCGGAAATCTGCGAGATTCACGGGTTGCTGCTGAGTTCTAACAGAGCCTCTGCAATTCGTCCATCCTGGAGCAAATTTATTTATGCTGATGGCCCCCGGGACAAAGGGCTAGTCAGCGCCGCTGGGGAAGCGTTGGCCGGGCTTCAGCGCATGCCCGGCGAGGAATTGTTGCGCGGTCATGCGGCGTCCACCTTCGAGTTGCAATTCCAGAATTCGCAGCGCGTGTTCGCCGCACGCAACGAGAATGCCGAACTTGCCCGTTTCAAGAATCTCTCCGGCGGATTTCCAGGCGTGCTCCTGAACGGTGGCATTCCAGACTTTGAGCAGTGGTGGCTTCGATTCCGCTCGTCCTTCGGCGGGCGAAAGATAAGTAAATGCGCCGGGCCATGGAGTCAGCCCGCGCACCTGGTTCCAAATTTCGCGCGCGGATTTATGCCAGTCGATGCGGCCATCTTCTTTAGTAATTTTGCGCGCGTAACTCGCGCCGGCTTGCGGCTGCGGACGCGGCCTGACGCGCCCCGCGACATATTCCGGAATCGTCCGCACCAACAGTTCCGCGCCCAATCTTCCCAGGCGCTCGTGCAACGTTTCGGCGTTGTCCGTCTCTGCAATGGGGGTGCGGATTTCGTCGAGCATGTCGCCGGTATCCAGGCCCGCGTCCATCTTCATGATGGTCACGCCGGTTTCCGATTCGCCATTGAGAATCGCCCATTGGATCGGCGCCGCGCCCCGATATTTTGGAAGGAGCGAGGCGTGCACGTTGAGACAACCGTGGCGCGGAATGTCCAGGATGGATTGCGGAAGGATTTGGCCGTAAGCCGCGACGACGATCAGGTCGGGCGCAACCTCACGCAACTGCGCAACAAACGATTCGGCCCGGGCGCGTTCAGGCTGAAAAACCGGCAAATTCCCTGCGAGCGCGACTTTCTTGACGGGCGAGGGTTGCAACTTTAGTTCGCGCCCCTGTGGCTTATCGGGCTGAGTGACGACTGCGGCCACGTTGAATCCGGGAGCCGCCGCAAGGGCCTTGAGACTCGCACACGCCAGTTCGGCGGTGCCCATGAAGACGATTTTCAATTGCTCAGTCGCGGCACTCAGGAGAAGACTAGGTGCGCACCAGGACTTCGAGGATCTGACCCAGAACGTTTACTGGCGACGCGGTCGAGTCAATGTCGTGCACGAGTTTCGGACCGTAGAAATCGAGCACGGGCCATGTCTCGGTTTCGTAAGTTTGCAGGCGCCGTTTAATGACTTCGAGGTTGGCATCGTCCAGGCGATTTTCCCGAAGGGCGCGCCGCTGCAACCGTTCGATCATTTTGCTCTGGTCCTTGCAGGTCAGATTGAGCACGGCCTTTACGTCGAGCGTGTCCTTGAGCATCTCGGCCTGACGAACATTGCGAGGAATGCCATCGAGCACGAGCGTATCCTTGGCCGGATTAAACTCACCGTCGAGCGTGCTGGCCTGGATGTTTTTGGCCCACAAATTGATGGTCGGTTCGTCGGGCACGAGCTGGCCGCGGCTGGAATATTCGATGAAGGTGCGGCCAATCGGGTCGTCGATCCGCAAATTGCGGAAGGCGTCTCCGCAAGCGAAATGGAAAAAGTCCGGGATGGAGCCGAGAATTTTGCCCTGCGTGCCTTTACCGGAGCCAGGCGCGCCGAATAACAGGACGGTCCGATATTTCATAGCTTTGCCTCGTTCACCGCAGGGCCTCTGCGGTTCAATTTGCCTGTCGTACTATTCCGGAATCGTTGCGACCGATCAACCCTGAAAGTCTGCACTTCAACTGTCCTTGTGTTTTACGTGGACCTCAGCAATTTCGGTGAACGGGATGTCGACGTCGTGCGACGCGCCGGCCTTCACCACGTGCAGATGCAAGCTGTCCGGGGTGATGCGCGCAATGCGCGCGCCAGTATGTTCGCCACGCGAAGACTTGATGAAGAGCACCATGTCTTTGTCGGCTTCGCTGGGCGTGACGCGAAGAAAATTCGCCAGCTTTGTCTCAAAGAAGCGGCGGTTGAAGGTCGTCTGTCCCCGCTTAAATACCGTATGCGACGGACCCGGCGCCGCGGCATGGGCAGGTGCTGCGGGCGCGGATTCGGCTGGAGCGGCCATCGCGATCTCAGCCGCGGGCGCTTCGGCCTGCGCCGTGTAATGGGCTTCCATCATTTCTTCGGTGGTCTGCGGAATGATGACATGGCTCGGCAGACACAGGAACAGGATTGGTCCGATGACAGGCACGACTGCGGCAACACCGCAGACCAGCGGCCACGGGTAATTGCGGAAAATGGAAATCTCGAAGGCGGCGTAGATGTTCGCCGCCCAAACAAAGAACAGCAGCACGAGGCTCAAAGGCGAACTAAACAGCGCGCCGATGCCGGCTTTCAAATTCGCGCGCTCGATGCGCGGTGGCGGCTTGACCGTAATTTCAGCCGTACCTTTTTTGGCCGCCTGCTCCTCTTCCTCTGCTTCGATAAGCTGATCGACAAATGGCTTGGCCTTGGGATTTTGGCCAAGCTGTTTGAGGGCGGTCTCCGTAAAGTTCGTCCAGCCCACCCGGGAACTAAAGCTGCCGTCAGGCCGCTTGAGGACGACCCCTTGCTGATTGAAAGAAACCGGTTCGCCCGTAAGCACTTCGCCGTTGAGCAACGGATAGCTCTGTTGCGCGAGCGCGCAATTCGTCCACACCATCAATGCGGCAACAATAAGGCCAGCGGCTAACCTGCGAATCATCCCGGTGTGAATAACAAAGCCGATTCGGCGAAGGAAGCAAAATTGGCCTGTTTTCATGCTGTAGTTAACGACCTTGAGGAAACGATTGCGGTCACACTAATCGCCCCGCGCAGCCCCCAAAATGTCCGCCAGTTCTTCCACGGTCCAATTTGGTTTGGTCTCGAGCAGGCGATCGGCGGCGGCGCCGTGTTGCCACGCCGCATAGCGCAATGTCTTCACCGCATCGCGCTGCAATTCCGGTTGCGCGAGCAGACCGCCAATGAACCCCGCCAGCAAATCGCCGCTGCCGCCCTGCGCCAGATACGGATTCCCTGTCGCGTTGACCGCCAGTTCGCCGCCGCTCCGCCCAATTAGCGTTTGATGCCCCTTCAGAACGACGTAGCAGTCGCCAAATATTCTCGACAGCTTGCGCAGGGCCGCCGGACGATCTGCCTGCACTTCGGCGACACTGATGCCGAGCATGCGAGCCGCTTCGCCGGGATGCGGTGTGATGACGCGCAAGGCATCGGCAGTCTTGCCCTTTGGCAACCAACCCAGCCCGCTCGCATCGACCATAAGCGGCAGCGGCGATTCTCTCCACAGCCGTTGCGTCTCCTTGATGATTGAGCGTGGCAGATCGTCTGCCGCCAATCCCGGACCGATCAAGACCGCGGTGCAGGATTCCGGCAGCTTGAGCGGCCCTTTCCAGGGCTTCACCATGACGCTTTGCAACTGCCGCGCGACCGGCACATAAGCGCCTTTTGTGGTGTAAAGGCTGATCAAGCCGGGCTGAGCGCGTTGCGCACCGCGCGCGGCCAACGCGGCTGCGCCGTGAAAACCGACGGATCCCGCGATGATCGCGAGATGGCCGAAAGTCCCTTTATGGCCGGAGACCGGACGAGGCGGTGGAAAGTTTGCGAAGTCGGCAGCAACGATCATACTGATCTCCGTCCCAAATGGATACGGCACCAGCCCAATGTCCGGGGCTGCTTCCAGTCTGCCGACGAATGGCCAGGCGTTCGGCTTGAGAAATCCCCGTTTCACCGCGCCGAAGGTCAAGGTCACCCTGGCCCGAATTGCGTCCTCCAACGCATCGCCGGTATCGGCGTTCAACCCCGAGGGCACATCGACGGCAAGCACAGGCACTTGCGACTGATTCACTTTCTCAATGAGCCGGAGCCACGGCTGCGCAAGAGGGCGGTTCAAACCAATTCCGAATAAACCGTCGATGATGAGAGCGGGAGGTTGCTTGAGCAGTTCGGGAAGCTGAGCGGTAACGAACTCGGGATCCAGCACGCGCACGAATTGTGTGTTGCGGTCCTTGACGTATTCACTGGCAAACTGCGCGTCGTCACCGTTATGGCCTTTGCCGGCCAGGATGAGAATACGGTCGCCGGATTTTGTCATGCGCTCGGCCCTGCGCGCCACCGCCTCACCGGCCCGGCGCATCACCGCTTCCTCGGCCTGGCCCGAAGCCCACGTGACCTTTTCCCACTCGCGCATCTGCGCCACACTGATGACCGGCACCGGCATCTGCTGCATTGCTACGCCGTTCACGGCGGTTTTGCAAATCCACCCATTCCCAGGCGAGCGAAATATATTGAGTTTGCAAGACTCTCTCTCTATGAAATTCGAAGACCGAATGACGAAATCCGAAATAAACCCAAATGACGAATTTGTCGTTCGACCTTCGTGCTTTTTTCGGATTTCGGTATTCGTCATTCGGGTTTTAACCTCTCATGCCTGCTCTCGAAATTAAGCCCGCCAGTTCCTGCAAATATGACATGCTCGCGCTTGGCGAAATCATGCTCCGCCTCGACCCTGGCGAGGGGCGCATCCGCACGGCGCGTGAGTTCAAGGTCTGGGAAGGTGGGGGTGAATACAATGTTGCGCGCGGATTGCGGCGCTGCTTCGGACTGAAGACCGCTGTCTGCACCGCCTTCGCCGAAAACGACGTGGGACGGTTGCTCGAAGATTTTATCCTGCAGGGCGGCGTTGATACCGAGTTCATCAAATGGGTGCCGTTCGATGGTGTGGGGCGCGTCACGCGCAACGGCCTGAACTTCACCGAGCGGGGATTCGGCACGCGTGGCGCCGTGGGCATTCCAGATCGGGGCAACACCGCTGCTTCGCAACTCAGGCCGGGTGACTTCGACTGGGACCATATCTTCGGCAAGCTCGGCGTCCGCTGGTTGCACACGGGCGGGATTTTCGCCGCGCTCAGCGATACGACGCCGCAACTCGTTGTCGAATGCGTCAAGAAAGCGAAACAGTACGGCACGATTGTCTCCTACGATCTGAATTACCGCCCGAGTCTTTGGAAGAGCATCGGCGGCCACAAACGCGCGCAGGAAGTCAACAAAGAGATCGCGCGGCACGTGGACGTGATGATCGGCAACGAAGAGGATTTCACCGCCTGCCTCGGCTTTCACGTCGAAGGCGCCGATGAAAACCTGCTGACGATTGACGTGAGCGCTTTTAAGAAAATGATCGAGACCGCGGTGAAGACATTTCCGAATTTCAAGGCCACGGCGACGACTCTTCGCGCGGCAAAGACAGCCACCATCAACGATTGGGCGGCTATCGCGTGGATGGACGGAAAGTTTCACGAAAGCCGCAAATATCCGAATCTCGAAATCATGGATCGCGTTGGTGGCGGCGACAGCTTCGCCTCAGGCTTTATTTATGGGTTGATGGCTACTGGCGATCCTCAGAAAGCGGTCGAGTACGGAGCCGCGCATGGCGCGCTGGCCATGACGACCCCAGGCGACACTTCGATGGCTTCGAAAGACGAGGTCGAAAAACTGATGAAGGGCGGCGGTGCTCGTGTCCAACGCTGAGTCGGCCATTCAGTGCCTGGTTCCTTGAACGCCTCCGAACGATCTTGAGTTGGAACGATCAAGCCGATAGACAATTGCGATGCGTTTTATCGGCAGTTTGATCGAGAAGTTGCAGCGGCATCCCAAACGGATCGTTTTTCCGGAAGGGACCGAACCGCGAATTCTCCAAACGGCGCGGCAGTTCTATTCGCTCCGACTTGGAGCGCCGATCCTGCTGGGCGACCGGCCCACCATCAAGGCCGCCGCCGAACGGCTCAACGTCTCACTTGAAGGTGTGCGCATTATCAATCCCGCCGAGAGCGAGGATCTGGAAAATTTTGCGCACCGCTATGAACTGCTCCGGCGTTACAAAGGCATCAAAGGCAAGGAGGCGCGGTCGGCCCTTCTGAACCCGAATTATTTCGGCGCGATGATGGTCGCGATGCACCAGGCCGACGGGTTGGTCTCCGGCGCGAGCGAAGTCACGGGAAGCACCCTCAGGCCGTTGTTCCAGATCATCAAAGTCGCGCCCCAAACGACCACGGCTTCCAGTTGCATGATCATGGAGGTCGAGAATCCGCGTTTCGGCGAGAACGGCGTGCTGTTCCTCGCCGATTGCGGTGTCATCCCCGAGCCCACGGTCGAACAATTGGCCGACATCGCGGTGTCCACCGCGCAGCTGGCTCGTCAGTTGCTCGGCACGCGGCCGCGCGTGGCTCTGCTGTCATATTCGACCAAGGGCAGCGCGACGCATCCGACTATCGGGAAAGTTCAGGCCGCCACTGCGCTCGCCGCGAAGAAAGCGGATGAGAAAATGATCGATGCGGATTTCGACGGAGAATTGCAGGTCGATGCGGCGCTCGTGCCGGAAATTGCCGCGCGCAAAATTCCGGAAAGTAAAGTGGCCGGCCGCGCGACGGTGCTCATTTTCCCCGATCTGAATTCTGGTAACATCGCAAGCAAACTGGTCCAGCATGTCGCGCGGGCGAATGCCTACGGCCAAATCCTGCTTGGACTCGACCGTCCGGCTGCTGACGTCTCACGTGGCTCGAATGCGCACGATATTCTGGGCGTAGCGACCATTGTGGGGATACAGTCGGTCTCTTACAGCGAACTGTTTCCGGAAGCTGGCCAGCGATTGCCAGACGATCATGCCAATTAATCTCGAAACTCCGCGAGTCTTCATCGCGGCCACGCGGCAGAACGATGGCAAAACGACCATATCGCTGGGCCTGCTCTCCGCGATGCAGGACATATATCGCCGGATAGGGTACATCAAACCCGTCGGTCAGCGATTCGTCGAAATCGAGGAACAAAAGATCGACGAAGATACCATTCTCATGGACCGCGTTTACCAGCTCAATTGCCCGCTGGTGGACATGAGCCCGATCGCGGTCGAACCGGATTTCACCCGCAAGTATCTCCAATCGTCGAATCGCGACGCACTCGTCAAGCGCATTGAAACCGCGTTCGACCGGGTCGCGTGGGAAAAAGATTTCGTGCTCGTCGAAGGGTCAGGGCACGCGGGAGTCGGATCGGTCTTCGATCTGTCCAACGCGCAAGTGGCGAAAATCCTGAATGCGAAAGTAATTATCGTCTCGCGCGGTGGGATCGGAAAGCCGATCGATGAAGTCGCGCTGAACCAGGCGTTATTTGAGAAAGAGGGCGTGGAAATCATCGGCGTGATCCTGAACAAAGTCATCCCGGAGAAGACCGAGTTTGTCTGCGACTTTGCGCGCCGCGGCCTGAAACGCAAGGGCCTCGAGTTGCTCGGCGTGATCCCGCACCAGCACATGCTCTCCAGCCCGACGCTAAATTTGATTCGTGAGGAACTCGATGCCGAAATGCTCAACAACTCCGCGCATCTGCAAAACCTGGTCGATGACGTCGTCGTGGGCGCGATGAGCGTCCAAAACGCCATCCGGTTTTTTAAACCCGGGGTGCTTCTCATTACTCCCGGCGACCGTGAAGATCTCGTGCTGGCCGCAGCGACCGTTGCCGGAAGAGAGCGGAAGCTCGCCGGTGTGGTGCTCACCGGGAATCTTCGGCCCGGCAAGAATGCGCTGAAAGCAATTCAGGAAATGCAGTTCCCTGTCTTACTGGCGCGAGACGACAGCTATGAAGTGGCTTCAACCGTGCACGATCTGATTGTCAAAACTCGTCCCGACGACACCGAGAAAATCGATCTCATCCGAAACCTCATCGCCGAGCATGTGGACGTCGAAAAAATCCTGGAACGGTTGTAAGGCGCGGCCTGTAGCAGCCGAGGTCACGAGGCTCTCAAATGAGGCCACTACTTCGCTCAGCCCAATTTGACAGGATGGTGATATACGCTATGGTCGGTTTTTTGAATGGAGCCCAAAAATCATAAAGAGCTGCAACGGCTGATTCGCCGGCAAATCGAGCTCGTCGGCGAAGATCCCGACCGCGAGGGCCTCCGGCGCACTCCTCTTCGCGTGGCTGATGCCTACAAATTCTTCACGCGCGGCTACAAGGAGAATCCCAAACGAGTTCTCAACGATGCGTTGTTCCAGGCTACTTCGGATGAAATGGTGATCGTCAAGGACATCGATTTCTTCAGCCTTTGCGAGCACCACATGCTGCCATTTTTTGGCAAATGCCATGTTGCGTATCTGCCGAAAAAGAAAGTTGTTGGACTCTCGAAGATTCCGCGGCTGGTCGATGTTTATGCGCGGCGCCTGCAAATCCAGGAGCGAATGACGCAGGAAATCGCTTCAACGCTCATGGAACTGATCGACGCCGAAGGAGTTGGAGTCGTCGTTGAAGCGCAACACCTCTGCATGCTGATGCGCGGTGTCGAAAAGCAGAACTCCTACGCAATTACTTCAGCGATGCTTGGATCATTCCGTGATGATGCCCGAACGCGCTCCGAATTCCTCGACTTGATCCGGCACAAGCGCAGCTAGGGCAGTTTAAATACTGGTAGCCTCCGAAATCCGGACTCTGATGTAGCGCAGAACTCTGTTCTGCTGTAACGCCGAACTCCGTTCGGCAGGCTGCGCGCCAATCCCGTAACCAGCGCAACACCACCTTCAAACGATCATATGCAAAAAGAACCGCCCGCAGGTCAGGAGACCTGCGATACAGCAGAACAGAGTTCTGCGCTACATGGGTGCAGCCACCCTTTTCCTTAACGTGCTCTAGGGCTTCTCAGCCGGTCGCCCGTAGAGCTCGCGGTTGGCGGCGCCGATCACTTTTGGGTCCATCTTGATGACGGCGCGATCGTAAGTCAGCAGTCCGTTGACCTCTATCTCCACGTCGGTTGTTTGCGTGTAGATTGCGGCGGCAAGACCTTGCTCCGCGACGAGCGGATGCAGCTTCTTGATCAAATTCAGATATGCCGTGGTGAGGTCCTGCGCGTTGGTATAACTGCGATAGCCCCAATTCTTTTCGTCCTGCCAGGTATGCCCGCGCACGGGCAAACCGAGGCCGCCGAATTCGCCCAATACTGACGCGCGCTTTTCTTCGAGCTTCGGCGCGCCCGGTCCGGGATAAACGTGGATATCGTGCACGTCGCCGACGCCGCGATCGGTCCAGCCGCTGGCGCTACTGACGAGCCGTGTTGGATCGTAGCTCTTGATCCAATCCGTGATGCGCGCGGTCTCGAACTGTCCCCAGCCTTCGTTGAACGGCACCCAGAACACGATGCACGGATGATTGCCTTTTTGGTCGATGAGCGCCTTCAATTCACCCTGGAACTGTTTGGCCGATTCTTTGGTGCGCTGAATGTCCGGTTCCGTCGCCTTGATATATTTGTCGCCGCTCGGCATGTCCTGCCACACGAGCAGTCCCAGTTTGTCGCACCAGTAATACCAGCGGTCGGGTTCGACCTTGACGTGCTTGCGCGCCATGTTGCAGCCGACCTGTTTCGTGAACTCGATGTCGTAGCGCAGCGCTTCATCGCTCGGCGCGGTGTATAAACCGTCCGGCCAGAAACCCTGGTCGAGGGGTCCAAATTGAAAGAGCGGTTGATTGTTTAGAAAAAGGCGGTTGACGCCTTTCGCGTCTTTCGCGACCGCAATTTTCCGCATTCCAAAATACGACTTCACTTCGTCCACAACTTTGTCGCCGAGTTGCACACGCACTTTCAAATCGTAGAGATGGGGCGAATA
>Ga0193697_1000313_pt1 | contig 18548 bp, 27 predicted proteins | sample L3m2metaG_FD_145073 | JGI IMG/M metagenome (GOLD analysis project Ga0193697, IMG submission 145073) | Soil microbial communities from a riparian zone of the East river system, Colorado, United States - L3m2 | ecosystem: Environmental > Terrestrial > Soil > Riparian zone | place: USA: East River... | reverse complement strand
CGAGAAAAAATGGCGAGTAGTTAGACGTCTAACTACCCCCGTAACCCATTGATATCGTTGAGGTTATCTGTACTCTATCGAGTCAGAATATATTCGCATCGAGTAGTTAGATTGTTCTTGGCAATATCGAATGAGTAGTTAGAATGTGCGCAAAGCCTATGAATATAGGGGTGCCAGCACATATCGAATGTAGATAGACGTGGAATATATTCGCACATGATATCGCATTCGATAGGCTGTGATAGATACCATCTATCGATAGCGTTTATCGATTGATGATATGGGATAGTTGCATTCGATATCGGGATACGGTAGGATTGCTCCCACGTTGTGGATGTATAGGGACTACAGATGAGCACAGTGATTAGTAAGGATGAACGCTTGCGTATACTGCGCTTGGCTCTGTCTACCTTTGTAGTAGAGAGCAGCATTGTTGCCCGCGAGTTGCGCAAGAATGACGCGCAATACATGGCAACAGCTATTGATAGAGAGATTGAGGTAGCTAGCAAGCTATTAGCTGACTGCGCTACAATGCCTGTGTGATGTTGATTAACTAACTAACTGGAGATAGATACAATGAATGCTAATGCTAACAAGTCCGCCGCGCCTGCTGTTGCCAAGAAGAAAGGCAAGAAGCCGCCTAGCGCGCGTCGCCTTGCTGCTCAGAGTCAGGTAGAGGCTGCTAAGTCTGATCAGGAAAAGACTGTAGCGCGTGCTCATCTTAAGATTGTTCGCTTTGATGAGCTTGCTACGCCGCGTGTTCGCCGCGCTCTTAAGGCGCTTGATACCATTGCTAACCTTGCTAATCGCAGTGCGTATACATACACGGATGAGCAGGCCAAGCGCATCGAGGCGCATTTGATTGCTCGTGTTACCGCTGTTATTGGCAAGTTCAAGGGTGAGAAGGCTAAGACGGAAGAAATTGTTATCTGATTAGAGTGCATCATGTAGGGCAGCTAATACCTGCCCTATCTAATGCGCCCTGTGTTGGTAGGTTAGTCCCTTTGCACTGCGTAAGCCGTCGCTCTAGACGCTGCCCGACACAGGGCGCAGCTAACTAGAATGCGCTTTGACTGATTAAGGTTCGGGGGTTGCTTATATATGTGTCAGCACAGCCCCGCAACATACAGACAGAGCGCATTCTAGTTAGTAGGAGGATATATGCCGAAACGATCTGAAACAGATAAGGCGCTACCTGCGTTTGACTTGAAGGCTGCCCGCGAGTCTAAGGGGCTTACACAGATTGAGACCGCGCTGCTGCTGTCTGCCGCTCAGTCAACTATTGCAAAGTGGGAGGCTGACGGCCGTGTACCAAAAATTTACCGGGACTACTGGGAGCTTTACTGGAAACATGCCAAGCCGAACAAGAAGAAAGCCGCCTAACAAGCTTTCTCAAGAGACAAACTAACCACCACCTAAAAGCTGGTGGTTTTCTCTTTTATGGGGTTGTTAGATGTATGAGGAATTAATACTAGATGATGATGGGCTGTTAGCGGATCGTTTGCTTAGATCACTACATCGCAATATTGACGGCCATCTATCATCTAGCATTAGGGACCATAATGAATCTGTCCTAACTACTCATAACATAGCGGTTCTATATGTCTATACCATCATTGATGATGCATACATGCTGCATGAGCACTATGTGTTTAGTTACGAGCCTCTTATATATGCGCAATGGAAACCGATTGTGTATGAGGAATGCAAACTACTCTATGACAATCCTGTAAAAGCTTTTCATGGTGTTTATGGGTGGCAGACTAGCTATCTACGCATAACACCTCTGCGCAATGGCGATTTGTTTATCAAGATAGATAAAGAGGGTGTAACTGGTGTACGGCTCGCATTTAGTCCCGTATCGGACAAGCATGATGCACACTCAAAAGAGAAAGCGTCTAAGAAAAGAGTATCAAGTAATAGGCTACGACAGTGAGACACTGCAAGGGCCGCCAATTACGCACCAGTTTTATAGCAAGACAGCTACACAAATTAATGGGTGCGTTTTTATTGGCTCTAGAAATCCGACAGAGACCTTTCTATCTAGTCTAAAGAAGCTAAAGCCCGGTCAATATCGCATGTATGGGCACAATTTAGAATTTGATATGTTATCAGCGCTTTGGGATGTTAGGGCTAATATACGTGATGGCAATATAGATTTAAAAATAGGCGATTGGTCAATCTCAGGACGCTACACCAAACCTATTTTTGCGAATATCAACGATGGCGAAAGATATATAGAATTGGTAGACTCACTACTTTGGTTTATGACTTCATTAGAGAAAGCCGCTGAACTAGTTTGCCCTGACTTACCTAAGTTGGAGCGTCCTATAGGTTTAGGTGAAACTCTATACACATCTAAAGATGATAAGTTTGTAGCCTATGCAATGCGCGATGCTGAAGTAGCTTACTTCTTGGGCTTGGCTGTAGAGAAATTCCATGATGAATTAGATATACCCTCGCAGATTTCCCTAGCGTCTATGGCTTCTGCTGTATTCCGACTAAAATACATGCAAGCTAACATCTATCAGCCTCAGCTATCACAATGGCTAGTCGGTGCTGCTGCTAGTTATCACGGCGGAGTTAATAGAGTTAAACCCAATCAGGCGCCTGCATGGCATATGAATATAACTGCATTAGACCTATCTAGTGCATATCCACATGCTATGAGCGGGTTTCCCTCCTTTGATGACCCTTGCGGTTACAAAATGTTTCGCGGTAGAGAAGTAGGCAGCCGTCTAAAGCAAGTGCCAGCGTTAGGCGTGTATAAGATTACTGGTACTGCTGCCCCTTGCGATTGGCCCGCTATGTTTGATCATAATTTCAAGCCTCTAACTAGTAGGTTTTCGGACACATGGGTTAGCGGCTTTGAGCTAAACGAGTCCTTACGCACTGGCGAGGTTAGAGTAAGCAGCATTACTGGTTGTGTCTACGACAGTAAAAAAGATACTAGCTACTCACCATTTCGCGGTTACGTTGACGATTTCTATAAGCTTAAGGCCGACGCTAAAGACCCTGTTATGCGCTATATGTATAAGATTCTTTTAAATGCCTTAACAGGGAAATTCATTCAGACTAGCCCGGATTACACATTAGTAGATGGTAGGCTAGTTAAAATTAGACGCGCGGGCGGCTTGTATCATCCCTTTATTGCTAGCCTAATAACCGGCCATACGCGCGCATCTATTCATTCTTTGGAGCACAAATATAATGCAATTCACACTGCAACAGATGGAATCTTTGTGCCCGGAAATATCAGCGCAGATACAAAAAAGTCTCTTGGTGCTGTTGTCTGCGAAGGGCGCGGCGACCTCGCGTTATTTCGCAATAAGCTTTATATCTTCTACAGTGGAGTTAAGGGCGAGGGTGCGTATCCATCCAAAGTGTACCAAGGCAGGTACATTCTTAAGTGTGCGCGTCACGGCTTCCAAGGTGCCATAGTAGATTTAGAACGTATGGCCAGCGAGGGTACTAGAGTCTATAACACTAACAAGCCTATAAAACTGAAAACCGCCATTAAAAGGAATGACACTCCTAACAAGTTTGTTATTACTGAGCGGCAAGTTCATGGTATTGGCGAGCTTAAAGTAATTAATCATTAGGAGTAGTTAGCGTGCCTCTTAGCAAAGCTGATGAAAAACGAGGATTTAAGTTCATAGAGGCGCCGCCAGTGCGTTCTATGAAACGTAGAACACCAGAAAGCGCCCCTAGGCTATTTGAGTGGCTAACAGAAAATGGCTATGTAGAGCCTATTAAAACTGTTGGCGCTGGTAGGCTAGGTGCAGGTAAAAAGAAGAAAAAGAAATCTCCATTTTAGTGCGCCACGCTAGCTAGGCGCTTTATATAGCTAGCACAAAGAAGGAATGCAATCATGGCTAAGTCAAAAGCAAAGCAATCAGTCCGTAAAGTCAAGGCAAAAGCTCCCTCCGGCTATACCGTTCTAGATCGCGCAGCTAATTGGGATCACGACAATCATCCAGTAATTGAGGGTGTACGTAGTGAAACTGAAGAAGGTACAGTAGATAGAGGCCGTCCAACTGAACGCTTACAGCGTAGTATGACTGTGCAAGACAAAACAATCGGCGCTGTTACTGTTTGGGAATCTGGAATGCTGCGAAACCTTTTCGATCGCACAAAAGAGGGTGACGTAGTTAGAGTGGAATTTTTGGGCTATGGAGAGCCACGTAGTAAAGATGAATCAGCACCAAAGAAGTTTACTTGTGCTGTAATGGATAAGAGCGTAGCCAAGAAAGACCGGGCGCCGTTCTAACTAATAGGCGCGGTAGAGCAATCTACCGCGCCTTCTCTTTTGGAGAATTTTATGGAATTTTTTAAGGGTTGTTTAGTGTGCATGCTTATGATGCTGATTGCAGGAATGCTTTTATTTATAGATCCATCTTGGCCGTTAGCTGCAATAGTAGTAGCTCTGCTACTTTGTATATTGCGCCTAACTAGGTGAGTACATGCGCACTACTATCTGCGGTTATTGCGATAAGCACCCTATCGGGCATCATCACGACTATCCAGACATGTGCGATTTTTGTAGGGACGAATTTTTAAAATTTAAAACGCGCATTGCTGCTAACTGCGATACTTGCAAAACTCCTTATTCGTGCCAGATTCACAAGCAATGCAACGCGCCTAAGCAAATGGAACTAATATGAACGAGCCACTAGACCTAAAATTTTCTTGGCCCTATCCCCGTGGAATAGAATACAAGCATGTATTTCAGGCCGCTGAATTTCAGTACAACATACCGTATGGCCTACTAGCTAGACAGGCTTGGCAAGAGTCACGGTTCAGAGAAGATATAATCACAGGTAAGAAAATGTCTGCTGCTAATGCGCAGGGTATTATGCAGATTGTTCCTAGATGGCATCCCGACGTAAACCCATTAGACCCCGTAGCTAGTATCATGTACGCAGCTAAGTATGATACTGAGCTATATAGAGCTTTTGGGACTTGGGAGCTTGCGCTAGCGGCCTACAATTGGGGGCCTAGCAATGTAGCCAATGCCAAACATAAGCGTAGTGTCTGGCCTATCGAGACGATAAAATATGCGTCAGAGATTCTCGCTGACGCATATGAGATATTGGCCTCGCTATCTACTTCTTTACCCGCCAGCACCGACTAACGCGCCGTCGAATGGCGATCCGCCCATAACAGACGCCTCTAACATCCCGTTATTGGCGTCTGCTTCTCTACCCGGCTCTACTGCTACAGGCTGTGTAGGCTCTGCAATCTTATTATTAACTGCATTGCCTATAACAGCAGGGTTTGGCACTTCCGGTGGCTCTATTAACTCTGCTGGCGCTGGCTTGCGACTAGCTAGACCTAATGGCCCTTGTTCCTCTAGCACATTAGATATCCTATTTATTACGCTAGCGGCAATGTGCATCTTTGGAAAAGGAATCATACTGGCGGGTCTCCATCAGTAGCCTTTGTCTTTGCTAGTTCAAAGCCATTCCAAATAGCTAGGAACATATCTGAGAATTCCTGCAAGGTGTAATGCTTGCGGGCTTCTTCTACAATGTCACTAACATTATCTAGCTTCTGTTGCTTAGTCATTTCAGTACCTTTCTCATTAGTAATCTTGGCTCTATTTCGTAGCCTTGCCTTTTCATTACTCGCGCCCATCCTGCATGCCCTACACTAACTATTAGATTAGCTCCTACCTCTTTAGCAGCAAGCTCTAAATATTTGATAGCCTCTTCACAGTGTTTAATATCCCCTTTGACAGTTAGAATATTCATTACTAACCCGTCTTCGTAATCCACAATTTGGGTTAGCGCAACACACTTGTTTTTGAAAATAATAATACGTAGGTCGTTCGCACCTAACTGCTTTGCGAACTGCTCCGGCCCTAGATAGCCGTATCCCTTTCGCAATATCTCTAGCGTTACATCCTGTTTGAATGCTAACGCCGCTGCTGTAGAGGCATCTATCCATAGCCACTCTTTATCCATTAGTTAGTCGGCCTTGAAGGTGGGCCCCATGATCCTGATGCACCGCGCCCGCCATATCGCTGATTTATTAGGCGTTGCGTAGCAATATTTGTAGCGTCCTCAATTTGTTTTTGCCTAGCTACTTCTTCTGCGGACGGCTTGTATCCGCCAGTAAATACAGGATTAGGAGTGGTGCGTAATTCCTTCTCGCCGCCACTAATATAATCTCCAAGCGAATAGTCTTGCGGTATAACACCTAACTTCTTGCCTAGAGTATCTAGTCCGCGCGCCTGATCACCTAACTGCCCTGTTTTGCGCTCTGCAAACATACGCGAATATTTCTGTGCATTGAGCGCTAGCCTGTTGTAATCCTCAGCGCTGACTTTGAAGTCCTGCGATTTAAAGGCTGTAGCTATGCCGCCTACAATACCGCCAGCAATTCCGTTAATAGAACTAACTCCCTGCGTTAGTCCGTCTAACATGTCTGGTGTATCTTTGAACATCAGTCCGCCCATCGATAGCAACTCTGCTAGATGAGCTTTATTAATAGGCTTGTTAGGGTCGAAATCCTTCTGTGCCACAAGGTCTAATATCTTAGTAGCTTGGTGGTCGATGCTGTTTACTGCATCTACAGTAGTTTGATACTCCTGTCGATAGCCTTTAGCAGCAGTAGTTATTAGGTCGCGTTGCGTTCTATTTTGGTCTGCTAACTCAGCCTTACGCGCATCCATATCCTTTCCAATAATCCCTTCTATCAAACCTTGCGCATGCTCAATAATTGCATAGCCGGATTTATCACCACCTGCGATACGTTCATAGCCATCAGCAATACGGCCCTTTGCATACTGTAGTAATCGTTTTTCATCAGGATCGGCTAACGCCTCCTCACTATCTATTGTCTGTTTGAGCTGGTCGCGCTCGCCTCTATCTCTAACTTGCCTTGCAGCTTCATCCTCTAAGTAACTCTTATTTCTAAAATGCTGTGCCAGCCCAAAACCAAGGCTAACAAATGGCCCGCCCGGTAATCCTAATAGCGCAGCTTTCCATGCAGAAGGCGGCTTTTTTATCTTACTACCCGGCTGTGCCGCACTAACTTCTACTTCTTGCATTTCCTCGTCGGCCATAACTAACCCCCTCCGCCGTATGAGAAGCTACTATCAAAGCTCCACGCTCTACCTTTAGATTTGGCGGTAGACTGTGACTGTGATTCTGATTCTGCCGTCTGCTCGCCGAATGATCTAGAGAAAGCATCTGCCGCTGATTGCGCCGTAGTACGCGAAAAGTCGTTAGCTGACGCACTAGTTAGAGTAGTTGGGCCACCTAGAATCGATGATAAACTACCATAGGGCGCTAACTCTGCGTTCTGCCCGCGCTCTACAAGGTCTAGCATTCCCGGCAATGCACCTAACCCTGTGTTGGCTGCTGCTATAGAGTTGCCTGCTACATTAGCGGCAATAGCATCTTTAGCCTGTACATCTGAGTAACGCAACGCTGCTGCATTCCGCGTGAAATCATCGGCCACTCTACCTTGCGCAATACCCTGCGCTACACCCTGCCTGCTACCACCTAGCGCACCACCAGCTACCGCTCTAGAAGTAATTGCAGGATTTAATTCATCCCTAAACAAATTTCCTGCGTCTGTTTTCATCGACGCAATAATATCTTCTACAGGCGATGGATTAGATAAGCGGTCTGCCATGTAGCTAGAACCTGCGTTGCCCCCTAGGCTCTGCAAGAATTGCGACCCGCCAGTAAACAACTGATTTGCAGCCTGCTGCAATTGCGGCGCTTGCATAGCAACGTTATTAGCTGCATTTGTAGCGCCACCATATAGCTGCTTATATAAATCCTCAAACGCAATAGACTGATTAGTATTGCTAGAGCCGCCGCTAACACCTTCGGATAAAGACCGCGACACATCACCAGACTCTGAACCTGAATATCCATAGCTATCACTAGTACTAGAACTAGTGCTTTGCGCTTTGGAATCTTGCTTATTCTGTGAGAGACCTAAACTACCGCTCATATATTTGCCTCTAGTTAGGAACGATTAGAGCACGAAAACCTGCGCCGCCTGAATTTGGCGCACCTACTTCTATTGGCTTGTCTCCAAGCGCTTCTAACAAATCGATAATCTTTGAATTTGCAGTCTCTACCCTTCGTAATTCAGCATACAGCCAAGTACGGTAGTTGCCGAATGGCGGAGGCTGTGCAGTGTATTTAGTAAGGGCCATTGTATTTCCAATCAAAGATAATACGGTTGATAGTCCACAAATCTGTGCCAGCAGTTCTAATCTCTATTGAAATATATCTACCATCAATTTCTGGAATAGTTAGTTGCCCATCGTTGCGGGCAGGCTGCCACGCTTGCCATGTAATAGAGTTGTTAGTATCACCGCGACTACCTAGCCTAAACTCTACATTTGAAAAACCTAGGCCTGTGCCTCTTATCCAGACACCTTTAATGAGTTTGCTTTGCGCGTCATCATCAAAATTCAAATCATACTTAGCAATAATAGCCGTGACTGCCACAGCATCTGCTGTGTCCTCTACATACAATGTACTGGGTTCTGATACAGTCACCTTAGTAATAGAGCCTGTACTACCCTCATTCCATGCTGACAAGTCTGCATCCCATACCTGCGAATCTGCATCCCACGTAGAATTAATTACTGTATCAGTAACAAAACCTACAACCGCATGCCTGACATTGTTGAGCGCTCTAACTACCCATGTATCGCGTCGCTCATCCCATATATGCGCAATAGTTGCATATCTACTGCCAGCTTCTGGCACACAGACCCATGTCTCCCGTTTGTTTAAGTCTCTAACTACGAAACTATTTTGTGCATATGTTTCGTCAATAGAATTTGCTAGAAATGTCTTTACCCTATTTTCAGCAATGCTCTTGACATTGACACCATCAAATAAACAAACATCATCATTACCTACTACTAAATGTTTATCACCTAGGTCTACTACTGTATGTGGTCCTAACGTGCCTAATGATCTATTGGCTGGCCTAACAGTAAAAATATTATCAGGCTGCTGGCCTGCGTATTCCACTGGATAGACAGCCTCATTTTTATAAATCATTAACTGCGAATTTAAAGGCACTCCGCAAATGCAGCGCCCTTTAGTGTCCGCAAGAAATGCAGACCCTGCCTCATTGCCTGCACCCGGTGCCCATATAGTAGGTAGTGCGCCGGGGTCTGTTGCGTCACTCCACATGATTGCATTGTCATATACACCGGGAGTAGCGCCGGGTAATGCGCCATCAATATTCAACGCGAATAGGTGGAACCTAAAAGCCACAACAAACTTAGCGCTAGTAGCAGCAGGGAAGCCGGGTATAGCCAGAGCGTCATTTCCGCCATTTCCATCCCAATAGAGCAGCACATCCTTACTATTACTAAAAACAGGAATGCCATTAAGAAGCGTTGCAGACCATTGATAAGGGTCAGTAACGGTTTGCATACCAGCGAACGTAATATCATAGAAATTAGTTCCCTCAACAGCCTTAATATTATTTCCACCAAACAGCATCCACCAATTGAATGTATTTAGTTCTAAATTCAATAGATGTAACGGGTCGTTAGGTACACCGGGATAGGCAATGCGTCTACCACCTATACGCGACGGAAACCCCTTGCGGGTATGCACGTTTCTAGCCTGTGATAAGAATTGCTCTGCAATCTCTGACGGGTCTATATCTAGTATATGCCCGCCAGATGGCCTAATGGTTTTTAGTTGCTTCACTCTGGCTTGTCCATATATTTCTGCAAGGCTTTTTCTATACGCGCTAAACGCTCTGTAGCCTTATAGATAAAATAGGTAGATAGAACTAGCGCAAGATTTCCACCACCATTAAGAATCTGAACGATATCTTTTAGTTCCATTTCTATCTCAAGGATGTGTATTTAAAACTAATGGCAGTGCATTCGCTTTCACATTTCCACTTAAGCGATCTCTGATAGATACATTTACTTGCGCACTACTACTACTAACACCACCCGGCCATGCTAGGCTACACCCTCTAGAAGCGCTTAATGCTAGCCATGTGTCTAGAGCAATGCCTGTAACTGCTGTGCCTGATACTTGATGTATAAATATTTCAGCGTCAGCGACAAAGCCACTTACTAACCAGTTGTAAGGCGTAGTAGCACTGCCTGAAACCTTACTACCTGTAAATACACCAGTGTTTGCAAACTGTATTGAGCATGGCCCTGCACCAGAATCATAAGCGCCTTCGCCACCACCCTCTGTGACATTGTGTACTAGTACAGATATATCCCCTCGGCCTGCTAACAACATTTGCTGTGCAGCGCCCATTAGCTAACACCCGGTCCTGATATCACCCATGTAGTGGCAGCTACTTTAATTGCTGTTGCTATTCCGTTTTGCGCTAACGTTCGCGTGCCTGTTAAAACAGAATTAGCGAGAATCAAAGTATCAGTAGTTATAGCAATAGAAACTACGTTAGCATCTCTATTGATAAATGTAATTGTAGTTCCGATGTCATAAGGCACTGCTGCGTTAGCTGGAATTGTATGCGTATGTCCTGCACCTGCGCCGTTGCCATGCAGAACATGTTTAGCAGAATCGGCTAAAACAGCAGTGTAGTTAGCATTCTGGATATTCTGCGGAATATTTCTAAAGCCTACCGTTTGCAGACTATTTCCATAGTCCATTATCTTTAAGGCTCCAGTAACACCACTAACAACTTGCGCGACCAAAACGCCACTTACTGACGCTCGCATATCGGCCGCTGCATTCATCCACCAGCCGGTATTATTATCAGCAAGAAATGACATTCCCGGATTAGTTACGGACCCGTTAGGAGCTTGAAAAGCGCCACCTACACCCACACTCCATTGCCCAACTTGCGCGCCATTTACAGCTATAGATATAACGTTTGCGCCCGTTCGATAAAATCCGCAATCTGTATCATTCTCAAATGTTAATGCTGGTGCTCCTACAGTTCCGTCATTAATACGAGATTGCCCTAAACGCCAAGACATTACAGCGTTGCCACCCGATGTAGCTGCAAAGGCATCTGCGCCCCATCTATAAAATCCCGTATCAGGATCATTTGAAAACCCTAGAGAGGGAGCACCTGCTCCCCCATCAGGAACGTTAAAAACACCTGCATTTAAATATGTTTGCGTAGCAGTTGAAACAAGCGTTTGTGTTCCACCTGCCGAAAATCCTATAGTGTTAACGCCCCCACGATAGATTCCAGTGTCAGGGTCATTAAAAAATGACCACATTGGGTTAGCTAGTGTGCCATCATCGCCTAGCGCATGCCCGGGATTGAACCTAACAGTTAGACTCCCACCTACCGCCAAGTCCATTACATTAGCAGACTGTGAATAAAATCCGGTGTCCCTATCGCCATCAAATGACAAGCTAGGTGTCGCTGTTGCGCCTGCTGCTGCTCTTATTTGTTGAGTCCAAGACTGTTGACCAGTCCAAGCGTAAGCGCCTCCCAATCCTGCCCATAGATTCAAATTAGCAAGAGTTACGGTTACAGGACCGTTAATAGTTGGAAAGGTGGCTTGCAGAGTGCTCTTGATCATTCGTAAATGATCATCACCCTGCGCTTTAGGATCAACCGCACCTACTGGATTAGAAGGATTTAGCTGATGAATATATGTAGCGGCTTCAAGACCCATTAGTAGCTGCTCCGAAATTGAGTGTTATAAACCGGCGCGGCCTGCGCACCACCTAACAACTTTTTCGATTTTCTATTCAACTGCGCACATGTAGATTTCATCTTTGCCATAGACAAATCTGCGCTATCGTAGTCCTCCGCGCGAGTAAATACGAAAACCGATGCAGCATCTATATAAAGCTGCTGGCATTCGTCTAACAAAGTATTAGTAGCTATAGCAGCCAGAGGGTCCGGCATTCCCATATAGTCAATATCAATTACAACGCCTACACCGGGATTGCCTGCAATCATTATCTGCTTAGAACGCTGCGCATATTGCAAAGGCGACGCATCTTTATATAAATAGGCGCTGGTCTCATCTACCTTATCTAACGGCCTGCCGTCTATCTTCACGTATCGTAAATGTGTAAGACGCGCCGGTAAATTATAGGTAGGTGAGCCAGCAGAAACTCTATTAGCATCTAACAACTGAGCTTGAAAATTGTAGCTCTCTAGATACTGCGCTATTAACTGCTCACCTTGAACAATGAAACGCTGTACAGGCGCCCCAACATACTGCGACTTGTGCGTATCATCTAAAATTGCTTGCTGTAACTCTGCGTAATTCATTTAATAATTGTCCCGTTGTGTAGATAGCCACGCGAAAGCTTATTTATTCTGTAACGTTCTGCAAAGGGAGAATTATGAAATGCCTCCCATGCGGCGGATTTTTCAGCAGGGTCACGCGCTATTAAACCGGGGTAAAGTCTATATAGCGCTGTAAAATGATCCATTGGAATTCTCAAGGTGTGCTGCGCAAATTCCGGGTTTCTATGGGGGATAGTCCCGTCACGCGCACCCCTATTAATATCCAATAGACTTCTATGATCCTGATTTACAATCAACCGCATGGGAGTCATATAGCTAGGCCGTTACTGCGCTAGTTGGGTTGAGATCAGCAATAATGAAATTGCCGCGCTCTAGCGATGCCTGCAACATCCAATCTACAGCAAGCATTTTGCGCAAACTAAGACCCAACTTTGCAAGCGGGTCTACTCGCCATCCGTAGAGAGTGCGCAATTTCCAATAACGCGCATCAAAGCCAAACAAGTTTGCTACAGTCTGTGCAGCACCACCAGCAGCGTCCGCATAAGTAGCCTGCAAGCGATTAGGAACAATCTGCATATAAAACCCGAAATCAGTTTTAAACGCATCTACAAACTGCTGACTAACCTGCGCCACGCCTTTTCCGGTGCCTTCAACATTCTGTGTAGGTTTTGCAGAATTTGGGGTAGTTAACAGGAACTGTCCTAGCCGCTTTGTCTGCCCCGGAACACCCATCAACACATTAGTAATACCGCCTAACTTATAAACGTTTTCAATTTGCGTTGAAATCATTGCAAATGAGAGCGCCCTACCTTCTCCGGGCACCTGCGCACTAACAAGTTTTGTACCAGTCTGAAAACCAGCAATAGCGCCACCTGCGCCCAAATCTTTGTTAGTGGTAATAAACGCCGCTGCGCCTGCACTCTGTCCGGCAGTGGCGTTATTATCATCCTGCACACTCGCCTGCCCTGACAACGCAATAGCCTCAATGTCATACCGGCATTCAATAGTGCGCCGTGCAGTCTGGTAGCCCATTTCATCGGCGCGCCCAACTGCTGAAATTGCGCCCTGCCTGTCAGTAATCATAATTTCCTTAGTGGAAATCTGCGCATGATTACCGACACGTTTAGCATTAGTTACGTTTGCGTCATTGTCAGTGCTAGCAATATCCTTACCTGAAACATTCTTGTTATTCAAGTTAGGCGCTGCAAGCTTATCCTCTGTCCACTCTACATATGGGTTGTTATATGAGCCGCCGTCGCCAATCATGTCTAAAAATGGCGTAGCAATCTCGCTATTATCAAAAATTTCATTTAGAACATCTTCACGAATGAGACCACCAGAGAGAACCGCCTTTAGGTCCGATACATCTAGATAGTCCGCCGGTGCTGCCATAAAGCACACATTGCGACGAATTGGCTCGAATTCTGCTACCAGCAATGCAACCGAAAGAAACTTAAGCTTATTAGGCTTGTTCACAAAAACTACTCCTTAGATTGAAACCAGTCACGTATTCTATCACTCTGCGTATTGGCTACAGTTCTACGAGCCGGTTTATCAGAAGGTTTGTTAGCTGCTTTGTTAGATTTGCCTGATGGCTGCTTGCCTAACTTCTTAGGATCACGCACTTCTTCTAATGACCTTCTAATCCGTGTACGGATTAGATAATTGTCACGAATAAATTTCATAGCCCGATGATCTACAACAGACTGTAGAAAACTTTCATCGAAACCATAATCAGACAACATCTCTACAATGCCTTCAATCTCAGCAGTGCGTTTCTTCTCGTCGCGCCACTCTGGAATGTGCTCAAGCGTTAACTGCCGCTGCTGTCTAGTTGTTTCTGCCTGCCGCTCTCGCAGCTTCTGCAAAACTTCTGGCTTGATAGCGTCTTTTGGCAAGACTTCTAGCAATCCTCGCAACTCAGTCTGCGCCTTGATCAATTCACCTTCTTGCTTAATCCTTCGCTCATCAAACTGCACTGTACGCAATTCTAAATCAGTCAAGTCCGAAATCTTATCCTTAAGCTCACCAATAGTTAGGGCTTCCGCACCATTGGGCATAGGGACTTTGATTGCATAGGCTTGTTCTGGCGTCAACTTATGACGCTTAATTAGCCGCTCGATGCTATCTAGCGGCGCTTCTGGATCATCGGGAGTATCGTCATCTAACGCAATCTCTGTGCTAGATTCATCCGACCTATTACCAAAAAGTTCAGCAAGCGAGCGCGGCTTCTTTTCCGGCTCGTCCTGCTTATTAGGCGCTGCACCATTACCTTTGTTAGTGCTGACACCCTTGTTATCAGGCTGACTATTCGCCTGATTGTTTTGCTTGCTTGTCTCCAAGCTCGCGTTTAATTCCGTCATTTATGCGATTCCTCAATAGGTTTATAGATTTGTCTTGCGCTGCGCATTGCTCTCTTAAATCTACTGTATTAGCACTGCGCCACGCGCTAATAATTTCACCTTGAAATTTAGTCAGAATCTCCGCTAGCAACTGATTTTCTTGTAGCGCTAGCGCTGCCATTCGCCTTTGGTCCGGTGTCATCATGTTTATCTACTTCTTTGTTAGCTACTTGAGTTGCTTTCAGCGCATCAACAACGCCTTGCACTGCAAGCTTTGCCTCTTCAATCTGCGCATTGATAGCTGCGTTCCAATACTTAAATTGCAACTCTGCATCAGTTTGATACTTAGTAATAGCTGTGCGTACTTGTTCCAAGCCGACAGCCTGTTGTAACAGCGCGTCCTGTTTTTGCTGTTGCTGCGCACGTTGAATGCCTTTAGTTTTCAGCGCTTCAATTGATCTTGGCGAACGTGGATCAATACAATATTGCTCAGGATTTGGAATATCGTTAATGCGTAACCAAGCTAACAAAGCTTTTGAATAGCTAGTCACATCTACTAATATATCTTCCATACCAGCAGCGGCTAATGATTCTTGCTTCGCCATTAAACGTTCATATACAGAACTTTGCCGCGCTCTCTCGCCTAGTGATGCACCTAAGTTTACCTTTATAGACTGCCGCGCCTGCCATTTTGAAGGTTCCTGTACAATCCACTCATTGCCACGCTTGAAACAGATAGGTCCATCCCACTGCGTTCTAAGTGTTTCATGTGCGATTAGGTAGATAGACCTAATGAGCGTATTAGCTATAGTCTTAGTCATAAAGGCAGCTAACTGCTCCATAACTGAATAGGCCCTATCTAATCCCTGCGAGCCTACCCTATCGCTAAGTTGCATTTGCCCTGTAGCCATGTCCAATGTAGCGCCGCCCATTTCTGACCTAACACGTCTGTTGTGCTCTAGGTTTTGAAGAATATTAGCCGACGTATCCGCTACACCAAATGCAGTAATAGCCTGCCTAACATCCATGATACCTAATGATGGATTGACCCTAATAGAGCCGTTGATACGCCCATCAGTTAGATCCGTTTCCTCTACAATTCCATCTAGATGCGCCGTGCGATTCTTGTTATTCGCGTTCAAGTTATCATGTAGCGCTCTAGTTAGAGCAGTGCCGGAGTCCTGCGTGCTCTTTAATTTGTCATACAAGCTAATAGCTACAAAGGAATGCGGATTAATAATAATTGCACCTGCTGCATATTGAATAAAATCAGCAGGACTATCATCTAACACATACTCGCCGCTAGTGCAGATGCACTTAAGTTCTGACGCGCCATCACCATCGTCTAACAAGCAATAAGATTCATACCACTCTATATCGTCTTGACTGTTGTCAATCGGATTAGCGTTCTGCGATAGACCCGTAGGCAAACGAGAAATCTGCGTCTGCTGATTTGTGTTGCGGTTAAAACGAGCAAGGCTAGCAACAATAGCTTTATCAAATCCGCGCTCCACGAGCGCAGACCGCGGCTCGACATGACGCTCCGACACAAAAGGTATGCCTTCCAAATCATGTCTATTCCATGTTTTTAAGACTAACAAGTTTTCTGGTGCTAAAGACTCTACCCTAAACTCCTTTGTTTTCTTGGTAACAGTTGCACTAAACTTCTTGTTAGTTTCGTCATATGTATGCACATCAACAGTTACTTCCGTGCCTTTTGCGCTCTGTTGCTGCCTAATCTTCTCTAGCAACTCGTTGACAATCATCGGATCAACGTTTTCTTTGCGCACAGTCTTTTTGAATGTACGCCTATCTATATACACTTTAACAACTGAATTTCTCAGTAACATTGCGTCTTTAATAGATGAGGTAATCTCAATAAATCCATTCTGCCTGTTAAAGACCAACTCATTGACGCAATCTGACTCTATTTGCGCTTGTTCCTCATCATTACCATCATAAGCACAATACTCTGCAATCCGTTTTTCTGATAACGGCGCTGTCATCTGCGCTAAGTTGCCTTCTACCATACTAGATAGATCGCCAGTAACAACAGTAGAGCGCCCTGCTACCTCATCGCCGCGCGGTCTCTGAAAATAATACTTATAGGCGTCATCGCGCGCCTTCTGCAATTCATCGCCATCAAAACCAATACAGTTAAGCAATTGCCTCTTAATCTTCTGCGCTAAATCTTTCTTCTCTGTAGATTGCTCTACACTATCTAGATTACGCCACACTTAGATAACTCCTCTGTCTGAAGCATACTGTAGCGGCTTTGCTTGTGTACGCGCATTAAATATAGGCTGCGTCATTCTCATAACGGCCAGTGACTTCGCAATTGCAGGAAAGCTAGTCGCTTCATCATCATTAGTCTGCCGATAAGGCGCAAACGTCATACTAAAATCGCCCAAACGCTCTTTAGCTACTGAGGTGTAGCTAGCAGAATTTAAAGTATAAGCAGCTAAGGCATACTGCACAGCTTCTTCTTTGCTCAATTGCACACTATGAAAACCAAACCCATCACTATCTACAAACAACGACGGGTCAGGTATTTCAGAATAATGCACCAATGGACAATTAGGATGCCTTCTAACTACTGATTGGATAGCATCTACTAAATTCCACTCTAAGAAAGTGTGTACCGCAATTATATGCGTGCCTTGATAAACAACAGCCGAAATAGATTCGCTATGTATTCCCCACGCAACGCGCATAACTTTGCTGTTGGGAGAATAAGCGTTAACACTTTCTTGCAAAATTCTGTTGTATTGCTTATTGAATATTGCGCCGCTATTTGCTGCTGTCGGATCGCAATAAAACTCCTGCTGTACAAGCGCAGGACTCATACCATCACGTATCTCTCTATCTACATCAGCTTGCGAAACAATAGGCTCTCCATTTCTCTTATGCGTATCGCGAATAGTTTTGAGAGATACAAACCAGTTATCTGCATGCTTAATAGATTCAAACATACGGAAGGCATGGTTTCTACCTCTAAAAGTAGTTATAAACCCGGCCCATCCTTTATTTTCAACAATGATAGGTCTTATATAATCCCATGCCGCAGGATCGCACAGCGCCCACTCAGAAAATAAAACGCCACAAGGGTTACTACCTATCGCACGATCATAATTATCTGATCCTAACATCTGCCATAGGGAGCCTTTCCACCCTATAGTCATTTCTGTATTGTTTTCGCTTTCTCGCATTTCCGGCGGGAAAGCTCTATCTATAAATCTCATTCCGTCGCGCGCATCTATACCATTCCAAATAGCGCGTTTTGCTTGCACATGATACGGAAACAAATGCCAGTAAGTGCCCTTGCGTTCCTCCATTCTCTCGCGCGCAAACTCTAATCCAAATACGTCTTTGCCCGCTCGCCTGTGCCACGCTAGAAAGTAACGGTTATACAAACCAGTTAAGTACGCAGCTTTAACCTCTGCTTGATGCGTATACAGCGCTAATGGCTTAACGCTGGGAGCGGCAGCTTTTATACTTTGCTTGCGTGACACAGGACTTTCTCTAACTACCGAGCGCGGGTTGCGGTACACAATTAGTAACGGTTTTCAAATCCTCTGTGTGCGCGCCGCATCCGTTGTCCCCATTGGGATTGTTAATAGGCTTCTTGCATTTCTTGCACACTGGCGCGCGCACCTCATCATTCTCCGACTCATCCTCTTTACGCTTAACCATATAGATAGCTCCTAACTAGGCTTGTCTCGCCCTACGGGCGATTGTACTCCGTTCGGCTGCATCTATCGAATTATTGAATGCGATAGACCGCATCTATCTACCTCGCTTTCGATAATCGAGACTAGATAGTCCATTGAATATTCAATGCGATATCATCAGCGAATATATCGAATAGCCTGCGAGATTCGATACACCAAAAATGCCTATTTTTATAGGCTTTTACGCATCTAACTACCGCATTCGATACTGTCACGCACAATCTAACTACCTGCACTCGATATATTCGCATAGAATATTTCTCAAAAA
>Ga0193697_1000312_pt1 | contig 18669 bp, 22 predicted proteins | sample L3m2metaG_FD_145073 | JGI IMG/M metagenome (GOLD analysis project Ga0193697, IMG submission 145073) | Soil microbial communities from a riparian zone of the East river system, Colorado, United States - L3m2 | ecosystem: Environmental > Terrestrial > Soil > Riparian zone | place: USA: East River... | reverse complement strand
ACCCGGCGAAGCCGGCCACGTCGGTCCGGCCGGTGCGCGTCACGGGTCACATCGCCAGCCTCAAGTGGAGCCGACCGGCGTACGCGAAGAAGCTCACCGGGATGATGGGCAAGGACGTCGATTACACCAAGTCGCCGAGTGAGGATTTCGCCAGCGTGATGATCGAGTATGCCACCGACGACGGCCACCGCGTGTTCGGCGAAGCCACGACGTCGTGGTCCTTCGTCGGTGCGGGACTGCGCCTTTCCGCCGAGCTGCTCGGCCCCGAGTACTCGATGTCGTGGAATACATTGGACTCGGGGCTGAAGCTCTTCTTCAGCCGCGAGGTCAGTGGGAAGGCCGGTGAGGATCTCGTCGAGAAGCAGAACGCAGAGATGGGCCTGATGCCGGTGGTTCCCAGCGAAGCGGCCGCCTACGGCTACGAGGCTGAGGACCGGCACTTCGTGCGGGCATTCCTCGATGGGACCCCGGGCATGCTCACGTTCGACGATGGCCTCGAAGTCGTGAAGATCCTGATGACTGCCTACCAGAGCGCCGAGCAGGGCAAGACGCTCGACTTTCCGCCCCCGGGCATCGAGGCGTTCGTGCCGGCGGTGGCGAAGGGAACCTGGAAACCATGATCCTCGCCCTAGCGGTGCTTACACTCATGCAAACCCAGTGGCCGCCGAACTCGCTCGATCGTCCCAAGCCTCCCGTCGTCACGCCGGCGCCCGAACAGCCGCCGGTGCCGCCGCCCGCGGACGCGATCGTGTTGTTCGACGGCAAGAGCCTCGCCGACTGGCAGAGCGCGGACTCGGGGCAGCCCGCCCGATGGCTCGTGAGGGATGGCTACATGGAGGTCGGCAAAGGCACCGGCAACATCATGAGCAGACGGGCGTTCGGGTCGGTGCAGCTGCACATCGAGTGGCGCGCGCCGTTTCCGGCAGAGGGTGAAGGGCAGGATCGCGGCAACAGCGGCGTGTTCCTGATGACGCACTACGAGATTCAGGTGCTCGATTCCTACAAGAACGAGACATACGCCGACGGCCAAGCGGGGGCGATCTACGGGCAGACGCCGCCGCTCGTGAACGCCAGCCGTCCGCCGGGTCAGTGGCAGACCTACGACATCGTTTTCCACCGTCCGGTGTTCGCGGCCGACGGCTCCGTCACGCAGCCGGCGCGGGTCACGGTGTTCCACAACGGCGTGCTGGTGCACGACAACGACACGATCAGCGGCTGGACGGTGCACCACGCGGTGGCGAAGTATCAGGCCCATCCTGACCGCCTGCCGCTGATGCTCCAGGACCACGCGCACCCGGTGCGGTACCGGAACATCTGGGTGCGGGAATTGACGCCGTAGGCGCTGAAAAGCAGATCCCTCGCGCCTACGGCGCTCGGGATGACAACGTTCGCTCGCTCTTTGAAGAAACAAAAAGAATCGCCCCGAGCCCGCACCACACCCCGAACGCGATCCACTCAGACGACGTGAAGCTCCCCGGGATACCGGGGACGACCTTCATGGCGACGATCGCGAGACTCACCACCATCCCCGCCACGGCCAACCCCACCCCTGCTCTGCCCCCGCGCCGCACGAGCGCCGCACACGCACTAAACCACCCGACGCCCGCCGCGAGCGAGCCCACCTCCGTCACCGGCACCAGCAACGCGTCGCCCAGGAACGCCGCCGCGGCGGTGAGCGCGGCCATTAGGACGACCGCCACCCGCGGAGTCTCGAACCGCTCGTGTACCGATCCCAGCGAGCGATGCACCAAGCCGCGCCGTCCCAGCGCGAAGAGCATCCGCGTCGCGGCGACGAAGTTGCCGTTCATCACCTTGAAGAGCGAGAGAAACGCCGCCACAAGGATCAGCTGCGCGATCCAGCGCGACCCGAACGCCCGCGCGAACGCGGCTTCGGTGCCGAGGTGGCTCCCTACCAAGTCGCGCCACGGATACACAAACGACACGGCACCGACGATGAGGACGTAGAACGCGCTGCCGGCGACCACCGCGAGCGTGATGGCGCGGCCGAAGTGGCGCGTGTCGAATCCCACGCGGGCCTCCTCCGATCCCTTGGCGACTGACTCGAACCCCGTCATGAAATAGGGCACGATCTGCAGCACGAGGATCGTCGAGAGCAGCGGGCCCGCGTCCGCAAACAAGGGAGCCGCGGTCGCGGAGCTCCCGCGCGCGAAGCCGAGCAGCGTGAACACGCCGAAGCAGGCCAGGAGGCCGAGCGTGGTCACATTTTGAAACCGCCCGCTCAGCCGAATGCCGCGGTAGTTCACCACCGTCACGACGACCGTCAGGATCAGGCCGGCCGCGAGCCGTGGCACCGTAATCACCTTTCCGGCGACCTCGTAGAGAGGCAGCGCATTCATCGCCGGAAAGACGCGCGCCAGGAGGTTGCCGATCGCCGCCGCTTCCCACGGGCACACGATCGCGTAGGCCAGCACCATTACCCAACCCGAGGCAAAGCTCAGGAACGGCGGGAACACCCGCTCCGTGTACGCGATCTCCGCGCCCGCATCGGGTATGTCGCGCACCAGCCGCGCGTAAGTCCGCGCTATGGGCAGGAGAAGGATGCCGCCGAGGAGAAACCCGAGCATCGCGCCGCCGGGACCGCCGCGGCCGAGCCAATCGTCCATCAACACGAGCCACCCCACCCCGACCATACTGCCGAAGCCGAACGTGAAGTACTCGAGCAAACCGAGCGTCTTGTGGAGTCCTCTGGGGATCGTCACCTTTGCAAAATGTCCATCGCTCTCCTTACTGCGCTAGCGCTCGTCGTCCCCGCTCAGGACTCGAGCCTCTCCGTCATCCCTCAACCCGTCCGTCTCACGCGCACCCTGGGACAGTTCGTGCTCTCGGCCGGCACCGTGATCGCGACGGATGCCGCGAGCCGCGACGTCGGGTACGCACTCGCCGACTACGTGGCCCCGGCGACCGGCTACCGGCTTTCGGTCCGCTCGTCGGGAGGGGCGATCTCGATCCGCACGGACACGTCGCTCGCCCGGCTCGGCGAAGAAGGCTATCGCCTCACGGTCACGCCGGCCGCGATCACGATCCGCGCCTACCAGCCGGCGGGCGCCTTCTATGCTGTACAAACGCTGCGGCAGCTCCTCCCGCCCGAGATCTTCCGCCAGGCCCGGGTCGACGGGGTGCGGTGGCGCATTCCCTCGGTATCGATCGAGGACTCCCCGCGCTTCGCGTGGCGTGGCGCCCACCTCGACGTGTCGCGCCACTTCATGCCGACGGCCTTCGTGAAGAAGTACATCGACCTGCTGGCCCTCCACAAACTCAACCGCTTCCACTGGCACCTCACCGACGACCAGGGCTGGCGCCTCCAGATCCTCAAGTACCCGCGCCTCACGGAGGTCGGTGCCTGGCGCGCGCAGACCATCGTGGGCCGGCCGGATCGCGCGGATTCGACCAAGTGGACCTTCGACGGGCGCGCGCACGGCGGGTTCTACACGCAGGACGACGTGCGTGAAATCGTGGCCTACGCGCGGGCGCGCTTCGTCACCGTCGTGCCCGAGATCGAGATGCCCGGGCACTCCCAGGCGGCGATCGCCGCGTACCCGGAGCTCGGGAATACCGGCAGCCCGATTGCGGTGTGGACGCGGTGGGGCGTCTCCCCGAACATCCTGAAGCCCGAAGACGCGACGATCCAGTTCTACCAGGACGTCCTCACTGAGGTGCTGGCGCTCTTCCCGAGCCGTTGGATCCACATCGGCGGTGACGAGGCCGACAAGGAGCAATGGATCGCGCTGTTCGGCATGACACCCGAAGCTGCCGCCGCGAAGCAGAGTTGGTTCATCCATCAGATGGACACGTTCTTGACGTCGAAGGGACGCGTGCTGATCGGCTGGGATGAGATCCTGGAAGGCGGGCTCGCGCCGAACGCGGTGGTCATGTCGTGGCGCGGGACCGACGGCGGGATTGCGGCGGCGCAGGCGGGGCACGACGTGGTGATGACGCCTGGCTCACACACCTACTTCGATCATTACCAGACCCTCGACACAGTGAGCGAGCCGCTGGCCATCGGCGGGTACCTGCCGATCGACTCCGTCTACGCGTACGAGCCCGTTCCCGCGGCGCTGACGCCCGCGGAGGGGAGTCACGTCCTCGGCGCGCAGGGCCAGATGTGGACCGAGTACATCCCCGACTCACGCCAGGCCGAGTACATGGTGTTCCCGCGGCTTTGCGCGCTCGCCGAGGTGGTGTGGACGCGCGCCGACCGCAAGAACTTCGCGGACTTCAGCGCGCGCCTCACGACTCACCTCAAGCGGCTCGCGATCCTCGATGTCAACTACCGGAGGCCGTAGCCTTCGGCGAGGGGAACAGCAGCGCGAACAGAATCAGGATCACCGCCGCGAACCCGGCCGGGAGCACCCAGAAGTCGGGCCACCGGTCCAGGGTCATGCTGGCCGCTCCCCCGAGCATCCGTTTGTAAACATTGCCCGCCACCTGCGCGCCGATCAGCATGCCGACGCCGTACGTGACGAGCACGAGGAACCCCTGCGCTTGACCGCGCACCGCCGGCGTCGACTTCTTGTCGACGTAGATCTGACCCGTCACAAAGAAGAAGTCGTAGCAAACCCCGTGCAGCAGGATCCCGATGAGGATGAGCGGGAAGATGGCGCCGGGCGCCGCAATCGCGAAGAGGCCGTACCGCAGAACCCACGCTCCCATGCCGAGGAGCAGCATCTTTTTCACACCCAGCCGCGCGAAGAAGAGTGGCATCAGCAGCATGAAGCCCGTCTCCGAGATCTGCCCCCACGTCTGCGTTGCCGCGATCTTTGTCACGCCGGCGTCGCCCAGGAAGAGCTGCGTGAAATTGTAGTAGGCCGCGAGCGGGATACACAGCAGCAGGGAGGCCGCGATGAAAACGTAGAACGCGCGACCGCCCAACTGCTTCAACGCGTCGAGCCCGACGATGCTGCGCAGCGAGACCGGTTGCCCGGCGCCGGGCGGCGGCGTGTGCGGCAGCGTGAAGCTGAAGATTCCTAGGATGATACTCGCCGTCGCCGTACTGTAGATCGGAAGCGGCGTCTGCTCCGCGACGGCCCCCGACAGCGGACCGAGCACGTAGCTAATGAAGAGCCCGGCCACGATCCAGCCTACCGTGCCGAACACCCGGATCAACGGGAACTGTTGCTCCTGCGACTGGATATGATGGAACGCCAGACTGTTGGCGAGACCCAGCGTGGGCATGTAACACAGGTTGTATACGAGCAGCAGCACAATGAACGCGGTGGGCGCGCCCGTCGCCTGGGGCACCGCGAACATCACGATCCCGCCCAGCACGTGGAGCACGCCCAGGACCTTCTCTGTCGCGAAATAGCGGTCGGCCACGAGTCCTAGAAAGAACGGGGCAGCGATCGCCGCGATCGGATTGACCGTGTACGGCCAGTGTGTCAGCGTCGCCATCCCGTGATGCGTCATGTACACGGCAATCGTCGTATACCAGGCGCCCCAGATGAAAAACTGGAGGAACATCATCGTCGACAGCTTCGCGCGTACGCTCATAGCGGCCTCAGCTCGCTTTCACGGTGAGCGGCTTATTCACCGTCACCACGATGTGCGCGCCGGCCGGCAGCACGATGTCCGAGTCCTTGCTCGTCTGGGCCACGCCGGCACCGACGGCGCCGCCCACGATCCCGCCGATGATCGTGCCGCGCTTGTTGCCGCCGATGACCCGCCCGAGCACCGCGCCCGCGACGGCGCCGGCGCCGACTTTCGCTGCGTCGCCCGTCGTGATGCCGCGCCCCTTATGCACCGTCTCGAGCGAATCGATCGTCGCATCGAGCGGGTAGTTGGTGCCGCGGATCGTCACGCTCGACACCGCCAGCGTCAGGGTCCCCGGGGTGTTGGGGTTCGGCGCGGGCTTTACCTCGGTGATCGTGCCACTGACCGACGAGCCTGCGGGAATCACCACCTTGCCGGCCGCGTTGCGGACGTCCTCGACCACGCGCGCCGTGAAGGCATCGCCGGCCTTGGCCGTACGCGACGTGATCGTATCGGTCGCCGCCATGTCGAAATGCGATCCCGCTGCCAGCGACAGCGTCGCGGGGGCCGCGGGCGGCCTGGGCCGCTCGACGGCCGGCCGGGACGGCGGCGCCGTGGTCGTTTGGGTGGCGGCCGCGGGCGGCGTGGCCGGAGCGTCGCGCATCGCGGCCGATGAATCGGCCGGCGCGAGGGTCAGATTCCGAGCCGTGGAATCGGCGGACGCGTTGCTCGCGTTCTCGCCCTTGGCGCACGCGCCGAGCAATCCGAGGCTCAGCAGCAGTGCGATCGTCTGTCGCATGGTCATAGTCTGCTCCTTAGGAAATCGGGCGTCAGGCCCTGCAGATACCCCGCGAGCAGCGTGAAGCGGTCGGTCACCAACAGAATGCCGAGCACGATCAGCAGCGCACCCGCGGTGCGGTCCACCCAGACGAGATAGGGGCGGAACCGCTGGAACCAGCCGAGAAACCGGTCGAGCGCCAACGCCGTCACGAGGAACGGAACGGCGAGGCCGAGCGCGTACACCCCGAGCAACGCCATGCCGGCGCCGAGACTGGCGCGGGTGGCGGCGAGTGTGAAGATGGCGCCGAGAATGGGCCCGATACAGGGCGTCCAGGCGGCGCCGAACGTGACCCCCACGACCGCCGAGCCGAGGTACCCCAGCGGTTTGTTACTCAACTGGATGCGCCGCTCGCGCATCAGGAACGCGGGGCGCAGCACGCCGATCAGATACAGACCGAAGAGGATGATCAGCACCCCCCCGATGCGCCCCAGCCATACCTGCTCATCGCGGAGGAGGTTCCCCACCGCGGAGGCCGCCGCCCCGAGCAGCACGAACACGAGGCTGAATCCCGCGACGAACCAGAGCCCATGCAGTACCGCGGCTCCGCGACGCCCTTCGATCTGGTCCAGCGACATCCCCGTCAAGAAACCGATGTAGCTCGGAATCAACGGCAGCACGCAGGGAGAAAGAAAGCTCAGCAGCCCCGCGGTGAATGCGACGACGAACGAGACGCTATCCGCAGAACGCAACGGCCGACACCACCGTCGTCCAGCGCCCGTCTTCGCCGCACTCGGCCGTCGACGTCACGTTCATCGTGCGGACGATCTCCCCCGAGAGCAGCCACTGCTCGCGGCGCTCGTCCCACGCCTTGTCCGGATCGAAGGGCACGCCCAGCACGGTGCCCAGCATCGAGGCGGCCAGATCCTCGGCGTATTCGCCGGCCGCCACCTCGTTCTGACCGTAACTGTGATGCTCGGAGATGTACCCGTGGTGCGACGGGTCGGCGGGCAGCGCGAGGCCGATCGACGCCGCGACGAGGCGGCTCGGCTCGTTGGTCGCCGACTCCGCGACGACGGTGAAGAGGACCTGGCCGGGCTTCAACATGCTCAGCCCTTCCTCGCGGTCGACCAGTTCGCAATGCGGCGGGAAAATCGAGCTGACGCGCACCAGATTGAAATTGGCGAGGTGCGCGTCCCGCAGCGCCATCTCGAAGCTCGTGAGTTTTTCCTTGTGCCGACCGACGCCCTTGGTGAGAAAGGCCTTGGTCGGGATAAACATTCGTGAGTCGATCAACTCACTACCTCGCGAAAAAGATTGCTGTCAACCTTCATACCACGTTCCCGGAGCGACTTCCACCGGCGGCTCCGAGTCTCCGGTGCGGTCCGCCGCGGCCTGCATGACCTCGGCCAGCACCTCGGCCGGGCTGAGGCCCACTTCCTTCAACTCTACCTTCGCCTGTCCCCGGTCCTTGCCGCGGACGATGAGCATGTATTTCGCCGTGTAAACGCGCAACCGGGCTTCCCCGCTCTTGCGGGTCACCACCGCCGTCCCCCATTCCCGCCCCTCCCGCTTGATCGGCCGGAACAGGTACAGAGCCTCGATCTCGGCGGGCGGCATTTCCGCCTCCACGGCCGCCGCGACCTTGGCCCACCCCGGACCCTGCCCCGGGGCTACCGGGAAAGGGACGCGGGGGTCCGAGCCTGCTCCCATCGCTCCACATAGAATCGCAGGACGTGCATGAAGTCCTGTGCGTTCGTCACGACGCCATAGGCCTGATGGGTGCCGCGGTCGCGCAGCTTGTTCACCACGAACTCCGTCTGGTCCACGCAAATCGGCGTGAGGGGCCGGACGCCGTCGGGGCTGGGCGAATCGACGAACGCGGGGAGCATGTTCCCCACCGCGATCGCGTGCAGCGCCGTGGCGACGAAGACGGCGAAGGTCGCCTGCACCGTGAAGGCGCGCATGGCGTCCTGGGCGGCCAGCGTGTCGGAGAGGACTTCGGGCAGCGGGCCGTCGTCACGAATCGATCCCGCCAGCACGTAGGGCACGCCCTGCGTCGTCAGCGCGTGCATGATCCCGCCCGTCACCAGACCCTGGCGCACCGCCGCGGCGATCGAGCCGGCACGGCGGATCGCGTTGATCGCGCGCATGTGGAGCGCGTGCCCACCCTCCACGCCTTCGCCCGAGCTCGACATCCCGAGCGTCGTCCCGAAGATCGCCGCCTCGAGATCGTGCACCGCCACCGCGTTGCCGCCGAGCAATGCGCTCACGTAGCCGTTTTGGATGAACCAGATCATGTCCTCGCGCGCCCGGGCGTGGACCAGGGCGGGGCCGATCACCCACAACAGCTTGCCGCCGCGCTGCTTCTCCTCGCCGAGCAGTTCGGCCAGCACCGCGTAGTCCACCGGCCGCTCCCGCGACACCTCGGTCTGCATAAACCCGAACTCGTTGGCGCTGTGCCGGCCGCCCAGGAATCCCTCGCCGTGGACGTAGATCCCCTCGCTGCCGTCCTCGTTCTCGCCCACCGCCACGCGCTCGCCCTTGCGCACTCGGCGCGGCTCGGTCACGACGAGGTCGTCGGGCGCGTGGTGGACGATCACGCAATCCATACGGGGCAGCCGGGGACGGCGCCACGCCCCTCCCACCTTGAAGTAGGTCGGCAGGTTCGTGGTCGAAAAAAAACCGTCGGGGAGAACCCCGTCGGCGGGTGCGGACTCGAACCGCGCTTCCGGTGCCCCCGACAAGGGCGGTGCGTCGAAGTTCGGCGGTCGGTATTGGAACCGGGGGCGACTCACAGGGGGGTGAAAATACCCGGAATGAAAGCGCTTTCACAAGAGCGACACGGGATCGCGGTCGACCGTTACCGCGCGATGTGACTTCGCGCGCCAGGCCCGCACCACGCGCCCGAGCGCCCGCGCCTCCGCCGCCTTGACCAGCACGTGCCAGCGCCACAGGCCCCGGAGCCGCGTGATCGGGCACGGGGCGGGTCCCAGCACGGTCAGCGCGCCTTCGAGGCGCTCCGTCCCCGCACGGCGCAGCCAGGCGGCTACACGGTCGGCGAGGGCGGCCGTGCGGGCCTGCTCACGCCCCGAGACCACGAAGCGCACGAGACCGACGCTGGGCGGATAGGGCGGATTGGGGGGCGTGCGATGCGGCAGCTCCGCTGCGGCGAACGCTCCCATGGAATGCGCCGCGGCAGCCCGGATGGCGTGGTGGTCGGGGGACCGGGTCTGCACGTACACCCGCCCCCCTCGCGGCCCCCGCCCCGCGCGCCCCGCCACCTGCGCGACGAGCTGAAACGTGCGCTCGGCGGCCCGGAAATCGGGGAAATGCAGCCCGGTGTCGGCGTCCACGACGCCCACGACCGTCACGTTCGGGAAATCGAGTCCCTTCGCGATCATCTGCGTGCCGAGGAGGATATCGACCTCCCCGCGCGCGACACGCTCGAGGATGTGGTGGTGCGACCATTTGGTGCTGGTCGTGTCGAGGTCCATCCGGGCGATGCGCGCCGCCGGAAACCGAGCGGCCACAAAGTGCTCCAGCTGCTGCGTACCGAGGCCGCGCAGTCGCTGCGTGGCGTGGCCACAGACCACGCAGATCTCCGGCACGGATTGCTCGTGTCCGCAGTAGTGGCATCGCAGCGCTGCCGGGGTTTGATGCACGGTGAGGGCGATCGCGCATTGGGGGCAACCCGGCACGTTGCCGCACGCGGGACACTGCACGAACGTCGCGAAGCCGCGCCGGTTCAGCAGCAGTATGGTTTGCTCGCCGCGTGCCAAGGCTCCACTCACCGCGCCGTCCAACGCCTCTGTCCAGGGAATGGCGCCCGCCTCAGGCACCCGTGGCGCGGTCTTGAGATCGATCACCTCGACGGGTGGGAGGGGCCGCGCGCCCACGCGCTCGGGCAGCGCCAGTGTCGCCACGCGGCCCCGCCCGGCGAGGTCGAGCGTTTCGAGCGACGGCGTGGCGCTCCCCAGGATCACGCGGGCCCCCCCTTCGAGGCGCGCGCGTTCGACGGCGGCATCGCGCGCATGGTAGCGCGGCGCCGTGCCCTGTTTGTAGCTCGGATCGTGTTCCTCGTCGACGACGATGGCGCCGAGCCGCTGCACCGGCGCGAATACGGCGGAGCGCGGCCCCACCGCGACGCGTCGCTCGCCGCGGCGCAGCGCACGCCAGGCGTCGGCCCGCTCACCATCCGACAGGCCCGAATGGAGCACCGCGACCTGGTCTCCGAAGACTCCGCGCACGCGAGCGACGGTCTGAGGCGTCAGCGCGATCTCCGGCACGAGCAGGATCGCGCCTCGCCCCTCCGACACGATGCCGCGCAGCAGGTCCAGGTACACCAGGGTCTTCCCGGAGCCGGTGACGCCGTGGATCAGGACGGGCGTGTCCGGAGGGGTGCTGCGCGCTGCCGCGACGACTCGCTGCTGGTCGGCGGTGAGCGCGAGTGGCGGGGGAGACGAGAGCGCGGCAAAAGGGTCGCGCGTCTCGGTGTGGCGATCGATGCGCGCGAGCCCCTGACTCACGAGCCCGTTGATCACGCTGTCCGACAGGTGCAGTTGATCGGTGAGATGGCGGATGGGCGCTGAACCGCCGAGCGCTTCGACGGCCTCATACGCAGCGCGCCGCTTGGGAGCCCGCTTGAAGACCCGCTCCCGCTCCAGCAAGGACTCGACGCGTTGCGTGAGGGCCAGGACGCGTTCTGCCGCCTCGCCGGGTCCCGCCGGCCGCGCCACGCTCCACAGGGGGCCAGGCAGGATCGCGCGCAACGCCAGCCCGAGCGGAGCACCGTAGTAGTCGGACATCCAGCGTCCCAACTCGAGCAAGGCGGGCGAGAGGGCCGGCAGGTCGTCAGGTGCGGCCGAGATGGGTTTGATGTCGCTGACCGCTGACGGCTGATCGCTGACGGCCGTGACGACGCCGATCACCTGGCCGCGCCGCACCGGCACCACGACGCGCGCGCCGGGGACCACGCGGTCCTCCAGGGCGTCGGGGATTTGGTAGGTGTAGGCGCGGGAGACCGGTACGGGCAGGACGACCTCGGCGTAGCGCGCCGAGTCGGTCATCGCCGCCGGACGCCGAGCCCCGGCTCGGTCGGCAGGCGGATCTGCCCCCCTGCGACGCTCGCGCCGACGAACGGATCATCGACGGTGAGCGCCGCGCCGTCGAGGTCGGCGGCGTCCACGAGCGGCGTGAAGTGTGCCGCCGGCGTGATCCCGAGCGAGGTCTCGATCATGCAGCCGACCATGACGAGCATGCCGTGGGCCCGCGCCGTCGCGATCATCCGCAGCGCTTCGCGCAGCGAGCCGCACTTGGCGAGCTTGATGTTGATGCCGTCGACCTTGCCCGCGAGCCGTGGGATGTCGGCGGCGACGATGCAGCTCTCGTCCACCACGACGGGGAGGTCGTGCTTGCGCGCGACGCGGTGCACGTCGGCGAGCCCGTCCAGATCGCCGGGCGGGAGCGGCTGCTCGAGGAACTCGACGCCGTGCTCCTTCAAGATCGGGATCATCTCCTTGGCGCGCGCGACGGTCCATCCCGCGTTCGCGTCCACCCGCACCGGCTTGTCGGTGGCCCGGCGGATCGTCTTGAGGATTTCTTCGTCCCGATCGGTCCCCAGCTTGACCTTGAGAATCGGATACGCCGCGGCTTCCTTCACCTTGTCGCGCATCCGCTCCGGCGAATCGAGGCCGATCGTGAACGACGTCATCGGCGTCTTGCGCGGATCGAGACCCCACAGGCGCCACAGCGGCTGGCCGAGGCGCTTGCCGACGAGGTCGTGCAGGGCCGCGGAGAGGGCGGCCCGCGCGGAGGCATGTTGCGGAGCCACCTGGGCGAACCGCGCCTCGGCGGCCTCGAGATCGAAGGGATCCTGCGGCAGGTGCGCGGCAAGCTTGGCGAACGCGGCGAGGACGGTCTCGAGCGTCTCGCCGTAGTAGGACGATGGATCGGCCTCCCCCCATCCCTCCACGCCGTCCTCGTCCACGAGGCGGATCCAGGCGCGCTTGTAGCCGTTCGTCGAGCCGCGGGCGATGACGAAGGGGTGCTTGGTGGTGATGCCGCACTGCTCGACGACGAGCTTCAGAGCCATTTGTTCTTCTTGAGCACCCACAGCATCACGCCCGAGACGGCGACCATCGACAGGAGCGCGCCGTAAAACCCCAACGGGGAGTGCGTAAACGGCATCTGGCTGAAGTTCATGCCGTAGACGCCGCCGACCACGATCAGGGGCAGCGCGATCGTCGCCACGATCGACAGCTGCTTCATCACCTTGTTCATCCGGTTGGAGGTCTGGGACAGGTAGGTCTCGAGCACGCCGGCGAGCAGGTCCCGGACGGTGTCGAGCGACTCCATGATGCGGATCGTGTGGTCGTAGACGTCGCGGTAATAGAGCTGGGTTTCTGAACGGATGAACGTACAGGGGCGATTGGTGAGGATGTTGAGCACCTCACGCAGCGGGCCGACGTGCCGCCGGAAAGAAAACGCCGCACGCTTGGCCTTGAAGATCTCGTGGATCAGCTTCTCGTCGAACTGCTCGAAGAGCCGCTCCTCCAGCGTGTCCACCATCGTATTGAGCTGCTCGACGAGCGGGAAGTACGCGTCGACCGCCTGGTCGATGATGTGGTGCATCGTCATCTCGGCCCCGCGCGCGAACAGCTCCGGGTTGCGGATGAGACGCTCCCGTGCCGCCAGACACGTCTTGTGGGAGACCGCGTGCACAGTGACGAGGAAGTTCTTGCCGAGAAAGAAGTACAGGTTGACGGTCTCGAGATCGAACGGATCAGGGGTTCCCTCGTCGAACCGCACGCCCGCCATCACGACGAAGACGTAGCGCGGGTATTCCTCGAGCTTGACGCGCGTGCCGACAGAAAGGGTGTCTTCGATCGACAGCGGGTGGAACTCGAACACCTTCTCGAGCAGCGCATGCTGGTGCATGCTCGTGCTATCGATGTCGACCCACAGCTCGCCTTCACCGCTCTGCACGATCTCGCGGATGCGGGCGGGCGCAATGTCCTGCTCCAGCGTACCGTCGGGGCGGCGGTAGAGGCTGCTGGGCCAGTGCTTGGAGGCCTGCGGCGGCGGAGCGGCAGGGGGGGCGGTCACATCTGAAGTATAGGACGGCACGCGGGTCAGGCAAGCGCGCGGACGTGCGCACTCACCCCCTTGGCCAACAGATCGAGCCGGTACCCGCCCTCCAGCACGCCGACGACCGGGCGTCCCTGCATCCGCTCGCGCAACGCTTCGGTCCACTGCGTGATGTCGTCGGGCTCGAGCGTGAACTCACCGAGCGGATCTCCCGCGAGCGAATCGAATCCGGCCGAGACGATGAGGAGATCCGGCTGCCAACCCGTGAGCGCGGCGTCCACCGCCGCCAACAAGTCGCGCACGTACGTCGCGCGGGGCAGGCCTCCCGGCCGCGGCACGTTGAACACGTTGCCGACGCCTCGTTCGTCCGCGGCCCCGGTGCCGGGATACCACGGATACTGATGCATCGACACGAAGCGAATCGACGGATCGGCTTCGACGAGGGCCTGTGTGCCGTTGCCGTGATGGACGTCCCAATCCACAATGAGGACCCGTGCACATCCGAGCGCTTGCGCGTGGCGCGCCGCGATGACCACGTTGTTGACGAAGCAAAAGCCCATGGACTGCGCGGCGAGCGCGTGGTGCCCCGGCGGCCGCGTGGCACCGAATGCCGTCCCCGACGCGATCCCCTGCTCCACCGCCGTGAGCGCCACGCCCGCGGAGGCGAGCACGCTCTCCCAACTCGAGGGCCCGAGGAACGTATCGGCGTCCAGCGCCCCGCCGCCCGCGGCGGCCATCGTTTCAAGCCGGTCGATGTGGGCGGCGGAATGGACGCGTTCGAGCGCCGCGCGCGATGCCGGGACGCCCTCGCGCAGCGTGACGAAGGACTCCATGTCGGGGGCGCGGAGCGCGTCGAGCACCGCTTCGATGCGTTGTGGACGTTCCGGGTGCCCCGCGCCGCCGTAGTGCTTCCGGCAAGCGGGGTGCCAAACGACCGCCGTCATGGATGATTCAATTCGAGAGGTTTTTGCTGTGCAGGAGATCGCGGAGCTCTTCCACCTGTCGCCGCATGTCGCGGCGCGCCTCCTCCAACTCGAGCAGCGTGCGGCGGTAGCGTCGCCACGCGAGCACGACCATCGCGCCCGCGCCGAGACAAATCGCGGCGGGGAGAAAGAGCCAGGGTCTCGAGAACGTGATCGCGGCGAAGGCGAAGAGCACCGCGTCGAGCAACAAGAAGCCGACGGCCGCGGTCGTGAGGGTCCGGCTTGGCGTCTTCACCGCACCGGTTGGCGCCGCGCCGGCAGCACGATGAACGGCGCGTTGGCCACGACGCCGAGGGCGCCGAGCGTCACCGACTCATCGAACACGCCGGCACCGCGAAACTTGACGATGTAGGCGCTCTCGTCGAAGGTGGAGCGCTTGAGCGCGGCCCGGAGCGCTTCGCGCTTGAGCTGGGCAACGGTCGTGCTGCCGTCGACGGGGAGGAACACCTGGTCCCACACGGGCGTCACCATCACGCGCACAGCGAAGCGCTGGGGGGGGACCACGGCCGTCATGCGACTTCCACGGCCGACGCGAGGGGCAGCGTCGTGAAGAACCGGTCGACGGCCTGATCGAAGAACAGCGTCGACGCGCGCACCCGCGTCACGCCGTTGTCCTCCCACGCGCTGAATACCACTTCTTCACCACCCTGTCCGCGGAGCACCACGAACCGAGGTCCCGCTTGCTCCACGAACGCCGCGGCGTTGGGCACGCGCTCGGCAAAAAAAATCTGGACGCGCTGCAGCACCTCGGCGGGGGGCAACGTGACGGTCGTAGTGTGCGTCATGGTTCGGGAAAGATACTGCGGCGTAGCTGGTCTTCCACCTGGGAGTTGGGCACAGCCGTCGCGCCGGCCTCGCGGGCCGCGCGCAGCAGGTCAGTCTGCACGTGCGGTCCGAACGCCAGCACGGCGACACCCTGGCCGACGAGGCCCCGGATTCGTTCTACCGCTCCAGGCGCTTCGACATCCAGGACCACCAGGTCCGCGGCGGCCTCGTCGCGCGTCCCTTCGGCGCCGGCCGCCTGCACAACGGCGCCGAGCTTGGAGCGAAACATCAGGTCCCGCGTGGCGACGAGGACCCTCACTCCGGCGTCGCCGCGGCCACCAGCGCTTCGAGCAGCGCCGTCGGGTGCATCAAGCCGTCGTACCGCGCCCCATTAATGAAGAAGGTGGGCGTACCGTTCACACCACTTTTCGCGCCGCTCGCGAAATCCTCACGCACCCGAGCGCTGAACGTCCCCTCGACCAGCGCCGCGGCTGCCCCCGCCGCATCGATCCCCAGCGACGCCGCGTACGCGACGAGGTTCTCGTCCTCCAGCGCATCCTGATGCTCGAACAACAGGTCGTGCATCTCCCAGAATTTGCCCTGCTGGCCCGCAGCCTCGGCCATCTCCGCCGCGTGTTCCGCGTGCTCATGCGACTTCGCGAGCGGGAAATTGCGAAAGACAAAGCGCAGGTTTTGCCCCAGGCTGCGCTGGACGGCCTTCACCATCGGATATGCCCGGCCGCAATGCGGGCACTCGAAGTCACCGTACTCGACGAGCGTCACCGGCGCCTCCGGAGGGCCCTGCGCGTGGTCGCGCGCGGTGACCGGGGGCGTGAGTCGCGCGGTCATGGCAGCGCCTCGAGCGCCGCGAGGATGCCGTCGGCGCCGGGATTGACCGCCACCGGTGACAGGTAGCTCCAGCGAATGACCCCAGCGCCGTCGAGCACGAACAGCGCACGCTCCGAGAAACCATCCTGTTCGCGGTACGCCCCGTACTGGCGCGACACCTTCCCCTTCGGCTCGAAGTCGGCGAGCAGATGAAAATCGAACTTGCGCGCCTGCTTATACGCCTTGTGAGACCATACGCCGTCCACCGAGATGCCGAGCAGCTCGGCGCGGTAGCGCTGGAACTCGGGCAGCACCTCGTTGAAGACGCCGAGCTCGTCCCCGCACACGGGACTCCAGTCGGCGGGATAGAACGCGAGGATCACGGGATGGCCGCGGGAATCGGCGAGGCGCACGGTCTCGCCTGGTCCGCGGGGGAGCGTGAAATCGGGGGCCGGCGTCCCGGCGGAAAGCAGCGGTGACATGGTTTCCTCCGTCGCGGAAGGTAGGCGCTACATTCAGGCGTGGCTATGCCCGCTCCCGGCGAACGCCTGCGCACGCTGTGGGCGCGTCTCGCTCCCCTTCCGGGGGGCAAGACGCTCTTCAGCTGGCTGCTCGGCCGCATGACACCCTACTCGGGCACCATCGGCGCCCGCGTGCAGGTGCTCGAGCCCGGGTTCTGTCGCGTGGCGCTGCGAGACCGGCGCCGCGTGCGCAATCATCTGGCGTCGGTCCACGCCATGGCCCTCGCCAATGTTGCCGAGATGGCGAGCGGGCTCGCCGTCCTCGCCGGCCTCGCCCCAGGCGTGCAGGGCATCGTGACCGGTTTTTCTATCACGTATCAAAAGAAGGCGCGCGGCCCCCTCATCGCCGAGTGCCGCGTGAGTGGGCTCGACGTGACCGCGGAGCGGGAGCAGGAGGCAACGGTCTCCGTGACCGACGCCGCAGGTGACGTCGTCGCGCGAGCCACAGCGCGGTGGCGGCTCAGGCCTCCCAAGCCACAGTGACCCTGCTCGACACACCCCTCACGCGGCAGCTCGGCATCGAGGTGCCGCTGATCTGCGGCGCGATGTACCCCTGCTCCAACCCGGAGCTCGTCGCCGCCGTCTCGGCGGCCGGCGGCATCGGCGTGGTGCAGCCGCTGTCGATGATCTACGTGTACCGCCACGATCTGCGCGAGGGCCTGCGTCTCATTCGCCGTCTCACCGACAAACCGATCGGGATGAACGTGTTGATCGAGCGCAGCTCAAAATTCTACCTCGAGCGGATGCGCGCGTGGGTGGACGTCGCGCTCGAAGAGGGGGTGCGGTTCTTCGTCACGTCACTCGGAAACCCCAAGTGGGTGGTGGAGCGGGTCGCGCCGGCCGGAGGCATCGTGTACCACGACGTGACGGAGCTAAAGTGGGCCGAGAAGGGGCTCGCCGGCGGGGTACACGGGCTGATCGCGGTCAACAATCGCGCCGGCGGGCACGCGGGGCCGAAGAGTGCCGCGCAGCTGCGCGACGAGCTCGGCGACCTGGGCGTCCCGTTGGTGTGTGCCGGGGGCGTCGGAGATGAAGCCGGGTTCGTCGCCGCGCTCGAGCTGGGATACGCGGGCGTCCAGATGGGCACGCGTTTCATCGCGACCGACGAGTGTGGCGCCCACGACGACTACAAGCAGGCCATCGTCGCGGCGAAGGAGTCGGACATCGTGCACACCGAGCGGGTCACCGGCGTGCCGTTGGCGGTGATCAGGACACCGTACGTCGAGCGTATCGGCCTCAAGGCCGGGCCGATCGCGCGATGGATGCTGCGGGGCCGGCGTACAAAACACTGGATGCGCACCATCTACGCCCTCCGCTCGGCGTGGCAGCTGAAGCGCGCCTCGCTCGCCGGGGGCGCGCGCGAGGCGTCGTCCAAAGACTACTGGCAGGCCGGCAAGAGCGTCGCGGGGATCGACCGGATTGAGCCGGCCGGGACGATCGTGCGGCGTTTCGCGGCGGCGCTCAGCGCGTCCGGAAGAGCGCCGCCCGTTCGCCCTCGTGCGTGAAGTCGCGCTCGTAGACGAGCCCCACTTTCTCCAGGACGTGCTGTGACGCGCGGTTCTCGGGGCTCGTGACCGCTACGATCGTCGTCAGGCCCAGCTCGGCGCGGCCCAACTGGAGGCACGCCGTCGCGATCTCGGTGGCGAGTCCCCGCCCCCAGTGTGAGGGGTAGAAGGCGTAGCCGACCTCGACTTCATCGACGCCGTCCACGAGCAGGTGCCGCAGCACCGCCCGACCGACGGGGGGGGGCTCCCCTCCTCCCACCTCGCGCAGGATCCACAGGCCGTAGCCGTGCTCATCCCAGTGCTTGAGGTTTTTAGCGAGGTAGGCGGCGGTCTGTGGTTCGTCCCGCACGCCGCCAAGCTGCGCCATGACGGCGGCGTCGCGATGCATGCGCCGGATTTCGGGAAGGTGCCCGGGTGTGAGGCGCTCGGCTGCAAGTCTCGCGGTCGAGAACGTGTCGAGGATCAGCGCCAGCCCTCGGCGACGTTTTCGCCATGCGATTCCATCTGACGCAGCACCATGCCGTGATAGACGCCCCGGGCATTCATCAGCTCTTCGTGACTCCCCCGCTCGATCACTCGGCCATCCTCCATCAAGAGGATCAGATCGGCGCGGCGAATCGTCGAGAGGCGATGGGCAATCATGAACGTGGTGCGGCCCGCGAGCAGCGTCGCCATCGAGGCCTGAATCAGCTGCTCGCTCTCGGTGTCGAGGT
>Ga0193697_1000311_pt1 | contig 18739 bp, 22 predicted proteins | sample L3m2metaG_FD_145073 | JGI IMG/M metagenome (GOLD analysis project Ga0193697, IMG submission 145073) | Soil microbial communities from a riparian zone of the East river system, Colorado, United States - L3m2 | ecosystem: Environmental > Terrestrial > Soil > Riparian zone | place: USA: East River... | reverse complement strand
ATAACTCCTTTGTCATTGTAAATCACTGGGGCGAAAAAATCAGAGACTCGTTACCTCGTCTCCTACAAAGCCAAATTTGACTTTCCCTTCCATGCCAATGGAGTTATAGGACGGCATGCTGAAAAAGATACTTTTTACGGTCATCCTGATGGCGGGTTGCGCTGTGGCCCTCGGCGCCGAAGACAAGAAGCTCGAGGATGGTCTTTACGCTGAGATGGACACAACCAAAGGCAAGATTCTCCTGAAGCTCGAACCGGAAAAGGCGCCGCTAACGGTCGCCAATTTCGTCGGTCTCGCCGAAGGCACTAAAAACTATTCGAAAAAAGTCGGCGAACCCGTCAAAAAGCAGGACAAGCCATTCTATGACGGGCTGACCTTTCATCGTGTCATACCGAGTTTCATGATCCAGGGTGGCGACCCTGAAGGAAGCGGCCGCGGTGGCCCGGGTTATCGATTCAAAGACGAGTTTGACCCGTCCCTTAAACACGACAAACCGGGAATTCTGTCGATGGCCAATGCCGGTCCCGGTTCAAATGGCAGTCAGTTTTTCATCACCCACGTTCCGACGCCACACCTCGACAACAAGCACTCGGTTTTCGGGCACGTCGTCGAAGGGCAGGATGTGGTCAACAACATCGTCGTAGGCGACAAGATTAAATCGGTAAAAATCCTGCGAATTGGCGAAAAGGCGAAGCAATTCAAGGGCGACGAAGATCACTTCCAGAAACTGGCGAAGGGCTGAGCAGGTCCCGCGCGCGTGGCGGAGGGTGTTCTGTCCTGCGTAAAGGCATATGGACATTCAAATCGCCACGTTGTGTGACGCCGCCAATGACAGTCAGGGCAAGCTGAATATCCTCGGCGCGTTCGATACGCTCGCCACTACCAAACTGCCCGCGGCTTATTACCAGTGCTGCATCGCCTTGCGCATGACGTTCAACAAAGGCGAGGAAGGTTCGCACAAACTGAAAATCAATATTGGTGATGAAGATGGCAAACCGGTCATGCCCAGCATTGAAATTGGCGTGGAGATCGCGGTGCCCGACGAAACTTCGTTTCTCTCACGCAATTTCATCATCAATATCCAGCAACTCACGCTGCCGAAACCCGGCCTTTATTCAGTCGATGTTTTCATGGACAACCAGCAAAAGGGCAGCATTCCCCTGCACGTCAAGCTCATGACTCTGCCGTCTCAGTAGCATGGCTCTCGCCGCGATTTCAGAGGAAAACGACTCGGTGCGGCTGTTGCAGCGCAGCCTTGCGCGTGGCCGTCTCGGTCATGCCTACCTGTTCAGCGGGCCTGATCTCGACGCGCTTGAAAACGTCGCCCGCGCGCTCGCGAAGGCGCTCGTCTGTGAGCAACCGCCGAAAGTGTCCGAGGCCGGACTGCCGATGGACAGTTGCGACCGTTGCCTCTCGTGCCACAAGGTGGATGAGCAGAACCATCCTGATGTGATTTGGGTGCGTCCGGAATCCAAGCTGCGCGTTGTCACCATTGACCAGATCCGGGATCTGATGCAGACGATCTACCTCAAGCCGACGCAGGCGCCCTTCAAAGTGGGGATCATTGTTTCAGCCGATCGCCTCAACGTGCAGGCCGCAAATGCATTCCTGAAAACTCTTGAGGAGCCGCCCGGCGATTCGGTCATTATTCTTCTTACCACAGAGCCGCAGCGGATTCTTGAAACGATTCTATCACGTTGCCTCCGGCTGAACTTCGCCGCTGGTTCTGTCCACCAGCATAACCCGGAATTCGTCCAATGGCTGGGACAGTTCGTCAAAGTAGCGGCTGGGGAGCAACGAAGCTTGCTCAACCGCTATCAGTTGTTGTCCATAGTCCTGAACCGTCTCAATACGCTAAAGGCCGGGATTACGGAAACCTTGACCAGGCGATCTCCTCTTGAGCGCTACGAAGACCTCGAAGCGAAGACGCGCGACCGGTTCGAGTCCGAGCTCGATGCCGCTATAGAGGCTGAGTACAGGCGGCAGCGAACCGACGTGCTTGCCGGGCTGGAATCGTGGTTCCGCGACCTCTGGCTGCATGCGATGGGTCTTGGGCAGATGGGAACTTGGTACCCCAGTCTGTCTGCGGTCACGGAAACGGTGGCAAAACGAATATCGGTCGAACAGGCGCTGACAAATATAGAAACCATCGAGCAGACGCAGAGATTGTTGGCGACAAATGTTCAGGAAGCTTTGGCGCTGGAGGTAGGCTTTCTGAAGCTGAAATTGTAACGAACGTTAACGTTATCGAAGCCCAACTTCCAAAATAGTGTTCGAAGAGCCACGGGTCCGTCGAATGAGGCTGGAAATCCAATAAAAATGGTCCGTTAACATTAACGTAACGTCTGTTTTAGGAAATTCTGACGGATTTTGGCCCTTTTCTGGCTGTGCTGCGAGTTATGTTTTACTGCTTGACGACGCAAAAGCGGCTCTCTAGCTTCGCGTTCGAATTGAAGAGTGTCGTAAGCAGTGTCGTGAATCGGCCACTGCTTTTTTGCTTAATGAACATGGCCGTTGAATTTTGCAGGATCGTCGGGGCTGGACCACGGAGGGGACTGTGGATCTAAAGGATATCAAGGCCATTATCGACCTGATGAAGAAGAACTCGATTTCCGAGTTCGAATTGGAGCGCCAGGATTTCAAAATTCGTCTCAAGCGAGGCGGAACGAACACCGCCCCGACCGGCAGCTACGACGAAACGCCCCTGGTCTACACGGCGCCCGGCGTCGTGCCGGGCAACGTGACTCCGCTCACACCTTCGGCGGGTGCGATCGCCGCGGCGTCAGAGTTGGAGATCAAAGCTCCGATGATTGGGACTTTTTATCGGGCGCCTTCGCCCGAGGCTGGAAATTACATCGAAGTCGGCTCGGAAGTGAACGCGGATTCGGTCGTTTGCATCATCGAAGCGATGAAGGTGATGAACGAGATCAAGGGGGAGGTCAGAGGGGTTGTTACGCAGATTTTGGTGGAGAACGCCAAACCGGTCGAGTTTGGCCAGCCGATGTTCAAGATTCGGCCCATGTAAGGTTTTCAGGCTTTCCAAGACAATGTTTGAGAAAATTCTGGTGGCAAACCGCGGCGAAATCGCCGTGCGGATCATTCGAGCCTGCAAGGAATTGAATATCCGCAGTGTCGCGGTTTATTCCGAGGCCGACGCCAATTCCATGCACGTGCAAATGGCCGACGAGGCGATCTGTATCGGCAAGTCACCCAGCAACGAGAGCTACCTGCGTATCGATCGGATTATCAGCGCCGCGGAGATCACGGATGTGGACGCGATCCATCCCGGTTATGGCTTTCTCTCGGAGAATGCGCATTTCGCTGACGTCTGCGAAAGCTGCAACATCCGCTTTATCGGCCCGAGTTCACGCGCCATGAATGCGCTTGAAGACAAGGCGGTCAGCCGCGTCCTTGCGAAAAAAGCCGGCGTTCCGGTGCCGCCGGGCTCCGACGGCCTTGTGGAAAACGAGCAGGACGCTCTCACGACCTCGAAGAAGATCGGCTACCCGGTGATGATCAAAGCAATCGCCGGTGGTGGAGGACGCGGCATGCGGGTAGCTCACAATGACATTTCGCTGATTAAGGGCTATCACATGGCGCGTTCCGAAGCGGAGAAGGCGTTCGGAAACTCCGGGGTTTACATCGAGAAGTACATTGAGAACCCGCATCATATTGAATTCCAAATTCTCGGCGACACGCGTGGGAACATCATTCATCTCGGCGAGCGCGATTGTTCGATCCAGCGGCGCAACCAGAAGGTGGTTGAAGAAACACCTTCACCTTTGATCGAAAACAAGCACAAGGATCTCCGCAGGAAAATGGGCCGTGCAGCGGTCAAGATTGCCGAAATGGCACATTACACCAACGCCGGGACCGTCGAGTTTATCGTCGATGACACCGGGAACTTTTACTTCCTCGAAGTCAACAAACGCATCCAGGTAGAGCATCCCATCACTGAAGAAGTCACCGGCATCGACCTGGTCAAACAGCAGATGATGATCGCGATGGGCGAACCGTTGCGCATCGCCGAAAAGGACGTGACGTTTCGCGGCCATGCCATCGAGTGCCGCATCAATGCCGAAGATCCCTTCGATGATTTCCGCCCGTGCCCGGGCCGCATCGAAATGTATTATGCGCCGGGCGGGCGCGGCGTGCGCGTCGACAGCCACGCTTACGCCGGTTACACCATCCCGCCGCATTATGACTCGATGATCGGCAAGCTCATCACGTATGGGAAAGATCGGCGCGAAGCGATGGACAAGATGAGCCGCGCTTTGAGCGAATACATGATTACCGGCATCAAAACGACTATCCCCTTTGAGCAGGCGATTCTGCAGGACCCGAATTTTCGGCGCGGCGTTTACTCGACCACGTTCATCGAGCATTTGCTCGGCGGCGCCCGAAGGGAATTGATCGAAGAGAAGGCGTAACTTGTAGGAGACGAGGTAACGAGTCTCTGATTCTTTTGAGTGCAGTGATTGGCCGAATGAGGATCAGGTGCTTCAAACCCCGATCCATTAATCTGAGCCGGGCTGGGCTTCGTCGAAATTAGAGACTCGTTACCTCGTCTCCCACAAAACCAAAATGAAACCGCTTCGGGAATGCCGGCTCTACACATTCATCGATACGGCTTATTTACACGGGCGTGATCCCGACGCCATCGCGCGCGACCTTTGCGACGGCGGCAGCGATCTAATCCAAATCCGCGCAAAGGGCGCCGACAAGAACGGCGTTCAGGTTCTGGCCGACGCGATTCTCCCGGTCACGCGCGCAGCGAACGTTGGACTCGTGATCAACGATCACCCGGACATTGCAGAGAGGGCAGGAGCTGACCTTTGTCATCTCGGGCAGAAGGACTACTTCGATGCGGGGATCCGCTCCCGGATTCCCTTTGGTCTGAGCACGCATTCACCCGGGCAGGCCGAAAGGGCCGGCGAAGCGAAGCCTGCCTACATCGCGGTGGGACCCGTTTACGCCACAGGCACAAAGCCGGGCGCCAAACCCGTTACTCTGGATTACGTTCGATGGGCGGCGGCGAACCTCATGATACCATGGTTCGCCATCGGCGGGATTACGCTTCAAAACATTGACGATGTGCTGCGTGCCGGCGCGCGGCGCATCTGTGTCGTCTCCGCGATCCTTAACGCGTCGAATGTCCGCCAGACTTGTCAGGCCTTCGCCGAGCGACTACGCTGCGCGCCCACGTGAGACGTGAGTTTACAATGCGGGTGTTTGTAGTCCGGGCTTTAGCCTGCGGGAGAAGCACGAGATTCGAAGTGGCTCCTGGCGGGCTAAAGCCCGGACTACAAACACACCTCGATGCTCAGCTATGAGCGTATTGATCGTGGGCTCGACGGCCCTGGATTCCATCAAGACCCCCGTGTCCGAAAATCCGCGTCTGCTTGGCGGATCGGCAAGTCATGCCGCCGTGGCTGCGAGCTTCTTTGGCCCGGTGCGACTCGTTGGCGTGGTGGGCGATGATTTTCCGAAGCAATACATCAAGCTCTACGAGAGGCACGGCATCGACCTGGGCGGTCTTCAGATGCTTCCAGGCAAGACCTTTCATTGGTCCGGCGAGTACGAAGTGAACATGGACAATCGCCGCACCCTCTTGACCGAGCTTGGCGTTTTCGAAACGTTCACTCCGACATTGCCAAAAACCCACCAAAGCTCTCCGTTCGTGCTGCTGGCCAATATCGCCCCTTCTCTCCAGTCGCACGTCCTGGACCAGATGCGGCGACCGAAGTTTATTGCCGCGGACACAATGGATTTGTGGCTGAACATCGCGTTGAAAGACCTGCTGGCGTTAATCAAACGCGTGGATGCATTCGTCCTGAATGAAAGCGAGGCCCATCAATTGACCGAACGCAACAACATGCTCCACGCCGCGCGCGCGATCCACAAGCTTGGTCCCAAATACGTCATTATCAAAAAAGGCCACAATGGAGCGATGCTCTCCGGCCCTTCGGGCCTGTTTCTGGCTCCAGCGTACCCGCTCGATTGCGTCGTTGATCCGACTGGCGCGGGCGACGCGTTCGTCGGCGGGATGATGGGTTATCTGGCCGCCAACAGCGGTCCGGTCGAAAAGAAACTTCGTCGCGCGATGATCTATGGCAGCGTCGTCGCGTCGTTCTGCTGCGAGGGTTTTGGTCTGACGCGCACCACGCGGGTCAAGCGGGCTGAAATCGATCGGCGAGTGCGCGAACTCGAAAAGCTGATTCGCTTTTAGAGCAGTTCAATGTGTGGCCGCCGAAATCCGCGCGATTGCCGATCGGATGTAGCGCAGGACTCCGTCCTGCTGTTTCGCCGAACTCCGTTCGGCAGGCTGCGCGCCAACCCCGTAACCGCCCAAAACGACCTTCAAACAATCACATAGCAAGTCGAATCCTCCGCAGGTCAGGAGACCTGCGATACAGCAGAACAGAGTTCTGCGCTACATAGAACGCTCTAAATCTGAAAGTCGCCTTTGTGGAGGAGGCGGTCTGCTTTGCTCATCACTTTCATGGTCAGCCCTTCAAAGGTCACCAATGAATTCGGCGGCACGCTCGTAGTCAGAAAGACATTGCCGCCAATAGTGCTGCCCGCGCCAATGACCGTTTCGCCGCCGAGAATTGTCGCACCGGGATAAATTGTGACGTGGTCTTCAATGGTCGGATGCCGCTTCTTGCCGCGCAAATCCTCGACATCCGAGGTGGATTTCGCGCCGAGCGTCACGCCATGATAGATCTTCACGTGTTTGCCGATTTCGCAGGTTTCGCCAATGACCGTGCCGGTGCAGTGATCGACAAAGAAATGCGAGCCGATGCGCGCGCCGGGATGCAGGTCCATGCCGGTGCGCGCGTGCGCCCACTCGGTCATGATTCGCGGAATGAGCGCGACTTTCTTGAGGTAAAGTTGATGCGCCAGGCGTTGCACCGCGATTGCTTCGACAAAAGGATACGCGACGATTATTTCTTCGTGACTCCGTGCGGCCGGATCGCCTTGGTAGGCGGCTTCGACGTCCGTCTTCAGCAGTTCACGAACTGTTGGAAGATCGCTGAGAAACTCGGTGGTGAGATCGCGAGCAAAAGCGCGCAATTTGTTTTTGGCCATGCCTTCGGGCGTCGAATATTCGAGGCTTTTCGCAATTTCATCTTCGAGCCGTCCGAACACTGAATCCATCAAGGACACCATCTCGACCTTGATCTCCGATGAATGAATCGTTCGCTCATCGAAAAACCCCGGGAACAGCAGGCGCAATAGATCTTCGGTGATGGAGGCGATGGCGCTCTTGGACGGCAGATTCTTGCCATCCAGGTGATTGATCCCGCCGACCCGCGCGTAAGAAACGATGAGTTGATCGGTCAGGTGCGTCACCGAAGTGTTCACAAAGAGCATTATCCAGCAAATGAAGCCAAACGCAAGGCGGCTGCATCGATCATGGCTCAGCAAGCGATTACAGAAAGCGTTGGAGTTCTTCGATTGTCATCTCGGTATCTTTCAAAATCTTGCTCATTAATCCAGCTCCCAGGTTTCGCCAGCATGAACAGGAACAACGGTCGTTCTACCGTCGTCATGTCGAAGGAAGTGATGACTGCCTTTGATTCGCAAAACGACGAACCCTGCACGCGAAAGAGCCGCAATCATTTCGCGACCGCGCAATCGAGGTCGTCGCGGCATTACTTAGACGGCGATACGTTGGACGCCTACGAACTCGGTATTCGTCTGGATATCGGGCTCGACTTCAAGGCAAAGTTCGATTGCTTCGCGAACGCGCTCCATTAACTTGTCCAACGAGCGAGCTTGCGTGTGGCAGCCGCGCAATTCCGGAACGCTCGCCACGTAATAGCCGTCTTCGTCGCGTTCCACTACAACGCTGAACTCCCTTCTTTTCACTCTAGCCATAGCACTACTTTCTCCCAAAGCTTATCGCGCCCGCAAGCATCCTTGAAGGCGCTGACAGTTTCCTGCTCAATCGGGTGCAATCGGTTCACCATGGGCCTTTTTCTCTGCGAGCCAAAGTTGAAGGAGGTCACGTAGCGCTGCACGGGCGCCCTCAACACCCAAGCCATGCGTGGTTAAGCCAAGCGAAGGTATGTGGGCATAATAGTGTCCCGGCGGAAAGTCCCGCTCGGTGATCTTCTCAAACACAACACTATAGTTCATCGCGAGCGACACCAGCATACCTCAGAACGCGATGTGCGCAAGAACCACGACCGCTGATTCAATCAGCTATTTGCTCAAGCGTCTGGTGATGGCGTCCACATCGTAGACACAGCCGCCCCACGTTCCGCCGCCGGCTTGCTGCAAGGCTGCCCAAAGGCGCGTGTCGTCGGGCAATTGCGATGCAGGGGCGAGATCGGAGCGCGTCGCGCGCTTCGCCAGAATCTCAGCCCCTTCTTCGGGACTGAAGTGACGATCCTTTTCGCCGATGAAATCGACTGTTCCCGTCAGGTTGGCGCAATCGACCACGATCCGGATCACGTCACTCTCAACGAGTTTGCCGAGTGGACCTCCCGCCAGCGCCTCCGGCCCGACGTGGCCGATGCATGCGCCGGTCGAGACGCCGGAGAAACGCGCGTCAGTGATCAGCGCCACGTGTTTGCCAAACGGCAGGTGCTTGAGCGCCGACGTGAGTTGATACGTCTCTTCCATTCCAGTGCCCATTGGGCCGCATCCGGCAAGCACAAGGACGTCGCCAGCTTGAATGTGCCCTTTTTTAATCGCCTTGATCGCATCCTTCTCACTGACAAACACCCGGGCAGGACCTTCCTTGCGATAAACGCTATCCGAATCGATCACGCTTCGATCAAGAGCAGTGCTTTTGATGACGGCCCCTTCAGGCGCAAGATTTCCGCGCGGAAACGTGACCGTGTTTGTCAGGCCACGCTCACGGGCGCGCTTCGGTGACATGATAACATCGTCAGGATCGACTTTGTCCTGTTCGGCAAGGATGGCGCGAAAGCGCTTTCGCCGTTCGCTCGATTCCCACCAGTCGAGATTCTCTCCGAGCGTTTGGCCGGTGACGGTCAGAACGCTCGTGTCGAGTACGCCGAGCGCGCGCAAGTGCAACATCACTTCGGGCACTCCTCCTGCAAGAAACACGCGAACGGTCGGATGATGTGTCGGCCCATTCGGCAACACATCAACAATGCGCGGCACACGGCGATTCACCTCAATCCAATCATCGACGGTGGGCCGTTTCAATTTCGCCGCATGGGCGATGGCCGGGATATGCAGCAGCAGATTCGTCGAACCGCCGAATGCCGCGTGCAGCGCCATCGCGTTGCGGATCCCGGCCGGAGTCAAAATCTGCTTCAGCGCAAGCTGCCTTTCATCGAGGTGCACCACCGCGCGTGCGGAACGCACCGCCATGTCGGTCCAGACCGGTTGCCCCGAGGGCGCGAGCGCCGAATGTGGCAGCGCAATGCCTAATGCTTCGGCCACAACCTGCGACGTCGCGGCGGTGCCCAGGAACTGGCAGCCACCGCCAGGCGAGCCGCACGCGCGACATCCAAGCTCAGCCGCTTCATCGAGCGAAATCAGCCCGTGAGCAAACCGCGCTCCCAGCGTCTGCACGGCGCCCGCGTCTTCCCCGTTCGACGGCGGCAATGTCACACCACCTGGCACGAGAACTCCGGGCAGATCACCGCACCCGGCAAGCGCCATCATCATTGCCGGCAGGCCCTTGTCGCACGTTGCGATGCCGATGACACCGGCGCGAACTGGAAGCGATCGAACCAGGCGCCGAAAAACGATTGCGGCATCATTGCGATACGGCAGACTGTCAAACATTCCCACTGTCCCTTGTGTACGGCCATCGCACGGGTCGGAGCAGTACGCCGCAAAGGGGATTGTCCCAAGTCGTCGCAACTCATGAGCCGCGGCTTCCACGAGCGATCCGATCTCCCAGTGGCCGGTATGATATCCGAGCGCGATGGGTTTTCCGTCTGGCGCGCGCAATCCACCTTGAGTGCTTAGAATCAGGAACGGCTTCCGGCCTGCTTCCGCAGGGTCCCAGCCCATGCCCGCGTTCTGCTCCTCATGTACGAGTTTGCCAAAACCGGATGGGCGGAGACAGCCCAAAACAAGCGAGGTGCAATGCCGCGCCTTTTGAGGGAGACACCCCATGGAAGCGCCTCTGCGTGAAGTGGAAGCTTCGTCGCGGACAGTGATTCAACGAATAAAAAGGAAAGGGATATGCAATCAACTCTTAAAAAAACCATAATGGCCACTGGATTGGCCGCTTCGGTCGCGTTTCTGGGATTGACCGGATGCCACACGACCTCGGACCGTTCAACGGGTCGCCAGCTTGACGACCGCATCGTGAACTCGAAGGCCAAAGATGCTTTGACCGACGACCCCGTGTATAAGTTTCCGGAGGTCCGTGTCATGACCTACGGCGGCGTCGTCCAACTGAGTGGGTTCGTCAACAGCGAACCGCAAAAAGACAAGGCTGGAGAACTCGTGAAGAGAGTCGAAGGGGTGCACGACGTCATCAATAACATTTCGCTTAAACCAACGGCCACCGGCCGCGAAACCGGGTATCAGCAGAACACCGGCAACGGTACGCGGAAGATTGACGCTGATGTGAAGGTGGACACCAACAGCCGCACCACCACAGACACGACGAAGTAACAGTTTGCGCGTCGAGGCAATGCCTCAACGCCATCGGCCTGCGGCCTTCACGCAAGCAAGGGCAATATGGTGCTCGCGAGAAGGCAACAGGCCTCTTGATTGTACGGTCACGCGCTACGCACCCATCGGCGCGCTTTCAGGTCGAAGCGAGGCAGTGTCCCTGGGCTGACGCATTCAACGGGAATTCGCATCGAGAAGGCGCGGTTCAGCGCCTTTTCAAGGAAGTCTTTCAAATCGGCCGAGTTCGACGAACTGGGTTCAACCTCGATCCGCAATTCAGCCAGCGCTCGCGATGTATCGACGTGCACTCGGTATTCTGCCACTCGCCCGGCCTGGCGGATAATCTCGTCCACGGCGCTGGGGTAAATATTCACTCCGCGCACGACAACCATGTCGTCGATTCGCGAGAGAATTCCGCCCTCAAGAGCGAGATCGCTCCGGCCGCAGGCGCACACTGGCGACGTGGAAGCCTTGACGAGATCACCCGTCCGGTAACGGAGGACCGGCGAACCGACGCGTCCCAACGTCGTCAACACCAGCTCACCGGTGTTAGCGGCTGCGACAGCCCGGCCATTTGCCGGATCGACGATCTCGGCAAGATAGCTTTCCTCAATCACATGAAGCCGACCCGGCATTGAAGGACACTCAAAGGTCACGGGTCCGACTTCGGTCATCCCATGATGATCAAACACCCGTGCTCCCTTCCAAAGGTGTTGGAGATGTTGGCGCGTCGTGGGAACACTGCCGCCAGCCTCGCCCGCAACGATCAGCAGCCGCACCTTTGCGGCGCCCAGATCGAGGTTTTCCTGCTTTGCAACTTCAGCCAGACGAAGCGCGTACGTTGGCGTGCAGCAGACGACCGTTGCTTCGCAATCGATGATCTGTCGCAATCGCGCAGAACTGCTCAGTCCGCCGGCTGGCAAGCACAGACAGCCGAGTTCGGTTGCAGCTTCGAACGCAAGCCAGAAACCAATGAACGGGCCGAACGAGAACGCGAATAGAACCCGATCTTTGTTAGTTACCCCAGCGGCTTCAAAGACGCGCCTCCAATTGCCAATCATCCACTTCCAACTCTCCGGATCATCGATCCACCGCAACGGGGCGCTCTCAGTGCCGCTGGTCTGATGAAAGCGGGTGTAGCGGTTTATCGGGAAGGTCAGATTGGTTCCGAAAGGCGGATGCTCCCGTTGGTCAGCCACCAGTTCAGCTTTTGTTGTGAAAGGAACGCGGCTGCGAAAATCTTCGAGCGAACTGATTTCTGCCGAGGCAAGCCTGCGCCCGTAAAACTTGTTTGCGGGTAAAACTTTTTGCAGCAGCGTTCGAAGCTGCGCAAGCTGGCTCGATTCGATGGCGAGCCGGTTCGGGAAAGTCCCGGCCATTACGGCTGGCGCGGTTGACCGGCCGGCGCTTCGAGGACCGGCTCTGGTTTGGCGGGCGGGGCCGGTTTGAAGTAGGTGACGAGAAATCCGCCCAGGGCGGCGAGGATGATCCCCAGAAAAAACGGCAGCGGCACTCGGCCGAGGCCCCCTGCGGGCGGATGAAGGTAGAGAGAATAGACGGCGTTCACAACCGGCGCGCCGGCGAACACGATCGACATCACGACGCCCGGTTTGCCGCCCGCGCCAAAAGCCAGGAGCACACCAAATGCCCCAATCGCGCCCACAATCCCCGCGATCAACGACCACCACATACCTTTTGCGCTATACCCGCTGAAGGCCGACCCTTTCAGCATCAAGAGCAGCAGCGGTGCGAGCACGGCTGTCAGGAAATAGGCGATGCCCACGAACAGGAACGCCTTGTAACGCGCAAGGGAAGGGTCGCCGCCCATGTTTGTTTGGCCGGTGTGAAGGAACACGCCGTACACACCCCATGACACCACCGTGAGCAGCGCAAACACCAACCATGTCATTCCCGTTGAACTCGAACTCGCAGCCATAATGAGGTCGAATAGTAGAGTCGCGTGCCAATCACTTCAATGCCGTAGTCTGATCGATGGCTCTCGTGTGATGTCGTTGTTCTGCCAGGCTCGCGCTCTTAGGTGCTACTTCGATGCGACTCGCAATTTCCAGCGGAACCGGGACCGAAGTCATTTTCCCTCTTTGGTGCGCGACACAGACAATCGTGAGCAACGCGCGCGCAACTTCGATCATCGTTAAGCTTGCGCAAACGGAACTAGTGCCCGGCCAAGTCGGTTCATTCTTGTACGCGTGCGATATGTGTGGATCTCACGGGGGCGGCGCGATATGAGTGACGTGCTGCTCGTTTTGTGTCCGCACTGAACGGATTCTGCTTTCAGCGGCGTGGAGCGTTCACCCCGGAGCCGCTCATCCGCCGCCCATCGGCGCTGTTTTGCCCGGACAAAGCAACTGCCGAATTTTCTCTTGAACCAACGCCATGAGATCATCCGGCAGAACTCCAATTGCACCGCTAATGACCGACAGGTGCAGGGTCGTGAGTTTATCCGCTCTAATGACACAGGGCTGCTTCAGACCCGTTCTGCGCCATTCCGGATGCATCGGCTTGATCCCCACGGCATGTCGGGACTGCGAAGCAGAACTTGATGACGTGATGAAAGCGACAATGAAATCATCCGGAGATTCGCAGCGGGCCAGCACCAGGCAAGGCCGCCGTTTCGAGGTAGTCAGATCGGTGAAAGGAAATGCCGCGTGGATAATTTCACCCGGCTGGAACATCTTGACCTACTTGCGAAAGCGGGGATTCTCTCGTCCAGGGAGAATATCGCTGTCACTGTAGATTTCGGGCTCCTCTTTCAGGAAATCCAGCGCGCCACTTTGCTGGGCCAAACTCGAAATCGCGAGGCCGTTCAAGTCGTCTGAAGGTTCAAACACAAGCACTGCCAGACGGGCGTGCGCGGGAAGGGAGACCCCAGGCGGCAGTTTCAGCATGCCTTTGGCGTCTACCTGGATTTCGAGACTCTTCACAAAAAACAAACTACCGCGAAAAGGCCATTTGCCAAGTGCGAACCCGTGGCCGTGACTCGCTCACTTCGATGCCAATGCAAAGTGCGGCTTTTAACGTTATCGGTTGATTAATTCGCCAGCAGCTCCGCCGGCGCCACCTCGATGCGGCTCGCGACTTCCAGCGGAATCGGGACCGAAGTCATCTTTCCGTCCTGATGCGCGACGCAGACAATCGTGAGCAAACCGCGCGCAACCTCGACAACCGGTTCCTCATTCAGTTTGCGAAATCGGAATTGATAGCTGATTGCCTTGGTCCGTTTCTCCGCGACGAGCATGTGAATTTCAACAAGGTCCTCGAACCGCAGCGGCTTGCGGTAATCGCATTCGGCGTGCACACGCGGCCAGCCCAAACGGGGATCGGTTTCAGGCATCACGACGGAAAACCCTAGCGAGCGATAGAACCCATGCTCTGCCGTTTCCATGAAGCGAAAGAAATTGGCGTAATGCATGATGCCGGCCAGGTCGGTGTCCGAGAATTCCACACGGCGCGTTGCTTTGAATTCGTAAGCCATAGCCGTTAGGCATGCACTTTCTGTGCCGCCGGCGTGCGGTTCGTTATCGCGGTAATGAACTGTTTGGCCATCGCTTCGGCGGTGAAATCGCTCTGCACCACCTGGCGCGCGGCAATTCCCATCGAACGGGCTTGAATCGCATCGGCCAGCAGCGGTTCCGCAGCATCGGCCAGGGACTCCGCGCTTGCGGGCTGGCACAGCACGCCGCCACCGGTCGCGTCAATCAACTCAGGGAACGCTGCCACTGCCGGCTGGACCACCGGCACACCGCAAGCCAACGCCTCAATGACGTATAAACCAAACGCTTCGCCATAGAGTGCGGGCACCGACATCACAGTCAGTGACCGATAAAAGCTCTGTTTCGTGGCGAGATCAACGTTCGGGGAGAATTCGTACGCGCCTTCAAAGGGCGCCAGCTTCTTCTTTTGCTCTGCCACGAACGCATCATCGGCCGGACCCAAGCTGCCGCCGACATGCAACTCAAGGTTTTTTACGCGATTGCGCTGTTTCAAAATCACGAACGCATCAACCAGTGTGTCCAGTCCCTTTTCGCGGCACATGCGCGCGAAAAAGCCGAGCACAGGCGGGCTCGGAGGGCTGTGCGCCGGAGAAAATCCATCGAGCCTGATGCCGTTGTATATCACCTGCACACGGCCTTCGTTGAGTTCCAGGCGGCGCGTCATCAGCTCGGCGAAGTAGTGGCTCGGCGCGATGAACAGATCGACATCACGACAGCGTTCCGAAATCAAGCCCCATGCCATCGGGCGCACCGCTTCGGGCAGGCTGTCGAGGAAAGTGTCTTCGCCCTGGAGAGTGCACACGATTGGGCACCGAAATTCCTCCTTCAGTCGCCGGACCATGCCAACCAGCAGCGCATTCGAGAGGCAGATCACGTCGGGACGCGGCTGCGTGCGCAGCCACACGATGAGCGATTCGAGTTCTGCCACCTGATTGCCTTGTTCGCCTCGAAGCATCGAGATGGTGAGTTCGCCGACGTCCTGCGCGCGTGTCTTTGCGGCGCGTGTCGCCGCCCAGCGCAGGAGTTTTGGATGACCAAGTGTTTTGCGCAGCCAGCGGGGCGCCTTGCGAAACAGCGCGGACTGCTGATCCAGATACACATTGATGCCGTTGTAGAAGAGAGGCGTGCCCGCGCTTTGGTCCGCTTCGTCCAGCGTCAGCGGCAGGTAAAGCGGCACCATCACGGCGTTGTGGCCCAGCTTGCGCAACTCGGCAACGAGCGCGTTGTCGCGGAAGCAGTTGCCGCAATACATTGCCCCGGCGCCGGGTGTGATCTGGACAATGTTCATCGTGCCTGGCCGCCATTACATAGCAGCCGCTGCTGCTTCGGTCGAGGCTTCGCGGGGACAGCCGTAGGGTAGGGTGTCGGGAACTTCGGCGAATTCTTCAACCGCTTTGAACAAACGCGAAAAATCCTTATCGACATCGCCTGAAAGGCAATCGGTCACGTCGCCCGCAAGGTCAGGATACTTGTCGGTCAATTCGCGGAAGCTGAAATTCTGATCGTAAAAGGCATAAACGAGTTTGCGCATGTTTTCGATGCCGTGGCGCAGTTTGCGGCCATATTCCGCAAAACGAGTGGGCGAAAAATCGCGCGCCAGAATCGCTTCGTGTATAAGGTCACCCGCCATCACCCCGCTCTTGACCGCGAACATCAGGCCGGACGAAAACACCGGGTCCAGGAAACACAGCGCGTCCCCGACGAGCAGCAATCCTTCGCATCCACAATAACGCGAGTGGAACGAGAATTCGTTCGTGACGAACCAGGGGCCGACCTGAGCGCCCGGTGCGAGATGATCTTTGATCCAAAGGTTCTGCTCGATTTCGCGCCGGAAAATCTCCTCCGGATCTTTGATTCCGCCTCGCGTCAAATATTTACCTTCGGCGACTACGCCGACACTCACCATGTCATTGTGCTGCGGGATATACCAGAACCAGCCTTTCTCGGGAACGAATGCGACCGTTGTCGCGCCCGCATCGATCCCTTCATCGCGCTTGGCGCCGCGGTAGTACGTCCAAACCGCAACCTTGTTGAGCTTCGGATCACGCAACCGCCAGTTGTTGCGCACGGCGGCAAAGGATTCCTTGCCGGAGCAGTCCAGTGTCATCGGCGCCGTGTATTGAACCATCGAACCATCGGCGTGTTGTGCCTGGACGCCGACGACGCGATCGCCCTCGCGCAACAGCTTGGTGACGGTGACCTGCTCGAGAACGGTCGCGCCCTTTTCGCGCGCATTATCGACCAGCATCTGGTCGAACTCCGATCGCAAAACCTGCCACGTTTGCGCGACGTCCTCGCTGTAACGCGTGGAGAAATAAAATGGCTGCGACGCCTTGCCGGACGGCGAAACGAATTGCACGCTGTACTTTTTCACGAACTGCGATTGCCGCATTTTTTCGATCAGCCCAAGGCGCTGAAGCGGATAAAACGTAAACGGCAGAAGCGACTCGCCGATGTGATATCGGGGGAATTTCTCGCGTTCGAGCACCAGCACGCGATGGCCATGCTCGGCCAGGACAGCGGCGGCGGCTGCACCGGCAGGCCCGGCGCCAATCGCAATCGCATCCCATTTCTCGGTTCTATTCATTTGCTTCGACGGGTGGGAGAATTTCGACGATCTCGGCCAGGGGCGCTCCATTTGCGTCAAAGAGCGTGTTGCGGCGGCCGTAAAGTAACCGGGTCTCGGCAAGCTTTAGCAATTTGTTGATCAGCGAATCCGATGCGATGCGCAAAAACCCCTGGGGACGGCTGCGATAAGTCATTTCGCAATCCTTGAGAATGCGGCCCAGCGGATATCGTTCCTCCAGGATTCGCTTCTGTGCGGCGGCCGGGAACAGGGCGAGGTTGATTTTGATCGCGCCGAACTCGACCGGTTTGTCGGTGCCATCCAGTTGCAGAACGACCTCGCGAAAATAATCACCATTTCGACGATCACGGCTTACCACCTGCAAATGAACGCGTTCCCCGTGAAAACTCTCCAGCGTCGAAGTCATGTCGCTTTGGTGGTCGAGCAGCGAGCGGTACGGCTCCGGCACGTCGCCGGCAGGCACACGTTTGATCGGCGGCAATTCAAAACCGCTGCGCGCGTAAAACTCGTCGAGCGGATGCGCAATCGCGACCGGTTCGATACTACATGGTGCGACGGCTTCAGGCATAACGTGCGTTGCGATGTTCGGGCAGGAAGAATTCGTGCAGCAGGCGGTCCACCTGGAGCAACCCATCGCGATTCAACCTCACATGATCGCCGGAGACGCTCATGAACCCCCAACCGCGCAGCCGCTCCATTGGTTCCTCGAAGCGTTTGCAGGGATCGACGCCGAACTTGCCTTCAAAATAGCGCCGGCTGATTTGGCCCAGCTTGAGTTGCAGGACGAATTCGCGGATTAATCGTTCGTCCTCGCTCGGAGTCAGCGCGCGATAAATCGGCAGCTCGCCGGCTTGCAACCTCGACACATAAACGTCGAAATCGTGATGGTTCTGATAATGTACTCCACCGACGTGGCCGAAGCTCGCCACACCTAGCGAAACAAGGTCCGCGCCTGCCCAGAGCCGATCGCGATACAGGAACTTCGTTTTCGAACGGTCCTTGACCGCGGTGTAGGCGCTGGCAACTTCGTAACCCGCCTTTTCGAGTTCGCTGAACCCGTAATTGACCCAGCGGCGCTTCGTCTCCCAATCTGCCACCGGCGCGACCAGCTTCCCCTGCGCCTTCATCTGCTGGTAGATGGTGGTGTTGTAGGGAATTTCCATCTCGTAAATCGTGACGCTGTCCGGTGCCATCGCGATGGTTTTGCGCACGCACTCTTTCCAATTCTCCTGGGTCTCCTCGACCATGCCTGCAATCAGGTCGATGTTGATCTGCGGAAAGCCGACTTGCCGCGCATAATCGTAGGCGCGCACGATCTCTTTGCTGTGATGGGCGCGGCCATTGATCTCGAGGATATGATCGTCAAAATTCTCGACGCCAAGACTCAGGCGCGTGATGCCGAGCTCGCGAATCGCTTTGAGTTTATGATCGGTCAGCGTGCCGGGTTCGGCTTCGAACGTCACTTCCTCGATGCGATCCCAGGGCAATACCTTCTGCATCTCCGAGACAAGATGCCGCAATTGATCGACCGAAAGGTAGGACGGTGTGCCGCCGCCAAAATAAACGAAGCTCGGGTTGCGGCCTCCGATGAATCGCTTCGTGCCGTAAAGGCGCAGCTCGGCAATAACCATGTCGATATAGCGCCGAATCGCCGCCGAATCTTTGTCAGTATAAACCTTGAAGTAGCAGAAGTGGCACCGCTTCCGGCAGAACGGAATGTGGACATAGATGCCGAGGTCCGTGCCCGCGTTCGGAGGACGATCGAGCGCGGCGTCCAACTCGCCCACGCGCTCTGGCTTCCAAAACGAAAACGGCGGGTAATTGGATACGAAGTAATTGCCGACGGTCGTCTCAGTCTGGAGCACGGGCCGTGTGGTGTCGGGCAGGGTTGTTGCGCTCATATCACTTGCGCCCTTTCGTATCCGCGAACGCATAAACGTTGCCGTCGTCCGCGCCGATTATGACTTTGCCATCGACCACAGCCGGAGAACCAGCAATCGGCGGGCCGATTTCGTAGGACCAC
>Ga0193697_1000310_pt1 | contig 18746 bp, 14 predicted proteins | sample L3m2metaG_FD_145073 | JGI IMG/M metagenome (GOLD analysis project Ga0193697, IMG submission 145073) | Soil microbial communities from a riparian zone of the East river system, Colorado, United States - L3m2 | ecosystem: Environmental > Terrestrial > Soil > Riparian zone | place: USA: East River... | reverse complement strand
CGAGAATGCCGAGCGCCACGCGGTCCTGCGGATCGTTGAAGGTGGGGACGAGCACGGCGGCGTTGGCGATATAGAAATTGGCGTAGCTCGCCGGCAAGCGCATTCCGTCGAAGACGAGGGGCGCCGGCATCGGCAGATCGACGATTTCGAGCGCCGACTCGTCTTCCAGCCGCATGCCCTGGAGCCGCTCGCGGTTCTCGGCGAGGGCGTAATAATTGGCGTCATTGGGGTTGTCTTCGTGGCACAAGACCACGGTGCGCGGCCCCACGAATCGGCACAGGTCGTCCACGTGGCCGTGCGTGTCGTCGCCGGCGATCCCCTGACCCAGCCACAGAACGTTCGTGGCACCGAGAGACTCGCGCAGCACCGATTCGACTTGGGCGCGATGCAAGTGCGGGTTCCGCGCCTGAATGGTGGGGTGCAGCAAGCATTCTTCCGTGGTGAGCAATGCGCCCTGTCCATTCACGTCGATGCTCCCGCCCTCCAGGACGACGGGCTCACCGTGCGCCTTCGCTTCGATCAACGGGACCTTCAGCCGGCGCGCCGCGCGCTCCGGGATCTTGTCGTCCTTCTGCCAGTTGCGGTACTTGGCCCAGGCGTTGAAGCGGAAGCGGGCGATCGCGAGCTTGGCGCCGCTCTGGACGAAGATTGGTCCAAAGTCGCGCGTCCAGCCGCGATTCGTGGGGAAACGCAGGAACTCGACGCGTTTCAAGTCCGCGCCGCACTTGGTCAGGACCTTGCGCGCCTGCGCCTCGTGGGTCGCCGACTGCACGAGGATCCTGACGAGCTCACCGGGCGTGAGCTTCCGGACGATCTCGCCGTAGACCCACGGGATCGGCCCGAACTTCCCGGGCCAGTCACTCGTGTTGTGAGGCCAGCCGATCCAGGTCGCCGCGTGGGGCTCCCACTCGGCGGGCATGCGAACGCCGGGCACGGGCACCGGGCTAGTCGGTCAGGAAGCGGCGCTCGATGCCGCCGTACGCGTCGACACGGCGGTCGCGGAGGAACGGCCAGTTGCGGCGCACCTCCTCCACCCGTGCGAAGTCCACCTCGGCGATGAGGAGGGCCTCCTTGTCGGCCGGCCCCTCCGCGACGACGATGCCAAACGGGTCCGCGAGGAACGAGTGTCCCCAGAACTCGATTCCCGCGCCTTGCCCGTCGAGCTGCTCGAAGCCCACGCGGTTCACCGCTGCTACCCAACAACCGTTCGCGATCGCGTGGCTCCGCTGGATCGTGCGCCAGGCATCGAGCTGCGCCGCGCCGTGCTGCGCCTTCTCCGCGGGATGCCAGCCGATCGCCGTGGGATAGCACAGGAGATTGGCCCCCTGCAGCGCCGTGAGGCGCGCGCCCTCGGGATACCACTGGTCCCAGCATATGAGCGTTCCGATCGCTCCCACGCGCGTATCGAAGGACCGGAAGCCCAGGTCACCCGGTGTGAAGTAGAACTTCTCGTAGTACGCCGGATCGTCGGGGATGTGCATCTTGCGGTAGATCCCCTTCAACGTGCCGTCGGCCTCGATGACCGCTGCGGTGTTGTGGTACAACCCCGCCGCGCGGCGTTCGAACAACGACGCGATGATCACTACGCCCAACTCTTTCGCGAGCTTCCCGAGCACCTCGCTCGTGGGACCCGGGACGGTCTCCGCCAGGTCGAATAGCGCATGATCTTCGCGCTGACCGATGTAGAGCGTGCGGAACAGCTCGGGGAGGCACACCAAGGCGGCACCCTGCGCCGCGGCGCCCCTAACCTGGGCGATCGCCTTGGCGAGGTTCGCCGCCGGATCGGCGGTCATGCGCATTTGGACGAGGCCGACCTTGAACTTGGTCGGCGACGGCGTGGCGGCCATGTGCAGAAGAATAGACCGCCAAGCCGTTCGGTGCTACGTCAGAAGGCCTTGCTCGCCGACAAGACGATCGCCGACCTCGCCACGTTTTCGGTTTCACCCGATCCCGCGGTGGTCGGTGTGAATCGATAAAACCTGCCCTCTGCGTCCGTGCCGACCCAGGCGGCGCCGAGCGTCGTGCCACCGAACGCGCGCGTGAGGCCGACCTTGTAATCCGCGTAGGAGAGCCGGTCGTAGCTCCGTACCGACTGATGCCCGTAGTGCAGCGCCAAACTCGCGCCCAGGGGGACGTTGAACGTGGCGCTGAGGTCGATGTAACCCGACCCCTTCGAGGCACCGGTGCCGAGACAATTGGTGGTCGCCGGCGTGCCATCGGCGTCGATCCCGCAGTAGCCGCCGATGGTGCTGGTCTTCATGCCAAACAGGTTCGTCAGGGCGTGCGAGTACTTCACGGTAAACTGATCGTATCGCGCGCCGAGGAAGACTTCCGCTGTGTTGTAGCGGTCGCCGGGGTTGATGTTGTATCGCGCGCGGGGATACCAGTAATACAGCAGGCCGAGATCCAGCCCGACCTTCCCGCCCCCCCCCGTCCAGCGATACCCGCCATACAGGTCCAACTCGAGCGACCCTCCATTCAGGAACTGATTGCCGCTCACGTTCGAGCCCCAAGCGCCCACGTACGCGCCGCTGGCAGTGGCGTAGTCGACCCCCCCCTGAATCGCCGGCTGGGTGTAGGTCTGCGACAGCCCGCGAAACCGGTAGTCGCCCACGAGCGCGACATTGCCCGACAGCGTCGGGGAGGGGGGCGCCTGGGCCGCTGCCGCGGGTGCGGCGATCACGCCCGCAATAGCCGCGGCGAACACCTGCGCGCGCATCATACGGGACTCGGAGCCGCGCTCGGCTCCGCAGCGTACCTCTGGACGACCACGCTGCCGCCGAGCGAGCCGCCCGTGCCGGCGAAGCTGCCCAGATCCGAGCCGAAGTACGCTTCTTCACCGTGCTGGCTCAGGTCGAGACCCGCGCTCTCTTCGGGCACGTTCGCCCGCGCGCCGACCGTGACCTCAACGAGTTTGAGGATCCCGAGGGTGCCGAGGCCCGCGAAGGCGACGGTCGCCAGGACAGCGAGCAGTTGGACCCCCATCTGGCCGGCATTGCCGGCGAGGAGCCCGTCGCCGCCGGCGGGGTTCACCAGCTTGGTGGCGAACACGCCTGTCAGGAGCGCCCCAGCAGTGCCGGCGAGCCCGTGGCAGGAGAACACGTCGAGCGCGTCGTCGAGCTTGGTCCTCGACCGAATCTGGATGGCCGTGTAGCTGACACCCGCGCCCAACACGCCGATGAGTAGCCCGGACATGGGAGTCACGTATCCGGCTGCCGGCGTGATGGCCACGAGGCCCACGACGAGACCGGTGGCGGCGCCCACGGCCGTGATCTTGCCGGTGCGCGCCAGATCGAGTCCCGCCCAGGTGACGAGGGCGGCGGCCGCGGCGGTGTTGGTGTTCACGAACGCCAACGCTGCGAGGCCGTTTGCCGCGAGGGCGGAGCCGGCGTTGAAGCCGAACCAGCCGAACCAGAGCAGGCCCGCACCGAGCAGCACGAGCGGGACGTTGTGCGGCGCGATCGGGACGCGGCGGTAGTCTTTCCGGGGCCCGAGGAACCACGCGGCGACGAGCGCTGAGACACCGGCGCTGATATGCACGACGGTGCCGCCCGCGAAGTCGAGCGCCCCGCGCTTCAGGAGCCAACCCCCGGAGCCCCACACCCAGTGGGCCAGCGGATCGTAGATCAGCGTCGCCCAGAGGACCAGGAATACGACGTACCCGCGGAAGCGCATCCGCTCCACAATCGCTCCCGAGATGAGGGCGGGGGTGATGATCGCGAACATCCCCTGGAACATCGCGTGGGCCTGCAGCGGGATCGTCGCGGAATACGTCGGATTGGGATCGAGGCCGACGTGGTTCAAGCCGAACCATGCGAAGCTGCCCAGCCATGAGTTTCCGGGGGCGAACGCGATCGAATACCCGATCAGCATCCACTGGACGCCGATCACGCCGAGCGCGACGACGCTCATCATCATCGTGTTGAGCGCGTTCTTCGGCCGCACCAAGCCGCCGTAGAAGAAGGCGAGGCCCACGGTCATCAAGAGCACGAGTGCGCTCGATGTCAGGACCCAGGCGGTATCCCCCGAGGACAGAGCAGCTTGCGTCATGCGGCACCTCCCATACCGGCTGCGTTGATGGCCGCGCGTTGAACTTGGGCGGCGTTGACGGCGGTCAAGGCGGCGTTGTCCGCCTCGCCCGTGCGGATGCGGATCACCCGCTCGATCGGCTGTACGAAAATCTTCCCGTCGCCCACTTCGCCGGTCCGGGCCGACGAGAGAATGGCCTGCACGCACGGCTCGACGAACGGCTCAGAGCACACCATTTCGATCTTCACCTTTTCGTGGAACTCCATGACGAGCGCCGTACCGCGATACTGCTCGACCAGCTCGTGCTCGCCGCCGTGTCCGCTGACGCGGCTCAGCGTGATGCCGGTGATCCCGGCGCGGAACAGCGCCGCCTTGACCTCCGGGAGGCGCTCGGGGCGTACGACCGTCGTGATGAGCTTCATGCTGGGCTCCCAGTCGATGCGAGGTGGTCCACAGGTTCGGCCGCCGCGGGCGCCGGAAAGGACACGGGCGCCGGCGGGGGCGGGGGTGGCGATACCTTCTTGAACAACGCGCGATAGGCTGCCCATCCCGTGAGGATGGCCCGGGCGCGCCGGCTCCCGGTTTTCTGGTAATGCTGCCGAATCAGCGTCTGCAAGCGCCGCTCGTCCGCCGCGTCGAGATCGGTCACGACGACCATGTCGGAGTTACAACGGGCCGCGAGCGGCACCTTGCCCTCGTCCAGCACGTACGCGACGCCGTTCGACATGCCGGCGCCGAGATTCCGGCCTACGGGACCGAGCACCACGACGACGCCGCCGGTCATGTACTCGCAGCAGTGGTCGCCCGCTCCTTCGATGACCGCGACGGCTCCGGAATTCCGCACCGCGAATCGATCACCCGCGCTGCCCGCGGCGAACAACCGGCCGCTCGTCGCGCCGTAGAGGGCGGTGTTCCCGAGGATCACGTGTGAGCGACCGTCGTCGGTGTAGGCGGCGGTCCGGAAGGGCCGAATGACGATGTCGCCCCCGCACAGACCCTTGCCCACGTGATCGTTGGCTTCGCCCTCGAGCCGCAGCTGCATGCGCGGCAGCGCGAACGCCCCAAAGCTCTGGCCGGCGCTCCCGGTGAACCGGAGCCGGACCGGCGCGGGAGGCCCGGCTGCGCCTGAGCGTTGCGCGATGTGTCCCGCAATTCGTGCGCCAACGGTCAGGTGATGATTCCCGATGCGATACGCGCCGGCGAACGCCGCGCCACGATCGAGCGCCGGACCCAGGGCCGTGAGGATCTCGGCGTCGAGCGACACGACGCCGGGGCGGTCATTTCGCAGAACGCTGCGTCGCTGCGGTGCACCACCCTTCAGCAGCAAGGAGAGATCGAGCAACTGCGCGCGCGGCGTTTCGGGCCGATCCACCCGCTCGAGCAGGTCCACGCGGCCGATGATGTCATCGAGACGCCGCTGGCCGAGCCCCGCGAGAATGCGCCGCACGTCTTCCGCGATCAGGGTGAAGTACGCGACGACCTGCTCCGGCGTACCGCGGAACTTGCGCCGCAAGTCCGGGCGCTGCGTGGCGATGCCGGTGGGGCACGTGTTGAGATGGCAATGGCGCGCCATGGCGCACCCCAGCGCCACGACGGCCGCGGTCCCGAACCCGTACGCTTCGGCGCCGAGCAAGGCTGCGATCACCACATCGCGCCCCGTCCGCAGGCCGCCGTCGACGCGCACTTCGATCCGCTCGCGCAAACCGTTCCGCAGCAACACGGCCTGTGTTTCGGCCAACCCGAGCTCCCACGGCGATCCGGCGTGCTTGATCGACGACAGCGGCGACGCCCCCGTCCCGCCGTTGTGGCCCGAGACGAGCACGTAGTCGGCGTACGCCTTGGCGACGCCCGCGGCCACCGTTCCGACGCCCGCTTCGGCGACGAGCTTCACACCAACCCGCGCCCGCGGATTCACCTGCTTCAGGTCGTGGATCAGCTGCGCGAGATCCTCGATCGAGTAGATGTCGTGGTGCGGCGGAGGCGAAATCAGCGGGATCCCGGGCACCGCATGGCGCAACCGCGCGATGAAGTCGGTGACCTTGTGGCCGGGGAGCTGGCCGCCCTCTCCCGGCTTCGAGCCCTGCGCGATCTTGATCTCGAGCTCGTCGGCGCGCACCAGGTACTCGGTCGTGACGCCGAAGCGTCCCGACGCCACCTGCTTGATGCGGTTGTCGGCACGGTCGCCGTTGGGCAGGGGCGTGTAGGTCGCCGGGTCCTCGCCGCCCTCACCGGTGTTCGACCGCGCGCCCATGCGGTTCATGCCGATCGCAAGTGTCGCGTGCGCTTCCGGCGACAGCGCTCCAAGAGACATGGCGCTGGAGATGAACCGCCGGCGAATGACCTCGACGGGCTCGACATCCTCGAGCGGGATCGGTTGCGCGGCGCGGAAGTCGAGCAGGTCGCGCGGCCCGGCGGGCGCGCGCGCGTCGGCGCGCGTGCGGAACGTGTCGTAGCCCTTCCCGGTCTCTCCCTGGACGGCGTCCTGCAGTGCGCGCACGAGTGGTGGGGACCAACCGTGGTCCTCGCCGTCCTTGCGGTAGCGGACGCGGCCCTTGTCCGGCAGGTCTCCGCCGTCACGACGGGCCAGCACATCCTCGGCGAGCTCCGCGAACCCGATACCGCCGATGGCCGACACGGTGCCCGTGAGACAGCGGTCCACGACTTCGGCGCCGAGCCCCATCGCTTCGAACAGCTGGGCCCCGGCATAGGAGCGCAGGGTGCAGATCCCCATCTTGGAAAGGATCTTGAGGAGGCCCTTCTCGGCGGCGGCCCGGAACTTCACCTCGCCGTCCTCCACGCCACGCGACGACTGCAAGGCGAGCCAGGGGTGCACCGCCTCGGCACCATACCCGAAGAGGGCGGCGAGGTGGTGGATGTCCCACGCGTCTCCCGCTTCGGCTACGAGCGCGACGCGTGTTCGCAGGCCTGTCTCGAGCAGGCGTTGGTGTACGGCGCCGATCGCGAGCAGCAACGGGATCGGGGCGCGGCGCGCAGCAGCGTCGCGATCGCTGATGACGAGGGCTGCGGCGCCGCGCCGCGCATCGCGGATCGCTTCGCGGCACAGGCGATCGAGCGCGGGAGCGAGCCCCTGCGGACCCGTGTTTGCATCCCAGGTCGCGCTGAGCGTCGCCGCGAGGAATCCGGGCGTGCGCCGCAGCGCCGCCATCTCGCGGCGGAGCAGAACCGGATGCTCGAGCCGCAAGACCGGCTGCGCCGGCACGCGCGGCGTCAGGAGGGAGCCGCGGCGCCCGAGGTACATCGTCAACGACATCACGCCGGCCTCCCGCAGCGGATCGATCGCGGGGTTCGTGACCTGGGCGAACCGCTGGCGCACGTAGGCATAGACGCTTGGCCCCGTGCGTGAGAGCGGAGGAATCGGCGTGTCGTCCCCCATGCTCCAGATCGCGTCGGCCCCCGACGACGCCATGGGCTCGAGCACGTGGCGCAGGTCCTCGAAGCTGTAGCCGAAGGCGCGCTGCCGCGGTACGAGGTCCTCGGGCGCGAGCGCAGGTGCCGCGTCCGACCGGCTGGCGACGAGGTCCGAGGCTACGCGGCTCGACCAGGCCTCATACGGGGACCGCGCGGCCACCTCGTGTTTCGCCTCGGCGCTGTGCAGCACGGCGTTCCGCGTCGTGTCGACCACCAGCAGCTCGCCAGGGCCGAGGCGCCCGCTCTCGACGACCTCCGCGGGATCGAGATCGGCAACGCCGACCTCGGAGCAGGCGATCACAAGTCGACTCTTGGTCACCTTGTAGCGGCAGGGCCGCAGCCCGTTGCGGTCGACGGCGGCGCCTGCGATCGCCCCGTCGGAGAAGGCCAACGCGGCAGGGCCATCCCACGGCTCCATCAATGGCGCGTGGAACTGGTAGAAGGCGCGGAGCGCGGGGTCGACCTCCAGGTCGGTCGCGCCCTCCCAGGCTTCGGGCACGAGCATCATCAACGCGTGCACGGGGTCGCGGCCGGAGCGGACGAGCAGCTCGAGGGCGTTGTCGAGGCTCGCCGAGTCGCTGCCGCCTTCCCAGATGACGGGCCGGAGGGCGGCCGGAAGCTTGGCCTCGCGCGCGCGCATCGCGTTGCGATTGCCCCAGAGCGTGTTGATCTCGCCGTTGTGCGCCAGCAAGTGGAACGGTTGGGCGAGCGGCCAGCTGGGCTGGGTGTTGGTCGAGTAACGCTGGTGGAAAACGGCGATCGCCGTCTCGAACCAGGGGGCGCGCAGATCCGGATAGAACGTCGGGAGCTCGGTCCCTGTCAGCAGCGCCTTATACACGATGCTGCGGCACGAGAGCGAGCTCACGTAGACGGCCGAGCCGGCGCGACGCTCAATGGCGCGCCGAGCGACATAGAGCCGGCGCTCCCACGCTTCGTCGCCGCCCCTATTCGACTGATTCGGCGGGGCAACAAAGGCCTGGCGGATCGTGGGGCAGTTGCCGCGCGCGAGGGGTCCGAGAGCGGCCGGATCGATGGGCACGTCCCGCCAGCCGACGACCGGCTGATCCATCTCCCCGAGCACGTCTTCGATCAGCGCGACCGCGCGTTCGAGCTCGGGGTCCGCCTGCGGCAGGAAGAACATCCCAACGGCCAATGGGCCGGTCACCCCGGCCTGGGCGAACAGCTGCTGCGGAATCTGGGTAAGAACGCCCGCGCCGTCGCCCGAGTGATCGTTGGACGCGGCGCCGCGGTGGGCCAGACGCGCGACGGCCGTCAGCGCCATCTGTAGCACGGCGTGCGAGCGCTCGCCGCCGGCATGCGCGACGAACCCTACGCCGCAGGCATCGTGCTCGCGGCCCGGATCGAGCGCCGGAGTTGCCTGACAACGAAAAGCCCGCTCGGTGTTGGGAGCGGGCTCGGGGGATCGGGTGTCTGGTCTCGACACGCTATATCGCCCCGGCACTCCCATGGGAGGCCGGCAGGTGATTGACGTTCAGATTAATGCAGCGTGCCAGCATGGAGCGCCTCGAACAGGGCCGTATTTCTATGCGCGTGACGTTATAAATATGCACCGGCCGGGCGGGGCGTCAACCCCCCTCTAGGGCAGCTGGAAGAAGACCATCGGGTTCTTTACGGAGTCATGAATCGGGTTGGACAGTCCGAGCTCCTGTTTCACCGCGACGATCCGGTCGTACGTCGCGCCCGGCCGGCCGGGCGCCGCCGTGAAGTACCGCGCCCCCCGTCGCTCCAGCCAGTCGAGCAGGACGACACTCTCCTCCATGGGCGGCAGGTCCCCACGGAAGATGTCGTGCACGCCGACCAGCGTCCCGGGCGCGAGCCGCGGAAACAGATTCTCCACGTACCAGCGGGCGAACTCCGCGGTGTGGGCGGCGTCGAGGAAGAGATAGCCCACGTCTCCGGGCAGGCGGTCCAGCGCGTCCCGGATGTCCCCCTGGGTGAAGAGCCATCGATCCCGGGCCAGTTCGGGCGGCATTGTCCAGCGGCTGTAGTCCACGAGGTCGTAGGAGTGCAGGCGCCCGGTGCCGTTGTCGCGCAGCGCCTGGAGCAGCCACGTCGTGGACCACCCGTAGTAGGGCGCGATCTCGAGCACGACGGCGGGGCGCACGGTGCGCACGAAGAGGTATGTGAGCTCCGCTTCGATGTCGTCGAGCTTGGGCCTGAAGCGGCGCTTGTAGTGGGCGGGCAGGCCTGCACTGCGGAGGGCCGCTGCGGCCCAGCGGTAGGGGGCGAACCGCTCGAGGCGCGCGTCGCTGCGTTGAGCGTACAACTGCCTTTGGGTCTCGCGCACGGACCGCAGGGCGGCGGCGTGGTCGCGATACAGCCGGACGACGAAGTCGAGCGTGAGTTCCGTCAGCCTACCAGTACCGGCTCGGGGGCATCCTTGGCCCCCTGTTTGTAGCGGTAGACCTTGCCCGCGTAATTGCGGAGGACGACTTCCTTGTCGGTGAGCTTCACGACGTACTCGGGCAAGAGGGGAATCTTGCCTCCGCCGCCCGGGGCGTCGATCACGAAATGCGGCACGGCCAGTCCTGAGGTCCAGCCCCGCAACCCCTTGATGATCTCGAGCCCCTTCTCGACCGCCGTGCGGAAGTGCTCGGCGCCCGCAACCTGGTCGCACATATAGATGTAGTAAGGCCTTACCCGCGCCACGAGCAGCTTCTGCATCAGTTCCTTCATCACCTCGACGTCGTCGTTCACACCCTTCAGGAGCACCGTCTGGCAGCCGAGGGGGATGCCGGCGTCGGCGAGCATCCCGAGCGCCTTTACGGCGGCGGGGGTCAGCTCGTCGGGGTGGTTGAAGTGCGTGTTGATGTAGAGCGGGTGGTACTTCTTGAGGATCGCGCACAGGTCGGGCGTGATCCGCTCGGGAAGGTGACAGGGCACCCGGCTCCCGATGCGCAACACCTCGAGGTGCGGGATCGCCCGCAGCCGCCGGCAGATGTCGTCGATGCGCCGGTCGGAGAGGAGGAGCGGGTCCCCCCCCGACATGATGACATCACGGATCTCCTTGTGCTCCTCGAGGTAGCGAAACGCCGACTCGAGCTGCGCCATCGGAATTTTCTCGGGGTCGCCCACCTTCCGGCGCCGGGTGCAGAAGCGGCAATACGAGGCGCAGACCGGGGAAACAAGGAAGAGGGCGCGATCCGGGTAGCGGTGCGTGATGTTCGGGACCGGCGAGTTGGCGTCTTCGTCGAGCGAGTCCACGATGCCGTCGTGGATCTCGAGCTCCTGCACCGTGGGCACGTACTGCCGCCAGATCGGGTCGCCGGGGGACTTGATCAGGTCCACCATGGCGGGGGAGATGCGGAACTCGAAGTTCTCGGCTGCCTGGCGGAGACGAGCGATGTCGCCGACGTGCTCGGGGCCGAACCGGGCCGCGAGCGCTTCGAGCGACGCGATGCTCTTCTTACGAAGGAGCTCTTGCCAGCTTTCCATCGGCTTGGTCCTTGGCAGTGAGATCTTTGGTGTAAATCACCAGATCGTCACCGGGCGCGTAGTAGGCCGGGATAGTTGCTGCTCTGGTGAAGCCGCGTTTCTCGTAAAAGGCCCGTGTGGGCGCGTAGTCGCCGCGCGAGCTCGTCTCAACCACCACGAGCCGTTGGCCATTGGCCCTGAGACCGTGCTCGATCTCCTCGAGCAGCTGGGTCCCGATGCCGGCGCCTTGCCGGCCCTCATCGACCACGATCCAATACAGGTCGTGCGTGCCGGCGGTCCCTGGTGTAGGCCCCCAGCACGCGTAGCCCACCAGGCGCTCACCCCCACTCTCATCGAAAGCGCCGACGAAGCGATAGTCAGTGTCGCCGGCGAGGCTTTCCTCGAGCAGTTCGACCGCGGTGGCGACCTCTTCCTCGCGGAAGCGGCCCGTCGCCCGCGTCAGCTCCTCAAGTCGGGCGCGATGCGCGCGCCCGACGGGGCGCAGCAAGCAGTTCACGGGCAGCCTTGGCGCCTTGCGCCTCGCGCAGCGCCACCTCGGCGATGCGCCGTACGAGCTCCGGATAGTCCCAGCCGGCGGCCTTCGCCATGCGCGACAGGCCCGCTTCGTCGGTCAGGTCCGGGTTGGGGTTGACCTCGAGCACCCAGGGTCTCCCCGTGTCGTCCACGCGCATATCGACGCGGCCGTAGCCGGTGCCTTCCATCGTCCGCCAGGCGGTCTCGGCGGCTCGCGTGAGCCGGTCGGCGAGGCGCTGCGAGATCTGCGCCGGGCACACCGGCCGGCTGCCGACGTCTTCGGGCGAGCCGGTATCCCACTTGGCGGCATAGGTCAGGATGGGCCAGCTGCCCTCGGGCATGCCCGTGTAGTCGATCTCGGCGACAGGGAGAGCACGATCACCCACGAACCCGACGTTGAACTCCCGGCCGGCGATGTACTGCTGGACCAGGACCTCGTCGAACTGCTCCGTCATCGCCGCAACGCGCGTCTTGAGGCTCTTGCGATCGGTCACGACCGAGAACCTGTCGAGTCCGGCGCTGGCATCCTCGGCGGCGGGTTTGACGATGGCGGGGAGCGGGAAGTCGTCCTCGATCCGGCCGTGCGCGATCGTCCAGCGGGGGACCGAGAGGCCGGCGCGCGCGAGCAGGGTGTTGGCGACCGCCTTACGGCGGCACGCCGACACGGTCCAGAGCCCGCAGCCGGTGTGGGGAATCGCGGCGAATTCCAGGGCGGCGACGACGTGGTCTTCCCACTGGGCGACGCCCAGCACTCCTTCACAGAGGTTGAAGACGAGGTCGGCGCGCCGGCAGGCCCCGAACCAGCGCATGTCGTGCCGCACGGGCATGCGCTGTACCTGGTGGCCCAGTTGGCCGAAGATGGCGGCGATGTCGTTGACCGCCAGCATCACGCCGGCGACGTCCTCCGCGGTCCAGTCGTCGGCCCCGGGGTCGTAGAGGATGACGACCCTCAAGCCGACACCGTCGCCTGGGCCGGGACGCGCAGGGCACGCCCGGTGATCCGCCGCCAGGCGATCTGCATGACCTCGTGGATCAGTTCGTCGTAGCCCATCCCCGCCACCCGTGCCGCCTTTGGGAAGCAGGAGTTCATCGCGGGATCGGGAATAATACCGGGGAGCGGGTTCAGCTCGATCACATTGGGGACGCCGAAGCGATCGACGCGCACGTCCACGCGACACCAGTCGCGGCAACCGACCGCGCGATAGGCGTCGAGTGCGACCTGTTCGATTTCGCGATACAGCGCGGGTGAGACGTCCGCCGGGCACTGGAAGATGTCGAGCGGCTTGTCGGGCGTGTCCCAGACCCACTTCGCTTCGTAACCGTAAACGGGCGCGGCACCGGCAGGGAGCGTGTCGAAATCGAATCCAACCACCGGCAGGCAGCGCACGTCGTCGCCGTTGCCGAGGATCGCGACGGTGAACTCCGGGCCAGGGAGATACGTCTCGACGAGGACCGGCTGCGCGTAACGCTCTAAGAGGAAGAGCACGCGCTCCGTGAGGACCGCGGGCGAGTCACATAAGTTGTTGACGAATATGCCTTTACCAGACCCCTCCGCGACCGGTTTTACGAACAGCGGAAAGGGGAGTGGGATGCGCTCCAGATCGGCGGGACGCTCGATCACGCGGAACGGCGCCGTGGGCACGCCGCGATACGCGAGGATCTCCTTGGTGCGTCCCTTGTGCAGCGACAGCGCGAGCGTGAGCGGGTCGGAACCCGTGTACGGAATGTTCAGATACTCGCAGATCGCCGGGACGTGCGACTCGCGCGCGAGACCACTCTTGCCCTCGGCCATGTTGAAGACGAGGTCGGGACGCGCGAGCGACAGTTTTTGGGGAAAGAGGGCGTCGGCTTCGAGTCGAGTGACGCTACCGAAGAGACCAAGGGCCTGCTCCACCGCGCTGATGGTGGATGCATCGTCCCACTCGGCGTACTCATCGGACGCGGGGGCGGAGTCGGGTTTCTCGTTGTATGCGAGACCTATTCGCATTCTGATATCAGAATAGGTACTGCGAACAAGATGCGCAATAGGGAAGTGCGGATTTTTTTCTCGTCAGACTTTGTGGTACTCGACGCGTGCGGCCTCCTGTTTGTCGTCGGCGACGTAGATCGCGAAATCGGAAAACAGCGAACCACCCTCGCGCTGCAACAGTCGCAGGCACGCGACCGCCATGCGACGGATCTCGAGCTCCGCACCTTCGCCGCAGCGCAGCTCGAGCATCGTGCGCCACGCGCGCGCGTTTCCCGACACGACGATCTTCACCTCGGTCGCGTTCGGTAGCACGCTGCGCGCCGCTTCGCGCGCCAACTTGCGGCGATGGACCTTGTCGGCCACCCACTCGTAGCGCGTCATCAGGCCCTCGACGGCGCGCACGTACGCCGCCTGCGCTTCGGTCACCTGACGCTCCCACGCCTGCTCGAGCGCCGCGTCGCCCTGGATCGCCGGCGGCAGCACGAAGGCCGCGTGCGACTCGTCGACGTAGCGCTGCGAGATCTGCGAGTAGCCGAACCCGGCGCGATGCCGCACCAGCTCGTGCGAGCAGGAGCGGGAGATGCCTTCGATGAGCAGCACGTAGACGGCGTGCTCCAGCACCGAGCCGTGCCCCTGCTTCTTGATGTTCTCCAGATACTCGGCGGTCGTCCGCTGAATCGGGTTGTGCTGGCTCATGTAACAGAGACGGCCGGCGTACTCGGCGAGCCGCTCACCGCCCGTCGCGTCGCCTTTCCACTGCACCTTCAGGTGCTCAGGCTCGACGAACTCGGGGCGGGCGAGGAGCGTGACTCTGGGGCCCTTGAAGATTTCCATCAGCGAGCGAGCTCGAGTTTGGGGGTCGCCCAGCCCGCCGCGCGCTCCAGCTCGCGCAACCGGGCAGCGATGTCATCGGGAATCGCGGCGGCGTGCTCGCCCACTTTCAAGGCGGCGAGCGGCGCCCAATCAGCCGCGGGAATAATAACACCGGGATTCAGAATGGAGAGCGGGTCGTAGGCGCGCTTCACGTCGCGGAACGCCTCCATCCCAGCGGCTCCGTAGAAGCGCTGCAGGACGCCGGCGCGCAACCGGCCCACGCCGTGTTCGCCGGCGGGGACGCCGCCAAGACGAATCAAGACGTCCACAACGTCGTTGAACAGATGCGTTAAAGACCTCGTCCAGCCGGGTTGCGTAACATCGGGCAGCGCGTTGACGTGGACGTGGCCGTCGCCCGCGTGTCCGAAGATCGCGACGGGTACGCGGTGCCGCTCGGCCGCGGCGCGGAGCCCCACGACGTACTCGCCCAGCTGTTCCAGTGGGACGCAGCCGTCTTCAATCACCTGAAGAGATCGCTGCGAGACAGGAAGCCGGGCCAGCGCGGGAGAGGCAAGCCGCCGCACCTCCCACAGCTTCTCGAGGCCGGCACGGTCGACCGCGGTCTCGACGTGGGCCACGTGATGCTTCAGGCCGCGCACGGCGTCTCCGACAACCCCCCGCGCCGCGGCGGCGGTCTCACGTTCAAACTCAACCAATAACAAAACGGCGGAAGAAGGAGCGTTGGGAATGAACCGTAAGAGCGAGGCGTCCAGCAACTCCACAGCGGACGGGTTCAGGGAGAGCAGGAATGGCACTGCCTCAGCCAGAGCGCCGAGATCGTCGAAGCCCAACGCCACGCCGGCCTGATCGGGGGGGATCGGATCGAGACGCCAGTGGACGGCCGTCACCAGCGCGAGCGTGCCTTCGGATCCGATCAGCAGGTCCAGCTCGTCTCCTGAATCCGCGAAGCGGTCGAGCGCATAGCCGCTGCTGCTCTTCCGAGTTCTTGGGAACGGTTGGAGGTATCGGGTATCGGGTGCTGGGTACCGGGTGCCGCCCTCGCGACGCACGGTGCGCGTTTCCCCGTTCACGTCCACAACCTCGATAGCCTCCACCCACCTCCGCACGCTGCCATATCGCACCGAGCGTGGGCCGGCGGCGTTGGTCGCGACCATGCCACCCGACGTCGCGAATCCGCCGGACGATGGATCGGGGGGGAGGCGGAGCCCGTGCACCCGCGCGGCCTCAGTGACCTGGGCCCAGGTGACCGACGCACCGGCTCGAGCGATCCGGCGCTTGGGGTCGATGCTGAGGTCGGTGAACCCGCGGCTCAGATCCACGATCACGCCCGCGCCAACGTTTCCCCCGGGCATCCCGCTGCCGGCGCCACGCGGGATGAGAGACGTGCGGGTCTGGCCTGCCCAGCGTAGCAGCGCCGCCAGCTCGTCGATGTTTCCGGGAATCGCAACCGCGCTCGGCACGATGCGGTAGATGCCCGCCCCTTCGGCATAGGCGGCGCGGGTGCGGATGTCCGTGAGTAGGGTTGGGACAGGCGAGTGCAGGGGCGGCGGGGTCACAGAAAGCGATACTAATACCTCGGCGGGCCCCTATCTATGTGCGTGCCTATCGAGAGTTGGCCTGCCCATCGAGAAGGGGCCAGCGCGTCAGACGAACCGCGCGTCCATCCGAGGGCCGAATGGCGTAGATCTCTGGAAATTGAACATACCCACCATTCAACGCTGCATGGTCGACAACCCAGGCTACGAGGACGAACTGTCCGTCGGGCGTCCACGACGGCGACTGTGGCCCCGAGAGACCGGGGAACGGGTCGGTCCAGGGGGGGCCCGGAGGAACCAAACCATGCGGTGCGACGAGGCGGCGCGGGTACGCTCCGTCGCGATCCCTCAGCCACACCTCGGTGTTGGGGCCGATTCCCGTGGTGTCGTCACGATTGATCGTGTAGGCGATCGTTTGCCCGTCGGGGCTCACGGCTGGGTCACCCTCATCCGCACCCGGAGTGGATGTCAGGCGACGCACCGTATCTCCATCGAGCGTCAGCTCAAACAAGTCTGCTTCAGGGCCGCCATGGAACAGACGGATGACGAGGTTGCCGTCGGGCGTGACGTCGAAGAATGGAGGATACGGCTGCCGAAGGCTCGTGCGGCGTCGGGCGTCGGTGCCGTCGGAACGCACGGTCCACACCTCCCACGCTAGCGTGCGGTTGGCAAGAAAAGCGATGAGCGTGTCACCGGGTAGCCAGATGGGCCAGATCTGGTGCAGGTACATCGTGTCGAGCAACATGCGAGCAGCGCCGCCCGGGAGGTCAATGACGTATAGTGCGTCGTACGCAATGGGAGAAACGGGTCGCGGTGCGTAGGTGGCGATCCGCGTTCGATCCGCCGTAAAACGACCGCGGCCGTGGGGACACCCGGGACAGGAGTACTCCGGTATGACTTGAACCTCGTGGCCGGGGAATAGCTGCCACACGAGTCTTGGGTCCTCATTCGCGCGGACGGACCGTGCCCACAACATCACACCGCTGGGTCGAGGGAGGACGAGCAGCGACAACGCGAGCGTGAACTGAGGTCCCGCCCGGGTCCTCGCTGACAACGTGACGAGGCCCGTGTCCAGGGCGGCCCCCAACGTGTCGTTCAGAATACGGAACACCGAGGAGTCGGACGACTGCCACGTGACTTGTGGCCGTGGCGTGCCAATGGGGTGGTCGAGGGAGTCCGCGTAGAACACGACGAGGGGGACCGAGTCCTCGACGAAGGCTGCCGATGCTCCGGATCCCCAGAACAGTCTTGTCGCGCGCGGTGAGAGACCTGTCGCGTCCGCACAGGTGGAGACCGCGCACGCGGCGAGCACGAGACCGAGACAACGCACCACCCGTACCATGTGAAGACTCGGCGTTCAGTATTCCACGATGCTACCCGAGACTCCCAATCAAGGTGCCATCACTCCCGGTGCTTGACAGTACGTTCCCGTTACGTGATGCTTCCCCGCCATGGCCACCGTAGCCTCGGCCCCAACCACTCCGGTACAGCCCCGCGCCCAGCTGATCCACATCGAGGTGGACCGGCGACTGGGCCACGAGTGGGACGAGTGGAACGGCAAGCCGCTGCCCGGGGGGGGCGACTTCTCGGCGCCGCCGGGCGTGTTCTTCCGATATGCCGCCCTGACCATCGCACTCGCTTCCGGGCTCGTCGCCCTTCTTCTATATCTCGTCGGGCCCCGCCTCGCGAACCTCTCGCCGGCGGTGCCGCGGGCCCTCTGGATCGTGCTCGGCGCCGCGGTGGTGATCAAATGGGCCTGGCTGAGCCTCGCCGCCGGCTCCTTCTACAGCGGCCGGAACCTGCTCCCCGAACGCCTGCTCGAGCGGGGGCCCTTCCTTCAGGTGATGAACTACACGTCGCTCGTGGCCCGTTTGTTCGGGCGCCGCGACTGGGTAGAGCATGCCGCGATCGACATCTACAACACGCTGTTCGTGCGGCGCGGCCGGAAGGTAGGGAAGGGAGAGCTGCTGGTCCTCATCCCGCGCTGCCTCTCCAAACAGGCGCTCGATGGCGTCCTCGAGATCGCGGGTCGCTACGAGGTCCCGGTCTTCGTCGCGACGCGAGGCCAGCTGGCGCGAAGGGTGATCCGCGAGCGCCGTCCACGGGCGGTGGTGGCGGTCGCGTGCGAGCGCGACATGATGACCGGTCTGCGGGATGTGGCCGGCAAGCTTCCGGTCCTCGGCCTCACGATGCAGCTGCCCAACGGGCCGTGCCGGGATGCCACGATCGACCTGAGTCAGATGGAGACGTGGGTGCAGGGGCTGCTCTAACCAGTCAGCGCTGGTACACTCGCACGTAGTCCACGCGCATCACCTGCGGGAAGGCTGTGGTCCCGTCCGGGTTGCCAGGCCAGTGCCCACCGATCGCCACATTGAGAATGATGAAGAAGGGGTGGTTGAACACCCACGTTCCGGGCAGGGACCCCGGCGCGATGATCATGTACCGCGCGCCATCCACGTAAAACCGGATCGCCCCCGCCTCCCACTCGATCGCATAGACGTGAAAGCTGTCGGCGAAGGCACCGGAGGCGAGATCGTACGCGGTCCCGACGCCATTCGCTCCGGAGTACCCCGGGCCGTGCACGGTGCCATGCACGCGGCCGGGCTCGCGGCCGATGTTTTCCATGATGTCGATCTCGCCACACCCGGGCCAGCCTACGGTCGTGATGTTGTCCCCCAACATCCAAAAAGCGGGCCAAATCCCTTGCCCACGCGGGATCTGGATGCGCGCCTCGACGCGCGCGTAGGTCCATGACGCCTTCCCCTGCGTCTTCAGCCGGGCGGACGTGTACGTGGAATCGTGCCGGGCCTCGATGACGAGGTTGCCATTCTCGACGTGCGCGTTCGTGGGCGGGGCGGTGTAAGACTCGAGCTCCGCGTTGCCCCAGCCGCCGCCTCCGATGTCAGCCACCCACTTCGTCGTGTCGAGCGCCGCACCGTCGAACTCGTCCTGCCACACGAGCTCCCATGGCAGGGGGGGCG
>Ga0193697_1000309_pt1 | contig 18827 bp, 15 predicted proteins | sample L3m2metaG_FD_145073 | JGI IMG/M metagenome (GOLD analysis project Ga0193697, IMG submission 145073) | Soil microbial communities from a riparian zone of the East river system, Colorado, United States - L3m2 | ecosystem: Environmental > Terrestrial > Soil > Riparian zone | place: USA: East River... | reverse complement strand
GCCGCGAGCGTCGTGAGTCTGCTGCCCGCCTTCACCGCCACGGGCCTGCCGATCTCGGGCCTCTCCATCCTCATCGGGCTCGACCGCATCCCCGACATGTTCCGCACGATGACGAACGTCACCGGACATTTGACCGGTGCCGTCGTCGTGCCGGCGTTGGAGGGTGCCCCGCAGGAATGAGCCTCACGCCGGGCGACTGGCTCCTCGCGTCGCCGTGGATTCTGGCGCTCTTCATCAGCCTGTATCGTTACGCCACCCGCCGGCCGCAGCTGCGCGACTACGCGCCCGCGACGTCGGGCCCGCTGATCTCGGTCGTCATTCCCGCGCGAAACGAAGCCCGCAACATCGAGCGCTGCGTCCGCTCCATTCTCGCCGCGCGCTACCCCGCGATCGAAATCATCGTCGTCGACGACCGCTCGACCGATGGCACCGGCGACCTCGCCGAGCGCCTCGGCGTACGCGTGGTGCGCGGCGCCGAGCTGCCGGCGGGATGGTTTGGGAAACAGTGGGCGCTGGTGCAGGGATATCGCGTCGCCCGCGGCGAGCTGCTCCTGTTTGCCGACGCCGATACGAGGCATGAGCCGGAGCTCATCGCGCGGGCGGTCACCGCACTCCAGACTGAGCGGGTCGACCTCTGTTCCGTCATCCCGCGCCAGGAGACGGTGACCTTTTGGGAGCGGCTCATTCAGCCCCACGTGTTCGTGGCGCTCGCGGCGCGCATCAGCGACTTGCGGCGCCTCAATCGCACCCGGATCGAGTGGAATGCGATCGCGAACGGCCAGTTCATACTGGTCACACGAGCCTCCTACGAGGCGGCGGGCACTCACGAAGCCGTGAAGGGTTTCGTCGCCGACGATCTGATGCTCGCCCAGACTTACGTCCGCTCGGGGCTGGACATCTTCCTCGTCCACGCCACGACGTATATGACGACCCGCATGTACACCTCGCTCCGCGAGATCCTCGAAGGGTGGACCAAGAACCTCGCGCTGGCCGCGCCCTTGATGGCGCCTCCGATCCCGTGGCTGCGAGCCGTACTCCCGTACGTCATGTGGATGCCCGCGCTGCTCTGGGTCGGGCCGCCGATCGTCTGGGCGACGCTCGGCTCGAACTTCGCCGCGATCGCGACGCTCGCCTCACTGCTCACGTGGATCGGCATCTACGCCGGCGAGCGTGCGCCCGTCCGTTACGCCTTCCTCTATCCGCTCGGCGCCACGATGGTGGCGTTCATCGTGATCCGCTCGGCGTGGCGTGGGAAACGCGTAGTTGAGTGGCGCGGTCGTGTATACAAAGCCTAGAAAAACAGGATACCCCTAGCTGCCGAACAACACCCGCTGCGCCAGTAGGCAGCCGGCGAGAACGCTGGCGCACGCCGAGCCGAAGTGCAGCGCCGTCGCCCACCGGGCGCCCTTGGCGGACGCGACGCGCACCAGTGACCCGAGCGCCAGCGTCACGGCCAGCATACCCACGATCGTGCCCGCCCCAAACGCCGCGAAGTAGGCCAGCCGCAGACCGGCGCTCGGCGCGGCCGCCACGAGCAGTACCGCGATCGCGCCGCTCCCCGCCAACCCGTGCGCGATGCCGAACCCGAGCGAGCGCCGCGCGTCGGCTTGGCGGTGCCCGTGCGCGTGCCCGGCATCTCGTTCGTGGCTGTGCAAATGGAAATGCGGATCGGCCTCGTGCGCGTGCAGGTGCATGTGCCACCGCCCGCGCGCGTAGCGCCACACCACGCTGCCGCCGAGCAGCACGAGCAGCGCCGCGACCGTCAGCTCGGCGGCGGGCCAGAGGGCCGCGGGCAACCGAACACCGAGGGCCACAACGAGGAGCGCGATGGCGCCCACCGTAAGGGTGTGCCCCACTCCCCACGCCAGTCCCAGCCGCGCGACGCTCCACAGGCTCCTCGGCCCCCCCCCTGGCCGGCTGGCGAGCGTCGAGACGGCCGCGAGATGGTCGGGCTCGAACGCGTGCCGGAAGCCGAGCACGATTCCAATGAGGACAATGGGGAGCATTGGCGGACTAATCTAACGTGCCGGTATTGTTAGGCGCGATGAACCCCTCCGAAAGACGTCTTCACGAGATCCACGCGCGCTACGCTCCCGTCGACGCGCGCGTGCAGGAGATCCTGGACCATATCAAGCGCGACTGCCAGGAGCTCGACCCCAGAGCACGCAACGAGGGGAACGAGCAGCAGGTCGAGGCGTTCATCGCCCGGCTCACGGCGCAGTATCCAGGCCGCACCTACGAAGTCGCGCGTGATGGTCGTGCTGCGCCGGTGACACCGGAGGATGCGCGCACGTGGCAGCAGGCCCGAGGGCACCCGGACGCGCCGTGCGTCGTGATCGAGCGGCAACGCCTGTCCAAGTGGGCGGTGCGCACCACGCGCTGGAACTACCTCTTCACCGTCCCCGGCGAGAGCGAAGACCAGATCCTGCTCGTCGCGCACTACGACACGTGGCGCGGGCCCGGCGCCGATGACAACACGACCGGCGAAGAGATCCTCAAGCAATACCTCCTGACCGACCTGCGCGCGCCCGCGCGTCCCAAGCTCACGCACGTGTACTTCTTCGCCGGCTCGGAGGAGTGCGGACTCGTCGGACTCTTCTCGCAGCTGCTGCTCTCGCTGGGTCTCTTCGCCGGCAACTTCGCGCTCACCTACCGCGACTGGGCGATGATGGCCGTCGCCATCGCGATGCTCCCGCTCGCGACGTACCGCTTCGGCGTGTCGGGGTCGCGCGAGTACGTGCGCACACTGTCGAATCAAGAACTCGCCCGACTCAAGGCAGTCGTGTCGGTCGATTCGGTGGGCGAAGGGCGGCTCTACATCCCGCGCGAGACGATGGGCGCCGACTTCATCCACGTGCTGATCCCCTTCGGCAACTACGACTCGATCAACGATCTCCTGGAAGAAGCCGCGCACCTCCACGGCATCAAGTACAACAACTTCCTCGCGGGCGGCACCACCGACCACGTGTCGTTCCTCGAAGTGAACAACGGCATTCTCGAGCGGATCCGGGGATGGCTGCTCCCGAGGCGCACGCCCCCACTGCGCATTCCCGCCACGGCGCTCGTCGCGATGCTCCCCGGCAAGGCGTCGCCGATCGTGTTCGGCGGCAAGATCCACACGCCCAGGGACACCCCCGACCGCGTCTACCCGGAGCCGTTGCGCGAGACGCTGCTCGTGATCGACTACCTCTTCTATCGTATGGAGGGGGGCCCTCGGCTCACGCATCCGCGCGAGCTGGACGAGTTTCACTACGCGCGTCTCTACCGCACCGGCGCCGGACACCTGGTCGCCCTCAAGGACGCGATCGAGCCGAACCACCGCAATCTGAACGCCGTGTACCACGCCACCCTCGAGCGCAACGACGGCCGCACCGTCGCGCACCTCGGCGACATCCTCGATTGGGGAGTCGAAACCCGGCTCTCCCACGAAGTCGCCGAAGCGGTCGGCACCAGCGGCTCGTGGACCCCGGAACCCGCAGAGCAGCTCGACGTGGTGGCGGATGGCGTCACGGTGCGCTTCGCCAAGCATGGATCGTTCGTAAACCGCCTGCGGCAGGCCTATCACAACACGGTGTCCGCCGCCCAGAGCGTCGTGCGCAGCTTCCTCTTCATCAGTTTCTTCGGGCTTGCATACCTCCTCGCGAACATCGTGAGCTGGCTCCTCGACCGGGCCTTCGACGCGTGGCCGGGATTCGCGCTGTGGGTGGCCGACCACGTGGGGATCACCCTCGCCGTTGTCGTCTTGCTGGAGGTCGCGATTCTGCTGCACCTCATGGCCCGCCGCATCCCGGCCTGGATCGACAATGCCTACCGGCACGAAAACAGGGCCGATAACCTCGGTAGTCTGAGGCGGATACGGGGCTAGCGCCTTGCGCTACAACCTTATGGCCCGTCACGATATCCAATCCCCTGCATGCCCCGACAGGTGCTAGAGGTCACCCTGACTGCTGATTCAGTAGCGGCCGACGCGGCCCTCGCAGCGAGCGGGGACGCCAGCGCATTCGAGCGGCTCTACCGCGCGCACGTCAATCGCGTCCACAGCCTCGTGCGCCGCATGCTCGACGCGGACGAAGCCGACGACCTGACGCAGGACGTCTTCGTCCGGGCGTGGGACAAGCTCTCCACCTTCCGCGGCGAGTCGGCATTCGGGACGTGGCTGCACCGGCTCGCAGTGAACGTGGTCCTGGCCAGGCGGAAGACGTTGGGCGTCGAACGGGGACGGTTTCATTCGGGCGAAAATCCGCTCGAGGGCGTGTCGGGCCGGCGCGAGACGCCAGAGATCTCGATGGACTTCGAGGAGGCGCTCGCCAACCTCCCCGACGGAGCCCGGCAAGTGTTCGTGTTGCATGACGTGGAAGGGTATCGCCACGAAGAGATCGCGCAGATGCTCGGCGTCGTGCCGGGCACTTCAAAGTCGCAGCTGCATCATGCGCGGATGGCGCTGCGGAGGTATCTGGATCGATGAACGACCAATGGACTGACCGGCTGTCTGAGTACGTCGACGGCGAACTCGCCAACGGCGAGCGCGGCGCCCTCGAGGCGCATCTCGCGACCTGCGCGGCTTGCCGCGGAGCCGTCGCCGAACTGCGCCAGGTCGTGGCGCGCGCCAGGTCGCTGGAGGACCGGGCTCCCCAGACCGATCTCTGGTCGGGCGTGGCGAAGCGGATCGGCGCGGGACAGGTCGTCGACATCCGCTCGCGCCGCTTCAGCTTCAACGTGCCGCAGCTGATCGCGGCGAGCATCGCGCTGGTGCTGCTCTCGGGCGGCGGCATGTGGGTGGCGCTGCGGCGGCCCGCGACTCCTTCCGGCACTCGCATCGTCACGCCGCGCCCTGATGACTTTACGATGAATGCCAGCGCCGATCGGCAGGCGACCCGCATCTGGACCGGCCGCACAGACGCTGCCATTGCCGACCTGCAGGAAGACCTGCAGCGCAACGAAGGCCGGCTCGACACCGCCACGGTGCGTGTGGTGCGTGAGAATCTGGCTTTGATCGACCGCGCGATCGGGCAGGCACGTGCCGCCCTCGACGCGGATCCTGGAAACGCCTACTTGAACCTCCACCTCGCCGACACAATGCGGCGCAAGCTGGAGCTGCTGCGGCGCATCAACGCGATCGCCTCAGCACAGTCCTAAGGAGAGGTAGACAGACATGTTGACGACCATTGCAGCCGCCGTCCTGGCTACGCTGGCCCCGATGCAAGGGGAGACCGACACGACGATCGCCGTGCCGGCCGGAGCGAGCCTGTCGGTAAACAACTTTGGCGGCGCGATCGTCATCCACACCTGGACGCAGAACCGCGTCAAGGTGCACGCCGAGCACGGCAGCCGCGGCAGCATCGAGGCGTCGCTCGTGGGAACGACACTGACAATCAAGGCGGGGAGCCGGCACGGCTCGCCCTCGGTGGTCGATTTCGACATCACCGTCCCCGCCGAGATGGCGCTGAACCTGAGCGGGACCTACACGGAGATCGAGGTGAACGGCTCGAAGGCCGCGATCACCGCCGAGACGGTGGACGGCTCGATCGACGTGCGCGGCGGCAGCGGCAACATCATGCTGAACTCGGTCCAGGGGTCCGTGACACTTGCGGATGCCACGGGCCGTATCGAGGTGAACTCCATCAACGAGAGCGTCGAGTTGTCGAACGTCTCGGGGCAGATCAAGGCCGAGACGACGAACGGCGATGTGACGCTATGGGGCATCAAGTCTTCGAGCGTTGAGGCGACGACCATCAACGGCGACGTCGAATACGAGGGCACGATCACCGACGCCGGGACCTACACGTTCACGTCGCACAACGGCGACATCCAGATCTCGATCCCCGAGGGCGCGAACGTGACGCTGACGGTGGCGACCGCCAACGGGGACATCGACGCGAGTTTCCCGCTACCCTTCCGCGGTACGCGCGAGAAGCACCGCTACACGTTCAAGCTCGGCACCGGCAGCGCGCGGATGGAGGCCGAGTCGTTCCAGGGCGACATCGAGCTGCGCCGCCCCGCGGAGATGCGGGAGCACCAGAAGGAAAAAGAAAAAGACAAAGACCACGAGATGGAACAAGAGGAGCCTTAAACATGCGTCTCACGACCGTCGTACCCATCATCCTGACCGCGCTCGCCTTCGGCGCACCCGCGGCCGCGCAGAGTCCCGACTTTCGTTGGCACGGCCGCCTCGCCAACGGCAAGCGCGTGGAGGTCAAGGGCGTCAACGGCGACGTGCGCGCCGTGTTTACCTCGGGGGCCGAGGTCGAGGTGACGGCCGCGAAGCATGCGCGCCGCTCCGATGCCGAGGACGTGAAGATCGAGGTGATCGAGCATGCCGGCGGCGTGACGATTTGCGCCGTGTATCCCACACCGCGCCGCGCGCGGCAGGAGAACAGGTGCGAAGTGGGCGACAGCTGGCATTCGAGCAACGAAGACAACGACGTCGTGGTCGATTTCGAGGTGAAGATCCCCGCGGGCGTCGAGTTCAGCGGCCGGACGGTGAACGGCGAGATGTCGGCCGAGGGGCTCAAGGCCGATGTCCAAGCCAGCACCGTGAACGGCAGCGTGCGCGTGACCACTACGGGCCTCGCCGAGGCGTCGACGGTGAACGGCTCAGTGTATGTCGAGATGGGCCGCGCCGATTGGACGAACGACCTCGATTTCAGCACGGTGAACGGCAGCGTCACGTTGATCCTGCCGTCGGTCTTGAACACCGAGATCCGCGCTTCGACCGTGAATGGCGACATGACGACGGACTATCCGCTCACGATTACGGGGCGGTTCGGCCCGCGCCGGATGCGCGGCACGATCGGGTCGGGAGGGCGGACGTTGAGCCTGTCGACGGTGAATGGGGAGATTCGGCTGAGAAAAGCCACGTGATGCGGGATACGGGATGCGGGATGCGTCGGGTTTGCACGCATCCCGCATCTCGCATCCCCCATCCCGCGTAGTTCCGCACCAGCTCGCAGTCCTTCGGTACCTAACCCAGACGCCACCAGCCCCACCTTAGGTCTCTCTTAGCCCGAGGGGCCCGTGGTGTTGCGGCAACTTCTTGCCCGCACCGAGCAGATCGACGATCTCCGCGACCTGTTTCGCGTGCTCGGATACGACGCGGCGTGGGAAGCCGTGCCACCCGGGCCCTGGCTGGGTGAGGACGCGGCCGAAGCAGCAGGCGTCACGCGTGCGGCGCTGGTGGCGCGTCACGATGCGTTTCGTGTTTTTGCCCTCGAAGCCGCGGACCCTGAGCGCGGCGCTCGGGCGGCTGCGCGACGGCTCGCCGCCGGCGCCGAGCGGGGGTTGGCGTGCGCGCTAGGCGGCGTGCCCCGCCGGTTGGTGTGCGCCGGGTCCGTCGGCCCTCGCGTCACGACCGTCCTGCTGTCCCACCCGACCGGCGCCGCCCTGGCCGTCCTCGAGCGCCTCGCGCCGGCGGCCGGCGAGTCGGCCCTCGCCCTCAGTCTCCGTGTGGGCGAAGTGTTGGCGACCGAAGGCGTCACGCCCCGGTTCTTCCGCGCGTTCCGCCAGACCCTGGAGCGACTCACCGATCGGTTGCCCGGGCCGAATGCACGGAGAGATCGGCATGACTTGGCGCTCACCGCTCTGACGCGTGTCCTCTTCCTCTATTTCGTGCAATCAAAGGGCTGGCTCGACGGCGACGCTCGTTACTTGCCCAGGCTGCTGCAGAGCGCCCTGACCAGGCGCCGGCACTTCCACCGCGTCTTCCTTCACCCGCTCTGCTTCGGCGTGTTGAACCGGCCTGTGGCCAGCCGCGGCCAGGGGGCCCGCGCGCTCGGCCGAGTGCCCTTCCTGAACGGCGGACTCTTCGAACCGACTCCGCTCGAACGGAAGCATGGTCCCGCGATTTGGACCAACGCGGACTGGCGGGACGCGTTCGACGACCTGTTCGAGCGATTCCACTTTTCGGTGCGCGAGAACGACGCGGGCGAGCTCGTCGCGCCCGACATGCTGGGGCGCGTGTTCGAGGGCGTCATGGACCCGGTCGATCGTCACGCCAGCGGCAGCTACTACACGCCGGCCGCTCTCGTTCGTGAGATCGTGCGCGCCGGTCTCGAGGCCGCCTTGGTGAACCGCCTGGGCCTCGGCCCGACCGCCGCGTCCCGTTGGGTCTACGAAGGCCTCGCCCCGAGCCCCGCTCCGAACCTGCGCACCCTCACCGTGCTCGACCCGGCGGCTGGATCGGGGGCATTCCTGCTCGGCGCGCTGGCCGAGCTCGTGGCGCTCCGGTGCGCGGCGGGTGAAGGGCCAGTCCAGGCTGTGAAGCGCGACGTGCTCGCCCATTCCCTCTTCGGCGTGGACCTCACGCCCACGGCCGTCCGGCTCACTGAGTTGCGTCTCTGGCTCGCGCTCGTCGCCGATGACGACTCGGACGCGGCCACCGTCGCGCCCCTGCCGAATCTCGACGGTCACGTCCGCCAAGGCGATGCGCTACTCGACCCCCTCGCGCTCGCCGGGTCTCTGGGCGGACACGGCCTTCGCATCGGCGGACCCGAAGTCCGCCGCCTCGCGGCGGCACGGCGGACGCTCTTTGACCTCTCGGGCCCAACGAAGCGCGCCGCTCAGAACGAGCTGGGACGCGCGGAAGCGGCGCTCGCGCGCCGACTCTTCGCACAGGCGATCGCTCGCCTCGAGGAGACCATCGGCGAGCTGATGACCGCGGCTAAGGATCGCGATTTGTTCGGACGCCGCCGTGGCCTGGCTCCCGCCGAGCGCGTTTGGCTCAGGCGCGCACGTCAGGGCTTGCGCGATCTGCGGGGTGCGGCGCGAAAACTCGATCGTGACGGCGCGGTCCCATTTTTTTCCTTCGAGTCCCATTTCGGCGACGTGGCGCAGGGTGGTGGATTCGACGTCGTGGCAGGAAATCCGCCCTGGGTGCGGGCCGAGCGCCTGCCGGCCGTCGTGCGCGAGACCCTGGCGGCCCGTTACTCGTGCTGGCGATCCGGCGGGGCAGGGCAGGGGTTCGCTCACCTTCCCGATCTCGCCGTGGCGTTCACCGAACGGGCCCTCGAGCTGGTACGTCCTGGGGGCGTTGTGGCGCTGCTCGTCCCCGCCAAGCTCGCGTCGAGCGGATACGGCGAGTCGCTGCGCCAACGTCTGGCCCGCACGACGAGAGTTGAACGCGCCGCGCCCCTTACCGAGTTCGCCGCGAGATCCTTCGCCGCGGCCGTGTACCCAATGGCGCTCGTTGTGGCCCGCGCCGACCCTACAGGCGTGGATACGACGGCGACCGCGCTGGGTCCCAAGAGCGCGGCCCCGACAGTCCCGCAGCGCCTGCTCCAGGCCACCGGTCCGTGGATCCTCGCCCCCGACGCCGACCGTGTGGCACGACGCCTCCGCGCCGCCTTCCCAACCATTGCCGACCGCTGGACCCCGCAGCTCGGAGTGAAGACCGGTGCGGATGACGTCTTTCTCGTGCGCGACGCCGGCGCGGGTACACGACCCGCAGTCCGAGGCCGCGACCTCGGGGCGTGGCGCTACGCCGCGCGCTTTCACCTGCTCTGGACTCACGACGCGGACGGTCGGCCCTTGGCACGTCTGCCCGCGGATGTCGCCGCGCAACTCGCGCCCCATCTCGACCGGCTACGCCGCCGCGCCGACTACCGGGCCGGCGCGCCGTGGCAAGTCTTCCGTACCGGGCTCGCGCAGGCGAGGCATCGGGTCCTGTGGCCCGATCTCTGCCGCCGGCTCGCGGCGGCAGTGCCCGACGCGGCGATCGTTCCCCTGAACACCGTGTACGGCATCGCGACACCTGATGGACAGGAAGCGGTTGCACTCGCGGCCCTGCTCAATTCGCGGTGGCTCACCGCGCTCGCGCGCCTCGTCGCCGATCCCGCACGCGGTGGTTTCCATCGCTTCAACGCCGGCGTCGTGCGCACCCTGCCGGTCCCGCGCCCAGGCCCGGTCTGGGCGGCGCTCGCCACGCTCGGCGCGCGTCGTGAACCCGCCGACAACCTCGTCGCGGAAGCCTTCGAGCTCGACCAACGTGATCGCCGGGCCCTTGAGATCGATCCTCAGTGAGGACCTCGTCCCGGTCCCGGAGCCGCTCACCCTTGCGCTCCGGCCGGGGGGCGAGGCGCCGCCACGCGCAGTCGCATGCCGCGCGGCGCGCGCGCTGCTCGACGGGCCGGCGCTGGAAGCAGCGCCGCATCCGGAAGCGTGGCCGCCATGGCTCGCGCCGCACCAAATCCCGGCCGCGGAACGGCTGACCGCCATTCTGGGGCGGCACGGCGGCGCGCTCCTCGCGGATGCGGTGGGGTTGGGGAAGTCCTACGTTGCCCTCGCCGTGGCGCTGGCGAGCAACGAGCCCTTCTGTCTTGTCGTGCCCGCCGTGCTCATTTCGCAGTGGCGCGCGCTGCTGGACCGGTTCGGCGTGCAGGCGCCTATTGTAACACACGAGTCTCTCAGCACGAGCTCCTACCGTCCCTTACCGTCCCCTACCGTCCCTTACCGTCTCTTTGTTATCGACGAAGCCCACCGCTTTCGCAATCCCGAGACCAACCGCCATCGTGCGCTCGCTCGCCTCGTGGTTGGGTCACGCGTGCTCCTCGTTACCGCAACGCCGGTGCACAATCGGTTGGCCGATCTCTTGCATCTCCTGCGCCTGTTCTTGCGCGACCATGCCCTCGGCGCGATCGGCGTGCCTTCACTCCGACGCGCCGCTCTCGGCGACGTCGACGCGACCGCCGTAACGGCCGCGGTGGCACGGCTCGTGGTAGCCCGCACCCGCGCGCGGGTGCGCACTGGCTACGCCGGTGGTCCGATCGCGCTGTCGTTCCCGCGGCGCAGCGATGCCGAGCCGATCCGCGCCGGCACAGCTCCGACCGAGGTGTTGCAGGCGCTCGTGACCGGCGTGCGCCGCCTGGGGACAGGTGGTCCCGCGGCACCTCTGCTACGGCTCATGTTGCTGCGCCGCCTCGCCTCGAGCTTGCCCGCGTTCCGGGCGAGCGTCGCGCGTCATGAGGCGTACCTGGACCTCGCCGAACGCGCTGCAGCGGACGGTCGCGGGCTGACGCCCCGCGAGTTCCAACGCTGCTTTCCGCGGAATGAGTCTCCTGATGTGCAGCTCGTGCTCTTTCCCGTTCTGCTTGAGGGTGGCGCCGTCCCACCCACGCCAGAGGACCGGCGGGAGTTGGCGCGTCTGCGAGCGCTCGCCGCCGATGGGCGCGACCCCAAAGCGGACGCACTCGAGCGCCTCCTCGATACGCATCCCGGCAAGACGATCGTCTTCGCCGACGCGCGAGCCACCGTGCGGCATCTGCTGCACCGATTAGGGTCGCGTCGCGTCGCCGCGGTGTTCGGCGGAGCCGGGCGGGAAGCGAGCCGGTTCGCCGCGGGCGCCGCGACCCGACTGGAAGTGCTGCGCGCGTTCGCACCCGCGGCACAGGGAGCGCCGCTGCCCTCGCGGGCGCTGGAGACGGACCTGCTCATCGCGACCGATCTCCTGAGCGAAGGGCTCAATCTCCAGGACGCGGAGCGTGTCGTGCATTACGACGTACCATGGAGTCCGGCGCGCCTCGCTCAACGGGTGGGCCGCGTCGACCGGCTCGGCTCCCGCCACGCGACTGTTTCCACGCTGACCTTCCTGCCACCTGAGCCTCTGGCTGCGGCGCTCGCGCTCGAGGAGCGCCTCGCCGCCAAGATCCGCGCGCAGGTGACCGCGGCGTCAGCGCAGCTCGAGACAACGCACGGCGCGGCGGTCGAGTCGCCGGGGCTCGATTGGTGCGACCGCCTGGGCGAGCTCGCGCGCCGCACCGGAGATGCGGCGCCCGTCGGCACATGGGCCGCGGTCCGTGGCGAGCGCGAGGCGACGGTGCTCGTCGCGCGGATCGGCCGGCTCGCCGAGGCCATCGTGGTGGAAGGCGACGTCGCTCGCGCGGATCCCGTCGCCGCCACTCGCCTCCTCGCCTACGCGGCGACAGCGGAGGCGGTCGCGTGCAGTCCCGAAAGGTTACGGAAAGCTGTGGAAGCGGCGGTCGGGCTCGTTCGAAACCGGCTCGCCGCCGTGCAGGACGCCCGCTGGCGGGCCACAGACCGGGATCGCCTCGCCCGCCGCCTCATTCCCTGGGTGCTTTCGGCGGGACGCCGCGCGGCGCGACGCGGCGACGCCCTGCAACTCACCGCGCTCGACGGGCTGGTGTCGAGACTGGCATCGGGAATGACGGCAGGTGAAGAGTTGTTGCTCGACGACATCCTGGCCAGACCGGAGCCGTTGGCGGTGCGCGACCTCCTCGAGTGGCACACGCGCCTGCCGCCCGTGCGTGACGACGACGCTGGGGCCGACATAGAACTGGTCGCTGCACTCTGTGTAGATTCCAGCGCGTGCCCCTCGACACCTTCCTTTTCGACTTGGACGGCACCCTCCTCGATTCGATCGACCTGATCCTCCGGTCGTATCGCCACACGATGCAGGTGCACCGCGCCGACCAGCCCCTGCCGCCCGACGACGTCTGGATGAAAGGCCTCGGCACCCCGCTCTGGGTGCAGTTCCGCGAGTGGACCGACGACAAGTCTGAAATCGACGCGATGGTCGCCACCTATCGCGAGTACAACCTCACGCACCACGACATTCTCGCGAAACCGTATGACGGTGTCTCCGAAGCGGTGCTGGCACTGCACGAGAAGGGCGTCCGGCTGGGGATCGTCACCAGCAAACTGCGGGGCGGCGCGATCCGCGGCCTCAAGCTCTTGGGCCTGGACCACGTCTTCCCGGTGGTCGTTGGCGCCGCCGACGTCACGCACCCCAAACCCCACGCCGAGCCCGTGCTCAAAGCCCTCGAGGTGCTCGGCGCCCCCGCCAGCCAGGCGGTGTTCATCGGGGATTCGCGCCACGACATGGAGTCCGGACGCGCAGCGGGCGTCAAGACGGCCGCCGTCTTGTGGGGACCGTTCAATCGCTCGGACCTCGAGGACCTTGCCCCGGACTACTGGCTGGAGAAACCCGCGCAACTAGCGCAGCTTTACGACTCATGACGCCCACCAAATTCATTCCGTTCGATCTCGAGCGCTGGCAGAGCACCTGGGAAAACCGGGTCCGATTCAACCTGTCCGAATCGGGCGTGCACCCCCTCACGATCCAGGAGCTACTCGGCCTCGCCGGCGCCTCCGCGATGCCGCTCCTCAACGTGCGACTCGGCTACAGCCAGTCGAACGGCACCGACCTGCTCCGCGAGCGGATCGCCGCCCTGTACCCCGGCGCCTCTCCCGAGCAGATCCTCGTCACCACCGGATCCGCGGAGGCGAACTTCATCTGCTGCTGGCGCATGGTCGAGCCCGGCGACAAGGTCGCCGTGATGCAGCCTAACTACCAGCAGAGCTGGGGACTCGCCCAGAACTTCGGCGCCCAGGTCCGCCCCTTCCAGCTGCACGAAAAAGAAGGCTGGGAGCCTTACGCCGAGGAGATCCGCACCGCGATCGCCCCCGGCACGAAGCTCGTTGTGGTCACGAACCCGCATAACCCGACGGGCCACGTCCTCTCCGACGCGTCACGCAAGGTGATCATCGATCGCTGCGGCGAAGTGGGTGCCTGGCTCCTCGCCGACGAGGTCTACACCGGCGCCGAGCGCAACGGCAAGACGACGCAGTCGTTCTGGGGCGCCTACGACAAGGTGATCGTCGTGAACGGCCTGTCGAAGGCGTATGGACTTCCGGGACTGCGCATCGGCTGGATCGTCGCGCCGCCGACGTTGATACAGGAGATCTGGTCGCGCCACGACTACACGACGATCGGGCCCTCGGGCGCCACCGATCATTTGGCAGCCGTTGCCCTGGATCCGCGCGTGCGCGAGAAGCTGCTCGACCGCACACGCCGCATTCTCAACGCCAACTATCCGGTGATGGAGGCGTGGCTCAAGGGCTTCGGCGACACGTTCACCTGGCACCCGCCGCAGGCGGGCGCGATCTGCTGGGCGCGCTACCGCCAGTCGATTCCGGCCAGCGAGATCGTAGAGAAGGTCCGGGCGCAACACAGCGTCCTGCTCGTCCCCGGCGAGCACTTCGGCATGCCGTCATTCCTGCGCTTCGGCTTCGGCGACGACCTGCAACACTTCCAGGAGGCCCTCACCGAGACCGAGCGCGCCCTGCGTCGCTTGTTCACTGATTGAGGCTCGTCCCGGTCGTATGATTATCACCGCGCCTCAGGACAACAGCGAAGTAGGAGTAGTGACGCTGGCGGGGCCGGCGGAGGTGCGCGCGGCGCTCGACGCCAATGTCGCCGCCACCACGGCCTGCCGTACCATGCCCGCCTACCAGCGCGCCGCAGCGCTGCACAAAGTCGCCGACGGCCTCCTCGCCGAGCGCTCGGGCCTCGCCCACACCTTGGCCCTGGAAGCCGGCAAACCGATCGCGCAGGCGCGCATCGAGCTCGACCGCGCGGTCTTCGTATTCCGCGACGCCGCCGAAGAAGCGACGCGCATCTCGGGCGAGATGCTTGCGGCCGACTCGGTCCCCGCGGGCGCCGGGCGCATTGCCATCACGCGCCGCTTCCCGCTGTCGCCGATCGCCGCGATCACGCCGTTCAACTTCCCGGTGCTCCTCGCGGCCCATAAGATCGCGCCCGCGATGGCGTGCGGCGCGACTATGACCCTCAAGCCGCCGCCGCAGGATCCGCTCACCACGCTGCGCCTCGCCGAGCTGGTGAAGGCGTCTGGTTACCCGGCGGGCGGCATCAACGTCGTCCCGTGCCACGTGGAGGTCGCACAAATCCTGATCGAGGACCCGCGCGTGCGGCTCATCACCTTCACCGGCAGCGCCAAGGCCGGGTGGGCGATTCGCGCCAAGGCGGGCACGAAGCGCGTCGCCCTCGAACTCGGCGGCAACGCCGCCGTGATCATCGAGCCCGACGCCGACCTCGCCTGGGCCGCCGCGCGCTGCGCCGCCGGTGGGTTCACCTACGCCGGTCAGTCGTGCATTTCGACCCAACGCATTTTCGTTCACGAATCTGTTTATACGCCCTTTCTCGACGCATTCGTTCAACGAGTTCGGCAATTGAAGGTTGGAGACGTGCTCGATGAGAAGACGGACATTGGTCCGATGATCTCGCTCGACGCCGCCGAGCGCGTCGAGCGGTGGATCGGAGAGGCGAAGGCGGCGGGTGCAGAGATCGCCGCCGGCGGCAAGCGTGTTGGGCAGGTCCTAGAGCCCACGGTGCTGCTGCACACGACGCCCGAGATGAAGGTGAACTGCGAAGAGGTCTTCGCCCCGCTCGTGACCGTGACGCCTTACGCGAAGCTCGATGACGCCATCGCCGCGGCGAATGCTTCTCCCTACGGATTGCAGGCGGGCGTGTTCACTTCGAACCTCAAGACGATGTTCCGTCTCCACGCGGAGCTCGACGTCGGCGCCGTCAACGGCAACGACATCCCCGGCTTCCGGGTCGACCGCCTGCCCTATGGCGGCGCCAAGGCATCGGGCCTCGGCCGCGAAGGCGTGCGCTACGCGATCGAAGAGATGACGGAGTTGCGGGTGCTCACCCTGAAGCTCGACTGACGTGCACCGGCGCCTCCGGCAGCACCTCCTCGACCTCCTCGGCTTCACGCCCATGAGCTACCGGCCGCCCCTCCCGCGCCGCTGGTGGCTGTACTGCGCCGTCGCCTACCTCGCGCCGAGCGTCGTCCTGCAGCTCGTCCCCGCCGCGGACGTGCCCTACCGCGACCTCGTCTGGCTGCTCACTCTCGTGCCTGCGTTCGTGCTCTCGCTGCACTACGGGATGCACGGCGCTGTCTCGGGCCTCGTGATGGGGACGATCCTGTTCACCGCGATTCAGTTCCTCGTCGCCTGGAGCCTCGAGCCGGAGGACTGGCGCATCACGGTGCCGATCTACGTGGCGTACGGCGCGATCGCGATCTCAGTGGGGTGGCTCTCGGAGCAGCTGCACCTGTTTTACGACCGGGCAATCGAGGGAGAGCGCGTAGCCGTGGTCGGACAGGTGGCGGTGGCGATACGGCACGAGGTGAACAACGCCCTGGCGGCGATCATCGCGGAGGGACAGTTGCTCGAGGAGGACGGCCGGCTCACGCATCCCGAGGACGTCAAGTCACTCGAGAACATCATCGCGATGGCCCGCCGCGTGAACGCCAGCATGGAGAAGCTGGCGACTGTGACCCACGCCCCCGTGACCGACTATGCGGGCGGCGTGAAGATGATCGATCTCACCCAGCTGTAGCGTTACAGGCCGGCCGCTCGCAGGATGACGTAGCTCAGTCCGGCAATCCCCGCCGTCGCCGGAATCGTCAGGATCCACGCCCACACGATCCGTCCCGCTACGCCCCAGCGTACCGCCGAGATGCGATTGGCCGCGCCGACCCCGGTGATCGCACCGGTAATCGTGTGCGTGGTGCTGACCGGGATGCCGTAGTGCGAGGCGAACGCGATCGTCACTGCCGCTCCCGTCTCCGCCGCAAAACCACCGAACGGCTTCAGCTTCGTGAGGCGCTGGCCCATCGTTTTGACGATCCGCCATCCGCCCGCCATGGTCCCGGCGCCGATCGCCACGTAGGCCGCGAACGCCACCCACGTAGGGATCGTATCCACCGATGTGACGTGGAAGGCGGCAATCGGGAAGTTCTGAAACAGCGCCTGCTCCGCCACCAGCAGACTCACGATGATCCCCATGGTCTTCTGCGAATCGTTACTGCCGTGGCTCAGGGACATGAACGCTGCGGACACCAGCTGCAGCACCCGGAAGTTGCGGTCGACGCGCCTGGGCAGGGAGTTACGGAGCAACCACGACAACCCGATGGTCAGCGAAAACGCCACCGCCATGCCGATCATGGGAGACAAAACAATGAACGCGAGCGGCTTGACCCAGCCGCTGGCGATGATCGCGTGGGTGCCGGCTTTGGCGACCGCGGCACCCGCGTAGCCCCCCATGAGGGCGTGCGACGAGGACGAGGGCAGTCCCCCGTACCAGGTGATGAGGTTCCACGCGATGGCGCCGAGCAGGCCGGCGAGCACGACGGTCGCGTCCACGATCGCCAGATCGACGAGCCCCTTCCCCATCGTTTTGGCGACGGCGGTGCCGAACACGAAGAACGCGACGAAGTTGAAGACGCCCGCCCACACCACCGCGGCGGTCGGAGAGAGGACCCGGGTGGAGACGACGGTGGCGATGGAGTTCGCCGCGTCGTGGAAGCCGTTGATGAAGTCGAAGGCGAGCGCGACGACGACGATCGCCAGGACGAACCAGACGGAGGCGGTCATCAGCCGTGCTTGATCGTGATGGACTCGACCACGTTGGCGACGTCCTCCGCCTGATCGAGCGTGTTCTCCAGGTTGTCGTAAATCTCCTTCCACTTGATGATCTCGATCGCGTCGCGCTCCTTCTCGAACATCTGACCCAGCGCCTCGTGATAGATGGCGTCCCCCTCTTCCTCCAGCTGCTTCGCCTCGACGCAGAACCGCATCACGTCGTCGCCCTTCTTGAGGCGGCCCACCGCTTCGGCCAGCACGCCGACCATGCGCTGGATGACCTCCGCCAGGCGTTTCACGCCTTGCGGCGCGACACCGAGCCGGAAGATCTGGGCGCGCCGCGCCGTGCCGTCCATCGCGTCCATCACGTCGTCGAGATCCGAGGCGAGCTGGTGGATGTCCTCGCGGTCGAGCGGCGTGATGAAGGTGCGGTCGAGGCGGTTCACGACCTCGTGCGTCGCCTGATCCGCCTCGTGTTCGAGCCGCTTGATGGCCTCGACGATCGGGGTGCGGCGGTCGGGCGCGGCCTCGAACAGGTCGCGCAGGTGCTGCGCGGCTTCCTTGTTGCGGTTGGCGACATCTGTGAACAAATCGAAAAACTCTTCGTTCCGAGGCAGGAGGCGCACGGTGTCCCCTGTAAAGAGTGGCGGCTAAGATAGCGGCCGACCGAAGGGGCCACTAGGTTATCGACCCATGACCACTCCCCTCGCTTCCCGCACGGAATTCGTTCGGGCCATCTCGCGGCTCGACGCCACCGCCCTGGTCGTGGGCTCCATGATCGGCTCGGGGATCTTCATCGTTTCGGCCGAAATCCTCCGTCAGGTGCAGGCCCCGGGGCTGCTGCTCTTCGTCTGGGCGCTCTCGGGTGTCGTCACGCTGCTCGGCGCCCTCACGTACGGCGAGCTGGCGGCGATGTTCCCCAAGGCCGGCGGCAACTACGTGTACCTCCGGGAGGCGGTCTCGCCGCTCTTCGGCTACCTCTACGGCTGGACGCTCTTCGTCGTGATCCAGACCGGGACGATCGCCGCGGTCGCCGTCGCGTTCGCGCGGTTCACCTCGGTGCTCTTCCCCTCCCTGTCGCCCGATGTGTTCCTGGGCACGACGCTCCACTTGCCGCAGCCGATCGGCGACATCGCCGTCGGGCTGTCGCCACAGCGCATCTTCGCCATTCTGTCGATCGCGCTCTTGACGTGGATCAACGTCCGCGGCGTGCGGACTGCCGCGTTCATCCAGACGTCGCTGACGGCGATCAAGACGGTGGCCCTCGCGGCGCTCATCCTCCTCGGCATCACGATCGGCCGCAACGCCGTGGCGCTCGCGAGCAACTTCGGCCCCACCTTCTGGCCGGTCGGTGGGCTGACCCTGAGTGTCCTGCCTGTGATCGGCGCGGCGATGGTGGGGTCGCTGTTCTCGATGGACGCCTGGAACAACGTGGGGTTCGCATCGGGCGAGATGAAGAATCCTGAGAAGGATCTCCCGTTTGCGATGGCCACCGGGGTGTTGGTCGTCGTCGCGCTGTATGTGCTCGCCAATGTGGCGTACCTGAACGTCCTCCCCACTGACGTGATCGCCGCGGCATCGACGGAGGGACGGCCCCCCGTTGGCACCACCGCGCTGCAAGCCATGTTCGGCACCCCCGGGCTGGT
>Ga0193697_1000308_pt1 | contig 18862 bp, 16 predicted proteins | sample L3m2metaG_FD_145073 | JGI IMG/M metagenome (GOLD analysis project Ga0193697, IMG submission 145073) | Soil microbial communities from a riparian zone of the East river system, Colorado, United States - L3m2 | ecosystem: Environmental > Terrestrial > Soil > Riparian zone | place: USA: East River... | reverse complement strand
TGCGGCATTCGAGATGGTGCATGCCCGCATCGAGAAAGCTTTCGCCATGCAGTCCCACCCATAGGCCGATCGTACCGAGTCGCCTGGAGGCAGGCAGGCCGAGGCGCGAAAAATCGACTTCCGTTTCATGCGGCTCGAGATCGACATCGCAAAACGCGACGATGCCTTCGACGGGCTGCTCCAGGATTTGCGCGCCCCAACCGGCCTGCTCGCCCGCGTAGTAACGCTCGCGCCGCTCGAAGCCGAGTTTCTCGAGGGCTTTCATGAGGTCCACGAAGTATTCGCGCGAGGAGCGGAAGGTGTGGTGATCGTGATTGGCCCAACCGAGGCCGAGGCGGTCCTGGCGGCGTTTCTGGATTTGGCCGGCCCGGTTGCGGCGCTCCCAATAGGCACGTTCCTCGGCAAAGACGATGTGGCAAGCGAGGTCCCGGCCGACGCGGCTGACAAGTTCGTCGAGCAAGGCGTGGGTTTGGGCAAAGCTGTCGTTCTCGGGATGGCGATTGCGAGTGCGCCAGAGTTCGTGGGCCTTAAGCAAAGCAGCGCTGGCGGCGTGGTCGTGTTCAATGGGGACGTAGCCGCGATAGCCACGGCGCTCGACGACCGCGAGTTGAGGCGCGCCGGTTTCCTCATTGGAAACGGCTTTGCGATAGCGGGTCAGGGGCGCTCCGTGAGGATGGAACGGCCATTGGTGGATGGCGCAAAAGTCGGCGATGCTATCAACCCACAGGGCGATGCCGGCCGGGGCGTGACTTTGGGCGACGGCCGGATCGAGGAGGAAGCGAGGGAGCATGGCTTCAGGATGCCAGAAGGAGCGCTGACCGGAGGCGATCTCAATACCGTGCTCGGGTTGGTAGCCGACGGCGCGCAATTCCTTTTCAACGACCGGCGATATGACGAGATGATCGACCCAGTCGATCAGCAAAGTGCCGGTGGCATCGCGCATCATGGTGACGAGTTCGGCGAGAAACCCGGAGCGGGCGACAACGGAATCGAGATGGCGAAGAACGAGGTTTTCGGCCTCGTAACACAGCGGCCAATCAAATCGCTTTTCGCGTTCTGTCGTCATTCGCCAAACTGAATTCCCTGCGCCAGCGGCAGGTCACCGGAATAATTTATCGTATTCGTCTGCCGGCGCATATAATTCTTCCACGCGTCGCTTCCGCTTTCGCGGCCACCGCCGGTCTCTTTTTCACCGCCAAACGCACCGCCAATTTCCGCCCCGGAAGTGCCGGCATTGACGTTGGCGATACCGCAATCGCTGCCGGTCACGCTCAGGAACTTCTCGGCCTCGCGGAAGTCGTTTGTGAAAACCGCAGAACTCAACCCCTGTGGAACGTCATTCTGCATCGCGATGGCGTCATCGAATTTGTCGTATGAAATCAAATACAACAGCGGACCGAACGTTTCCTCTTTCACGATCGGCAGATCACTGTTTGCCGTGGCTATGGCCGGAGTCATGTAACAGCCGCCGAGGTATTTCTCGCCCTCCAGCACTTCACCGCCATAAATGATAGAGCCGCCCTGCTTTTTTACCGTGCGGATTGCAGTCGTGACGTCCTGCACTGCCTGCTGATCAATCAGCGGCCCCATCAGATTCTTCCGGTCCAGCGGATCACCAATTTTCAACGTTTTATATGCGCCGATGAGCCGCTCGCGAAACTTCTTCTCGACCGAACTGTGCACGATCACACGCCGCGTCGTCGTGCAACGCTGTCCCGCGGTGCCAACCGCACCAAAGAACACGCCCCGCAACGCCAACTCCATGTCTGCGCTCGGCGTGATAATGACCGCGTTGTTACCGCCCAATTCCAGCAGCGTGCGTCCCATGCGCGCTTGCACCGTCTGCCCTACTTGAACACCCATCGCGCACGAACCCGTGGCCGAAATCAGCGGCAGGCGCCGGTCGGCCGCGAGTCGCTGCCCAACCGTTTTCGTGTCACCAATTACCAGCGCAAAGATCGCCGGGTCTGCGCCCGTATCGCGGCAAACCTTTTGGGCGATGCGCGTCACCGCGATGGCCGTGAGCGGCGTTTTGCCGGACGGCTTCCACACCACCGGATCACCGCACACGCTTGCGAGCGCCGCGTTCCAACTCCAGACAGCGACCGGAAAATTAAATGCCGAAATGACGCCGATGGCGCCGAGCGGATGCCACTGCTCCATCAAGCGGTGTCCGGGCCGTTCTGAAGCGATGGTCAATCCATGAAGCTGGCGCGAAAGCCCGGTGGCGAAATCGCAGATGTCGATCATCTCCTGCACTTCGCCTTCGGCTTCCACCAAAATCTTTCCGGTTTCAATGACAACGAGCTGCGCAAGATCAGCTTTCACGTTGCGCAGCGCATTGCCCAACTGGCGCACAGTTTCGCCGCGCACAGGGGCTGGGACGGTTCGCCATTTGAGGAATGCTGCCGAAGCCCGTGAGACAGCCGTTTCGTAATTGTCCGCGGTCGCTTCGCGGACCGTTGCAACTACTTTGCCGTCGATGGGTGAGATCTTTTGCGTGACCGTGCCGCTGCCGATCCATTCGCCCGAGAACACACCCGGGTTTTCATCGGCCAGCCCGAGTCTCTGCAAGAGCGAGTTCATGCGGCTTGCTTGAGCGGAGCGCGCAATTGCCGGCACTGGTCGCGCAGCTTGCGCATCGCCGCTTCAATCGTTTCCGCCGTGACATCGAGCACCGGGCGGAAACGAATCGACCGTTCCCCGGAACGAATCGCCAGCAGGCCGGTTTCGAAGAGCCCTTTGTAAAAACGATCGCGCGTGGGCGTATCCGGTAAATCGAACGCCAGCAGCAACCCGCGTCCGCGCGCGGCGGTGATGGCCGGCTCTTCGGCGGCAAGTTTCTGGAGTTTCGAAAGGAACACGCGGCCCATCGTGGCGGCATTGTCGATCAACTTCTCTTCGTCGATCACGCGCAGAACGTATGTCGCGCGGACCATGTCGGCGAGATTGCCGCCCCAGGTAGAATTGATTCGGCCCGGCAGCCGGAAACAGTTGTCGCGCACCTCGTCGAGTCGCGGCCCCGCGATGACACCGCAGATTTGCGTTTTCTTGCCGAACGCAAGCAGGTCCGGCACGACGCCGAAATGTTCGCAGCACCAGCGGCGTCCGCTCGTCGCAAGCCCGCTCTGCACTTCGTCGAAAATCAGGAGAATATCCGATTCATCGCAAATGCGCCGCAGCGTGTGAAACCATTCGGAGCGGAAGTGATTGTCCCCCCCTTCACCCTGGACCGGTTCGATGATAATCGCCGCGATGTCCTCGCCGCGTTGGGCGATGATCTCGCGGATGCGCGATTCGGACGCGCGCTCGCGTTCCGCGACATCCTGCATCTGCTCGGATTCGGGAAGCGTGAAATTAATGCTCGGCGTCGGAACGCGCGGCCAAGCGAATTTCGCGAAGTATTCTGTCTTGCGCGGATCGGTGTTCGTCAGGCTGAGCGTGTAACCGCTGCGCCCGTGAAAGGCGCGTTCGAAGTGAAGAATTTCGGTGCCGCGCTCACCGCGGCCGGCGGCGAGATTCTTGCGCACCTTCCAGTCCATCGCCGCCTTGAGGGCGTTCTCGACCGCCAGCGCGCCACCATCGATAAAAAAGTATCGTTCCAGCGGAGGCAAACCGGCCACACGATGGAAGGTTTTGACGAATTCGGCGTAGTGCGTCGTATAAACATCCGAGTTCGCCACCTTTGTGCGCGCAGCCTCGAGCAGTTCATGCTGTACCGCCGGGCGATCAAAATAGGGGTGATTGAAGCCAAGCGGCAGCGAGCCGTAAAAGCCGTAAAGGTCGATCAGCTCGCGACCGGTCGCTGCGTCGACCAGTTTCGAGCCGCGACTCTTCTTCAGATCGATAACGATCCGAAAGCCATCCACCAGCACGTGCTGCTGCAGGTCTGCAACGACGGTTTTGGCGGATTTTGCAGATACGACGCTCATAATGCAAACTAGGTTCTGAATTTCACGGTGTCAAACGGGCCCGGCTCTCTGCCCTCAACTCTCCACAGTTAGAACATCACCCCATTGTTCCGAACTGCGGTTCCTACCTTACATGTCGGCATGGAAAGGCATTTGTTCAAGGGCTTCGTTGCCATAGTACTTTTCGCCGGGGCGGTGCTCGTCCTGCACGGTTCGGAACAACCTGTCGCCAGGGCGCCCGGCCAGGGAGCGAACGCCCCGACAAATGCTGCCTCAGCAAGCACCAACCATTCGGAGCAAGCGTGGAAACTGATGGAAGTTTACTTCGCCGCGCTCGCGAAAGATCAAATTACGAACGCAAATGCGTTGGTTCCGCAGATCATGGTCAAGGGCACGAACGACTGGAACGTCATGTACTTCTTTTCCTGGCGCATTTTTGCCGACCGCAATATCCGGCACCGAGACCGGGCGTTGGCGTTGACCGCCGCGCAACGCGCTCTGCAGTTAAGGGGCGAAAAAGAGCCAGGCGTGCTCGACACTTATGCCCGCGCGCTTTTCGAGAACGGCAAACACGAGCCGGCGATCGAGATCGAAACGAAAGCGGTGCAACTGTCGACCAACGAAGCCCAACGCATCGAGATGGAGGCCAATCTCCATCGCTATACCCGTCTCTCGAAGCAGGCGAAGCGCTGATTAGCTCTTTCGCTTGTCCTCGATCTTCGTCTTGGCGTCGATCTGATTTTCTTCGAGCACGACTTCCCCGGCCTGCTCTTCAATGCGAATGCCCACCGATTGCTTGCGCGCGTCGGGCGGACGGGTGTCACGAATGATGTTGTTCCTGAAGACCAGATTTTTAGTTTCACCCCGCACGCGAATGCCGGCGGCCTCGCCTTTCGCGCCGTTGTTTTCGATCACGTTGTTCTCGAGCCGATTGCGATGCCCGGCCATGCCAAGACTTTCGTTGCGAAAGAATACTCCGTCCTGGTGATTCGCGCGGACCTCGTTTTCGCGCAACAAATTGTCGGAGTCTTTGTGCCCGATTGAAATCCCGAAACGGCCATTGTTTTCCAGGATATTCTTCTCGAACAGACCGTGCCGCACGCGCCAGCAAAGGAACAGGCCGTCCTCGCCGTTCGCGCGCGCAACGCACTCGCGCACGATTGGACGCTGCGAACCGCTGCCCGGATGAATTCCCAGCCCCGCGTTGTTCTCGCTCGCGCAGCCACGCACCATCACATCGTTTGATTGCTGGAAGCTGATGCCGTCGCCGTGGTAATTGCGAACGACACAATTCTCGATCACAGTGCCAAAGCCGCGATACAGGAAAATGCCCGCGCCGCGGCAGCCGTTCAGTGCGACATTTTCGTCTTTGTTGCCATCGATGGTAAGGTTCTCCACGCGCGCGCCTTCGAGATCATAACCACTCACGACCGGAAACACCGTGGCGGCCTGTGCTTTATTGGCGACCATGCAATCGGCGTTCAAAGGCTTGCTGATCGAAAATCGGTTGCCGCTTTGGCCGGTGATCCGCGCGACGGTCGTGTGAAAGCCGCCCGATTGCTTGTCCCAAATCGCCACGCCGTCACCGACGTTGAAACCGTCGGCACTCGTGACCGTGATCTGTTCTTCACCGTAATCGCCGTCGACGCCCAACGGCGAAACTGACCCTTTCGCTTTGCGCAGGATTGTCTTTCCAGGTGTGCCACGCACGGTCACGAATGAGCGCAGATGCAATGAATCGTGCATGATGAATTCACCCGGCCCGACCTCGACCGTTCCGCCTCCAAGGCCTGCGACATAATCGACCGCCGCCTGCAAAACGCGATTGTCGGTCCCGATAATGTCCGCGCTGCGCAGACCAACCGTAATTTTCGGCCAGTCCTTCATTTTCGAATGCATCGCGCGCGGGAGTTGCTGCTCGTCCGGCGGCGGAGAGAAATCGGCGGGCTCGGCGGACTTCGCCCCTGCGACCGACAACATGAGAGCGAAAAGGACATGAGGAGAGATGGTTCTCATAATGAGCGATTTAACAGCTAATCAGGAGGAGTTGTCGAGTGTCCGTAATTTCGTGATTGACGCATCGGCTTCGCGCAGAAGAAATACCGGCGATAATCATCACAAAAGGACATGATATGAAGCACTCTCGACAGACTTTCATTCTTGTTGGCACGTTACTCTCGGCAACTCAGATGGCGTTCGGCGCTATCGAAGGGGTCACGATGCCGCCGGATGACGGCAAGTTACGCATTATTGGATTTGGCGCGCACCCGGATGACTGCGAATTGCAGGTTGGCGGCACGGCGGCGATGTGGGCGAAGAAAGGCCATCACGTGTTGCTGGTGTCGGTGACCAATGGCGACATCGGCCACTGGCGCGAGGCGGGCGGGCCACTGGCGTTGCGACGGCGCAACGAAGTGCAAAGGGCGCACAAACTTCTCGGCGTGCAAGGCGTCATCCTCGACGTTCATGATGGCGAACTGCTGCCGACGATCGAGAATCGCCGCATGCTCACGCGCCTGATCCGCGAATGGAAAGCGGACATCGTGCTCGGCCATCGGCCAAACGATTATCATCCAGACCATCGCTACACTGGCGTGCTTGTGCAGGATGCCGCTTACATGGTGACTGTGCCGTTCTTCTGTCCGGACGTGCCGCCGCTCAAAAACAATCCCGTGTTTCTGTATTATGGCGACCGGTTTCAAAAGCCGAATCCCTTCGAACCCGACGTTGTTGTATCGGTTGACTCCGTGATGGAGAAGAAACTCGACGCGCTCGCGATTATGGAATCGCAGTTTTATGAAGGCGGCGCGAACGGCTCGCCAGCATTAATGCCCTCTGACGCTGGAAAGCAAAAGGACCGCCATCAGCAGGTGCGCAACGGATTTGCCGGGCGCAACCAGGGCGCCGCCAACCGGTATCGATCCAAGCTTGAGAAGTGGTATCCCGCGGCGGAGGCCTCGAAGGTGAAGTACGCCGAAGCGTTCGAGATTTGCGAATACGGCACCCAGCCAGACCAGAAGGAACTCAAGCGCCTCTTCCCCTTCTTTGGAGAGTAATGCCTCGGTTTGACCGGTACATTATCATCGCGACGTGCGACTCACGTTGTTGATTGCCTTGCTCGTGGTGTGTCGTTGGGCGTTCGCAGCCGCGGTCCCACGAAATGACGGCCAGAGTTGGCCGACGTTGCACGGCGATTTGCAGCGATCGGGATTCTATCCAGAGTTCCCACAGAAAAAACTGAAGATCGCATGGCGAAAGGAGCTGTGGCGCGAGCTAACCGGTCCGCGCGCAGAAGTGATCGTCGGAGGAGGGCTGGCGTTCATGGGTACCTATGCTGGAAACATGTACGCATGGGACGCCGCGACTGGGAAAGAGCGTTGGATCTTCAAAACGGATGGGCCAATCGGCCACTCGCCCACTTTTGAGAATGACACGCTCTATTTCGGCTCAATGGATCACAAGCTCTACGCTGTTGATGTCCGCAGCGGCAAACCAAAGTGGCATTTCGAAGCAAGTGAAGGCTTCTGGACTTCGCCCGCAGTGCACAAAGGACTCGTGCTCTGCGGCGCACGCGACGGAGTGTTTTACGCACTCAACGCAAATTCGGGCGAGCTCGTTTGGAAAGTTCAAACGGGCGATCGCATCCTGACCAGCGCATCAATTTCAGACGATGGCACTCGCGCGGTCTTCGCTTCCGAGGATATGCACGTGTATTGCGTCAGTGCGGGCGACGGAAACTTAATTTGGAAATCGCGCAAGCTCCAGGGCCTGACTGTGCGGGATTATTTTCCGGTGATCTATCACGACCTCGTGTTTATCACGACGACGCCCGTGAAGGATTTTCACACCACTCTTGGTCAGCACCAGGAAATGCTCGTGAAGCGAACCGGTTTTACTGGTAAAGATCCGCGATACATTCCGGGTGACCCGACGAAGGTGCGCGAGGAACAGGATTTTATCGTCGATTACCTGAAGAAGAATCCCGCCGAACAGATCTTTTACGCTTTTCGAATTTCGGATGGCTCGGAGCCATGGATCGCCCCGATTCTTTATACGGGTGGACTCCACAACCCCCTCACGCCGCCGTGCTATAATCCAATTAGTAGCGAGATCTTCACGCAAGTGCGTTCCGCCTATGGCGTCTGGGACGGCGGTGGCGAAGTGCGACCGTTTACCGGGTTTGGAAGGTTGGATCCGAAGAGTGGTCGCGTGGCCCTGTTGGAGCACGGCTATAAGTCAAAGGAGCCCGATCGCCCTGCCGGAGCGAAAGATACGCCCTGGGGGACTTTCGCCTACATCGGAGATGAAACACAAACGCTCTCTTGTTCGCCGAACCTCCTTTTTTCCAATCATCAGGGAAATCTTGGCGCTCTGGACCTGAAAATCGGGCTTCTAAGCAATAGATATGGCCGGCGCGACACTTACGGTGGCCTTTACGGCCCCGGCAACTTCGGCTGGGAGAAGTCGGGCGGTCTGGAAAAGGCCCGAGCTGCGGGACAGCCCTTTGGCCTTGTAAACGAGTGGCATGGGCCAGCTCGAGCGATCGTGTCTGTAGCGGAAGGACGGGTTTACTTTCCGGTCGGGTCACAAGTCATCTGCCTGGAGGGGGAACAATGAGCCCTCGTCCGTATTTCTACCTGTCGCTCTTAATTGTTGCGATTTGTTTTGACAAAACGCGCGCACAGAATATTGTCGAAAGCAATTCCACGAATTTAACTGCCAACCCAGTTACACTCACTGGCAGGGACGCCAGTGAGTTTTTCTTTAGCGCAGCCGATTTTAAAAAGGCTGCGCTAAATGTTTCTAAAGATGATCCGCTGCTTCGAAAGCTCAATGCCCACGTTGCAGAACTTGTCGAGGGCGCACCATGGATGCCGTTGCATCACACGCTCGGCATCAGCGGTTACGAAACTTATTTCGACCACCCGGATGAATATTTCTACGCGCTTTCTATCGCCGTGCCATTCCTCTCCACTGAGCTTGCCGAAAAGACAAGGGGGCTGCTCGGCGGGATGGCGGTTGAAACACCGCCGTTTGCAAAGGATGGGCTCGATCGCCGCGCCGGCCGCGCGCGCGAATCGTATGATGTGCCGGTTGAGCTGCGCCGAGCCGGAAGAGGCGGCGCATCGAACTTGTTCGGAGTGTACGCGTGGTGGTCGTACTGCTCTTACGCAAACCGCAAGCCCTCTGTCGGAGTGAGGGAACTACCGCCACTTCCGGAGTCCCCATATAAGTTCAATATTCAAAGTGCGGGTTCGGGTAAAGACGAGGCGGAAAAGCTGAATGGGGATTTAGCCGGCCTCATTGGCTTCATCCGGCTTGCACGCGCAGGTCGCGACCGCGACGCAGAGGAAAAAGCGGAGAAGAAATTTCAGGAACTGCTTGAGTTGCGCATCAATCTCGAACGCGTGAATCCGCGCATTTTAGAAAAAACATTTTCGGCCTCAAAAAGTCTGCACAATTGCAAGCTCGCGCGCTACTGCGACCTGACACCGGAAATTGGCGCGGCAGTCGGCAAATGGAGCAGCGGTTGCGGGCCGGGCCATCTGAAGGCTTTTCGCGAGGAACGCAACGGTTGGTATCTCGCGTTCGGCGACCGAATGATCGGCGGGGAGAATTATACGAATCCGCTGCACTTTTCGCGTGCGCTCTTTGCCGGAGCGACATTCATCGAGGAACTTCCCGGCGGCCAACTCGCGCCGTTTCTCGATGTGCCCTGGTGCAAAGCGGACCTCTACTTCATCGAGAAGTGCGTTTACGCCCTTTGGGCCAAAGCGGGCCGGCCATGGATCGAATTGAAATGAAGCGCGAACTGATTTCGCTGGGCCCGGCGCTTGAGCAGATCGATCGTGTCTTCGTGCGCGTCAATGGCCGAAAGTTGATTTATTTCGGCGGATGCGATTACTACCGGCTGGCGAGCAACCAGCACGTCTTGCGGGCGGCGGCACGCCGTCTCACAAAAGCGCCACTAAATGTCGCCGCGTCGCGTGTCACCACGGGGAACAATTCGATATACGAGCAACTCGAGGCGACGCTCAGGGTGTTCTTCAAAGCCAAAGATGTCGTGCTGGCGCCAAGCGGTTACGCCGCGAATTTGATTTTTGCCCAGGCGCTGTGCGGGGAGTTTGCTCAAGCCGTAGTTGATGAGCGCGCTCACCCGAGTCTGAGAGATGCGGTCCGATTTCTGGATTGTCCGGTGACCCAGTACAAACATCGCGACGCGAAAGAGGCCGCGAAACAAATTGCGCGTACCGGAGGAGCAAAGACGATCGTGATGACGGACGGCGTCTTTGCGCATGATGGCTCGCTCGCGCCGCTGCCGAAGTTGTTGAAAGCGCTGCCACAAAACGGAACATTGCTGGTTGATGACGCGCACGGCGCGGGAGTGCTTGGAAGCAACGGCCGCGGCACAGTGGAGCATTTTGGAATCCGTGATCAGCGAATCGTCCGCACCATCACATTGAGCAAGGCATTTGGCGCTTACGGAGGAGCGGTGCTTGCGAGCCGCCGTGTCTGCAAAAAAATTATAGCGCGAAGCGCATTGTTCGCCGGCTCAACTCCTCTGCCGCCGCCGCTGGCAGCCGCTGCCTTCGCTGCTGCGGCGACAATCGCGGGTGACACCGCGATGCGGAATCGACTTCGACGCAACCTCAAGCTGATCGGCAAGGATACGCCTATCATTGCGGTCACCCCAAAGACAGCGCAGGAAGTCGATCGATTGAAAAAACGACTTCTGAAGGCGGGAATTTTTCCGAGCTTCATCCGGTATCCGAGCGGCCCCGCGAGCGGCTGCTTCCGATTCGCGATTTCGAGTGAGCACACACCTGAGCAGATCGAAAAATTACTCGCCGTCATTCGCGAGTAATCAGTTTGTAGTGCAGGCTTTAGCCTGTTAGAGAACCTTCCGGATTGCAGAACGCACGGAACGGGCTAAAGCCCGCACTACAAACCTGAGAGTAGTCAGAATCCGGCGGCTTTGCCCTCGCCACGCGGGTCGGGCGCACCCGTGAAACTCGCGGATTCAGGATCCAAGGCAATTGCCTGAGCCGCACCCATCGAATCGACCACCTTCAGTTTGTGCCCGCGCTTTTCGAGTTTGGCGCGCACCTCGGCGGGAACACTCTTCTCGATGCGCAATTCGTCTGGCGCCCATTGATGATGAAAGCGCGGCTGCTTTAATGCGCTGTCGTTGTCCATGCCGAAGTCGATCACGTTAATAATGGCCAGCGCCGCCTGGCTGATGATTGTCGGGCCGCCGGCAGCACCGACCGAGAAGACCGGTTTGCCGTCCTTGAGCACGATCGTGGGGCTCATGCTCGACAACGGTCGCTTTCCCGGCGCAACGGCGTTCGCCTCCGCTCCGATCAGGCCAAAGTAATTACTGACGCCGGGCTGAATCGAGAAGTCATCCATCTGATTGTTGAGCACGATGCCTGTGCCGGGAACCACGACTTTGCAACCGAAAGAGGTGTTGACCGTGGCAGTGCACGCAACCCAGTTCCCATCGCGGTCGGCGGTTGAGAAATGTGTCGTATGTTTCTTGAAAATATCGCTGCTGGCGTTCGGAGGTTCGCCATGCGTGGGCACGGGCGTAGCCCGGTCGAGATGAATTCGCTGTGAGAGTCCCGCGGCGTACTGCTTCGAAGCCAGACCCCGTGGCACCGGCGCAAAATCGGGATCGCCGACCCAATGCGCGCGATCGGCAAAGGCGAGCTTCATGGCTTCGGCGACCACATGAATGAACTCCGCTGAGTTCGCGACCATTCCATTGAGATTGAATGGCTCCAGCATGTTGAGGATTTGAGCGACGTGCACGCCGCCGGAACTTGGTGGCGGGAAGCCGACGATTTCGTAGCTGCGATAAGTCGTCCGCAGCGGCTCGCGTTGGACGAATTTGTAGTTCGTAAAATCCTCCGCCGTGATCAGACCGCCATTTTTGCGCATCCACGATTCGGTGGCTTGTGCGAAGTCGCCGCGATAAAACCAGTGGGTTCCCTGCTCCGCGATGGCACGATACGAAGCGGCGAGATCCGGTTGCCGTAGTATTTCTCCTGCTTTGTAGGGCGAGCCGTCAGGCTTTAGAAATACTTTGCGGCTGCTCTCAAACTGCCGCAACTCGACGGCAGTGGCCGCAAGTCGATTCGCGTAAGTACGATCAATCGAGAAACCCTGCTCTGCGATTTCAGCGGCGGCGAGGAGGTGAGAATCGAGAGACAATCGGCCATATTGATTGAGCGCGTGTTCGTACACGAGCAGCGCGCCAGGAACGCCTGCCGCCAGTGCGCCCGTTTGAGCCAGAGCCGGGTCAGGTTTGCCCTTCCGGATGAACATGTCACGTGTTGCGGCCGCCGGCGCCTTCTCCCGGCCGTCCAGTGCGACGAACTTTCCTGTGGCAGTGCGAATGAGCATGAAACAGCCGCCCCCAATTCCCGAATCATGTCCATCGACGACTCCAAGCGTGAGCGCGGCGGCGACGGCTGCATCGACGGCATTGCCTCCCCGTTCAAAAGCGCGGGTCGCCGCATCCGTCGCGATGGGATGGACCGTCGATACGATGCCTTTGGAACCGCGGGCGATGTCGCTGCGACTAACCGTTGCGGTGATGGCGAGCGCGGCCAGTGCGAGGAGAAGACCGCGCGTTATTCCCAATCCCATTCCTTGAACAAATCAGCGATTGGATATCGGAAGCCGGGAAGAAGATGCTCACCGTCCAGGAAGCCACCCGAGCCGATCAAGTTGCGGCGAACAGGCGAATGACAGACTTCAACCCGGTAGTGATCGGGATCAACAATCCAGGCAATTTGGGTTCCGCTTTCGAAGAAGTCCCGCAGGCGCTCGTCCATTTGAGCACGCGTGTTATTCGGCGAAAGTATCTCGATAGCAAGATCGAGAGCACCGGGAAAGAATGCCCGCGTTGATCGCTTGAAACCCAGTCTCTCCAGCCGATCGCGACTGACAAAAGAGATGTCTGGCGCACGACAGTTGCGATTTTTCATCCAGAAGCCCGTGCTGGAATCAAGCACGGTTCCCAAGCGATGTGATCGCGCAAAAGTGCGCAATGCCGTGAGCAACTCGGAACAAATATCGCCGTGAAAGAAGTCGTTTTTAGGGCTCATCACCAGTTCGCCATCGACAACCTCGTGGATATACCCGTCTTCAGGCAGCGACTGCAATTCCGCTTCCGTCCAGACTTTCTTCGGCGTATCAACGGCGGCACTCACGGAGTGAAATGTACGTCGCGCCGGGTCGGCTGTCGAGCCGCGTTTGGCCCGTGCGATTCAGTGGCCATTCATTTGACACGGTGCTGGATTTATTGTGATATGCGGCGAGATTACGACGATTGATTATGAGGAATTTCAGGTTATTTCAATGGGTATTAATGGGTGCGGCGGCTTTGTGTTTCCAGTCCGCGTCGCGGGCAGCGACTGTTGCAAAGTGGGAGCGGTTTGAAGTTAAACTGGAGAGTTCGGCCAATTACGACAATCCCGTTCAAAAAGCCACGCTGCGAGCGACGTTCACTGCCCCTTCGGGAAAAAAACAAAAGGTGTATGGATTCTGGGATGGCGAAAAGACGTGGAAAATTCGTTTTGCCCCCAATGAGACCGGCAGATGGACCTATCAGACGGAGTGCTCGGACTCGAAGAATGCGGGGTTGCACGGCAAATCGGGTGACTTGACGTGTGGGAATTCCAGTGGCAAGACGCGCTTCGCCATGCACGGGCCGATTCGTGTCGCGCCGGATGGCCGGTATCTCATGCACGATGATGGGACGCCTTACTTTTATCTCGCGGACACGGTCTGGAACGGCGCGCTGCTTTCGAGTGAAAGCGAATGGGACTTGTATGTCAAAGAACGTACCCGCCAGAAGTTCACCGCGGCACAATGGGTGACGACGCAATGGCGTGCCTCGCCGGAGGGTGATCGCAACAAGCAACTCGCTTACACGGGCAGCAGCGCGATCGTGATCAATCCGAAATTTTTCCAGCGCCTCGATGAAAAGGCCGATGCGCTGACGAAAGCGGGTCTGCTCAACGTGCCGGTGTTGCTGTGGGCCATTGGCGGCGGATCCAGTCCGCAGGTAAATCCGGGCGTGTCGCTACCCGACGACCAGGCGATCATCCTGGCGCGTTACATGGTCGCGAGGTGGCAGGCGAATCCGGCGATGTGGATTTTGGGGGGCGACGGCGATTATCGCGGAGAGAAGGCCGAGAAATGGAAGCGAATTGGCAGCGCGGTGTTCAATGACGTTTCTCATGCGCCGGTGACGATGCATCCCGGCGGAATGCAGTGGGTCTGGAAGGAGTTCAAGGACGAGAAATGGTACGACGTTGTTGGTTACCAAAGCGGGCACGGAGATGACGATGCGACGTTGCGCTGGATGACCGACGGGCCATTGACGGAGGACTGGATGAAGATGCCGCACCGGCCGTTCATCAACCTGGAAGCGCCTTACGAGAATCACATCGCATATCAGTCAAAGAAACCGATTAGCCCGGAAACCGTGCGGCATGCGATTTACTGGACGCTCATGAACAATCCGGCGGCCGGCGTGACTTACGGCGGTCACGGCGTGTGGGGTTGGGATGATGGCACGAAGGCGCCGACGGACCATCCTTACACTGGCACGCCGATGTCGTGGCAAAAGGCGCTCACGATGCCGGCCGCCGAGCAAATGAAATATGTTTACGATTTTTTCACGACCAATGATTTCTGGCGGCTGCGACCGACACCGGTTTTCATCGTGAACAATCCGGGCAAGGAGAAGCCCTCGAAGTACGTCGCCGCGGCGCGAACAGATCAAAAAGATGTCATGCTCGTTTATGTGCCGGAGGACCGCACGATCGAGATCAAGCTAAGTGCGCTGCCGCCGTCGCCGAACATCGGCTGGATCAACCCACGAAATGGACAGACGAGTCCGGCTGTGGCGGTCGTGACGACGGACACATGCCAGTTTCCAACGCCCGAAGAGGGGGATTGGCTGCTGGTGATGAAGACTGGTCCGGCGCCAGAGGAGGAAAAGCCTGCGGAAAAGCCCGCCGAAAAACCTGCCGAGAAGCCAGGGGCGAAACCGGCGCAGCCACAGAAGAAATAATTGAGCTTCCCGCCGGCTAAAGCCGGGACAACAAACCACTAATTCTTTTCCGTGACGAAGAGCGGCATGTGGGGGCCGAGCTCGAATGGCTTTTTGTCCGGCCCACCGAAGAGCGCGATGGGTTTGAGCCCGACTTCGCTCAGCATCCGCTGAATTTCGGCGGTGGTATAAACAAACTGGCGGCCGGGGCGCACACTCATCTTGCCGTCGCGAATGAAAGTGTAGGTGGTTTCGACGCAGCTCTTTTCCGGCACGTAACGATTGACCTGGGCAGCGATCATATCGCCGATGTCCCACCATTCGCGTTCCTGGAAGCAACGCAGGATCACTTCGGCGGGTCCGGTTTGGAGGACGAAACGGCTGCCAGGCTTCAGTGCGCGTGAAAGCGCGACGAGGAATTTTTTGGTGTCCTCGTGTTCGAGATAGCCGAAGCTGTTGCCGAAGCAGAAGGCGGCGTCGAACTCGGCCTTGCGATCGAGTGTTCGCATGTCGGCACAAATCCAGTCGACGTTGGGATTTTTCGGGCGTGCGGCGTCGATGTTTTCACGGGAAATGTCGATGCCGGTGAGCTTGTAACCGCGCGTGGCAAGCTCAACGGAATGCCGGCCACTGCCGCACGGGATGTCGAGGATGCGCGCGCCCGGTTTGCATGCAAGCGCGTCGACGAGGAAGTCGACTTCGGCTTTTGTAGCTTCGGGCGGCATGCATCGATCCCAGCATTCCAAGGCGAAGCCCTGAAAGAAGGTTTCGAACCATTGAGTGGTCATAGCCTTGACGGTGACAGTGCCGGGGCCTCCGGGCTAGTGAAATTGACATTAGATAGGTCAGGCAGGATTCTAAAATCCGAATGCCGAAGTCCGAAGACCGAAGGAATGATGACCAATGACAAAGGAGCAAGGAAAAGCCAATAACAGAGCATCAGGAGTTACGGTGTTCCTCGTCGCCTTTGGGCTGTTCCTGGTTGGCAACATTGTTTCGTATTTTCTGCTTTCTGACGGCTATGGAGTCCGGCAGGTAAATGATGGGATTATTCGCGTTGGATGGCCTTTTGTAATATTTGAACGCGATGGGTTTTCATACCGCGAGGAATTCTACATCAAAGCAGCAGCCCTGGACCTGGTGTGTGCCATCTTCATCAGCACAGCTATTGCAGTTGTATTTATGTTTCGAGCGTACCTAACCGGAAGCCCCTACAATGAGCGATGAGGGACTTTTAACTGAAATGCGGTGTCCGATTCAGGAAGAAGGTCGTATGTCTAACTCCGATCTCAGTATGCTCAAACCTCGTTTCGTTTTTGCACTGGCGGGCTTGGTGCTGTTTGTCAGCGGGTGTGCGGCACCGAAGGAGGGGAAACGGTTCGACAGCGTCGTGATCCGGGGGACACCGGGGTTTAGCGAGCGGGTTGAGAATGCGCTGGCGCTGCTGAAGACGAATTCTCCGGGAGCCTATGGGATTGTTACCAATTACGTCGGGATCATCGAGCAGGCGAAGCACAGCGGCATGCGAGCGTCGTCAAAGCCTCCGAAATTCGACTTGAACGAGCGGACGGCGTTTTATTCGCTGACGTGGTGTGCCGGGACGATTGCGCATGACTCGTTTCATTCGAAGCTTTATGCGGACTATCTGAAGGAGCATCCGAAAAGGCGGGTACCGGATAAAATCTGGATGGGGGAGGAAGCGGAAAAGCGGTGCCTGGAACATCAGGTGGCGGTGCTGCAGGAGATTGGGGCGCCAACTCGGGAAGTCACGTGGTGCGGAGAGACGACAAATCGATATTGGGAAGTAAAATATCGGAATCGAACGTGGTGAGCTGCAGCAAACTCGCCTCCATCCTGAATAGCGCCAAAACAACAGTACCAGTCTGTCCTATTGAATAACTTTGCGGTGGCCGAAAATGCGCTTGGGAATAACTCCACTTTGCCGGCACGCTCCCGCCGGGCGAATACCGATTAGACTTATGTCCAATAGCACCGATTCGTGGGATAGGCATGTTCGACGAAGTGGAGTTAAGCGGGGCTACCCGCCCGTAGACGTCGCGGATTAATCAAAACGAAAGGAGTCGAAAAAACATATGAGTAAAATCATTACGAAAGACCGAAGGGAAATTTACTACAAGGACTGGGGCAGTGGCCCGGTCGTAACGTTCTCGCATGGCTGGCCGCTGAATGCCGACGCCTGGGACGGCCAAATGCTTTTCCTCGCCCAGAACGGCTTCCGTGTCGTTGCGCACGACCGGCGCGGCCATGGCCGGTCCAGTCAACCATCATTCGGCAACGATATGAATGGCTACGCCGACGATCTTGCGGCTGTCATCGACGCCCTGGATCTCAAGGACGTCACGTTGGTGGGTCATTCGACGGGAGGCGGAGAAGTGGCACGTTATATCGGCCGCCACGGGACGAAGCGAGTCGTCAAAGCCGTTCTCATCGCTGCCGTGCCACCGCTTATGGTCAAAACGGCCGCCAATCCAGAGGGCTTGCCAATCGAGGTGTTCGATGGAATCCGAACTGGCCTCGCAAAGAATCCCTCGCAATTCTACAAGGATCTGGCCACGCAGTTCTACGGTGCAAATCGGCCCGGGGCAAAAGTCGCGCAAGGAACGCTTGATCAGTTCTGGCTTTGGAGCATGCAGGCCGGCCTCCTGAATGCCTACGAAAGCATCAAGGCCTTTTCTGAAACCGACTTCACTGACGACCTCAGGAAGTTCGATGTCCCGACTTTGGTCATGCACGGTGAGGACGATCAGATCGTTCCCGTCAAGGACTCGGCGAGAAAGTCGGCCAGGCTGATCAAGGGCGCGACCGAAATCTATTATCCCGGCACTCCGCACGGCCTCACGGCCACACATGCAGATATGGTCAACCGCGACTTGCTGGCGTTCCTCCGGAAGTCTGTATAATTGACGAATACAATTTTTGGACAAACGCTTATTATGAAAAGCATGAAACTCGTGGTAATTGGCGGAACCGGGCTTATCGGAAAAAAGCTCGTGAACTTTCTCAATCAGAAAGGCCATGAGGTAGTGCCGGCATCGCCCTCTCTGGGCATCAACACCGTCACAGGCGAGGGACTGGCCAAAGCGCTTACAGGCGCTCAGGTGGTCGTCGACGTGGCGAATTCGCCTTCGTGGGAGGACAAAGCAGTTTTAGAATTCTTCGAGACGTCAGGTCGTAACCTCCTTGCCGCAGAAGCGACCGCTGGCGTGGGACATCACATCGCCCTGTCGGTCGTCGGCACTGATCGCCTTCAGGCGAGCGGTTACTTTCGTGCGAAGATGGCCCAGGAAAACCTGATCAAAGCCTCAAGAATTCCCTACACGATCGTCCGCGCAACGCAGTTCTTCGAGTTCGTCGGCGGCATCGCCCAATCGGCGACTGACGGGCAAACGGTTCGGTTGCCACCGGCCCTGATGCAACCCATCGTGTCCGATGATGTCGCCGCCGCACTGGCGGACATCGCGGTCGAGCCGCCATTGAACGGCACCATCGAGCTGGCGGGCCCCGAACCGATCCGTATGGACGAGCTCGTCCGACGATTCCTGAGCGCAAACCGAGATGCACGGAAGGTGACCACCGACGTCCACGCAGGCTACTTCGGCACGGCGGTAAACGATCAAAGCCTCACCCCCGGAAACAACCCGCGCCTCGGCCCGACGCGTTTCGAGGACTGGCTCACCCACAGCCAGGCGCACGCGTGAGGAGACGCGCGGTACGGCATCAGGGCGACCGAAGGTAGAAGAAACGGCGTGGGCCGGTGAAGGAGTTGGTATAGGGACTGGTCGCGCCATTAATTGCGGTATACGGTCCAGACAGGTTGGTGCTGCTCCAGAGTTGGTAATTGCCGGTCCAGGACATGACA
>Ga0193697_1000306_pt1 | contig 18909 bp, 19 predicted proteins | sample L3m2metaG_FD_145073 | JGI IMG/M metagenome (GOLD analysis project Ga0193697, IMG submission 145073) | Soil microbial communities from a riparian zone of the East river system, Colorado, United States - L3m2 | ecosystem: Environmental > Terrestrial > Soil > Riparian zone | place: USA: East River... | reverse complement strand
ATGTTCTTTGCGCGACCGAGTTCGATCGATTGCAGATAATGGGAAAAAATTCGCCGCGCGACCTCTTTGGTCTCGTGCTGCGAGGCCCGTTGAATTGCTTCAACCACGTCGGGCGGGATCTCCTTCAGCGACTGGATATACAGATCGCTGCAGACTTTCTCGACGAGCGCGTAAAAGCTGTCCGGCACTTCCATAGAGGACACATCTAACAGGATTGCAGCCAGGGTGGCGAGTCGCGATAAGGTGCCGTGTCTTCGTCACGTTGCGTAAATCGAGCCATGGATTTGGCTAATTTGGCTTTTAATTCATTACCAATGCGGCGAGATTTGTGGCGATAGGGTGCTGGCATAGCAATTGCAGGGGCGATTTCGATAAAGTGAGCGCACTGCGCTCTGCGAGTGAAAATGCTTAACTCTTCCACAATGCAGGCTACGGCGGCGCTGGCGCCAGGGCCGGACCTTAACGCGCAGCAACGCCGAGAGAGGCGGCGCGATTGGCTCCATCACCATATCGGTTTTGCGCCGATGACCGGAATTGGTCCAGAGGAGATCGACGCACACTTTGCCGGCATGCCTGCGCGCTATTGGGATTGCGCCAGCGAGACGGAAATTATTTGGGGCCTGAAAACGATCCACAAGTTTCTTTACGAACTCGCGAGTCCGGAATCATCCGGTACTACGCCCGTTCTCGATGCGCGTCATTTTCCCGAACAAGGGCTGACGCAACTGATGCTCTGCACGTGGGACCGGCATGGGTTGCTGGCAAAAGTGGCGGGAGCGCTCAGCGCGTTGCGGATCAATATCCTCCAGGCAGATGTTTATACGCGGGCTGACGGTATCGTGCTCGATATCTTCCAGGTATGCGAACGGGAGGGCTGCCACATTAGCGACGCTTCTCGCCTCGAGGAGATTCGTTTCCTGCTTGAAGGGGCGCTAAGTGAGCCTCCGCGGTTCGCGTCAGTCTGGGCCTGCTCGCGTCACAAGAACCTCCCTCACGCCCATTACGCTCCGCCGACGATCCGGTTCGATACCAGTACTTCGTTCGAATCAACCGTGGTCATCGTCGAGGCGGGGGACAGGCTGGGGCTGCTCCATGACATTTTGACTGGCCTTACCGAAGCGGGCGTCAATGTGTGCCACGCGGTTATCAACACAACGGAAAGCACCGCACGCGACACGTTTTATGTCGCCACAAAAGACGGTGAAAAGATCACGGAACCGGGAGCACTGAATGAAATTCGCTTCCGGGTGACCGAAGCGATTGTTTCCTGACGGCGGCAATCGCCACCGTCGAGAACCTCGGTTTACTTTAACTGAAATAAAGCCGGCTGCACGCGCGCACCGAACTGGTCGAAGCGCGAGGAGGCGAAGACCGGTTGCGTACTCGAGACCACGGCATCTGAAGCATTAAAAGGCGTTAAAGCCGCAGGCGAATCGACACCAGGCGCCATAGCCAGACCGACCGGCGGTTGGTCAGTGCTCCCGAAGAGTGAGCTGATCACGCCAATTGACAGCAACCCGCAAACTACCACGCTGAGTGCGCACATCAGCGCCGGCCTGAGATTAAAGCCGAATCCCAACTTTTCCCACCACGAGACTGGCTCGGCCATTTCGGCGGCTTCGATCCGCGTGATGACCTTGCAGGAGAAATTCTGGAAATACCCGGGAGGGGGCTGCTCGTAACGTTTGAGCGCGAGCAGCTTTCGCAGTTGGTCGAAATTCTGTTCCATAGCTACTTTAGATAATCTGACAAATAGGCCTGCAATTGTTGCCGGGCATAAAACAGCCGCGACCTGACCGTTCCCACATTGCAGTCCATAATCTTGCCAATTTCCTCGTGTGACAGCCCCTGCACATCGTGCAGAGTCACGACGAGCCTATGAACAGCAGACAGCTTGAGCATGGCGGCGTTCAATTTTTCCTGGAGCTCGGCCAGGCCGACATCCCGGCGGGGTGTTCTGTCCGACACCAGCGCCACCATGTCAGGGTCGTTTTCCGCGTTGAAGTCGATGTCGTTCAGGCTCAAGTGCGGCCGATTCCGACGCTGTTTGAGGAAATTGATGGTCTTGTTAACCGCGATGCGATAGACCCACGTGTAGAAGCTCGAATCTCCTTTGAATGACTTCAAAGCGGAGTAGGCCTTAATGAACGTCTCCTGCGCGAGGTCGTTGGCGTCTTCGTGGTTTGCCGTCATATGATAGACGGTCGCATAAATGCGCTCCTGGTACTTACGAACCAAATCATCGTAGGCCGCCAGATCGCCGCCTTTAGCACGGCGCACCAAATCGAGATCGTCCGCCGCCACCGGCGCCGACTCGGGCGCTTTTTCAGGTGTGTGCACGACCTCCGCCCCGCCAATTGTTGACTGATCGGCAGTATCGATGAGGCTTGCTCCCCGCCCAAATTGGCGGGGTTTCAGGGCATGGCTCATATTCCGATTTCGTGATGCGTAAGTGCATCGGTTTGCTGCGCAAGGTATTCGGTCAAGCCGAATAATCCGGCGCGGCTTTCTGATTTAGGCAAAGAGACGAGCGCCTCGCGGGCCGATCCCAAATACCGGTGAACCGCGTGCCGCGACGTGCCCAGGGCGTCACATTTTTCCAGCCACTGGAGCACCGGCGGCAAATTCTCGGGCTGCCAGTCCTGCACCGCTGCCTGAAACTGCTCGCGCTCGGCCACGGTGGCACGCTCCATCGCGATGATCATTGGGAGCGTCAGCTTCCCTTTGACCAAATCGGTGCCTAATGATTTCCCCGCTTTGGCTTCGCTGCCGAACAAATCCAGGCAATCGTCGTAAACCTGGTAAGCTGTGCCAATGGCGAGACCGAACTGCCTGAGCGCAGACCGCTTGACGGTGCTTGCCCTGCTTAAATATGCGCCTAGATCGCACGACAGGGCAAACAGCTCGCCCGTCTTCATTGTTACCACTTTGAAATATTCCTCGCGAGTTAGTTCAAAATTTTTACGCCGTTGTGTCTGCAAAATTTCTCCCGAGCAGACGGTGTTTGTGGCCGATGACACCGCCCGGCAGATTTCCGTGGTCGGAAAACTCGCCGCGAGCGTCAGCGCGTGCGCGAACAGACAATCCCCCAGCAGCACCGAAAGCTCATTGCCCCAGTTTGCCGCAAGGGTCGGGCGCCCGCGTCGGATTGCCGCCTCGTCCATCACGTCGTCGTGGACCAGTGTGGCCAGATGCACCATTTCAATGATAACCGCGGCCAGAACATGCGAATCATTCGCCTCGCCGGTCGCGCCTGCGCTCAGCGCCACCAGCACGGGACGGAGTTGCTTGCCCTGGGCGGTGAGGGCGTATTCGGCATAATTGGCAATTTCGGGTTCAAATTCCTGAATCTGCTGGGCCATTCGAAGGTTGACCGCGTCCAGAAACGGCTCCAATCGGCCACTTATCTGCTTCCAAGCCAAGGGGTTCTGCTTTGAGGAGGGCGCAGTAAGGTCGGTAGCAGCAACCGCACTGGTTTCGGCAGCTAACATCTACGGGAATTTACGGTTGCGGATAACCTAAGTCAAACGGTTATGCGCATTTGTGTGTCTAAATGGCTCAGTTTTGACTGCCTTGGCTATATAAAAGCCGTTCAATGCGTCTGGTGCGCCTTGCCAAATCCAGGATTGGCTGGATGCAAAATCTGCTGCTCAACGGCTGGATCGGTGAACACCAGGATCTGCCGGCCATCAACTTCGGCGAGAAAACAACTGTTTGGCGGGAACGACGCGAGCAACTGTTCGTCAGTCAATGTTGGCAGATCGCGTTGGGTAACTGATTCCCGGGCATCGCGGGAATCCGTCAAAGCGGTCTTTCCGGACGCGATCCGGTTATTCGTGCTTGCATCGTGCTGCCATATCAAGACAGCAGCCGTGACTGCGGTTGCGACCACAACGGTTGCGCCGGCGCGAGTGGCCCTGCGCACGAAGCGCGCGCGTCGAAAGGCCGTGAGCGCGACTTGCCTCGTCCCCTGGTCTTCGCCCAGAACATCGTTCAATAACTGCCGTTCTGATTCTGATCGTTCACGGTTCATTTCGCGTCCTCCTCATGATGAATGTGCGCAGCTTCGTGCGGATGCGGGCGAGCTTTGAATCAATCGCCTTTACGGTTTGGCCGTTTTCCGCAGCCATATCTTTGTGGGGCCGCTTATCAAAATAAACCGCCTCCATCAATGACCGCTCCTCGGCATCAAGGCACTCCAGTCCTTCTTCCAATTGGTATAAAAGGGTTTGCTCGGCTGCATCGGGCTGGGCGTGAGCGCAGTCGCAGGAAAGGCCCTCAAGGCTGCATTCGCGCCGACGCGTCCGCTTGCGCAAATGATCGACAAACGCGTTGCGCGCGATCTGCGACAGCCACGCCCACAGTTCAGTTTTGCTTGCGATGACCCGGAACTTTCGGGCGACCTTTACCATCACAATTTGATGCAGTTCACGAGCCACTTCCTCCTGTCCAGAGCTCAATACAAGCAAAAATCCAAACAGTCGGCCACTGTAGCGGTCGTAGAATTCGCTGAATGCCGCTTCGTCGCCAGCCACGATCGCACGTGTCAGTCGGGTTGTGTCGGAATCCATCGCGCGTGCCGGCAGACTCTGAACGCCGGCGATTGAAGGAGCGTTCACCACGCAGATTGGATAAGCGAACTCCTGAGCCACGAATCGTACTCTCCCATGTTAATGCCGTTCCGCAATCGTAGGCTTCAGTGGTGGGCACCATGTCTTTCAATCGATCACTTCATCGGATAGGGTGCTCCGGCACTAAATTTTTCGCTACTTGTCATGAAGGCATCAATCAATGTGCCGACCAACTCCACATACATCTTTCCGCCCGACGCGACCAGAAGACGCGTGCCCCCGTGAACCCTTACGCGTCCTTCCGCTGAAGACGGGTCTCCAGACCGCTGTCCAATCTCCTGTTGGAGCTGCCGCGACTCCTTTTCGATGATTTCCGTCAGCGCTTTCTCCCGCTCCGGCGACATATTGCGAATGGAGAAGGCCCGCACTTGAATTCCTGCTGTCCCATCTGCTCCACCGCCTTTGGGCCCCAAAAAGATTATGGTTTCCATGGGCTCTCCCCTAAACATCGGTGACCCGCTCAAAGACATTCTTGCTGTTGGTGAATAGACCCATTTTCCCAAAAAGCCGCCTCCCTCCTCGGAAAATCGATTGTAAGCAACAAGCACCTGCCTCACGTCACGTACCTGCGCATCTTCATACTGAATTCTCATCTTCGGCACGCGAATTCTGTTCGGGTCTCCGCGGATCTCGATCAGCTCGTAAACTTCCTTGCCGAATTCGTCTCTCACTTTCGTCATGAACTGATTGAAATCGCCGCCGCCGAACTGAAAAAACCGCGGCCCCTCGTTGGTTACCGAACCGGCGCTCGGCTTCGCCGCGTTTGTCGTCACCTGGCCGACCGCTGGCAAAGGCCCACTTAACACGAGCGCACCAAACAGAACTGATATCAAACCACATCGTTTCATAATGTTCCTTTTTCTGCAGGATTACCCCTGCCTTTCTCAGCTAAACGTTGAACAGCGCAAAACACCTCGAAAAATCAGTGGGGAGTTCAAAGTTGCCCCTTCATTGCGAGGAACACCAAATTTCTCGGCTTAATTACGGCATTATCCTTACATTGCGCGTATGACGCGTTTGGTGCTCGTGGTCGTGCTGTTCAGTATTGTGCCGGTGTTCTGCGCGGAGGAGACGAAGACGAACTCGGCAGTTGACCGGCCGAAGGCCTTGGAAGAATCGCTGGGCTTCATGGAATCGAAGCTCGCCCGTGGTCTCAACGACCTGATGTGGTTTCATCGATTGCAGGACGTCGCGCGGATCGACAAAGTCCGTTTCATTGGCCCGCCAAACCCCGGCACCAACAAGCCGGGTGGAACTAATGAAGTGATCATTTCGGCTCTCACGTTCTTTCCAAAAAAGACCACACGCAAGATCCCGCTGATTGTTTTCGCGCATGGTGAGATTCACGGGAACGTCACGACGGATGAAGAACCGCTCATCGTGCGCGAACTCATCGAACAGGGCTACGCCGTGATTGCGCCGGACTATCGCGGGAGTTCCGGTTACGGCGGTGATTTCTGGCGGCAGATTGATTATGGCGGGCTGGAAGTGGAGGATGTCTTCGCCGCGCGCAACTGGATGGTCGAGAATCACAAGGAGATCGACCCGAAACGGGTGGGCGTCATCGGCTGGAGCCACGGCGGGTCGATCGCGCTGATGAACGGGTTCCTGCATCCGGACGCTTATCGCGCCATTTACGCGGGTGTTCCCGTCACCGACTTGATCACTCGCCTCAAGTATCGCGACTCTGATTATGAAAAGCTGTTCGCCGCCCCCTATCACATCGGCAAGGGTGTTGCGGAAGACGCGGGTGAGTATCGGCAACGCTCGCCGGTGACGCATGCGCAGAAACTTAAAGCTCCGTTGCTCATACACGGGAACACCAGCGACGAAGACGTGCGTGTGGTCGAAATTGAAAAGATGATCGATGCGCTTCGCGCCGCCGGAAAAAAGTTTGAGTACAAGATCTACACCAATGCGCCCGGCGGCCATCATTTCAACCGGCTCGATACAAAGTTAGCGCGCGATTCGCGTAACGAAATTTACACTTTCCTGGCAACGCACCTCAAACCGCCACGACCACCACGAACGCCCTGGCAATAAAAGCGCGCGTTGGTCGGTATGAAGCTAAAGACGCAGTGTCTATCCAGGAACAGCGACCTGGCGTTTGCTCTCCGTGAGGAAGTCCAGAAAACAGGCGAGTTGTTGCTTAAGTTCTTTGCGCGACACAATCGCGTCGATCAGGCCGTGATCGAGGAGGAATTCCGCCGTCTGAAACCCCGGCGGCAATTCGGCTTGCGTCGTGTCCTTGATCACGCGGGGGCCGGCGAAACCGATCATGGCGCCGGGTTCGGCGATGATCAGGTCGCCTACGCTCGCATAACTCGCCATCACGCCCGCGGTCGTGGGATGCGTAAGAACGCTGATGTAAGGCAGCTTCGCCCTGGCGTGATACGCGAGCGCCGCGCATGTCTTCGCCATCTGCATGAGGCTGAACATGCCTTCGTACATGCGCGCACCGCCGCTGGTCGACACGATCACAATCGGCAGCCCCTTTTCTGTGCCCGCTTCAATAAGGCGCGTGAGTTTTTCCCCGACGACCGAACCCATCGAGCCGCCGAGAAAGGCGAAATCCATAACGCCGAGGGCGAGGCGAAAGTCATCGATCTTTCCTATGCCCGTGATGACTGCGTCCTTCAGGCCCGTTGTTTTCTGATAAACCTCGAGTTTTTCTTTGTAAGCGGCAACGCCTTTGAATTGCAGCACGTCAACACTCGTCATGTCGGCGTCCATCTCCTCAAACGAACATGTCTCGACCAGGGAATGGATGCGCTCGCGCGCGCCAATGGTGAAATGGTACTGACAGTGCGGGCAGACCTTCAGGTTTTCATCGAGTTCCTTGTCGAACACCATAGTCGCGCATTTTGGGCATTTGGTCCAAAGACCCTCGGGAATTTCGCGCTTGCGCGATTTGCCAGAGCCGAGCTTGGGCTTCTTTGTAAACGCCGTCTCCGGGGTTGTCGCCGGAGGCGGAGTGACGGCCGGCTCGACGGATTCAGTGCCCGGTATTTTTTTGGTGAAGGAGCTTGTACTCATATATGCGTCGCTTCCGTCTTTACTGTAATAGACCGCGGGCCAGCGTCCACGCACAAACTTCAGCCGCCCCATGGCGCAAAAGCACGCGCGCGCAGGCGTCAGCGGTGGCTCCGGTGGTGAGGACATCATCGACAAGGACAATTCGGCGACCCCCGATCCGGCTGCGATCGCCTTTAAATGCAAAGGCGCCCCGCACATTGTCGGCGCGCGCTTTTCGGGAGAGGCGGGTCTGCGTGCGCGTGTCTGTCGTGCGCGCCAGAATGCGTTTTTCCAAGGGAATCCCAGCCGCCTCACTTAGACGGCGTCCGAGGCGTTCCGCCTGATTGAACTCGCGTTCGGCTTCGCGGCGGGGGTGGAGAGGAACTGGAACGATCAGGTCCCAGGCCTCAGCTTGAACCACCGGCACGGCAGCCTGGGTAAACAATTGCGCAAGGAAAGACTCCACCCAAAGCGCGTGGTTGTATTTGTACTGATGGAGAATCTCGAGGACCATGTCACGTGCCGGCACCGCAGCTCGGGCATAAGAAAAGCGCAAGTCCATCTCCTGGCAGTTGCCGCATTGGAATGGGCTGGTGATCGCGCCTTCGAAAACTGCGCCGCACTTTTTGCAGTATGGCGGCTGAATGAAGCGGACGCTCTTGCGGCATTCTGCGCAAACGTATCCGTCGGCAGCGGTGGCCCGCTGGACTTTGCACGCGCGGCAACTCTCGTCGTAAAATAACCCGATCGCGGCATCGATCCAGGGTTGCCACAGTTGTCTGGCGCTGTGCAGTAAGCTGGCCATCGTCGATCAGTTTAGTTCAGGCCCGGTTCCAATCGTGCGGGCGATTCCCGAATCGGCCAAGCAAAACAGTGACCGGTTTGTCGGACGTCGGAGAGAACAGAAACCACGCGAGGATTGGCAGCAACACGAGCACAGTGAACCAGCCGTCGATCATTTTTGCGCTGCCCCAGAGGTGAGTCATCGCTGAACCGTGATTGGCGGTGAGCACTCCAAAGGATTTGAGCCAAAAGATCCAACCGGCGTGCAAACCGATGGAGTAGTAGAGTGAGCCCGTGCGTTGATAAGCGACGCCGAGAATTGCTCCCAGCAGGAGAACGACGAAGAAAGCGGGGACAAGCCGGTCGACATCAGCCAACCCGCTCAGCATCTGCGGAAGCAGTTCGAGGCCAGAAGACCACTTGATGTCCGCCGCGATAACCGAAGGCTTTTCGAAGAAGTGAACCAGCGAGTAAACCGCGCTGCTGATTGCGAGCGCCGTCACCCAGTGATTGAATTGCCTGAGCGCACCGAAGATCACGCCGCGGAACAGTGTTTCTTCCAGCAAAGCGACAATGATTGCGCTGACGACTGCTCCGGCCAGTCCTGAAACAACCGATATCAGCCGAAGATGCGAGTCCCACACGCGCGCGCCCGAAATCAACGCTGCGGCGCCAACGAAACCGAGCGAAACCAAGCCCAAACAAAATCCGGAGCGAAGTTGTTTTTGCCAGTCGGGCGCGCGTTGCAAACCGACAGCTTTCCACGAATCGATTCTGAAGAACCGCAAAAGCGGCCAAAGGCCGACGAGCGCCACGATCTGCAGAGAACGTGATACGAATCTGTAAAATGGCGGAGCGCCTTCGTGGGCCATTAGCCCTGTTGCGTCTACCAGCCAATACAACCATGGCGCAAGAAGTGCGCCACCAAGGAAAACCGCCCCCAAGTAAACACTCAACACCCGGAACAACCGCATCGGATCACCTTAGAAAGCGGCAGCACGCCTGCCAAGCTGATATTCTTTGCCGATTCGGGCACTCCGTGTTAAGGAGACAAGGCTCAACATGGTGTGGGATGATCCAGGCGAACTGAGTGTGGAAGCGGCGCCCAAGCCGCACGCCTTTGGACGTTTTTATTTACAGGAATTGATCAACCGGGGAGGAATGGCGGAAATTTGGGTCGCGACCGACTCCGCGGGCAGCACGTTCGCCTTGCGCAAATTGCACGACAAACTCCGGCTGAACTTTCTGGCGAAGCGGCGTTTTTTTCGCGGGTGCGAAATCCTGTCTAAAATCCATACGCATGAGTGCGTCATCCATTATTACGAACATGGAAAGATCGGAGGCATTCCGTATTGCCTGATGGAGTACGTGGAAAGCTCAAACTTGAAACAACTCTTCGCCAACAACGATCCTCTGCTTCAGGAGCACGTGGGCAATATCCTCATCGATATGGCGACCGGCCTGGAGCACGTGCACGACAGTGGTTTCATGCATCTGGATTTTAAACCGGAGAACGTTCTGGTGACGCGCAACGCGAACGTCCGACTGGTTGATTTTGACCTCGCGCGGCCCAAACCTGAGAAGCCGGAGAAAGCGTCAAAAAATCCAGGCACACCCGCTTACATGGCGCCCGAACAACTGATGCGCCAGCCTTACGATCATCGTGTAGATATTTTTGCATACGGCGTTACCGCTTACGAACTGCTAACCGGCCAAAAGCCCTTTCCCGGCGAAACACCAGACGAAATTCTTCGCCGACAGCTTGATCGCACGACTGATTTCGCGACGCCACGGCAACTCAACGAAGCGATACCGGCAAACGTCGAAAAGCCGATCCTCAAAGCGCTCGAACGTGACCCGGACAAGCGCCATCCCATCATGAGCGTCCTGCTTCACGAACTTAAGAGCGCGCTCTACGTGTGAAGTTCTGCGGAGGTGAAGTTTAAAAATGCGGTCGATACTAAGAGGCTCATTTCGAGGGCTTTGGCAGAGTCGCAAGGATTACCTTCATCGCGCTGTCCTGGGGATTGTGTGACGGCAACGCGTCCTTCTATCGCGTTTTGAAGATTTGCCAGCGGCTTTTCGACCGCGCTATCGTCGTCGGATGCCGAGTTTCATCGTCAGCATTCAGCGATCCCCTCCTGATGCGAAGCCGCACCTCGAGCAGCATGTCGTTGAAGCAGGCGAATGTGCCAGTGTGCTTGACCTCCTGTTTGCACTGCAACGCGGACCGATGCCGGATTTAAGCTTTCGTTTCTCCTGTCGTGTCGGCATGTGCGGATCATGCGCGATGGTCGTCAACGGTCGCGAGGAACTGACTTGCAGTACCCTCGCCGCGTCGCTTGGGCCGCGCTTGCGCATCGAGCCGTTACGAAACCTTCCGGTTGTGCGCGACCTCGTCGTCGATCTTGCGCCATTTTTCGCAGTGTATCGGCGCGCCACGCCACATTTTATCCCGCGGCCCGGACTCGACGACTTTTATCAGATTCCGCACGAGAGCGCTGAATGGAAAGCGATGGATCACCAACCGCAGTGCATCGATTGCGGCGCGTGTTATTCCGCGTGCACCCTTGTCACACTCCACCCGCGATACCTTGGCCCGATGGCGCTCCATCGAGCGCTTGTGTTAATTACCGATCCGCGCGACGCCGCGCAAAAAGAGCGACTGCAAATAGTTTGCACTGAAAGTGGCGCGTTCGGTTGTCACACCCTCGGCAATTGTCGCGACGTATGTCCGCGGGGTATTTCGCCGACGGCTTCCATTCAACGATTGAAAAGGATGGGGGTATTTGAGCAGGTGCGTGCACTGTTCTCGCGAGTTTTTGGCGGTCAGTCGCGGATCACTCAATGACAGCGGTTTGATTGCCACGCCACGATGACGGAGCAAATCAAAACCGACATTCTCGTTCTCGGCACCGGCGGCGCGGGGTTGATGGCGGCGCTGCATGCTTTCTGGGGCGATCCCGGATTAGACATCACGCTGGTATCGAAAGGGCTGCTCGGCAAGAGCGGGTGCACGCGCATGGTGCAGGGCGGTTACAACGTCGTGCTTAGCCAGAATGATTCACTGCAAGCTCACTTCGAGGATACGATTCGGGGCGGAGCGTTCCTAAACGATCAGGACCTCGCGTGGACGCTCGTCGAAGACGCGCCGCGGATCGTCCTTGAATTGGAAAACCGCATCGGGTGTTTGTTCGACCGCGGGCCGGATGGGCGCATCCACCAAAAGCCTTTCGCGGCTCAAACGTTTGATCGCACCGTCCACAAAGGAGATCTGACCGGGATCGAAATCATGGCGCGGCTGCGGGACCAGGTGCTGCACGCTGGAATTCGCTGCCTCGAAGAGACGCGCGGAATGGAATTGCTCACCACCCGGGATGGGAAGCGTGTTGTCGGCGCGCTATTGCTCGACATTCGTCGTGGCACGTACCTGACAGTCCAAAGCAAAGCAGTGATTCTGGCGACAGGCGCTGGTCCCCTCATGTATCGGCGCGCGGCATGCGCGCAGGAAAAGACGTGCGACGGGATCGCGATGGCCTATCGCGCGGGAGCGCACCTCATGGACATGGAAATGGTCCAATTTCACCCGACTGGCATGGTTGTGCCCGGGTCGCGGCTGGACGGCGCCTTGCTCGAGGAGGGACTGCGTGGCGCGGGCGCGCATCTGTTCAATGGATCGGGTGAGCGTTACATGGAGCGATACGACCCAGGGCGCAAAGAACGGTCCACACGCGATTTGGCAGCGCGGGCGGCATACCTCGAAGTCCTCGCGGGACGGGGAACATCGAATGGCGGCGTTTGGATCGATGTTTCGCATCTCGGCGCGGAATTCGTTGAGATAAATTTCGCGGGCATGCGCGAACGCTGCCTGCGCATTGGCTCGGATTTGGCGCGGCAGCGGGTTGAAGTGTTTCCCACCGCACATTTCAATATGGGCGGTGTTCGAATCAACCGCGATGGTTTTACGAACCTCGAAGGGCTTTTTGCATCCGGAGAAGATTCGAGTGGAGTACACGGCGCCAACCGCCTGGGAGGCAACGGCGTGGCTGAGTCCACAGTGTTTGGCGCGCGCGTGGGCGACGTTGTGGCAAAGTGGGTGAAAGCCACACCATATGGCGACATCCGGACCGAACGAGTCCGGGAAGCAGAAGCCGAGGCAGATCGCTTCCTGCAATCCGGCCGCAGCGAAAGCCCGTTTACCTTGCGTGACGAACTCGGCCAATTGATGTGGGACCAGGCGGGCATCGTCCGCAGCGGACCGAAACTTCGCGGTGCCATTGAAGTAATCCATGAGTTCGCCGATCGCCTGTCGGAAGTTCGCATCGCAGGAGGACGCACCTTCAATCTTGCCTGGCAGCAGGCTCTCGACATGCGCAATCTGTTATACGCCTCGGAATTGATTGCACGCAGCGCCCTCATGCGCGAGGAAAGCCGTGGCGCGCATTATCGGGAAGATTTTCCTGAGACAGACAATGCCAACTGGCTGAAAAATGTCTACCTCGCGCACGAGAACGAAGGGCCACGATTGTGGACGGAACCGGTAAAACTCACGAGATTGCAGCCGTAGCTCTTATCGCTCGTAAACCACTCGCCCGTCGATGATCGTGGCCTCGATGCGGACATTGCCAATGTCAGTTGGGTCGATCGTGAAAATGTCGCGCGACAGAATAACGAGATCAGCAAGTTTGCCGGCGGCGACGGTTCCCTTGACCGAATCCGCAAACTCGGCGTAAGCGGAACCAACCGTGTAGGCATGCACCGCTTCTTCAACGGTGATTTTTTGTTCGGGCACCCAGCCATCCGGGTGTTTGCCATCGAGGGTTCGCCGCGTGACCGCGGCAAGAATGCCTTGTAGCGGGTCCAGCGGGGCTACTGTCCAGTCGGAGCCAAATGCCAGTTTCGCGCCTGAGTCGAGCAGAGATCGAAACGCGTAAGTTCCTTTGCTGCGCTCTTTTCCAATGCGTTTCTCTGCCCAACGGCCGTCATCTGCGGCGTGATACGGCTGCATTGAGGCAATCACACCCGCGCGGGCAAAGCGCGGAATGTCCTGCCTGCGCAAGTGTTGCGCGTGTTCGATCCGAAAACGACGCTCGCGAGGGCCGTTCGCCCGCGACACCTGTTCGAAAATTGAGAGGATGCTGTCGTTCGCTTTGTCGCCGATGGCGTGGATCACGACCTGCAATCCCGCGGCGTCCGCCTCTTTGACCCGCTTCAGCATTGCGCCGTCTGGAAACATTTCGTCGGCTGGCAATCCCAAGGTGTTCGGGGCATCGTTATACGGTTCAAAGAAAAGCGCGGTGGTCGAACCCAGGCTACCGTCGGAAAAGCCCTTCACTCCTCCCACACGAAGCATCTCGCTGCCAAACGCTGCACGCGTGCCGGTCCGCGCCAGGCGTTCCCAATGCGGTAACGGCGAAAATCCGTAAATGCGGGTCTTCAGTTCGCCGCGTCGAAGCAATTCCTGATATACACCGACGTCAGCGCCTGCCGACATATCTTGCACGCTCGTGACTCCGACGCTCGCGGCGTGGTCTGTGGCCGCCCGGGCCGCAGCGAGTTTTTCGTCGAATGTGGAACCGGGGATTACGCGAGTAACCCTGCTCATCGCGGCGTCCTTCAACAGACCTGTGGGTTCGCCGCTCTTGTCGCGCACGATCAACCCGCCCTCCGGGTCTTTCATGTCACGCGTAACTCCAGCAAGTTTCAGTGCAAGACTGTTCGCGAGCGCCATGTGGCCGTCGAGCCGGCTCACGAAGACGGGGACGTTCGTGGTCGCCGCGTCGATCATCTCTTTGGTCGGCAGCGGCGCGCCCGGCCAGCGTTCGTGGTCCCAATCACCACCGGTAATCCAGCGACCCTGCCTGACGCGTGAACTGAACTCGTGAATCCGACGCGTGAATTCCACCGGCGTCGCCGCATCGCGCAAATCAACTTGCGAGAGCTGAAAACCGCCTGAGAGAAAATGGACGTGTGCGTCGTTGAACCCCGGCAGGACTAATCGGCCGCGCGCATCGATTATTTTGGTCGCCGCTCCTGCTGCGCCGCGCAACTGCTCACTGCTGCCCACTGCCGCGACGTGATTTCCGAATACGGCCACGGCCTGTGCCTGTGGTTGCCGGCCGTCCATGGTGCGTACGACTGCATTCGTGATCAGCAGGTCTACCACGAGCCGTTGCGCGGATGTTGTTGTTTGGGAAAGGACAGGCAAAACGGCCGCGAGCAGCACGTATCTCACGTCCGTTTCCTCTTGGTTTCCGGCGCGGGCGGCTGTGCGGTAATTCCAAGAGCGATGACGCCGTCGAGTTCAGCCGGAGGATAAAGCATGAGCGGAAATGTTCGGCGTAATGCTGCCAACGTACTCGCTTTAGCCCGCTTCTCTCCGGCGACGCCGACAACCTTGAAAGTCAGGAGTCTGCCCGGCGTCGCGGTTTCCGGAACTTTGATTTTCACGGTGGCGTTTGTTTTCTTCGCGTCAATCGTTGCGCCTTCGAGCTTGAAGCCCTCAGGTAATCCATCGAATTCGACGGTGATCTTGTCACTAAAATCGAATCGGGTGCACGATACTGCCAGACTGGTTTCGCCGCCGACCTTCGCCTCGATCTTGTCATCATCGACTGCCATAGTGAATCCTGGCTCAAAAACTTTTGCTTCGATTTGATACACAAAATCCGGTGCGCCGCCGTCTGCAAGTTCCTTTGCCATGAGAAAGTAACGGCCACTTTCCTTGAATTGATTCGTCAAGCTGGTGTCCTGCGGTCCGGAAGGATTGCTGGATACGATGATCTTCCCCTCTAAATCGCGCACCTCGAGAAAGACGTCGCACGGTGAGCCAAAGCTGCGCGTACGGGTCGCAAAAACCCAGCGTTGGTCCTTTTCAGCATTAAAGACAAAGCAATCCCGATCATTGGCTTTCTCGAATCGGCCGTTGATTACGCCTGGCACCACGATCTCCATCGCCTGCTCGCGTTTGTCGTTAGGTTCGCGTTCGAATTGTTGAGACTCTATGTCAGCCGTGTGCACCGGAACGAACGTGTCCATGACGATCGCATAAGGAGCCACCGGCATTTCAATTTTTGCTGGCTTGAATTGCTCGCCTGGAGGACCCAACACGGTCAACTCTGTCCCGGGCTTTGCGGCAAGAGGGTACGCGCACGTCGCAAAAGGAATTTTTCCAACGCGTAAGCGATAGAAATATTGCGGCCCGCCCTGGTAGGCGATATCCCGCACTTCGGCCAAATATTGTCCACTGGCCGACGCGCGAAAGTGAATACGGCAGTCCCGGCCGACGCCGCGGGCGTCTTCGCAGAAGACCAGCTCATGACTTTTCGCATCTACGATTCGCAAAACGGGATCCAGCTTCGAGCCGATCCGGCTGGCGACGACATCAAGCGAAGTGATCTCGCCCTTCTTTGCTTCGAAAGCATAATAATCCAAGGCCAACTCGTCGGTCGTGCCGTCGACGGCAATCGGCTTGCGGATAGATTGTGCGGTCGCGGCGGACTTATTCGTGCCAGCCTCAGGCGCGGTCGGCAGATCGTCGATGATGAACATCGTCAGTTCGGATGCGCCATTCGTTGTCGCGACGCGAAGTGCGCCGATGCCGGCAGAGCTTTTTGGAAGAGTAAGGCTGAGTGTCGCTCGGTTCGTGTAAACAATTTTCGCGTCTGCCACACTCGTCCACACATCTGTGACCTCATTTAGTCGCTCGCCGATGAGTCTCACTTCAGTAGTGCGGCCGGCCGGAATGCCGAGGGGCAACGTACGATAAACAACAGGACTCTGCGCGAGCAGATTGCCCGCAACCAGCAACGCTATCAGCCACAAGTTACGCATCGTTTTTGCCTGTCTCCTTTTTGCGCAATGCTTTCTCCTGGCGCTGAATTTCTTCGCGCAGTAACCCTTCCGCGGACCATCCCTTCCCCTGTGCAATAGCGGTGAGGTCATACAAGCTGCGGGCGATAATCTGCTTGCGCAATGAAACCCGGTCCTTGCGGTCAATCAACCTGGCCTTGCGCGCTTTCTTCACAAGCTTTTCCGCCCGCAAAAGCGCAGGCAAATGCTTCGGAATCCCGTCCAACGCCGAAGGGCGATGATGGCGGGTGCCGTGCTTCTCGGCTTTCTTGATTTGTTCCCATTGCGCCCAAACGCCGTCCACCGTTTTCACTTTCGAATCGCCAAAAACATGCGGATGCCGCCGGACCAACTTCTCGACGATCCGAGCGCAAACCTGGTCGAAGTCAAAGGCCTTTCGCTCGCGCGCCAGTTGACAGTGAAACACAACCTGCAAAAGCAAATCGCCAAGTTCTTCGAGCATTTCGTGATCGTCATGTGCTTCGATCGCGTCCATCAATTCATAGACTTCTTCGACCGCGTGAAAACGGAGGCTCATGTGGTCCTGTTCGCGGTCCCACGGGCAGCCTTCGGGCGAACGCAACTTTGCCATCACGTCTATCAGTTGGTCGACGGGTCTCTTTCTCATCACAGGATCACCAAATCATCACGATGCACCACCTCACTGCGCGGGAGTTTTCGTCCATTGACCTCCGAAGCCGAATAGCGGGCGATGCCACGGGCAAACTCGGTGCCGTTCAAGTCGCAGATGCGGACAATATCGCCGGATTGGAACTCGCCCTCGCACCTCGATATGCCGGGCGGCAACAAGCTCTTTCCCGACTCGCGCAGCGCCTTGCGGGCGCCGTCGTCGACGTAGAGGGAGCCGCGAGGATGATGAAAAAATGCGATCCATCGCTTGCGTCCTTTCAGCTTGTTTGGCTGCGGCACAAATATCGTCCCTTCCTCCTCGCCCGCAAGGATTCGGGCCAGCGCCTCCTTCTTTTTGCCAGAGGCAATCGCCAGTGGAATTCCTGCGCGGATAACAATTCGCGCCGCCTCAATCTTTGAAGCCATACCCCCAATTCCAGTCACGCTGTCAGTTCCCCCGGCCAGCGCTTCGATTTTATCGTCGATCTGTTCAATGACTGGAATGGTGCGCGGATTCGCTCTGCCGAAGTTTTCGATCACGCCATCGACGGTTGTAAGAATAATGAGCAGGTCGGCAGGCAACAACGACGCTACCAGCGCCGACAGCCGGTCATTGTCCCCAAATTTCAGTTCCGTAAATGAGACCGCATCATTCTCGTTGATGATCGGAGTGACGCCGCGTTGCAGCAAAGTCACCAGCGTGTTGCGCGCGTTCAGATGGCGCTCGTGATGTTGCAGGTCGTCGTGCGTGAGCAACACCTGCGCGACATGAAGCTCGTGCTTCGCAAAGAGCTGTCCGTAATGCGCCATCAACCGGCTTTGGCCCACGGCGGCGCAGGCCTGCATCTCGGCAAGTTGCGAAGGCCGCTTTTCGTAGCCCAGGACGCCCATGCCGGCGCCGACCGCACCCGAAGTGACGAGGACAATTTCGCGTCCAGCCTTCCGCTGGGCCGCAATCTGCTCGACGAGCTGCTCCATTTGCGCGGGATCGATCTGCTTGCGCGCATCGGTCAACACGCCCGTCCCGAGCTTGACGACGATGCGGCTAACGTTTTTGAGCAACTCGCGGCGCATCCGCGTATTTAAGTCTTTAGAGGCCGGCCTAAAAAGCGAAAATTGGCGGCGCGCGGGTCGGCGCGTTCCTGCGGAGTCAAATACCAGTCCGCATGCTGCCTGAGTTCATCCGCGAAATCATCGAGCTTATCCATGCACTTATCAAAATATTCTCCGGCCCGCAAATGGGCTATGCCATCCGCCTCCGCGCGAAGACGTTTGCCATATGCTGCAGCGTAGCCGTCGCGATGACCCGCATCATGGATCCTCTCCGCAGCAACCGGAATCGGCCGCCCAAGCTTCAGATCGTAAGCCTCGTCGAGCTTTGACCAGAAGGCCAGAAATCTCGGCAAGTGGTAATCATTGGAGAGCACCGCGACCTTCTTATTCTGAAGTTCTTCGCCGATTTGGTTGAACAGCGCCACAATGTTGTGCCTGGTGCACGGCAACGAATTGACTGTCTTCACATTGGTCCGTGGATTCCGCTCCAAAACGAAGTCCTTCATCGCACCGGTCATTCGAAATCTGTCGTGTTGGTCCATTCCGCCGACGACGACGATCAGGCGCGGTGCATACCGAATCGAGAATTCCGTCGCCGCGGTGAGACGCACTTTGCCGCCGACGTAGAGCCCGCTCTGCGGTTCCACATCGGGAAATATGCACGCATCGTGTTGGACCGCCGGAGACGGGACGATCAATACATCCACAGTGCTGAAAAGCTCTTCGCCAGACAATTCCTGCTCCGCCATTGCGGGGAGAGTGAACCGCAACGGAGGCGTTTTGCCAACCGCCGTAGCGAATTAAGGGGTGAAAAATAATTATGCGGATGAAGCCAGAACGCTTTCGCCCAGCGTTTGCGTCGCAGTTTTGCACATGGTGACAAACGTTTCCTCGGCGAGCGAGAGCCGCCGCGTGCGCCAGTGCACAAGGCCCCATTGGCGTTTGA
>Ga0193697_1000305_pt1 | contig 18925 bp, 15 predicted proteins | sample L3m2metaG_FD_145073 | JGI IMG/M metagenome (GOLD analysis project Ga0193697, IMG submission 145073) | Soil microbial communities from a riparian zone of the East river system, Colorado, United States - L3m2 | ecosystem: Environmental > Terrestrial > Soil > Riparian zone | place: USA: East River... | reverse complement strand
CGCGCTCTATTGCTTCCTGTTCGCCGAGGTGACGGAACTGCGCCAAATCGCGACCGCGGCAACCAGGAGAAACAAAATTCCTACGATGATACCGAAGATTGGGAATTTTCGGCCACGGCTCATTCACGGGTGACGGTTTCGTCGAGGTTGAGGAGAACGCGGGAGACGGTAGTCCACGCGGCGAGTTGGACTGGATCGTCGGAAGAGTCGGCGGGCACGAGCGATTTGGCTTCGTCGGGTGACTTCTTCAGGGCGGAGAGTTCGGCATTGAGGAGGTCGAGCAAGCGCTGCCGTTCGTCCGCAGAGGGTGAGCGCGAAAGACAAACGCGAAAGGCACGGTTGATTCGCTGCTCGTCGGTTTTGGCGGATTCTTCAACAAGCCGTTGCGCCAGGGCCTGAGAAAATTCGACGAAGGCTTCGTCGTTCAAGAGTGTGAGGGATTGCAGCGGGGTGTTGGAGCGAATGCGGCGCGTGCAAGTACTGAAGGCATCGGGTTCGTCGAAAACCGCCAACGCCGGATGCGGTGTCGCACGCCAGAAGAACGTGTACATGCCCCGGCGATAACGGTCGGCGCCAGTGCTCGGCTTCCAGTCGCGTTTGAGCTGACCGAGAGACATCACGCCCGCGGGCTGCGGCGGAAAGACGCTCGGGCCGCCAATTCTGTCGTTTAACAGGCCGCTGGCCGTGAGGCCGATATCGCGAACAATCTCCGCATCGAGGCGCAGGCGGTTCTGACGGGCGAGAAGTTTGTTGTTGGCGTCAACGTTGGCGAGATCCGTTCGCACTTTTGAGGATTGCCGATAAGTCGCAGAACTAACGATGAGCCGGTGAATGTGTTTGAGGCTCCAGGGCTTTGCGTCCACCTCGCTAAAGCGAGGCGTGGGCTGCATGAGCTCGCAGGCGAGCCAGTCGAGGAGTTCGGGATGCCAGGGCGGAATACCCTGGGTGCCGAAATCGTTTTCGGTTTCGACGATGCCTTTGCCGAAGTAGTGCTGCCAGATGCGGTTGACGATGACGCGAGCGGTGAGTGGGTTTTCGGGATCGACGATCCACTTGGCGAGATCGAGGCGAGTCAGGCCGGGAGAAGAAGGAATTCCGCCCTCACCCTGACCCTCTCCCCCAGGAGAGGGAACAGCGTTCGCGCGTTTTGTTGAAATCTGTTTGTCACTGGTTGCAAGGGCCGTCTTGGTGGAGATTGGCTGAAGAATGGCGGGGACGCCGGGAGTCACTTTTTCGCCGCGACGGGTGAAGTCGCCTTTGATGAAGACGACGGATTCGCGGGGCTCTTTTTCTTCCCTCATGACGAGAGTGGTGACGGGTTTGGGTTGGCGCCTTTCGAGTTTCGTCAGCTTGGTGTTGCGCTGTTTGAAGTCGGTGTCGTCGGGACGCAAGATGGCGTAAACGATGCGCTTTTGCTTCGTGGTACGATCGGAAAAGGGGACCTTGAGGGCGGCGCGAACGTCGGGTTTGAGCTTTGCGGTTTCTTCTTCAGTGAAGGCCTGCTCCAGTTTTACGGCCTCAGCGCCTTTGGTGTTGAGGTAACGGTCGAGGTCGGCCTCGGCTTCTTCGAGTTCTTCCTGGATGTTCTCCATCGGCTCGTGCTCGCCGGGGATTTCGAGCATTGCTTCAGGCGCGCCCTTTCCATGACCGTCGTTCACGGTCGTATTAAAGAACGCGAAGAACTGGTAATACTCCCTTTGCTTGATGGGATCGAAGTTGTGGTCGTGGCATTGCGCGCAGCCGACGGTGAGCCCGAGGAACGCGGTCGCGGTAGTGTTGACACGGTCGAGGACGGACTCGACGCGGAACTGCTCAGGATCGATGCCGCCTTCCTGGTTGATCTGGGTGTTGCGATGAAAACCAGTGGCGATTTTCTGCTCGAGTGTCGCATCGGGCAAGAGATCGCCGGCGAGTTGGTCGATGGTGAATTGGTCAAAGGGCATGTCGGCATTGAGTGCGTTGATCACCCAATCGCGGTATTTCCAAATAGAGCGGGGCGCGTCGATGCTGTAGCCGTTTGAATCGGCATAGCGCGCGACATCGAGCCAGTGCCGGCCCCATCGCTCGCCATAATGAGGAGAAGCGAGCAGATGCTCGACGAGCTTGTCATAGCTCTTGGGGTCTTTGTCATTCACGAACGCGTCCACCTCCGAGGGTGATGGGGGCAGACCGACCAAATCGAGATAGAGCCGGCGGATGAGCGTGACGCCATCGGCTTCTGGCGAGGGTTTGATGTTCTCCTTTTCGAGACGCGCGAGAACGAAATGATCGATGCTGTTGCGTGCCCAGGTTTTCTGTTTCACGTTCGGCGACTCGGAGCGTGCCGGCTTGACGAATGCCCAGTGAATGTTGGCCTCGGGCTTTTCGTCGGCGGGGGCTTTGGCACCTTCGTCGACCCACTTCGCGATGAGAGCGATTTGGGCATCGCTCAGCGGCGGTTTTTTGTAAGGCATGCGCGCGATGTCGTCGTGCGTGCCTTTGATGAGATGCACCATCAGGCTGTCGGCGCTTTTGCCGGGCTTGAAGGCAGGGCCATTCTCGCCTCCTTTGAGAGCGAGCGCCGCGGTGTCCAAGCGCAACTCGCCTTTGTGCTGCGAACCGCCATGACAGCGGTAGCAGTGCTCGGCGAGGATCGGCCTGATGTCACGGATGTAATCGACTGGAGCGGCGAGAGAAGAAACCGTTGAGAGCGCGAAAGCCAAATGGAAGCGAAGCAGCTTCATGATTACTTCGCGCCAAGATGCCGCGAAAAGGCCGCTTTTGCTAGTCTGAATGACAATTTCGGGTGCAAAACACGAATTGCACCAATCGCATGAATTTGTATAAGGAACTCAGGAACGCAGGAAGCTGAACGGGAGGAATTGACGGGGTGTGAGACGGGAATATGCTTTAACCATTGAAAGACAAGCCGAACAAAGGGGAGCCAAAAGCTGATATGCCACCACCTCGGCGGCCACCGGGTCGTGGTGTCGTGGCAGGGGCAGGAGGCGATGATCCGAAAAGGCAGACTGTGCGAATCTCGTTACCGCCGAAAGCAACGGCCAAGGTAGTAATGGTCACGAAGCCGAAGAGTTAAGGAACTCAGGAAGGCAAGAAAGGAACTAGCGACATAATGCTGAATTCAGCAAAAGGGTTTCTGGCAGTTGCGGTTGTCTTTGCTGCGGCCTTCATAGCCTTGTGCGTTCACGTCTTCCTACCACCAGTTTCAGGAGCAAAGCTCGCACAGGTTAGCAAGGGCACGCCGCAAATAGACGTTGCGAGAACCCTTGGTCGACCGGACGAGGTATTGAAGCCTTCAGTGTTTGGAGAGGAGGCGTGGCGATATCAGACACGATTGCGCTTTGGTTGGGTCGACATTTTCTTCGATAAGGAAGGACGTGTTATCGAGTACAATTATGAGAGATTTTGAAGCTTCGTTGTCGAATTCCAAAGCGCCCGAAGACAGACGTACTCCATGACGTGGCCGAATTTTCGAGGTCCTTTTAAAGTGCGCGGGAGCGTCGTGAAGTGCGAGCACGCGCGTGCCGCTTTGGAATCGTGACGTGGCCGAATTTGTGAGGGCCTTTTAATCGTCGTCGTCTTTGCCGGAGGGGAAGACGAAGGCGGCGCGGGTCGGGGCGGGCATGGGGCTGTTTGGGCCGCGGATGGAACGCCAGATGATTTCGTTGAGGAGGAGGTCGTCGGCCGCGTCTTCTTTGGCGAAATTCATTTTCCGGGAAAGGTCCGATCCCCAGGCGGTCTTCGGGTTGCGTTCGTTGAGGTCGACGTTCGCCGCAAGTCCAGTGTAGGTGCGCAAGTCCCGTTTGCCGTGGAAGGAGTTGTACATGGGCATGGCCGCGGCATCGAACTGGGACATTGGTTTCAAGCCGAGGATCAGCTCCATCGTCCGTAGCATGCTGCTGGTCGTGTACATGGTTGAATCGACGGAGCCGCGTTTGACGTAAGGGCTGATCACGTAAGCGATGGTGCGATGGGCATCGACGTGGTCGGGGCCGTTCTGGGCGTCGTCTTCGACGACGAAGATGGCGGTCTGCGACCAGAATTTGGAGCGGGTGATGGCTTCGATGATCATGCCCAAGGCGACGTCGTTGTCGCCGACCGCAGCGATGGGTGTGTGTTTGTTGGTGGTGGTGCCGGAAGTGTGGTCATTGGGGAGGCGCAGGATTTGGAGGCGCGGCATATCGCCTTCTTTCTCAAAGCGGTTGAGTTCGGAGATGAAACGTTTCGCGCGCAGGACATCCGGGTAATCGAGGTCGAATCCGCGGAACCAGGGATCGAAATTGCCCCTCAGTGCCAGAACGCGCGAGGTGCCGGGATCGTTGGTGGTCTTGCCGTTGTTGACGAATTCGCCGTAGCTACGGTAGCTGACGCCGGCTTCGCGCGCACGGTCCCACAGGTAGCCGCCCGCGGGGGTGGCGATGGGGAAGTTGCCCTCGGCCGGGTAGGGATATTTTTTGTGTTTGTTGTGTCCGTAGCTTTGCGGCCAGGTTTTTTCGACGAAATCGGTCGCGTACGCGCCCATGGTCCATTCGTGGCCGTCGGCGCTCACTTCGCTCTCAACGTAGAAGTTGTCGAGGAGCACGAAGTCGCGGGCGAGCTTGTGGTGGTTGGGAGTGATGCGCTCTGGAAACAGGCAGAGGGTCGGATCGCCGTTGCCCTCGCGCATGTCGCCGAGGACCTGATCGTAAGTGCGGTTCTCCTTAATCATGTAAATGCAGTATTTGATCGGCGTGGGGTCGCCGGCCCTGAGGGGAACAGGATTGTCCGGCGCGCGATTGGTGATGCTGGAAAGCGGAGTGGGCATGCAGCGATAAGCCTGGGCGGTCCAGCGCTTCATTTGGTCCTCAAATTTCTCGCCGGTCGAGATCGGGATGACGCTTAACGTGCCGCGCAAGAGGCCGCCGATGTATTCGCGGATGCTCACGGGCGCTTCGTTGCCGGGTTGAGGGCCGTAACGATTTGCTCTCGACACGATGCCTTTGCCGTTGGCGACGAAAAGGTGTTTGCCGTCGGGTGTAACGCGGACAGAAGTAGGATACCAACCGACGGGGATGAAGCCGAGGGAACGGCTCTTGCCGATGTTGCTGATGTCGAACACGGCAACCGTGTTGATGTCGGCATTGGCGACGAACAGAGTTTTTTCGTTCGGGAAGAGCGCGAGGCTGTTCGGCGTCGAACCGGGAGGCGAGCCGGGCTGGAGTTCGGCGAGGAGGGTCTCGACGGTCTTTCCGGATTCGGTGTCGACGATGCTGACGGAATTGCGATTGGCGTTGGCGACAAAAAGATGTTTGCCGGAGCGGGTGAGGAGCATTTCGTTGGGGTGTTCCTCGACGCGCCAGCGGGCGGTGACTTCGCGAGAGTTGAGATCGATGACGGCGATGGTGGATTGGGCCCAGAGGCTGACGTAGAGGCGCGAGCGGGATTCGTCGAGGACGCATGCGTAGGGAAACGGGTCGTCGGATTTGGCGTCGTCGAGGATAGCTTCGCCGCGTTTTGTGATCGACGCTTCGTCTTCGCTGACGACAACGGCGATGTTGGTGCGTGGCGCGGGTTGATTGGTGCTCAGGCGCAGTTCGTGGATAAGCGCGCCGTTGCGGGCGTCGCTTTGAGTGATGGATTGGCCCCAAACGTTTGCTGCGAAGACGTGCGAACCGTCGCTGGTCACGGCGAGACCGGAAGGGATGCCGCGCACTTTGGCGTCGCGCAGGGCGAACTCGCGATGGCTGGAAATGTATCCCGCATCGATGGTGAAGGCATGAACGACTTCGTCGCCACCGCCGCTGCAGAAGAGTTCTTTCCCATCTTTGGAGAACGCGATGCCGTAGAAGGATTCGTTGATGGCGACGCGGGAGATGATTTTCTCGGCGGCAAAATCGACAGTGATGATTTCGTTCTGGCCGTGGCCCGAGTGCAGGATCGCAACGTACTTGCCCGAAGGATGGATGGCGACGTTGACGGGAAAATCGCCGAGGACAATCTGTTTGCCGACGGGCCGGAGCCACCATTGGTTGGGCAAGCGCACTGCACCGCCGGGCCGCTGGCCCGGAACGTCGATGGGCGCCTCCTCTCGCGGGCGATCAACTGAGGAACAGCCGGCGACAACGAGAATCAACGCGAGCAAGTGCAGTGAGACTTTCATGGATTCGCGCCGCCGGTTATGCCAGTCCCGATGCTCTGGTGCAAGAGCCCCTTTGGAACGGTGAACGGCGATCCAGCAAAAGGGCTTCGTTTCTCTTTGCTTTATGCTATGCTTTTTGCATGCCAGAGAGCAACAACGTGGTGGTCTTGGATGAAATGCTTGAGCCAGTAACACGAGCGTTTTCGCGGGATGTTGCCGAAGCTCTCTTGAATCTTCGCGCGAGCAACACTGCGCAAGCGCGGATTAGTGAATTAGCAAGCAAATGCAATGAGGGTGCTCTATCCGGCGACGAGTTATCAGAATATGAGACGTATGTCCGTACTCTGGACTTGATTTCAGTCCTTCAGGCCAAAGCACGGAACTGGTTGGAAAAACAGAATGCGGCCTGATGGACGCCGCGCTGCGCCGAGCCGTATCGGAACGTGCGGGCGATACCTGTGAATACTGCAGCTTACCTCAGAGCCAGCAAGCAATCGTGGCCTTTCACGTGGAGCATATCGTTGCGCGACAGCATGGAGGAGACGATCGATTCGATAATCTGGCTCTCGCATGTCATCATTGTAATTTACGGAAAGGTCCGAACCTAACAGGAGTTGATCCGCAAAGTGGAATACTTACGCGTTTGTTCCATCCGCGTCGCGACAAATGCCCGACCATTTTAGAATTCAGAATGGAGAGGTCGTGGGTCTGACAGACGTTGGGCGCACAACCGTTTCACTTCTCCAAATGAACGCGGCCGAACGAATCGAATTGCGACGCCTGTCGCTGACCTGAGTAATGGTCGTGGTGGATGATTCTGCAGCGAGCAAGCGGATCGGCTGGTTCTGATTGCCCATCGGAGATCAACCTCTTACCGTTCTGTGAAATGCGTGGGCGACCGCGAACACGATGAGCAAACGGACTCTTTGGCGTCTTGTTCTGTGTTTGTGCGTGCTGATCGGGCTGGTGGTCGCGAGCCGGTATCTGAATCTCACGGGGCTGCTTCGGGAATCGCTGGCATGGATCCGGGGGCTTGGGCCGTGGGCACCGATTGCGTTTGTCGCGATTTATTGCATTTCGTGCGTGTTCGCCATACCGGCATCGATTCTGACGTTGGGCAGTGGCTTTCTTTTCGGGGTGTTGTGGGGATCGGTTTACGCGGTTGCAGGAGCGATGCTTGGGGCCATTGCAGCATTTCTCGTCGGCCGATATTTAGCGCGGGATTGGGTGGCAAAGAAGATCGAAGGCCATGAGAAGTTCAAAGCGATTGACGACGCGATAGCGAGGGAAGGCTGGAGAATTGTGCTGCTGGCGCGGTTGGCGCCGATTTTTCCTTATGCAGTGCTGAATTACGGGTTTGCGCTCACGCGCGTTTCTTTCCGCCAATATGTTATTGGGACGGCGATCGGAATTCTACCGGCGATGATCGTGTTTGTTTATTTCGGATCGCTCGCCACCGACCTCACCAAACTCGGGCAAGGCATAAAATCTCAACCGGTGTTCAAGTGGTTCATTGCCATTGCGACACTCGTTGTCGTGGTGTTATTGACGCGGATGGCGCGGCGGTCTCTGAATCGCGCGCTGAATAATCAGCCGTAATGAGCGAGCCGATCATTGCTCCATGGGACGCGCACAATCAGCAACTCGCTGCGAATGTTCACCCGCTGGACTGGGTCAACCCTGAACCGGCGCCGCGCTACAACCTGGTGGTAATCGGGGCCGGCACGGCGGGGTTGGTCACTGCGGCGGGAGCGGCTGGGCTCGGAGCGAAGGTTGCGCTAATCGAGCGGCATCTCATGGGCGGCGATTGTTTGAATGTCGGCTGCGTGCCATCGAAAGACGCTGATTCGCTCGGCGCGCGCCGCGACGGAATGTCGGGACGCCGCGGGTGAAGTCGATGCTCGGCGCGTAGCTGCGCTGGACGAGGTGATTCAACTCGAAGACTCGAGCTTGCGCAGGGCGTCCCGGACCTGGGCGGCCTTTTCGTAGTCCTCGCGTTTGACGGCTTCGCTCAAGTCGATTTCGAGCTGCTCGCGCTTGCTGAGCGGGCGCTTGTTCTTGATCTCCTCCAGCCAGTGTTCGAGCGATTGGACTTCGGCGCTTTGTTCGACCAACTCGGGCCGGGAGAGCTCGGTGTAAAACTGGCGAAGATCGTCAACGGTGCCTTCGATTTCCTTGATGGCGGCGGGATAGTTGTCGCTCATCAGGAGTTGTGTGGCGCGAGCACGGGCGCGAAGCATCAGCACCTGCGGGCGAAATTGCTGCAAGGACCAGCCGAGTTCCTCTGATTCAACGTGTTCGCAGACGAATTCGAACAAACGAAGGTTGCGCTCGGTGTCGCGCACGACGCCGCCATAATCCTCGAGCTGCAACAGGCAGATGTATCGATGGTGATACTGGAGGGCTTCGAGCTGGAGTTTGGCGCAATCCTCCGGTTTGAGCGCGAAACCTTCGCCGCTTCCGTCGTGTTTTTCCTGGTATTGCTTAAGGCGGGCCTGTTGATAATCAAAAAGGGACGGATGGCCAAAGGGCCGCTTGCCATCGGGCCGACCGTGAGCGTTCATTTGGAGAATTCCGAGATCAACGCGAAGCTGGATTTTCTCGACCCCGTCCTTGGCGACGAATTTTCTCACCACTACTTGTCCGGGCTGGTATTCCCAGCTTTCCAACAAGTGTGATATGTCGAAATTCATAGTCCCACTATGGCTCGTTCGGCACCTCAAGTCAACGAGGTGGTGGCCGGGGAAAATACGATTTGTGAGCGCCTTCGGGTGCGGCCATGGTTGCATTTCACCGCGGCAGGCGTAACGTGCGGTGACCGATGAATGAGCCGGGGATTTCACCGAATCAGCGCGACTTTTTTCGGATCGCGCGCGTGGCGACGGCAATTGCTTTTGGCGTCACTGGGGGAGTTCTGGCCGGGCTCGCCCACAGCGGTTCGGGGATCGTGTTGAAGTTCAATTTTTGGGTGATCCCCGCCGTCATAGCCGGCGCAGTGGTGGGCTGGGCGTACTGGAGTTTCATTCTGCGGCGGCTGGTGGCGCGGCAATCCGGCCAGGTGAACAAACGATTTCGGTTTTACACCATCCTGCTGGTGATCGGCGGGTTGCTCTGCTTTTTCTATCCCATTCGCTACGCGATAAAGGGCAACGTGAGCGATGTGCTCGAAGGGATTCTGATGGCGTTTTTCATCGTCGGCATTGTGGGGTTTTTGGTGTGGTCGGTGGCCCGAATGTTGAATCGGCAGGACCACGACCAACTGCACCGATAGCCACACAAACTTCTTCAGGCAACCGCCCGATTTGCCGTTCTGTATTTAGTGAGTCTGGCACTGTCAATGTGGCGGGCGGGTGGTCTGATCGCGTGTGCCATCGTGGTCGCGGTCTGTAGTGGCTGCGGGCCAAAGGTCTCGGCGCGGGTGGAGCAAACGACTGTCACGAAGTGGAAATATCAGCCGAAAAGTGCCGCCGGTATTCCCAAAGGACTGATCGTTGAGCAAAACGGGGAGCAAATCACCGCCCGGTTTTGCGACCTGAAAGCTGGAGACGGCTTCGAGGTCGAGACCACATTGGCGCACGGGCGATACATCGCGCAGCGAAACGCAATTGTTTTCCCGCTCGGGATGCCCGATTCGACACCGCTGGAGCAGTGGCTGCAATTTGGGGGGCCGCATCTCGCGGTGCCGTTCGACGCGAAATCTCCGCGATTGGTCGGTACGCTGGCCGGGAGCGGCGCGAGCCAATCGTACGAATTCGTCGCGCAACGCGACTAGATCGAACTTCCCGCTTTTCTTTCGGCGGGCCCAGCGTACCCTGCAGGAAAAGATAATTGTATGTACGAAGTCTCTGCTGAGGTCCTTTCTGGTGTCGCCAATCAACTGCGCATTCATTCCATCGTGGCCACGACTGCCGCCGGCAGCGGCCATCCTACGTCTTGTCTTTCGGCGGCGGACATTGTGGCGGCGCTGTTCTTCGGGCACATGCGTTACGATCCGAAGAACCCCAAATACCACAATAATGACCGGTTCATTTTGTCGAAGGGTCACGCCGCACCGGTGCTTTATGCGGCGTGGGTCGAGAACGGGTTCCTCTCGGCAAACCAACTGACGACGCTGCGCGAGTTGACCAGCGATATCGAAGGGCATCCGACGCCGCGGCTGCCATTTGTGGACGTCGCGACGGGATCGCTCGGGCAGGGTTTGAGCGTGGGCGTTGGAATGGCGCTGGCGGCCCATTTGGATAAGCTTGATTATCGCACGCACGTGCTCATGGGAGATGGCGAGTGCGCAGAAGGCAGTGTCTGGGAGGCGGCATCCCTGGCGGGCGTTCGGAAGCTCAACAATTTGGTTGCGATCGTGGATGTGAATCGCCTTGGGCAAAGCGAGGCCACGGCGTTTGGCCATCATGTTGAAGTATACCAAAAGCGTTTCGATGCATTTGGCTGGCGCACGGAAGTGATCGATGGCCATGACATGGAGGAGATCATCGAAGTCCTTGCCGCGGCGGGATTGGGTTCGCAGCCGCTGGCGATCATTGCGAAAACCTGCAAAGGCGCAGGCGTGTCGTTCCTGCAGGATAAAGACGGCTGGCACGGAAAGGCCCTGTCAAAAGAAGAAGCGGAGAAGGCGATCGCGGATCTGCAGCCGAAGGCAAGATCGGGAAAAGAGCTCTCGATACCGAAGCCGACGGACCTGCCTGCGCCGAAGTTCGAGACGCCGTCGAGTTTTCCGGCGATCAGCTACAATAAGGGCGACAAAGTTGCCACGCGCGAGGCATACGGAAGCGCACTGGTGCGGCTCGGGGCGGTGGATGAAAGAATGGTTGCGCTGGATGGCGACACTAAGAATTCGACCTATTCGGAGAGATTCCTGAAGAAATTCCCGGAGCGGTTTTTCGAATGCTACATCGCGGAGCAAAACATGGTGGGTGTCGCGACCGGTCTTGGCACGCGTGGCAAAGTGCCGTTCGTGTCGACGTTCGCAGCGTTCTTCACGCGCGCCCACGACCAAATCCGGATGGCCGGGCATTCGCTGGCGAATATCAAGTTGGTTGGATCTCACGTGGGCGTCAGCATTGGCGAAGACGGTGGTTCCCAAATGGGGCTGGAAGACATCGCGATGATGCGCTCAGTGGCCGGCTCGATTGTGTTATATCCGAGCGACGCGGTCGCCGCGGAAAAACTCGTTGAACAAATGGATTTGACTCGCGGGATTTGTTTTCTGCGCACATCGCGACCGAAGACGCCGGTAATTTATGATAACAACGAGGCCTTTCCGATTGGGGGCGCAAAGGTCTTACGGCAGAGCGACAGCGATAAGGTGACCGTTGTTGCCGCAGGCGTCACGCTGTTTGAAGCCTTGAAAGCTGCTGATACGCTCGCGAAAGAAGGCACGAATATCACGGTGATTGACGCATATAGCATCAAGCCACTGGGAGCCGATGTCATCCGCGGAGCGGCGCTCAGGACTCACAGTACGATCATTACTGTTGAGGACCATTTCCCCGAAGGCGGCCTCGGCGATGCGGTCGCGGGCGAATTGAGCCGCGATGGAATCCGGGTGCACAAGCTCGCCGTGTATGAGTTGCCCAGGTCGGGCAAAGCGGAGGAATTGCTCGCCAAATATCGTATCGATGCCGCCGCGATTGTCTCGAAAGTGAAGTCGCTGATCTGACCTTCCCGGTCAAGTACTGGCCGAAAATTGCCGATTTGTCTCTTAATGAGACGAGCCATCGGCCTTCTGCTCCTGGCCTGCGCAGTGGCGCTGCAGGCGGCCGTGCCCACCCATTGCGTCGTCTGCCAGCGGGAGATCAAGGAGAGGGTATATATGTTTTCCAGCCCCTATCTGCCGGAGAAACAGGGGGTCTGCAGCGATTGCGCACAACTGGAAACGGTCTGTTCGGTCTGCACACTGCCGCTTCGCACGCGCTGCATGAAACTCGCCGATGGCCGGTTGCTTTGCGACGCCGACGCCAAACAGTGCGTTCTTACGGATGATGAGTTGAAAGATATCTTCGCCGATGTGAAGCGCGACATCTTCAAAATGCTCGCCGGGCAAGGCACGCTGCCGGACAAAAACGTCTCAATCCGGCTCGCAGGGCGAAACGATCTTGAAAGTCTTTCGCGGATGCAACGGTTTCCGCACGACAAAAACCAGACAATGGGACTGACTCTCACGCGCAGCAAAAACCGCGAGTTCGAGCACCGCATCTATGTTCTTAACGGCCTCCGCAAATCGCGTGTGGCGGCGGTTTGCGCCCACGAATACGCGCATACGTGGTTGCAACAGAATATCCCCGATGGCCGCCGGCTCGAAGTGGATACGGTGGAGGGCTTCTGTGAGCTCATTTCCTACAAACTCATGAGCGAGCGCAACGAGGCGATCGAAAAAAAGGTCATCCTCGAGAACTCATATACCAGCGGCCAGGTCCACAATCTCGTCAAAGCCGAGGACCGTTACCGCCTTTACGAGATCGTCAAATGGGTCAAAAGCGGCGTGGACCAGAAAATCGATCCCGAGAATCCCGGGCGCGTGCTCGTTCGCCAGGAGGACGACGCGGTCCCGATCACGTGGCCGCCGGTGAAAGCAAAGCCAACCCCAGTGCCCAACACATTGGTGTTACGCGGCATTTCGGGCACTCCGCAACGACGATTCGCTCTCGTCAACGACGCAACACTCGAAAAAGGCGAGCAGGCAAAAGTGCGGCTCGGCAACACGAATGTTGTTGTCCGTTGTATTGAGATTACCGACAGCTCTGTCGTCCTGAACGTCGGTGATTCATCTGAACGTCAGGAACTTTTCCTCAAGAAGTGATTGCGGTGGCTCGGCTACGCCAGCCGGCCGTCCACCAATTCGAAGACCCTCGGCGCGCGTCTGGCCACCTCCGGATCATGCGTTGCAATGACGAGCGTGGTCTGTCGCTCTGCGCGCAACGCGAGCAGTAGTTCCATAATTTCGTCGCCGGTGTGCGAATCCAGGTTGCCGGTCGGTTCATCGGCGAGGATCAGTTCGGGCGAGTTGATAAGGGCGCGCGCTATCGCCACGCGCTGTTGCTCGCCGCCCGAAAGCTCGAAGGCTTTGTGTTCGAGACGCTTCGCCAAACCCACCTGCGTGAGCAACTCTCGCGCACGAATTTCAGCCTTTGACGCAGGCATGCGCGACATGCGCCCTGGCAGGCAAACATTTTCCAAAGCATCGAGTTCGGGCAGAAGATGGTAGGCTTGAAAAATGAAGCCGACTTTTTGATTTCGCCAGCGCGCGCGTACTCCGTCGGACATGCGTGCAAGATTTTCGCCATCAAACCAAATCTCTCCTGAGTTGGGCGCATCCAGCCCGCCCAGCAAATGGAGCAGCGTGCTCTTGCCTGCCCCCGACGCGCCACGAAGCGCCAGGAACTCACTGCGTTGAATTGACAGGCTTACTCCCCGAAGCACTTCGAGAGTGCGCTGGCCGAGGGTGTAGCTTTTGTGAACGTCGCGCGCTTCGAGCAGGACCTCGTTGGTGCGCGGTTCGTGCGCCGGTTCATTCATGCCGCAACGCTTCCACCGGTTGCAACCGGCTCGCGGTCCATGCAGGCACGAGGCCCGCGATCAAACAAATCAGGAGAGCGCTTCCGCAGATAATCGTGATGTCGCTCAGGTCGATCAACGCAGGAAGTTGGGTGAAATTGTAGATTTGCGCAGGGAACAATTCGAATTTCGTTGTTCGCCGCAGAAAATCCAGAAACTCGTTGCGGTAATGCACTCCGAGCATGCCAAGGCCGAAGCCGCTCAACACGCCAATGATGCCGACAATGAAACCCTCACCGAGAAAGAGCGAGAGAATCTGCACGCGCGTCGCGCCCAGCGCCTTCAATAAGCCGATCTCGCGCGTTTTCTGGACCACGAAAGTGATCAACGAATTCATAATGCCGAACGCGGCCACGATCGTGATGAAAAACAACAGGTAGAACATCACATTTTTTTCAACGAGAATGGCGTTCAGCAACACGGAGTGTTCGTCGGTCCATAGCTTAAATTCGTACCCCTGGCCGAGGGAGGCGCGCAACTGCCGGGCAACCTCCTCTACTTTAAATGGATCGTGCAGTAATATAAACACGCCGTGTACGGAGCTGCCAAGGCCGTAAAGCACTTGCGCATTTTCGAGCGAAGTGACGATCACGTTGGCGTTATACTCGTTGTAGCCCACATCAAAGATGCCGCGCACGGCGTAATCATCGGGCAGGGGCAGTTCATCGATGTCCCGATTCTTTTTCCTTTCTTCGAGTCGACGCCTGATTTCGTTTAGATAACTTGGCGAATAAACTGCCACGCGATCTCCAATCTCCAGGTTCAGGTCGTGAGCCAGTCCGCTCCCGACAAGTAATCCCGAGCCTTCGAGATCCATCGACCCACCGACAATATTCGTGCTCAGGTTGCTGACGCGAGTTTCGTATTGCGGCTCGATGCCACGTACCATTGGTGCCGCGACAAGTTGATTACCGAACGCGGGTTGCGTTTCCATCAGCACTTGGCCAAACACATAAGGCGCTACGCCTTTAACGTTCACGTTCGAACCGACGATCCGCATAACCTCCTCGTAATTGGAGATGCGGCCGCCGCGGGTGACTCTCATGTGCGCAGTGAAGCCCAGAAGCCGGTCGCGCGTTTCCTTGTCGAACCCGCTCATGACGCTGATCACGATGATCAGCACCGCCACTCCGAGCATCACACCAATGACCGAAATCAAGGTGATGATCGAGACGAACGTGCGCTTGGGGCGCAAATATCGCAGGGCGAGAAACAGTTCGAATGGCAACCTCGACATCGCGCCGCAAACTAGTCGCGGGCCGGAGGCGTGTCAATTTATGCAACCAGCCCAGTCCGCCAATCCAGACTCATTCAAAGGTCTTTTCGAGCGACTTGATGCGCGGGTAAACTGGCGAATTTTCAGGCGTACGTTCCTTCACTCGCGCGAAAATTCGCTTCGCTTCCCCCGGGTCTTTCGCCGCGATCATGACCACATAGTCCAGTTCGATCCACGCCAGCCGCGGATCTTTGACGAAGGGCGACTTTTTGATCGAGTCAATGAACTCCTTGAAGGCCTCTGGGCCCTTGCGTTGGGCCTCCTGCAATTTGGGCTCGAGCTGATTCGGCAAACCCTGAAGTGATTGCGGCTGCACGCTTTGAGTCGGCTCGGTGACTGTCTTTTCTTGCTGGGTCGTGTCCCAATATTCCCAAAGCTTGTAGCCGCCGAAACCAACCGCCGCGACGATGAGTATAATAATCGCAATTTTCATGTCTCTTGAATCCTCTGGATGCGCGCACCGAGCCGTTTCAACTTGGCGTCGATTTTTTCATAACCCCGGTCGAGATGATAAATACGGTTCACCTGCGTAGAGCCTTGCGCCGCCAACCCAGCAATGACCAGCGCGGCTGAGGCCCGTAGATCACTCGCCATCACGGGGGCACCGCTGAGCTTCGTTCCCCCTTTGACAATCGCGCTGGGACCTTCGATCGAAATTTCAGCGCCCAGCCGGGCCAACTCGCTCACGTGCATGAAGCGTGATTCAAAAATTCGTTCGGTGATAATGCTTAACCCGGGCGTCAACGCCATCAACACCATCATTTGCGCCTGGGCATCGGTTGGAAAACCGGCGTAAGGCAGCGTCGTGATGTCCACCGGTTTCAGTTGTGATCCGCGGCGCACCGTCATAGTCAGTCCCTTGCGGTCAATTCTCACGCCGGCTTCTTTCATTTTGTCGAGCACCGCGTGCAAGTGGTCCGGGCGCGAACCGTGGATCGTAACTTCACCATCGGTCGCCGCGGCAGCGATGGCAAATGTCGCGGTCTCGATGCGATCGGGAATGACATCGTGATCTGCACCGTGCAATTCCTTCACGCCATTAATCGTAATTGTCGGGCTGCCGGCACCTGCGATGTTAGCTCCCATTTTATTGAGAAAATATGCCAGGTCGACCACTTCAGGCTCACAAGCGGCGCTTTGAATCGTCGTGACACCTTCGGCCAGCACCGCTGCCATCATCACGTTCGCCGTGCCAAGCACCGTGGGGCCTGCTCGTCCGCCTAAAAAGATATCAGCGCCCGTAAGATTTTTTGCTTTGGCGTTAACATAGCCGCTTGTAATGGTGAGCTCGGCCCCCAGGTCGCGCATTCCTTTGAGGTGCAGATCAATCGGCCGCGGACCAATGACGCATCCGCCCGGCAGCGATACCTGGGCCTGCCTCTGGCGGCCAAGCAATGGCCCGAGGATGCAGATCGAGCCGCGCATTTTGCGAATCAGATTGTAATTGCCGACCGGCTTGAGCTTTGTCGCGCGCACCGTGATAGTGTCTCCATCCAGGACAACCTTGGCGCCGAGCGACATCAGGATTTTGGTCATGAATTTCACGTCGCTCAGGTCCGGGACGCGCCGGATGATGCACGTTTCGCGCGTCAGCAGCGTCGCCGCCATAATGGGCAAAACGGCATTTTTGGCGCCGCTGACAGTTACGTCGCCGTGGAGGGGCACGCCGCCTTTGATCAACAGACTATCCATTGGTTGCTCTTATTGTTCCTTCATTGCCGCCGGACCGGTGGTCAGGAGCTGTAGAAGCAAGAATTTCACCATTTTTAGCGGTGCGCAATTAAGATTCGTGGCACGCTCGAATAATCCGGCAGGACCGTTTCAATTCTCCAGCCTTCGCCAGCCAGTATTGCGCGGGCGCCTTCTGCGTGGCCGTAGCCCAGTTCGAGCATTAGTTTTCCCCCCGGTGCCATCCGAGGAGCGGCCTGCTCGGCAAGCATCCGGTAAAACTCCAGTCCGTCGGCACCGCCGTCGAGCGCGGCGGCTGGTTCGTGATCGCGGACTTCGGGTTCCAGCGTGGCAATCTGCGCCGTCGCAATATACGGCGGATTGCTGACGATCAGGTCCATGTGCGGCGGCGCGGCGATTTGGGCAAGACAGGCCGCCTGGTGAAAAAAAATTCGGGCATTGTGGCGGTCCGCATTCGCCCGGGCGATTTCAAGCGCGGGCCCGGAAACGTCAATGGCGTGAACTTCAGCGACTGGAAATTTCGTGGAGATCGCCACCGCAACGCAGCCGCTGCCGGTGGCGAAATCCAGCACCTTCAGTTCTTCGTCCGTTCGACTCGCGAGAAACTTCCAGGCCTGTTCCACAAGCAGCTCCGTTTCGGGGCGCGGAATCAGGACGGCCGGAGTCACAGTGAGCTCGAGGCCGCAAAATGATACGGTGCCGATGATGTATTGAAGTGGCTCTCGCTCGCCGCGCCTCTTCACCAGGTTGCGGAGGGTTTCGAGTTGCTGCTCAGATAATTGGCGCTCGAAATCGAGGTAGAGATTGAGCCGGGGCATTTTCAGGACATGCGCCAGCAACAGCTCGACCTGCAGCCGCGCCGAATCGACGCCTTTCTTCTCGAGATATTCGCTGCTGCGTTTGATGAGTTCGAGGACGGTCACGTTCGCCTGTGCAACCGCGTTTTCGGCTGCGGTGGCCGGTCGATTCAACTGCGATAATGCCGTATCGCGCTGAGCATCTCGCGCACGGCGGTGTCCAACCCCACGAAGACGGCGCGGCTGATGATGCTATGGCCGATGTTCAATTCGACAAGATTGGGCACGCGCTCGAGCAACCGGACATTTTGATAATTCAAACCATGGCCCGCGTTGACTTGCAATCCAAGTTTGCGCGCCTGTCGAGCGCCCGCCGCCAATCGCTCGAGCTCTGCCTCATGATGACCCTGATGAAAGGCCTCCGCAAAAGCGCCGGTGTGTAGTTCCACGAATTGCGCTCCGACCCGCGCCGAGGCGTCAATCTGCGAACTGTCGGGAGCGATGAACAGGCTCACTTCGATGCCCGAATCGTTCATGCGTTGGCGTGTCTGCTGGAGGGCCTGCCACTGGGCTGCGACATCCAGCCCCCCTTCAGTGGTCACTTCCTGCCGGCGTTCCGGCACGATGCAGACGATATCCGGCTTTACCTTGAGGGCCATCTCGACGATCTCGCTCGCGTTCGCCATTTCGAGGTTGAGCCGCAGGCGGGTGGCTCGTCGCACATTCCACACATCGCGGTCTTGAATGTGCCGGCGGTCCTCGCGCAGGTGAATCGTGATCCCGTGAGCGCCGGCTTTCTCGGAAACAATGGCGGCTTGCAATACGTCAGGCTCGCCGTCGTCACGTCCGCGGTAGCGCGCTTCGCGAATGGTCGCGACATGGTCGATGTTGACGCCGAGCTTGAGCACACGCGCCCTTATTGCTTTGGGGGCGATCCAGAGTTCGTGCGCACCGCCGGTGGGCGATTCGTCGCCGGCGATAAGGCGCGATTTGTGCCCGAAAATGCGGGGCGATTCGTCGACACGGTGCGCGGTGGAGGCGGTTCGTAGCGCATCGGAAAGCCCGGCGAATCAAACCATCGCGCCAGCCAGGCCAGTTCGAAACCGGTGAACCCCAGATCTGATTTGCGCGTAAACGAGAGTTCGTTCGGCGATGAGAGTGTCACTTCTGTGATCGTATTGCCGAGGCAGGGCGGAAGATTTGTCAACCATTGCTGGCTGGCCGATGTGTGCGGCCTGATTTGCCGTCCATTGACGATATCGAGCAACTGGAAGGTATAGCGCGCATGCGGGAGCCGTTCCTGCGAGAGCTCCCAATCGTAATAAACGAGATTATTGCGGCTTGTCACCTGGGCAAACAATTCGGCAGGCGGAGGATTGGTGTGCGGGCCCACCGGAAAGAGACCGGCATAGAGAAACTCTCCCGCCGGCGTGCGTTCGGGATGGACGTGAGGAGAGACCATCAAAAGACCGCTCCAGA
>Ga0193697_1000304_pt1 | contig 19000 bp, 15 predicted proteins | sample L3m2metaG_FD_145073 | JGI IMG/M metagenome (GOLD analysis project Ga0193697, IMG submission 145073) | Soil microbial communities from a riparian zone of the East river system, Colorado, United States - L3m2 | ecosystem: Environmental > Terrestrial > Soil > Riparian zone | place: USA: East River... | reverse complement strand
CGGCAAGGGCCGCATCTGGAAACTGTCGTCGCGCGCGCCCAAAACAAACCCACCGGAAATTCGCGCCTCGCCAGATCGCCAACGGTTGTTGGACTTGCTTAACACGGAGTCCCCCGTGCCTTTCGCGAAGCTCAGCCGCGCTGCTTCGGACGGCGATCCGTTTATTCGTTCTGCGGCAGTGACGTCGCTCTCCAAGCCTGTTTTTCACACAAACGTTGTTAAAAATCTGCATGACCCTGATCCGGCCGTGCGCCTTGGCATGTTGCTCGCCCTGCGCCGCGCTCACCAAACGAATGTCACCGAGATTTTGAAGCGAGCCTTGGAAGACATCAGCGAAGAGGTTCGGCTCGCCGCGATTATTTGGGCGGCTGAAGACAATTTGCACGAACTCGCGCCCGCGTTGCGGCAGGCACTGCTGGCGGGTAAAATTTCTCCAACCTTGTTTCGAGCTTATACAGCGGCAAACGAGCGCTTCTCCAGAAAGCAAAGCAACACCGTGTCCGCAGCTTCATTCTCGCATGTTATGATTTTTCCCGTGACGAACAGCACGCCGAAACTTTCTCCATTTTCCACATTCCCAAAACGCATGAAAGTGGCGAATTCGCCCCGGCCTGCCAGCGACGCGGAATGGCGCAAGGCCCTCGAGAAACCCGGTGATCCAATTGTGGGCCGGCAATTATTTTTTGATCCGACGGTCGGTTGCGCGCAATGCCATCGCATCGAAGACTACGGTGGCGAACTCGGCCCCAATCTTTCAGTCATTGGACGCGTCGCCAATCGCGACCGTATCATCGACTCGATTCTCAATCCTTCCAAAGAGATCGCGCCGCAATTTGCTCAACACACGATTGAGGCGAAGAGCGGGGAGTCATATAGCGGCGTCCTCACGGGCGAACAAGCCGATGGTACTGTGGCGTTATTAATGAACGATGGCCACGGCGTCGTGATTCCCGCCTCGCAAATAGTATCGCGCCAGATCTCGAAAGTTTCGTCGATGCCCGACGATCTCGAGCAAGGCCTGACCGTCCAGGAATTCCGCGACTTGCTCGCCTTCCTTCTCTCGCTGAAATAGTCATGGCGCAGGACCTCACGCTCGCTCCGCACACTGATCCGATTGAGATCTACCGCTACCGCGATGGTCTATATGCAGTCGATATGCTGACCGCGGCGCTCACGGGTTTGGACCTGTTCACTTTTATCGGCGAGCGTCAGATAACGAAGGCTGAAATCTGCAAGGCGCTCGACATCCAGGATCGTCCGGCAGACGTGATGCTGACGCTGTTTACGGCGATGGGCTTCCTGGATAATCACAATGGCGCATTCAGTCTCACTGTCAAAGGCCGCGAGCATCTCGTCAGCACCTCGCCATGGAACCTGGGTCCATACTACGCCTCACTCAAAGACCGCCCTGTCTGCAAAGATATTCTCAACGTGCTGAGGACTGGCAAGCCGGCCAATTGGGCCAGTTTGAAAGACGAGCAGGCATGGGCGAAGGCGATGGAGCGCGAGGATTTCGCCAATCAATTTACCGCGGCGATGGACTGTCGTGGCGTTTACCTCGCTCAGGCACTGGCGAAGACTCTCGATCTCTCGCGATACTCGCATCTGCTCGATATCGCAGGAGGCTCGGGCATCTATGCCTGCACACTCGTCGCGCATCATCCAGATCTGCGCGCCACCGTCCTGGAGAAAAAGCCTGTTGATGCAATTGCCAAAAAATCCATCGCAAGTCGGGGCTATTCAGATCGCGTCAGCGTTGCAGTTGGCGATATGTTCAAAGAACCGTTGCCCACCGGCTGCGACCTTCATCTGTTTTCAAACGTCCTTCACGACTGGGACGAGCCACAGGTCAAAGAACTGATTGCAAAATCATTCCAGACTCTTAGTCCGGGCGGAATGCTCTTGATTCACGACATGCACATCAACGCGTATAAGACAGGTCCGCTGCCGGTGGCCGCGTATTCGGCGCTCCTGATGACGATCACCGAGGGCAAGTGCTACTCGGTGGCCGAAATCCAGTCATATCTCGCGAGCGCGGGATTTCAGGAACCACAATTCATCCCCACTGCGGCCGATCGCAGCGTGATCACCGCGCGACAACTGAAATAATGAATTGACGTGGCGCAGACGGTGTCAGAGCATTCAGCCATGAAGGCGTCCCGGGTGCAGATGGGGAAAACGGCACCGGCAACGGTCGCCCAATGTTTGCTGAATGGCGACACGCGTTTGATGATCAAACGCCGCAAATCCATCATCCAACGCCGCCCCGCGTCTGTCCTTATGGGGGCGCCTCCTGCGGGCCTGTTTCGCGCCATTTATAGTTAAAGAAGTTACGGCGCTTCCTTCCAATTTACTCCACGTCCAAAACCATGTAGAGTAGTTCCCGGCTGTGGCGGAGAACCAGCCGTAACCAAAACCGCAATGAAGATCAGTTTTGCCGAATTTGAAAACCGTCTGCGCGAATTCATTCGCGATGCCTCGTCTCTGGATTTTCAGACCCTCGCGCTTGATCTCTTTCGGCTGCAATTCGATCATGTACCGCCGTACCGAAAGTTTTGCGAAGCGGAAGGGCGTGCACCAGAGACAGTCAAGGTTTGGAGCGATATTCCGGCAATTTCCACAACGGCGTTCAAGGAATTTGAACTGACTGGTTTTCCCGCCACGGAACGAAGGGCAGTCTTTCACTCAAGCGGTACCAGTGAATCACGTCCGAGTCATCACTTTCATAACGCTCGATCGCTTGCTCTTTACGAACTCTCTTCGTTGATGTGGGCGCGACAACATCTCCCATCGGACGGGACTATGCTGTTCCTCACGCCCTCGCCAAAACAGGCGCAACACTCATCTCTGGTCTGTATGTTTGACGCACTCGGACGGGAAACGGCATTAACCGGCGCAACGTTCGTAGGGCATGTCGCTGCATCCGGTGGATGGCAGGTTGACGTTCCACTGTTCATCTCGAAATTAAGTCAGTTGGTCGACCCTGCCATGCCGATCGGAGTTCTCGGGACTGCTTTCAATTTCGTGCATTTGCTTGATGAACTGGCTGCCCGAAAGCTGCATTTCAAACTGCCTCGCGGTTCATGGACCCTTGAAACCGGTGGCTACAAGGGTCGTTCGCGCTCGCTGCCCAAATCCGAGCTTCACCGCTTGATCCACGACTTTCTCGGTATCGAGCGCAATCGCATCGCTTCTGAGTACGGCATGAGCGAACTCAGCTCACAGGCGTATGATAGGTCGCTGAACGAACCCGGCGTCGAGGGACCTCCGCCCTCGGGAGGGGCGAGCTCCGTCGAGCCCGTCACTGGCCCGCGAACGTTCCGGTTTCCACCCTGGGCGCGAACGCAAATCGTCTCGCCCGAAAACGGGCGCGAAGTCGCCGAGGGCGAAGTCGGGTTGATTCGAGTATTCGATCTCGCCAATGTTTATTCCGTGATGGCCATCGAAACGCAGGACCTCGCAATCCGCCTGGGCGCAGGATTCGAGTTGCTTGGCCGGGCTGCGCAAGCCGAGGCGCGCGGCTGCTCCCTTATGGCAGTTTGACATGCACCCTCCGTCTTCTCATCGCGCTCGCACGCTTTTCCTCGCGGCTGTCTTGCACGCGTTCACGCACGTGTATCAGGTCGCCTTGCTGCCGCTCTATTTGCCGATTCAACAGGATTTCAAATTAAGTGGCGTTGGAAAAGCCACGCTGCTTGTGACCGTGCTGATGATTTCCTATTTCGTGCCGAGTTACCCGATGGGCGCGCTGGCCGATCGCGTCAGCCGCAAAAAGCTTCTCGGACTTGGACTGGCAATCAATGGCGCTGGTTTTGTTGGACTCGCGTTCGCGCCGAATTACGCGACCGCCTTGCTTTGTGTGATTGTTGCCGGCTTTGGCGGAAGTTTTTACCATCCGGCAGCCACCGCTATGGTCGCGCGACTGTACCCGGTCGGAACTGGGCGGGCTCTTGGGCTTGTGGGCATGGGCGCCAGCGTTGGATTTTTTCTCGGCCCGATTTACTCCGGTTGGCGTGCTGCTTCAGCCGGTTGGCGCGCGCCGGTGCTCGAACTCGGATTGCTTGGCATTGCCGGGGCAATCGCGTTTGCCTTTCTGGGGCACGAAGATACCGCACGTGAGGTTCGTCCTCGCGAAGATCGGCACATTTTGAATTTGTTCCCCAGGCCTGCCCTTTGGGCGTTTTTCATCGGCGCAGCTCTCGCTTTCAGCATGCGCGACTTCGCGGGCAGCAGTATGGGCAGTCTTGGATCACTCTTCCTTCAGAAGGCTCGTGGCATGGATATCAAGTCAACCGGCGTCGCGCTAAGTGTAATTTTCATTGGCTCACTCATCAGTAATCCGCTCTTCGGCGGCTTGAGTGATCGCGGGCGGCTCAGGTGGGGATTCGTCGTGTTGATCATCGCCGCATTTATGGTCGCGACGTTCCCGCACGTGCCGCGGCCGGCAATCATTCCCGCTTTCATGGTTTACGGCTTTTTTTTCATGGCGAGCTTTCCCATTGTCGAAGCAGCCCTCATGGAATCCGTTCCCGACGCGGTGCGTGGCCGCGTGTTTGGCTTCTTCATTACCATCGGCGGTTTATGCGGCAATTTATCGCACTGGTTGGTCGGCAAATGGGTGCAACAACTTGGCCCTTCCGCGACATCGGTCTCCGCATATTACGGCCTCTACACGTTCCTCGGTTGCCTGGTGCTGCTCTCGACCATGGGTCTGGTCGGATTGAACGCGATTCGCAGACGTGAAGGCCTCTCTCCCGCCGGCGCGACTACTACTGCCGCCGCGGCCGTCGCGAAGCCATCTGCTCCGCCCGCATGAATCTGCCCAACTATTTCCTGGCCGATGTGCCGCCGGGCGCCACGCTCAGCGCTCAAATGCTGTGGGAGGCATGCCAAAGCCTGAAACGCAATCGCGAGCAGTATCTGGCCGGGCGATTGACCCGCAGCCTCATCAAAACCTTGCACGAGGTCGGGGCGAATTGGCTCGATCCCGATTATCCACTTCGCAAACTCGCGCTCGAGAAAGGTCCCGAGGCGACGGGCTTTTCTGGTGCCACAATTGTGCGGGGACTCGAGACATTTTTTCGCCGACTGACCGGCGAAAACCTGGAGGCGCTTATTGCGCAAGACCTTGGCCATCCACAAAGGCTCGACGCGGTGGTTGCCACCAGTGCCGAACAAAAGACCGGGCGCGCGTCAATGGCCGTCGGGCCTGAGTTGATCTTCCACATCACCGCGGGCAACATCCCAAACCCCGCATTCATGAGCATCGTCCTCGGTTTGCTCACGCGTTCGGCGCAATTTGTTAAGTGTGCGAGCGGCGCTTCCTTCCTGCCGCGGATGTTTGCGCATTCGATTTACGATGCGGATCCAAAGCTTGGCGCTTGTTTGGAGATTGCCGAATGGCCCGGCGGAAATGTTGAACTGGAGAAGGCCCTGTTTAATGAAGCTGATTGCGTGACCGTCACGGGGTCAGACGAAACGATTGCGGCGCTGCTCCCACGCATCCCACCGAAGACCAGGGTTCTAAGTCACGGCCAACGTATCAGCTTCGCTTACGTTACTGCGGAAGCGCTCTCAGGCTTCAATGTCAAGAAAGTCGTTGCCAGTGCTGCGACGGACGTCATTGCATGGGACCAGCTTGGCTGTTTATCACCGCACGTGATTTATGTCGAGCATGGCGGCGGATTATCAGCCGAGCAATTCGCGGAGCAACTCGCCGAAGAACTGAAGAGAAGAGAACTCACTGAATCACGCGGCCGGCTTTCAACGGAGGAAACTGCCGCGATCGCATCCAAACGCAGCTTCTATAAAGTTCGTGCTGCTGCTTCGCCAGACACGCGGCTGTGGTGCAGTGAGGATTCGACGGCCTGGACAGTCGTTTATGAAGCCGATCCGCGTTTTCAACTCTCGTCTCTGAATCGCTTTATCTATATCAAGGCGGTGACACACCTCACTGACTTGCTCCATGGCGCGGAAGCTGTCCGTGGCAAAGTCTCGACTGTCGGTTTGGCAGCACCGGAAGACCGGGCTCAGGAATTGGTGACCCGTCTTGCGCAGTGGGGCGTGACGCGATTTTGCCCCCTCGGGCAGATGCAAAACCCGCCGCTGACATGGCGTCACGATGGCAGGCCCAGCCTCGGCGACCTGATTACCTGGACGGACTGGGAGATGTAGTATGCGAATGGAATTGCGAAAAAGTTTTCAGTTCGAGGCCGCGCACCTGCTGCCGCATTTGCCCAAATCACACAAGTGCCGGCGTCTTCACGGTCACAGCTTTGTTGTGGACGTCGTCGTTGAAGGGGAATGCGATGTCAAACTCGGCTGGGTAATGGATTACGCCGACATTTCGGCCGCCTTCAGACCAATCCTGGATCGGCTCGACCATTATTATCTCAACGAAATCCCCGGCCTGGAAAATCCCACCAGCGAAAATGTTGCTGCGTGGATTTGGAAACGGCTCCAGCCAAAACTCCCGCTGCTCAAAGAAATCGTCGTCGCCGAAACCTGCATGTCCCGTTGCGTCTATCGCGGCGAGTAGGGATCATGTCGAAAAGAAAATCTCGACCCCAAGCCGGGGAACTGACTTACAATTGGTCGATGAAGCAACAATCCCTGTTATGCTCGCTATTCCTCTGCGCCGCGGTGACAGCACTTGCCTCTGAAGTGAAGTCTGATCGGCCATTCGGACCCGCAGCGGCCCGCGAAGAGATCAAGAAAATGACAGTGGCTGAAGGCCTGGAGGTGACGCTTTTTGCTTCCGAGCCGGAACTGGTCAATCCCGCCGATATGGATGTGGATGCGCGCGGACGAGTCTGGATTACTGAAGGCGCCAACTACCGCATGTTCCAGAAATGGGGCAAGCTGCGCCCGGAAGGCGACCGCATCGTCATTCTTGAAGACACCGACGGCAATGGCGTAGCCGACAAAGTAAAGACGTTCTATCAGGGGAACGATGTTAACACTGCTCTCGGCATTTGCGTGCTCGGCGACAAGGTGATCGTCTCCTGCTCGCCCAAGATCATGGTGTTTACAGATGCGGATCACGACGACCGCGCCGATGGCCCGCCGCAAATCCTTTTCAATGGTATTGGTGGTGTGGACCACGACCACGGCGCGCACGCGTTCGTCTTTGGGCCGGACGGTAAACTCTATTTCAATTTCGGTAACGACAGCAGACAGCTCAAAACACCGGACGGCAGCAAATTTGTTGTCGATATGGCCGGCAACCAGGTCACCGACAAAGGCAAACCGTATCGGCAAGGAATGGTCTTCCGTTGCAATCTCGACGGCACAGAGTTGGAAACTCTCGGCTGGAACTTCCGCAACAACTACGAAGTCAACATCGATTCGTTCGGAACCCTTTGGCAGTCGGACAACGACGACGACGGAAACAAGAGCGTGCGGATCAATTACGTGATGGAGTTCGGGAATTTTGGCTATACCGACGAGTTGACCGGAGCGGGTTGGAGCGACGCGTGGAAAAAGGCGAATCAAAAGCACAAGCTGCCAGACTCTGAAAAGCCGCGCTTCCACTGGCACATGGACGACCCTGGCGTTGTGCCGACGCTTCTGGTCACCGGCGCGGGCTCCCCGACTGGAATTCTTGTTTATGAGGGCAAGCTCCTGCCGAAGAAATTTCAAAACCAGGTGATTCATTGCGATGCCGGGCCGCGAGTTGTGCGCGCGTATCCGGCGGTTTCCGACGGTGCCGGTTACAAAGCGAGCATTGAAGATTTGGTAACCAGCGCCGACGACTGGTTCCGGCCCTCTGACGTTTGCGTTGCTCCCGACGGCTCTCTGATGATCGCCGATTGGAATGACCCGGGCGTGGGTGGCCACAACATGGGAGATCGCGATCTCGCTACGATGCGTGGGCGCGTATATCGCGTCGCACCAACCGGCCATAAGTATACCGTCCCGAAGGTCGAACTCAAAACTGCGGAGGGTTGTGTAGCGGCATTGCAATCACCGAATCTCTCGACCCGCTATCTCGCGTGGACCGAATTGCACAAGATGCAGGCGCAGGCCGAGGCCGCTCTCACCAAGTTGTGGAAGAGTGACGACGCTCGTTTGCGTGCTCGCTCACTCCAATTGCTGGCGCGCATCAAAGGACGCGAAGACAAATATGTGAAGCAAGCGATTAAAGACAAAGATTCCGACATTCGCGTCACGGGTTTGCGCATTGCGCGTTCCTTGAAAATGGATGTGATCCCAGTCGTGAAGGAACTCGCGAAGGACTCCTCCGCGCAAGTGCGCCGCGAATGCGCCATTGCCTTGCGCGATAACAAATCGCCGGAGACGCCTCAGCTTTGGGCGATACTTGCGCAACAACACGACGGGAAAGACCGCTGGTACCTCGAAGCTCTGGGGATCGGCGCTGACAAACAGGAACAGAAATTCTTCGATGCCTGGCTGAATGCAGTGGGTGACAAATGGAACACGCCCGCTGGTCGGGACATCGTTTGGCGTTCGCGCACGCCAAAGGCGGCAGCCCTGCTGGCCAAACTGGCGACTTCAAAAGAAATCGCAGAGTCTGACAAGCCTCGCTACGTCCGTGCGCTGGACTATATTAAAGGCCCGGAAAAAGAAGCCGCACTCGTCGAGATAGCCACTGCAGGGTTGAACTAACAAGCCGCAGTTTGCTGCCAGGCTCGGCGCGACCCGGCTTATGCCACGGCTCGCGTATCGCGCCTCTTCCAAACGTAGCGAAACATCAAGACGCGCAGCGCCGCGGTCAGCGGGATTGCCAGGATGCCGCCGAGAATGCCTCCGAGCAGCGTGGTGCCGACCATCACCGCGACAATGATCGTTAACGGGTGCAGTCCCACGCGGTCGCCCATGATCTTTGGAGAGATGACGAACCCTTCGAGGCTTTGGACCAGACAGAAAATTCCGAGAACGAGCAGCGGGTGTAACCAATCCTTGAACTGCACCGCGGCGAGGGTGAGCGCAGGGATGATCGTTAAAATCGCGCCAAGATACGGGACGATGCTCAACATGCCGGCGGCCACACCGAGAATGACGGCGTAGTTCAAGCCAAGGATAAGAAAACCCAACGTCAGCAAAGCTCCTACGCAAAAGCCGACGATGATCTGCCCTCTAAAAAAAACGATCAGATAATTGTTGATGGCGTTGATGCAGAAGACGAGCTCGTCCTTAAAGCGCGACTCGGTGACGGGCAGATAATGTGTCCAACCCTCCGTAATTCCTTTTTTCTCCTGGAGAAAATAGTAGGTGAAGACGGGAACGAGCGCCAAGCCGATGATCATGCCGGCCCATGACGCTACGTGCGAGAGTTGCGCAAGAAGCCACTGTCCGATCTTTGGCAGGGTTTCACCCAGCCATTCAAGAATTCGTTGCGACACCTGCTCAGTCCACGCATGTTCCGCGGCTTTCGGTGGCGTCGGACTGGCAATCACGTTGGTGGAACCATCTGGCATTATCGTGACGGTAATGTTTGTGCCGTTGGCGGTCGCCGGCGGCACGTTACTTCGCGACGAGGGAAAGAGCCGACCGCGCCAGGTTTCCAGAAATGGTCGGCGGGACATCCACTCGTTGAGATCCTTTTGCAACTGGCGCGAGTAGGCCGGTACTTCAGAAACAAGACGTCCGCTCTCACGCACCATGCGTGGAATAATGCTGGCGAAAAAGGCTGCCAGCGCCACCACCACCAGAACGAAAACAAGAATGATCGCGCGGCCGCGCGGAACTCCTTTTCGCGCTACAAAATCGACTACCGGGTCGAGCAGGTAAGCCAGGATGCCGCCGATGGCGAGTGGCCAGAGGACCGGCGAAAGCAGATTGAGCAGAAAGCCGAGGCCGCGGATCAGCGCAAATAACAGTGCCAGCAAGATGCCGACGGCCAGCGCCGTCAGTGACAACCAGACAATCCGCGCCTGTTTGTCGGTCGGAGGTGGGAAGGCCATACCTGTTAGCTCTGGCCCAACTTGCGGGATTTTTCCGTCGCGGCGCGCACGGCGCTGATCAACGCCGCGCGAACCCGCCCCTTTTCCAATTCATGAAGGCCGTCAATGGTCGTTCCGCCGGGGCTCGTCACCATGTCCTTAAGGGCGCCCGTATGAAGGCCTGTTTCCAAAACCATTTTGGCGCCGCCCAGGAACGTCTGTGCGGCAAGTTTGGTCGCAACGTCGCGAGGCAAACCCGCGGCCACGCCACCATCACTCAGCGCTTCAATGAGGACAAACACATATGCCGGCCCGCTCCCGCTCAAGCCTGTAACGGCGTCGAGCAGCGCTTCCTTGACCTGATATGCAACTCCAACGGCGGAGAGAAGCTTTTGAACGAGCGCGCCATCTTCGGGGCGCGCATTCTTCCCGAGCGCAAACGCCGACGCTGACGCGCCGACCAGAGCGGGCGTATTCGGCATCACCCGTACAACTCGAGCCGTTGCTCCGAGCGCTCCCTCGATTCGCGGAATTGGCACGCCGGCGGCGATGGAAATCAGCAGGTGTCGCTCAGAAAATCCGCCCCGAATATCGGCGAGCACGTCATTTACCTGGTCAGGCTTGACCGCGAGGAACACAATCTCAGCGAATTTGAGCACGTCGGCATTCGCCGCCGAAGTCTTGCTTGAAAGTTCCTTTGAAAAATACGAGCGCGCACTCTCGACCGGATCGCTGGCGATGATCCGATCAGCACTGACGAGGCCGGCTTTGGTGAAACCCCTGGCCAGGGCCGCGGCCATTTTTCCCGCGCCCAGAAATCCGACCTTGAGCTCCGAACCCATGGGCGCGTTGTAGCAGGTCGTGATGAGCGGCAAAAGGTGAAAGTTCGTTTACACGCCCTTTACACACAAATCACTTAAACCGGGTAAGGATTGGAACATGCGAGCGCGATTGCTCGCAAACAAACGAAAGGAAACACATGAAGAAAGTCTGGTTATCGGGAATGGCCCTCGCGTTGTCAATTGCGGCAGCGACATGCAGCGGTTACGAAGAGGCAATTCGCGCCGCCCTCGAAGGTCCTGACGGCGCCCATGCAATAATTGCAAAGCATCGCTTTGCGGTGCAGTCGCCACAGATGGAAGACAAACAGGAATCCAAGCACACCCTTACTGGCCAGCTCACGCGGCTGGATGCCAGGCCCTCCAAAGACGATATCATTTCCTACCGAATCGTCCGCGAAAAAGGCGCCGTGAAAAATATCGACCTCCAGATCAATGGCGGGATGTGGCTTCCAATGCGGCCATCCGTCATGGACGCTCTCGGCGACTATCGCAACGGCACCCCGATGCCCGAAGAAAAGCAGCAGGAGGTCACGCGCGCGCTTGAAAAGCTCATGGACGGTTCCTGGCGCAAGGCCGCCGAATTTCTCATCGCGCACATTGCGACGAGACGCTGTTGATCCGTATTTGGGCGATGAAATGTCCTCGATTCACTGAATTAGACCCGGCGATTTTCGTCTCTGATATTAGCAGTGTTACTGCTAAAGTCGGGTGTGCGTTTAATGGGAGTTTGCAAGTTCGCACTGACCATTCTGATGGTGCTCACTATCGGGGCGGCGTCGTATGTACACGCCGACCCCGATGAGGATTATCAAAAGGAGATTCGGCCAATCCTTGAAAAGAACTGTTACGAATGTCACGGCCCGGAAAAGAAGAAAGGCGACCTCCTTCTCACCGAGTTCACTGATTACGCTAAGATCACAAACGCGCTCGAAATCTGGCAGCTCGTCCTGGAACGTGTCCAGGCTTTCGAGATGCCGCCCAAGGGTAAAGAGGAGCTGAAGTTCAATAGTCACCGCAAACTAATGCAGTGGCTGCGCAATCTGCCCAAGCCCGAAAAGACCGATTGCAATAAAATCGCTTCCGATCGCACCGCCAATTTTTATCGCGGCTACGTGATGAGCCGCCGTCTGAATCGCGCCGAATACAACAACACCATTCGCGATCTGTTCGGCGTCGATTTGAACCTCGATGACTTGCTCCCGGCCGATGGTGGAGGAGGGGAGGGCTTTGACACTTCCGGCAATGCGCTCTTCACCTCGTCAATTCATCTGGAGAAATATCTCGCCGCGGCCGACCAGGCACTGAACACCGTTCTGGCAGAGGACACTCGAAAACTTTCGCCGGAGGTCAAACGTGCGCGTGAGCGCATTTTGGTCATCAAGCCTGGTCTGTTCACACGACCGCGCGAAGCCGCGCGGCCAATCGTTGCTGGATTTGCCCATCGAGCGTTTCGCCGGCCCGTGACCACCAACGAAGTCGAACGCTTGCTGACGATGTTCGATCGCGCGCAGAAACGCGGCGACCGTTTTGTGCCTTCCATACGTCTCGCGCTGAAGGCGGTGCTGATTTCACCGCACTTCCTGTTCCTGGCCGAACCGGAGCCCGGCGAACACGGCGTGCATCCGTTGGGTGCGGTGCCACTCGCAAGCAAGCTGTCGTATTTCCTTTGGTCTTCTATGCCCGACGAGCAACTGATGAAACTCGCCGAAAGCGGCGCATTGCTGAACACCAATGTTTACCGCCAGCAAATTCGCCGAATGCTCGCCGACTCAAAGGCCGACGCTTTGGGCGAACGTTTTGCTCTTCAGTGGCTCGATCTGGAGAGGCTTGGGACTGACGTGCGGCCCGATCCGATGAAGTTTCCTGAGTTCAATCGCGAACTCAACGAATCAATGCACCGCGAAGTGATCGCCTGTTTCAACTATGTCGTGCGCAATGATCGCCCGCTCCTGGAGTTGATCGACAGCAAGTACACGTTCGTCAACGAAAGGCTCGCCCGGATCTACGGGATCGAAAATATTTCCGGCGACACAATGCGACAGGTCAGTCTGAATGATCGTAATCGCGGCGGAGTCCTCGGCATGGCGGCGGTGCATGCGTTGACATCGTTTCCGGTGCGAACAAGTCCCGTGCTGCGCGGTCGGTGGGTTTTGGAATCACTGCTCGGCGATAAAGTCCCGCCACCGCCGCCCGATGCCCCTGCGCTCACTGAAACTGCCGATAAAGCGCCGAACAAAAGTTTGCGCGAGCAGTTGGATCTGCACCGCACGAAGTCTGAATGCGCGACTTGCCACGACAAAATGGATCCACTCGGTTTTGGGTTGGAGAATTTCGACGTGCTGGGCCGTTGGCGCGACAAGGACCACGATCAGCCGATCGATGCAAAAGGCACGCTGCCTTCCGGCGAGACATACGAAGGCCCCGCCGGGTTGAAGGCAATTCTCATGCAACGTAAAGACGCTGTCATGAAGCACCTCGTGAAGAAGATGACCGGATATGCGTTTGGCCGCGAGTTGAACAGGTTCGACGAATGCGTAGTCGACCGCGCGCTCGAGGCCTTGCAACAAAACGATTATCGTGCTTCCATGCTTGTGGAGCAGATCGCGATGAGCTTTCCTTTCCGGCACAGGTTTTATCCGAAACAGGATTAGGCGTATGACAAAAAACTGGATGATTCCACGGCGGACGTTCCTCAAGGGAGCGGGTGTGATGCTTGGGCTCCCAGTGTTGCATGCGATGGGCAAAGTGCTCCCCACGGCTTCACCCGAAGCCGTCGCCAAAGCGAGTGTCGCGCCCAACGTGCAGGCGCCGGTTCGCATGGCGTGTATTTATTTTCCCAACGGCGTGTGGGAAAAAAATTGGTTTCCGGAGGAGGCGGGAGAAGACTACGAGATGCCATTCGCCCTCGAACCGCTCGCCAACCACAAGCGCAACGTGCTCGTCTTCTCTGGCCTCGACAAGAAACACAGCCACACCGGCGATGGTCACTACGCGAAGACGGCGAACTTCCTTACTGGTCTACTGGTCCGCAAAACCGCCGGCAAGGATATCAATGTCGGGGGAATCTCGATTGATCAACATGCCGCGCAGAAAATTGGGCAATTGACGCCGCTGCCCTCGCTGGAATTGGGGATTGATCCTGTGATTTCCGGCATCGACTCCGTCGTCGGTTACACCCGCCTCTATGGTTGCTACATTTCCTGGCGTTCGCCGAGCACGCCGGTGGCGCGCGAAATCAATCCGCGTCTCGCTTACGAACGTCTCTTCGGAGTCATTCGGGCGAAAGGCGCGACTGCGGCGGAACGGCGTGAAACGGAGGACAAAAAAGCATTGCTCGATCTTGTTCTCGAAGATGCCCACAGCCTGCGCCGCCGCCTTGGACGTGACGACCAGTACAAACTCGACGAGTATCTCGACTCCGTGCGCGACCTGGAAACGCGCCTGGAATTTTTCTCGAAGCCCGATCCTCGCGTCTGGAAGCCCTCGGTCGAACTCGGCGAGGATATCGCCGCGCCAAAGGGCGCGCCGGGCGATCACCAGGAGCACGTGCGCTTAATGCTCGATCTGATGGTGCTCGCGTTCCAGACCGACTCGACGCGCATCAGCAGTTTCATGTTCGCCAACGACGTCTCCGGCAAGAACTTTTCCGCGCTTGTGCCCGGAGCAAATGGCGGGCATCACGAATTCAGCCACCACCAGGATAAACCTCAGAAATATGAGCCGTACTCGAAGATCAATCGGTGGCATGCGGCCCAACTTGCATATTTTCTTGATAAGCTGAGTTTGATTCGCGAGGGCGAACGGACCCTCCTCGACAACTCGATGGTTCTGTTCGGGTCCAGTTTCTCGGACGGTAACCGCCACGATCCAAGTAATCTGCCCATCATTTTGGCCGGCAGCGCCGGTGGCCGAATAAAGCCCGGCCGCCACATCAAATCTCCGAAAGACACGCCGTTGTGCAATCTTTACGTTTCGATGCTCGAGAAAATGGGCACGCCGGTGGAATCATTCGGCGATAGCACGACGCCGCTCGACATCGGATGAGCTGCGCAGCAAATCCTTGACGCCGGCTCCGAGGCTCTATGAATTCCCGCCGATGTCATTGCGTCTGTAACTCATTAGCAGAAGGACAACTATGTTCATTCGATTTGCAATTTGCCTGGTTTTGAGCACATGCCTCGCCGCCAGCGCTGCGCCAAAGAAGATTCTTGTTGTTACCGAATCGAAAGGGTTTCGCCATGACGTCGTCAAGCGCCCCTCCAGTGGCGAATTGTGCGTGGTGGAAAGGGCGCTCGAGGAAATCGGCAAAACCTCCGGTCTGTTTGAAACCGTCAATTCACAAAATGCCGTCGAAGTCCTCACCGCGGACAACCTCAAGAATTTCGATGCGCTCTTCTTCTACACGACGGGGCCGATCCTGCCGGAAGGCGAAGGCCGCGGCGCGTTCCTGGACTTCGTCAAATCCGGCAAGGGTTTTATCGGGACGCACAGCGCAACCGATACTTTCGCTGACTTCAAGGACTACGTGAGCTTTATTAACGGCAACTTTGATGGCCATCCCTGGGGCTCGGAAACAACTTCAACTTTCACCAACCACGAACCGAGTCATCCCGTTGTGAAAATGTGGGCGGCCGAATTTCAGTTTAAAGACGAAATTTACCAGTACAAGGGTTACGATCCAAATGCCGTCCGCGTGCTCCTAAGCATGAATATGGCGGGCACAAATCCAAAGATGCCTTACCACGTGCCGGTCTGCTGGGTGCGCGAGTACGGCAAGGGCCGCGTCTTTTACACCAATCTCGGACACAACCCGGCCACGTGGAAAGATGAGAGCTACCGCGCGCATTTGCTGGCGGGGATTCGTTGGATCTTGAAAATGGAGGATGCCCCGGCCAAACCCAACCCTGACGTGCAGGCAGTCGAGAACGCCAAGGGCTTTTGCGTTGCGGCTGGACCGATGGTCGATCGCGAATGGAACGATCTGCTCGCAAAGGCATCGAAGAAAATCAAGGGCAATACGGCATTCGCCGGGAAACTGAATTCGCAAATCGCGGAATTCAGAAAGATGCCCACCGGCGATCCGAAGAAGGAGACGCCGGAGGAAATCGAGCAACTAAAGGCGAAGCGGGTTGCCTTCGCAAAGCAGATTGTCGGAACCATTGAACAATAAACTTATGAAACGAATCGTTATCGCAGCGGCACTATTACTCACCGCAAATCTTTTCGCGGCGGACACAAGCGGTTTTCGTCCGCTCTTCAACGGCAAAAACCTCGATGGCTGGAAGTTCCGCAACCCCGAAGGGACTAAAAGCTGGTCTGTGCATGACGGAGTCCTCGTCAACGAGGTAGGCGAGGGCAAACATGGCACCGATCTGATCACCGAGGAGAGGTTTCGTGATTTTATCTTGCGCTACGAATACAAGATCCCGAAAGGCGCCAATAGCGGTGTCTACCTGCGTGGCCGCTACGAAATCCAGATTTTCGATGATTATGACAGCAAGACGCCGAGAGATAATGGCAACGGTAGCATCTACAAGTTAGCCGCCCCGGCAAAGTTCGCGTCAAAACCAGCCGGCGAATGGCAAGCCGTCGAGGCCACCATTCGCGGGAAGGAGATCACCGTGGTTCTGAACGGCGAGAAAATTCACAGCAAAGTCGTGGTGGACAAGCCTACCGGCGGAGAACTGGACAAAAATATTACTCAGCCCGGCCCCGTCATGTTGCAGGGCGATCACGGTTCGATTTCTTTCCGCAAAATCGAAATCAAAGAATTGACCAGATAGGGTCAGGAAAGCTTTCGAGCTAACTCCAGGCCCAATCTCGCCGGATCCGGTTCTTCGACTTCGGCGCGTCGAGCGGCTCCTTTTAGGAACGAAACTCCGTGCATGTGCAACCTGCCTTTGCGCACTTGCGCGTACGCCGCGACCGCAAGCTGACACCCGCCCCCCATTGCGCGCAGGAACGCGCGTTCCGCCGTGACGCACTCCAACGTCTCTGTGTGATTCAACGCAGCGCAGATCCGCGCGGCCTGGCGATCCGTAGCACAAATTTCCACCCCGATCGCCGCTTGGCCTACGCACGGCAGCATTTCATCCAGGGGAATCAAAGCGCCGCAGAGCTCTGGCGTGGTCACCTCTTCCGGTCCCGTTAACAAACCATCGTGCGCTGGTTCGATTTGCAATCGGCTCAGGCCTGCTGCCGCCAAAATCAATGCGTCGATTTCTTGCTGTTGCGCGAGCTTTCGCAGGCGCGTCGGCACGTTGCCGCGAATGGGTACGATCTTCAGATCAGATCGGATTTCACGAACTTGCGCCGCGCGCCGCGTGCTGCTCGTGGCGACAGTGGCGCCCTTCGGCAAATCGCGAATGCCCATATTCGCCCGGGCGTAACTCGCGTCACGCCGGCAGATCAGCACGTCCCGAACGTCCTCACGTTCGAGGACAGCGCCGAGCTTTAGCCCTTTGGGAATCTCTGTTGGGAGATCTTTCAAACTATGCACCGCCAGGTCGGCTTTCTCACTGATCAAGGCGCTTTCAAGCTCTTTCGTGAAAAGTCCCTTGGGCAAATTCGCATCGGCGAGCGACGCGGTTTGAAGTTTGTCGCCGGTCGTCTTGATGATCTTGATCTCGAACTTCTCGTCGGGAAATTTCTTTCGGCAGAGCGCGAGGACGATATTCGCCTGGGCGAGCGCCAGCGCGCTCCCACGCGTGGCGATGCGAATGGCCGATTTACTCATGTCCAAACGCCGGCTGCGTGTCAGGCGTGAGACCCGGAGGACGCCGCGACCCGATCAGCGCGCGCGTCCTTTGCGAGATGATCGCTTCGCAGCGCGCGATCTCTTCTTTGCGCTGCTTCAGGTAATCGTCGGCAATCGCTTGCAGGTCGTCGATGTTGTAGAGATAAACATTCTCCAGGAAATTGACTTCCGGCTCGATGTCCCGCGGCACAGCAATATCGATCAGCAACAGGGCGCGGTTCTTGCGCAGGCGCATGAGCGGCTCCAGCCGGGCGCGATCAAGGACATAGTGCGGCGCTGAAGTGCTGCTGATGACGATGTCGATCTTCACAAACTCGCTCGCCCAATCCTCGAAATGAACCGCCCGCCCGCCCAGCTCATTGGCCAGTGCGACCGCGCGTTCATGCGACCGGTTCGAAACGATGATGCTGCGCGCGCCACGGGAGAGTAACGCGCGTGCCGTTTTCTCGCTCGTGTCCCCGGCGCCGATCACCATCACCTGGCGGTCGTCGAGCGAATTGAAGATTTTTTCCGCAAGTTCAACCGCAACTGACCCAACCGATACACTCCCGCGTTGAATATTCGTCTCCGTCCGGACCTGCTTCGCGACGTTGAACGCTTTTTGAAATGCCTTGTTCAGCACCGGCCCCGTATGATGGTGTTCGAGAGCAACTTCGTAGGCTTTCTTGATCTGTCCCAGAATTTCTGTTTCTCCAAGCACCATCGAGTCGAGTCCACACGCCACCTTGAATAGATGCTCGATACTTTGCGGTTCAGTCAGCGCGTAAATCTCGTCCGTGAGTGGGTCGCGATAATCATGAACATTGGCGAGAAACGCCTGCAATTGTGTGAGGGATTGGCGCGCATCCAAACTGGTCGAGGCGTAGATTTCCACGCGATTACAGGTCGAGAGAATCACCGCTTCGTCCACAATTCCTCCGCTGCGCAGCAACTCCAGCGTGGCCGGCACGCGCGCGTCGGCGATCGCAAAGCGTTCGCGCAGCGTCACGGGCGCGGTGTGGTGGCTTAAACCAATGACAACAAGCGCCATATCACGGTCCCGGTTTGTGGATCGGCGACAACAGGCTCGATCCCCAGAACGTCAGCAGGACGAACAAAAACCCGCATACTGCACCCCACGCAAAACGGCGGCCACCCTGCGCGAATTTCCACCGCATCAAAATCAACGTCAGATACAGCGCCCAGACGAAGAACGACCAGAGGATCTTGGGGTCCCCGGCAAAGCGCACGTTCATCTGCCGGCTCCAGATCGCGCTTACGACCAATCCTGCCGTCAGCAGGAGAAAACCCGCCAGGAGCAATCGGCTCGCTACAATTTCCAGCCGCTGGATCGGCGGCATTCGCGAAAACACCGCGCGAAACTTGTGGAACTTCAAATCATGTTCCTGCGTGAGATACATCAACCCCGCAATGCAGCTCAGGCCGAACGCCGCGTAAGCAAGGACGAACAACGCCACGTGCAGGCTCAACCAGCCGCCGGTGAATACCGGTTCGGC
>Ga0193697_1000303_pt1 | contig 19056 bp, 16 predicted proteins | sample L3m2metaG_FD_145073 | JGI IMG/M metagenome (GOLD analysis project Ga0193697, IMG submission 145073) | Soil microbial communities from a riparian zone of the East river system, Colorado, United States - L3m2 | ecosystem: Environmental > Terrestrial > Soil > Riparian zone | place: USA: East River... | reverse complement strand
TGACGATCATCTCCTCGTGAAATCAGGTGCAAGCGGGCGTCGCGCGACGCGACGAAACTCTAGCGGTGCTCTGAAGGCGCGCACATGTTATGCCACCTCATGCGAAACCACCCTACCAGCAGGCGACCATGAATCTACGACACGTTTTCCTGGTTGGCGCCGCCGCCCTGATGTTCGCGGGCTCGGCGCGCGCCCAGACGACCACCGGCACGATCCGCGGATACATCAAGGATCAGAGCGGCGCAGCGCTTACTGGCGCCGACATCCAAGCCACGAATGTCGAGAGCGGAGTGGCGCGCACTGCGGCGACTCGTGCCGACGGCGCCTACATCCTGCCGGGCCTGGTCCCAGGGACGTACGACGTCGTCGTCCGCAACATTGGGTTCTCCCCGCAGCGTCGTCGGGTGATTGTGCAGATCGGCGCCACACTCCTCGTCGACTTCTCCCTGCAGGCGGGCGCCGTAGAGCTCGAGGCCGTCACCGTACAGGCCGAGAATCCGACGATCGAGACGCGCACCTCCGAGGTCGCAACCAACGTCACGCAGCAGCAGATCAACGATCTTCCCACGTCGAACAGAAACATCTTCGACCTCACGGCGCTCGCCCCCGGCGTGATCACCCAGAATGACCAGATCGGCAGCACGCGGCGCACCCTCGTGGTCGGGGTGGGTTGCCCGACCTGCGCTGATCAAGTGAACCTCTTCATCGACGGCGCGAGCTACAAGAACGACCTCACGCGCGGCGGAGTGGTCGGCCAAGACCGCAGCCGCGGCAATCCGTTCGCCCGCAATACCATCCAGGAGTTCCGCGTCCTCACGCAGAACTACAAGGCCGAATATCAGAAGTCCTCGAGCGGCATCATCGTCGCGACGACGCGGTCAGGTGGCAACACGTGGCAAGGCAACGCGTTCTTCGGCTACCAGGATAAAAGTCTCGTCGCGCTGGATACCTTTGCCCGCGCTGCCAGCCAAGCGAAGCCGGATTACACGCGCTATCAACTTGGGTTGTCGCTCGGGGGACCCATCATCCAAAACCGGCTCCACTTCTTTACGGCCTACGAGGGCAACTATCAGGACCGTACCAGCACGGTCGCGATCAACGTCCCAGCGCCGGGGACCTTCCCCATCCTCGATACATTCAATCTGTCCAGCCTCAACGGCAACTTCCCCACGCCGTTCCGGGAGTCGTTCTTTTTTGGCAAGCTGAGCTACGAGGCGACGCCCAACTCCTCACTCGAGATCACGGTCGACGACCGTCACAACAGCGACCTCCGCGAGTTCGGCCGGTTGTTCGGGCTCGCCGACCACGCGCGCGACTTCGGTGCGCTGCTGAATGTCGACACCTACACCGGGCGAGCGAAGTACAGCTGGTTCAAGGGACCGTGGCTGAACGAAGCGATGATCGGCTACCAGCGCTATCGCGACCAACACCGTCCGGACGACCCGGGCCAGATCACGCAGTTCCTCTGCTGCTTCGCGGCCTGGATCGGGAGCAACAACACGATTCAGGACTTCAAGCAGGGCCGCCTGACGCTCCGCAACGACCTGACCTACTCCGGATTCAATCGTGGTGGGCAGCACGTGATCAAGACCGGCGTGAACGTCGACCTGCTCTCGTACGACGTGCTGAAGCGCAACTCGGAGAATCCGACGTTCGTCTGGACCGACGCTGACAGTTTCGCGGTGCCCGAGCACCTCGAGTTCCAGCTCGGTAGCCCGAACTACAACGCCAACAACGCGCAGATCGGACTCTACGTGCAGGACGATTGGAGCCCGACGCAGCGGCTGACGTTCAACCTCGGCGTCCGGTGGGATTACGAGTCCCACATGATCAACTACAACTACGTCACGCCCCAGGACGTCCGCGACACGCTCCTGGCGTACCAGGGGCAGCTCTTCTTCCCGCTCGACACGGCGCGGTATTTCACCAACGGCTCGCAGCGCCCCCGCTTCAAGGGCGCGATCCAGCCGCGCGTCGGACTCTCGTATCAACTCGACAAGGCTGGCCGGACTACGGTCTTCGGTGGGTGGGGTGTGTTCTACGACCGCACGGTGTGGGACGTGGCCCAGCAGGAGCAAGAGGCGCTGCAGCATCCGTCGTACCGCGTCAACTTCAAGCGCTTCCCTGCCGACTCGAACGATGCCAGCAAGGTGGTGTGGGATCCGGCATACCTGGGGATGACGCCCCAACAGATCCTTACAGCCATCGGACCGAGCGCCAACGCGCGCGAGGTGAAACTCCTACCCAACGATCTACGCCCGCCGAAATCGAACCAGTTCAGCTTCGGCGTGCGCCAGCTCCTGGGGAACTGGGCGATCCAGGCGTCCTACAACGGCACGCGCTCGTCAAACATGTTGACGTTCAGCTGGGCGAACATCGACTTCCCTTGCGGCAACGGCAGCTGCTTCACGTTCCACGGGGTGCCGGGGTTCAGCAACATCTTGATGGCCACGACCGACGGCAAGATGTGGTACGACGCCCTGCAGCTGAAGGTGGACCGTCCTTATCGCCGCTCGAGCGCGCGGTTCGGCTGGGGCGCAGGCCTGGCGTATACCTACGCCAAGCGCCAGACGCAGGGCTTCAACGACGACTTCAGCTTCCCGAACACCAGCTTCTATCCGAAGCAGCCGCGCGGTGACGAGCGTAGCCACATCGTTGCCAACTGGATCGTGGACTTGCCGTACCTGGCCGGGATTCAGTTCGGCGGACTCATCACGCTAGGCAGCGGTACCAAGCTCGACGTCGGTGACTTCTTCGCGTCGCCCGGCAACCCGCCCCCGGTGCTGGGCGGGTTTACGCCGCCGAAATACGGGTTCATCATTCCCCACGCCTTTGCATTCCGGAACGTCGATATACGGTTCCGGAAGGACTTCCCGAACTTCTCGGGCACGACGCTCGCCGTGACGCTGGACGTCTTCAACGTCTTCAACTTCCAGAACCTGGGTGGGTTCAACACCTTCAACCCGGCCGACGTGAATTTCGGGAAGGCGAGCAACACCATCAGCGATCCGCGCCGCCTGCAGATCGGCGCGGAGTACAAGTTCTGACCGGCGGCCGCACCCGCTTCTCCGCCGCCGTCCTCGTCCTGGCCCTCGGGGGTTGCCTCGCCAACCACCCCGGGGGCCCGGGGGGGGGCGTCACGACCGACACCGTCGCGTTCCTCGATACCCTCCAGCACCGCACCTTCAACTTCTTCTGGGAACGCACGCCAACCGCGAACGGCCTCACGCCTGATCGCTGGCCGACGGAGCAGTTCTCGAGCATCGCCGCCGTCGGGTTCGCGCTCACGGCGTACCCGGTCGGCGTCGAGCGCGCCTGGATCACCCGGCAGCAAGCGGCCGACCGCACCTTGGCCACGCTGCGGTTCTTCTGGACCGCGCCACAAGATTCCGCCGTCAGCGGCGCCACCGGCTACCACGGCTTCTTCTATCACTTCCTGAACCCCGTGACCGGCCAGCGCTACCAGAACGTCGAGCTCTCGACCATCGACACGGCGCTCCTGCTCGCCGGGATTCTCTTCGCGCAAGTCTACTACGACGGTGCCAACGCGACCGAGCAGGAAATCCGCAGCCTCGCCGACTCGATCTACTTGCGCGTCGACTGGAACTGGGCGCAGCAGCGGCCCCCCGCCGTGAGCATGGGATGGCATCCCGAAGGCGGCTTCATCTCCGCCGACTGGATCGGCTACAACGAGGCGATGATCCTCAACATCCTCGCCCTCGGCTCACCTACGCACCCCGTCGATTCCACGACGTGGGCGGCGTGGGTCGGCGGCTACCAGTGGGGCACCTACTACGGGCAGGACTTCGTACAGTTCGCGCCCCTCTTCGGTCACGAGTACTCGCATGTGTGGATCGACTTTCGCGGCATTCAGGACGCGTACATGCGCGGCCGGGGAATCGACTACTTCGAGAATTCACGCCGCGCCACGCTGGCGCAACGCGCCTACGCCATCGCCAATCCCGGAGCGTGGACGGGTTACAACACGAACGTCTGGGGACTGACCGCGTGCGACGGGCCCGCCAACACGACGATCAGCGTCGGCGGCCGCCTGCGGGAGTTCACCACCTACAACGCCCGCGGCGCAGCACTCGGCGACGAGCGCGACGACGGCACGCTCTGCCCCACCGCCGTGGGCGGCGCCGTGCCCTTCGCGCCCGAAGTGACGATCCCCGCGCTCCTCGCGATACGCACGACCTACGGCAACCATCTGTTCTCGACCTACGGCTTCCTCGACGCCTTCAACCCGACTTTCACCGCCGTCGGACGGCAGCAATCGGGCTCCGTCGACCCTGCCCTCGGCTGGTTCGACGTCGATTACCTCGGCATCGACCAGGGACCGATCGTGTTGATGATCGAGAACTACCGCACGGGGTTCGTGTGGACCGTGATGAAGCGGAATCCCCACATCGTGCAGGGACTCAAGAAGGCGGGGTTTACGGGAGGCTGGCTCGACGCGACGCGGTGACGTCCTTCAGGACGCCATCGCGCCGAGCCCGGGCTTCAGCCCGGGTTTAAACAGGACCTCACCGCGGGCCCCCCGCATCGCTCACCGCCGGCCGCGTGCCCTTCAGCAGTTTCCGCTCCAAAAACTCCGCCGCCGCTGAGTCGACCGTCATCACGTGCGCGTAGCGCAGGAAATGGTGCGTGTCGTCCGGAATCACGAGGGTCTCGAACGGCACTTTTTGCTGCGTCAGACGTTGCACGAGGTCGCTGCTCTGGTTGAACCGGACGTTGCGGTCGTCGTCACCGTGGATCAGGAGCACCGGCGAACGCCACGTCGCGACGTCGGCGACGGGCGACGACTTGAACGCGATCTCGAGCGCGCGCGTCAGATCGGGCGCCTCCTCGTAGCGGTCGCGGTTCAGCATGCCGCGCGCCCGCTCGGTCGTCCAGTCGTGCACTCCATGAACGTCCACACCCGCCGCGAAGACATCGGAGTTCCGCGCCAGGGCCAACGCCGTCAGGTACCCGCCGTACGAGCCGCCGTAGATCCCGATCCGCGCGGCGTCCACGCCCGGCAGTGAGCGCAGGTACTGCGCGGCCGCTTGTACGTCTCGATACTCCGACGCCCCGCGCGCCCCACCGTCCGGGGGCGCGTGGAACTCGTACCCGTAGCCGATCCCCAGGCGGTAGTTGACCGAGAGCACGATGAATCCGCGGCTCGCCAGATACTGGTTCGTCGCGTAGGCGTTCGAGTAGTAATCCGAGTAGTGCCAACCGAGCAGCATCTGGCGCGGTGGACCACCGTGCACGAAGATCACCGCCGCTTTTTTCCCCGCACCTCCAGCGCGCTCGAACAGCTGCCCCCACACCGTGACCCCGTCCGCGGCCTTGAAGCTGACCGCGCGCGGCGTCACGAGCTGGGTCGCCGGGAAGTCGGCGGGGATGAGATCCTTGCCGAGTTGTCTCGCCCCCCCCTGGCCCCCGCCCGCAAAAGGCCGCACCGTCGGCAGGGGCGGTTGTTGCGCGGTCGCGGCGAGGTACGCGAGCGTCTGTCCGTCCCCCGTGACGACCGGCGCCCATTCGTTCCCCGCGCCCGGCGTGACGACTTCGGCGGCCGCGCGATCCACCGGCACGCGCACCACATGCCGCCGGTGGAGGTCGAGCGGGTCACGCCCGGCGTTCCCGGCGAACACCAGCCACCGGCCATCGGGCGAGAGCTGGATATGCTCCGCCATGTAGTCGCCGCGCGTCAGGAGCAGCGCGTCGCCGCCTTGCTCCGGAATCGAGTACAGATGCGGCCAGCCGTCCTGATACGACAGGAACACGATGCGTCCCGCCGCCCAGTGCAGGTTCGTCCCGCCGTCGGTGGAGGGCGGAGAGCCGCGTAACGTTTCTGGAGCCTTCCACAGCTGGCGCCCCCCACGCCCGGTCCCCGCGTCCGCGGTCCAGATCGCCCACGGGACGGGGCGGCGCACGAGGATCGAATCGGGAGCGCCGCCCGCGGCGGGACCGCGCACGAAGGCGATCGCCTTGCCGTCGGGCGACCAGCGGGGGGAACGATCGCGCGCGAACGTCGGGTCGAGCCACAGGATCGGCGTTGAGTCGTTCGTGTAGATGCCCACGAACGCGTGGTCGCCGCGGTTGCACACGAACGCCACACGCGAGCCGTCGGGCGACCACTGCGGGTCGCCGTTGCTGCCCCGCACGGTGAACAACGCTTTCGCCGGCGCCGACCCGTCGACGGGCGCCGTCCAGATCTGGCCTCCTCGCGTGAAGGCAATGCGGTTTTCTCGCGGCGACATCACCGGCAGCTCGCCCTCGCCAATCGCCTTCGGCTCACCGCCCTCGAAGGCCACGCTCCAGATCTGCACCTTGGGAGGCTCGGGACTCGACGTGACGTTCACCGGCTCGTCGTCATCCCAGTTGGCGCCGTGATCGCCGCCGCGGACGTAGATCACGAACCGGCCATCCGGCGACAGCGCCACACTGGACAGCTCCTGCCCGTCGTCCAGCTGATAGTTCGTCAGGCGTCGCGGGGTGAAGTCCGGCCCTTCGGCGACGTAGATGTTGCGCCGGCCTTGCTCGTTCACCGCCCACGCGATGCGGCTTCCGGTGGCCGCGGCCGTCAGCTCGGTGGGGAACGGATAGGAGCGGACCTGGCCCACGGTGAACCCCCCCGCCGTGCGCTGAGCGGGGAGGGGTTGCGCGAGTACGAACGCGACTGCGAGCACGGTGAGTTGGCGGCGCATGACTTGGCATCCTGCGAATCGAAGGGATATTAAATGTACATGTCCACTCCGATGCTTGAAGCCATCGCCGGTCTCCCCAACGCCTCTGAACCAATCCCCGGGTGGGTCACGGGCGGTCAGCCGAGTGCGGCGCACCTCAGCGCGCTGAAAGCCGCCGGCTGTCAGGTCATCGTCGATAACCGCGACCCGATGGAGCCGCGTCCTTTTGACGAGCCGGCGACGGTGCGGGCCGCGGGGATGGAATACATCAGCATGCCGATCGTGCACGGTGCTGTGACTGTGGCCACGATGCAACAGATGCACGAAGCGCTGAAGAAGTTGGAGGGGAAAAAGGCTCTGCTGCACTGCTCGAGCGGGAATCGAACGGCGGCTGGGCTACTTCCCTACCTGATACTCGACAAGAACATGGAAGAAGAAGCAGCCGTGGAAGTCGCCATGAAGATCGGGCTGAGAAGCGCTGAGCTGATGGAACTGGCCCTGGAATACGTCAGGAGTAGGTAGTTCCTCGGCGTCTCGGCGACTCGGCGTCTGCCTTATAGCTTACGCCTTGGGTTCCTCCCTCCCTCCTGCATATCTATGCCAGTACATCCTCATCTCACTGAATTTGCCGTCTTTGGTCTCACAAAAAATGGCCCCCCTCGCATCGACCTGTTCCCCGGTGCGACGTCGCCGGAACGTGCACCGAAACTCCGTGGCGAACCATGGCCCCGCGACGTAAATCTCACCTGAAGAAAAGCTGACCTCGGCCTGGTGGAGGGGGATGTCCTTCCAGTACATCCGTATGGCGGCGATGCCACGGTCGGGCTGGCTGAAGGGCGTCTCGAGGAAGACGGCGTCGTCGTTGAAGACCGAAGCCACGGTATCGACGTCGCCGCGCTCCCAGCCTTTGCCGAACGTATCGATCAGCGTACGAAATGCGTCGGACGTTTCAGTCATGGGCGCAAATATAGTCCAATCCGGGTATCAAGCTGCGAACGTACCTCTAGTACAACTCACTTCCGAGGGGTGCACAGATGCTGAAGCGAATGCTCGCCACGACGGCCCTGCTCGCCTTCTGTACGCTGCCCTTAGCAGCGCAGCAAGCGGCCGCCGCCGGCTCCCAAGCTGCAAGCGACATGACGATCACTGGCCAAGTCGTCGATGTGAACTGCTACACGACCATGGGCGCGTCAGGCGCCGGTCACAAAGCCTGCGCGACCGCGTGCGCCAAAGCCGGCGTCGCCCTCGCCATCCTCAGCTCCGATGGAACCCTCTACATGCCCGTCAGTGCCAAGCCCGGTGACCCGCAGAACTCGCGGCTCTCGCCGTTCGCCGAGGGCAAAGTGAAGGTGACCGGCACCCACCGCATGGCCAGCGGGATGCATACGATCGAGATCAAGACGATCGCCGCCGCCACCTGATGTCGCGTTCGTTGGGGGTAGTGGTCGCTGTCGCTCTCGTCGCGGCTTGCGGCCCTGCCCCCAACGAGCTCACCCTGCTGTTCGTGGGCCGCTCACCCACCGCCCACGTCTCGAACGTCACCTGGGCCCCCGACCCCGACCGCAGTCGCCTCGTCGCCTTCGACGACCGCCTCCGCATCGTCCACACCATCGCGGACCCCCGGCTCGCTACGCCGGTCGCTGTCGCGCCGCTCCCCGCCGGCCGCCTCATCGTCACGGAGCGCACCGGTGAAGCCGTGGTCGTCGACGCCCAAAGCGGCAAACCCGTGCGCGAGTGGGAGAGTCCCTTCCCGGCGTCCCTGTACGCGACGGCCGGCGATCATATCGTCGCGGCGCGCTCGCCCTACTTCGTGCAGCTCGTCGCCGAACAGGGAAGTGAGCCGCTGCTGTGGCGCCTCGACACCCTCGGCCACCCCACGCACGGCATCGGCACGATTCACGTGCCCGCTATTCCTTACCTCGCGCAGCTCGTCAACGCCGGCGCCGTCGCCCTCGATCCCGCCGACGAGGACGCGGTCTATTTCGCGCCCTACGTGCGCGACGAGATCCTGAAGCTCGATGCCACGGGAGCCACCGTGTGGCGCGCCCAGCGCGGACTCTTCCCCCAGGAGCCTGATCCCCGATTCATGCCGCCACCGCCGGGGAAGCCCCGCGAGCTGAAAGTCGTGCACGCCATCGTCAACATCGCCCTGGCGCTGGGGACCGGCCGGGGGGGGGGGGCCGATCAGCGGCTCTATGTGCTCGGTGCTCAGGATTCGGGCGCGACTCGGCTGCGCCTCGACGTGTTGGACCCCGCCACCGGTCGCATCGTCACGACCCGCATGCTGGACGGACCGCAGGCCGCGATCGCCGTCGATCGCCGCGGCGGCATCCAGATTCTCGATGCTGACTCGCTCCTCGCCCAGGCGCCCGTTAACGGCCGCGAGGAATTCGGGCCACCCTTCGCCCTGCCGGCGCTGAACGGCGACACGGTGACGCTCGCGCGCTACCGCGGCAAGGTGACGCTCGTGAACTTCTGGGCGTCGTGGTGCGACCCCTGTCGCGAGGAGTTCCCTCACATGGGCGCGTTGTACCGGGACTTCGCGCGCAAGGATTTCGACATCGCGGCGATTTCGGACGACGTCGACGACGGCAAGATGCGCGCCTTCGTGCGTGAGTTTGGGGCCCCGTTCCCCATCCTCGTAGGCGGCGGCAAGATGAAAGGGACGTACCACTACCGCGGCCTGCCGTACTCGGTGCTGCTCGATCGCCACGGGTTGATCGTCCAGCGCATCTTCGGGTTCGGCGGCGCGGCGGAGTTCAGCGCCCTGCGCGAAACTATTGCGAAGGAGATTCGCGCCCCGTAGTGTACCGCCCATGCTTACGCTCTTCCTGATCCTCGGCATGCAGGCACCGGGAGATTGGCCGGCGTACGGCCGCGACCCCGGCGGCGCCCGCTTCTCACCGCTCACGCAGATCACCCGCGAGAACGTCGCCACACTCCAGGTCGCCTGGACCTATCACACCGGCGAGCCGGACATGGCGAGTATGTCGCACCGGCCCCCGGCGCTCGAGGTGACGCCGCTCGTCGTGGACGGCCTTATGTACATCAGCACGCCGGCGGGCAACATCATCGCGCTCGATCCTGTTACGGGCGCAGAGCGCTGGCGCTACGACGCCGGGGTCAATCCGCATCGCGGTTACAGCGACTTCGCGAGCCGAGGCGTGTCGTTCTGGCGCGACGCGCGCGCCGCAGCGGGGACACCGTGCGCCCGCCGCATTTTCGCGGCCACGATCGACGCCCGCCTCGTCGCACTCGACGCTGCGTCGGGGAAGTCGTGCGCAGGATTTGGTTCGGCCGGTGTCGTGGACCTACGCGCCGGGCTTCGTGTCCCACCGCTCGAGTTCGTGTTCTACGAAGTGACGTCCCCTCCCGCCGTAGTCGGAGATCTCGTCATCACGGGCTCCGCCGTCGCCGACAACACGACTTACGCGCCGGCGAGTGGCGAGGTCCGGGCCTTCGATGCGCGCACAGGCGCGCTCAAGTGGACGTTCGATCCGGTGCCTCGAGACTCAGCCGATCCGGCGTACAAAACGTGGCAGGGAGGCAGCGCGAATTACACGGGCGCGGCCAACGTCTGGTCCGTTATCGTCGCGGACCCCGCGCGCGATCTGGTCTTTCTGCCCACCTCGAGTCCAGCGCCCGATTACTACGGGGGCCTGCGCCTTGGCGACAACCGCTATGCCAACGCGATCGTGGCCCTGCGCGCCTCGACAGGGCGCGTCGTGTGGCACTTCCAGTCCGTCCACCACGACCTCTGGGACTACGACAACGCGGCACCTCCAGCCTTGGTCACCGTCGTGCGGAACGGCGTCCGGATTCCGGCCGTCATTCAAACCGGCAAGTCAGCAATGCTGTACGTGCTCGATCGCAGGACCGGCAAGCCGATCTTTCCGATCGAAGAACGGGCCGTGCCGGCCAGCAGCGTCCCCGGTGAGGTCGCATCACCTACGCAGCCGTTCACGACCGTCACGCCGCCCCTCTCGCCTCTTCAGTACTCAGGTGCAGACGCCTGGGGGCCGACGCCCGAAGCACAGGCGGCCTGTCGCACGATCCTGAGCGCTCTGCGCAACGACGGGCCGTTCACCCCGCCGAGCTTCCAGGGTACGCTCGCGGTGCCGGGCAACATCGGCGGTGCCCACTGGGGCGGGGTGGCGATAGATGTAGGCCGCGCGCTCGCGGTGGTGCCGGTGAACACCGTCCCAGCCATGGTGCAGCTCTTCCCTGCGGAAGGATTCAACGGCGACAGTATCCGGCGGGAGGACGCACAGCGGGGCCTGACCGACTTCGAGTACACTCGCATGCGCGGCACCCCGTACGTCATGCGCCGGCGCTTGATCCTGGGGCCGAGTGGCCTGCCCTGCACGCCGCCGCCCTTCGGGGCGCTCGTCGCGGTGAACTTGAACACCGGTGGAATCGCCTGGCGGGTGCCGCTCGGCACAATGGGCGACACGCCCAATCTCGGCTCGCCCAACCTCGGCGGGCCCATCGTGACCGCGGGTGGACTGGTCTTCATTGGGGCGACCCTCGAGCACGTCTTCCGCGCCTTCGACGTCGAGACGGGCCGGGAGCTGTGGAAGACCGCGCTCCCGGCGGGAGCCCGCGCGACACCGATGACGTACGAGGTCGGTGGGCGGCAGTTCGTCGTGATCGCCGCCGGCGGCGGTGGAGCCTTCGGCGCCGGGGACGCAATCGTGGCGTTCGCACTTCCGGCGAGGTAGCCTTAGCTCGTGTCCGGACCGCCCACTCCCCACTCCCCACTCCCCGTAATCATCGACACCGACCCAGGGATCGACGATTGCCTGGCGCTTTGGCTCGCCCTGACCGCTCCCGAGCTCGACGTGCGCGGCCTGTCGGTGTCCTATGGCAACACGGTGGTCGAGAACGCCCACCGCAACGCCGTCGAAATCACGCGCCGCATCGGCAAGCGCGTCCCGATCGCCGTAGGGGCGCGACGCCCCCTCAAGCGCGCGCTCGCCGTCGCGATCGAAACCCACGGGGCTTCGGGTCTGGGATATGCCGCCGTGCCGCCGGCCGGTGTCATTCTCGACTGGGTGAAGCCGCTCGACCGGCTGCTCGCGGCCCAACCCGAGCCCGTGACGCTCGTGACCCTCGGCCCCGTAACGAGTTTGGCGCTGGCGCTCAAGAATGAGCCGGCGATGGTACGCGCCAAGGTCTCGCGCCACATCGCGATGATCGGGAACATCGAAGCGCGCGGCAACACGACGCCGCACTCCGAGTTCAACGCCTGGTGCGATCCCGAAGCGCTCGCGGTGGTACTGGCCGCCGAGTTGCCCACCGAGATGATCGGCCTCGACGTCACCCGCAAGCTCGTCCTGCAGGCCACGGAGATCTACCGGCTCGCCCACGCGGGGAACGCCACGGCGAACTGGCTGCATGACGCGCTGCGCTTCTACCTCGAGTTCCACCGTCAGTACGAGAAGCTCGAGGGCGCGGTCGTGAACGACGTGCTCGCCATCGCCGCGCTGCTGCAGCCCGACGCGCTCGACTTTCAGGAGCTGCGGCTCACCGTGGATCTGGACGACGGCGACGACCGCGGCCGTACGCGCGTCGATCCCAAGGGGTCGATGACGCGCGTCGCGCTGCAGGTGCGTCCCGGGCCGGTGCGTGACCTCTTGTTCGAGCGCGTGATGCCCTGGCTCGTGAAGGAAGACGCCGGCGTATGACGATGCCCCGGAAGGTGGCGGTGATCGGGGCCGGCGAGATCGGCGTGGGGTGGGCGGCGTTGTGCGCGTCGGCGGGATGGCCGGTCGCGATGTTCGACATGAACCAGCGCACCACCGAGCGTGCCTTCACCGAAGTGCCGCGCCGGGCGCGCGCGCTCGTGGCCCTCGAGCGCGCGACGCAGGGGATCGTCGAGCGCGGCCTGCTCGAGTTCACGCAGGCGCGCAGCCTGCTGCAGGCAGTGAAGGACGCGGACTGGGTGGTCGAGGCGATCGCCGAGGACGCCGTTGCCAAACAGAAGCTGTTCGAATCGATCGAGCTCGTCGCCTCACCCGAGGCGCTGCTCACCAGCTCGTCCAGCGCGCTCGTCCCCAAAGACATCTTCGCGCGCTGCCGCCGGCTCGATCGCTGTCTCGTCACCCACCCACTCTCACCACCAGAGCTGATCCCCCTCGTCGAGATCGTCCCGGGTGAGCGGACCGCACCCGCCGCCGTCGAGCGCGCGCTCGACTACCTGCGCTCCCTGGGGCGGATGCCGATCGTCGTTCGGAAGCCGGTGCCCGGCTACGTGGTGGGACGGATCGCGGCCGCGGTTTGGCGCGAGTGCATCGACCTCGTGTTGACCGGCGTGATCGACGTGCAGGATCTCGATCGCGCCGTGTCGCTCGGCCCGGCGATGGGGTGGGCCGCCGCCGGGCCCCACCTCACCTATCACCTCGCGGCGGGCGACGGCGGGGTCACGGCCTTCCTGCAGCATCTCCTCACCGCCTTCGAGGGCCTCTGGGACGGGAAGCTCGCCGGCTGGCAGAAACTGGAGCCGCAGCAGCAGCGCCAACTGACGCAGGCGATCGAGAAGGCTTATGCCGGGAAGGTCGAGATGTTGCGGGAAGCGCGCGATCGCCGGCTCTCGGCGATCCTGCGCGCATTAGAGCAGGCGCGGGCCGCGGGTCCGGCGAGCTAGTTGTCCGACCGCACCATCAGCACGGGGATGCGGGTGTTGTGTCGCAATGCTGTCGCGGTACTGCCACGAACGACGTCCTCGAGTAGGCGGTGTCCGTGGGTCGCCAACGCGATCAGATCGGCTCCCTCGCGCTCCGCTGCCGCCGCGATTTCCTTCGCCGGGTCCCCCGCCGCCAGCACCGCATCGACCTCCAACCCAGCCGCGCGCAGGTCCGTCGCCATCCGCTCGAGGTAGGCGCGGTCGTCCTTCATCTCCTCTGATTCTTTCAGGTTCAGCTGCTCCATGTTGCGGGCAGCCCAGCCGTCGGCGACATGGAGGAGGATCACCTCCGCCCCGCTGAGCTTGGCCAGGCCGGTCACGTGCCGCAGGATCGTCTGGTCGGCTGGCCCGTTTTCCAGGGGCACGAGGATCCGCTTGTACATCGCTAGACCACTCCGCTGATCTGGAGGATCAGCCAGACATTGAACCCCGCGATAGACACCGCCACCGTGTACGCGAGGATCTTGAGCCAGAACGGGTTCACGAACTCGCCCATTTTCAGGCGGTCCGAGGTGAACTTCACGAGCGGGAAAACGGCGAAGGAGAGTTGCAGGCTCAAGATCACTTGGCTGAAGATCAGGAGTTGGGCGGTACCGTGGCTGCCGAAGAAGATAGCCGTCAGGGCCGCGGGGACAATCGCGATCAACCGTGTGATCAGGCGCCGCAGCCAGGGCCGGATCCGGATGTTCAGGAACCCTTCCATCACGATCTGACCAGCCAGCGTTCCCGTGAGGGTCGAGTTCTGGCCCGAGGCGAGCAGGGCGAATGCAAACACCGCACTGGCGCCTGTCACGCCGAGCAGCGGCGTAAGCAGCTTGTAGGCATCCTGAATCTCCGCGACCCCTGTTTGGCCGGCGCGGTGGAACGTGGCCGCCGCGACAATCAGAATCGCCGCGTTGATGAACAGTGCGAACGACAGGGCAATCGTCGAATCCAGAAAAGCGAACTTGACGGCTTCCTTCCTGCCGGCCGACGTTTCCGCGTAGCTCCGCGTCTGCACCACGGACGAGTGCAAGTAGAGGTTATGCGGCATCACCGTGGCCCCGAGGATGCCGATCGCGATGTAGAGCTTGTCCGGGTCGCTGAGGATCGACGAGCTGGGGACGAACCCCTTGAGCACGCCGATCGTGTCCGGCTTCGAAATCAGGATCTCGAACAAGAAGCAGCCGGCGATCGTCGCGATGAGCGCGATGACGAGTGCTTCGAGCAACCGGAATCCCTTGTTCTGGAGGTACAGAATGAGGAGCACGTCCAGCGACGTGATCGCAATTCCCCACGGCAGCGGAATCCCGAACAACAGGTTCAGCGCGATCGCCGAGCCGATCACCTCGGCCAGGTCGCAGGCCGCGATCGCGATCTCGCACAGCACCCAGAGCGCGAGCGACACCGGCCGCGAGTAGTGGTCGCGGCACGCCTGCGCCAGATCGCGTCCGGTGACGATGCCGAGTTTGGCGGCGAGACCCTGGAGCAGGATCGCCATCAGGTTGGAGAGCAGGATGACGCTCAGCAGCGTGTAACCGAAACGCGCACCGCCCGCGAGGTCGGTGGCCCAGTTGCCCGGGTCCATGTATCCCACGGCCACGAGGTATCCGGGTCCCGCGAACGCGAGGGCTTTCCTCCACCAGGCGCCGGTGCTGACGGGAACGGTGCGGTAAACTTCGACCAGGCTCGGCGCGAGCCGCGCGTTGCGCCAACCCGGCTCGGGCGTAGCGACGTGCGCTCTAGATTCCATCGGTCGGCCGGCAGAGAAGAAGTAAGGCGAGCTCCTGACCGACGACGCGGGTCTCACCGCCCCCCAAGCGCACGGTTACCGGCCCGTTGAACGGCTGGCGATCTACGACCGTCATGCGCGTGCCTGGGGTCAGGCCCTGCTCCGCGAGATACCGGAGCCGCGCCGGATTCTCGTCCCCGACCTGGCGCAGCAACAGCGTCGCGCCCACCTCGGCGTTGGCCAGATTGACGAGCTCCGCCTCTTCGATTTCGCCCGCCGCCGTCGGAATGGGCGCCCCGTGTGGGTCGTAGCGCGGGTCACCCAGCGCGCCGGCCATGCGGTCGATGAGCTTTTCGGACACGGCGTGCTCGAGTCGCTCGGCCTCGACGTGCACCTCACCCCAGTCGTAGCCGAGCTGTTGCGTGAGATAGACCTCGAGAATGCGATGGCGGCGGATCATCTGGAGAGCGGCGGTGCGCCCCTGGTGCGTCAGCTGCACGCCGCGGTAGGGCACGTGCTCGATCAAGCCGGTCTCCGACAGACGTTTCATCATGCCACTTACCGATGGAGGTGCGACTTCGAGCATCGACGCGATGTCGCTCGTGGTTGCGAACCCCCCCTGACTCGAGAGGTGATAGATCGCTTTCAGGTAGTCCTCGACCGACCGTGTCAGAGGCGGTGAGGGGTTTCTGACAGACGCATTCATGGCGCCGCGCTCCGGAGCTATGAGCTTTCCACAAAATCGGTTAGCCTGCTGACCAACGAACAAATTAGTCTAGGCTAATTATTTGATATTGTCAAGCGAAGATGTGGATTTTGCCAAGCTAAGAAGATTGGCGAGGATACGCTCGGTCATGCCCCAAATGGTACGGTTTTCGAGCACGTACGCAGGGAAGACGCGCTCCGGCGCGAGATGCTGGATCGTGACGTCACGCTGCACACCGGGCGCGGTGAGCGCCCGCAGCGACAGCCAGAACGCGTCCTGCACTTCGTCGTTCAGGGTGAGCGGCGGGCGATCGACGAGTCCGAACACGAAGGGCCGCACGACCACCGGAGGCAGGATCGGCGTGCGCGGATACATGTCGTCCAACACGCCGAGCCGCTCCGCCTCTGTCAGATCGACGCCGACTTCTTCGCGGGTTTCACGGATGGCGGTGGCGCGGAGGTGGGGATCGTTCGGTTCGCGCCGTCCGCCGGGAAACGCGATCTGGCCCGACCAGGTGTCGCCGGCGCGGTCGGCGCGCTGAATGAACAGGGCTTCAGGGCCGTCGACGCTTTCACGCAGCGCGATCGCGACCGCCGCCGGAATCATCCCCGGCTCGAGCGTGACCGACTTCGCTTCATACACGCGCAGCGCGCGCCGAATGACGTCCAGCGCTATGCCGAGATCTCCTCGCCGCCGTCCACATTGATCACGTTCCCGGTGATCCAGTCGGCGCCGGGGTTGCACAACGCCACGATCGCGCCGCCCAGATCGGCGGGCGTGGTGAGGCGGTGGTGCGGATTCCGCTGCGTGGCGATCTCCACGAGCTTCTCGTTCCCGGGGATCTTCCGCAGGGCCGGTGTGTCGGTCACGCCGCCGCGCAGCGCGTTGACCGCGATGCCTTTCGGGGCGAGCTCCAGAGCCAGCTGGCGCGTGTGCGACTCGAGCGCCGACTTGGCCGCCGACACCGCACCGTAGGTGGCGAAGACGCGAGTCGACCCCGACGACGTCATCGAGAAAATGCGCCCGCCGTTCCCCATCAACCCGTGCTTCACGACCCCCTGGGACCAATAAACCAGGGAGTGGGCCATGACATCGAGCGTCATGTCGATGTTGGCCTTGTTCAGCACATCGTCCCCGATGTAGGGCTTCAGGGTCCCGAACGCGAGCGAATGGAGCAGCACGGCCACGTTGAGCTTCTGCTTGGCCAGCTCCGCCAGCACCTCGTTACGCTTTTCTTCGTCGGCGGCGTTGACGTTGAAGTACTGGGTCTTCCGTCCCATGGCCTCCAGGTCGCGCCGGACCTCGGCCACGTGATCCATGCCAGCCTTGCGGTCGAGGTGGACCCCGGCGATATCATACCCGGCCTTCGCGAGGGCCCGAGCGGCTCCTTCACCGAATCCGCTCGAGGCGCCCAGGATGAGGGCCCACTTCGGGGTCGTCGTCTGCGCGTGTGCCAAACGTTCCTCCGGCAATCGGTGCCCGGTATTATAGCGCAGGTTTAATGAGAAGCCACTTGTGGATGGGAATCGCCCTTGCGGCGGGCCTTATTCTCGGGCTCGTGGCCGCGGGCCTGGCCGGTCTCGGGCACCCCGAGCTGGTCACGGCCGCGCAGCATCTCCGTCCCATCGGCACGCTGTTCCTGAACCTGCTGTCGATGGTGGTCATTCCACTCGTCGCGACCGCCCTGTTTGCCGGGATCGCCCGGCTCGGGAATCTGCGCCGCGTGAGCCGGCTCGTGGTCCGCACTCTCGCGTTCTTCTGGGGCACCGCCCTCATCGCGATCATCATCGGCTTCCTCGTCGGCTCGATCGTGTTGCCCGACCAGGTCGTGTCGGCCGAAGGGCAGGCGGCCTTGCGCGCCGCTGCACAGGCCGACTCGGCGTTCATTCAGAAGGCCGCGGAAGACATCCCGAGCGGCGCGCGGTTCATCGTCGAGCTCATTCCGTCGAATCCGGTCAAGGCCGCCGTCGACGGTAACCTGCTGCCGGTGGTCGTGTTCGTGACGTTCCTCGCGGTCGCCGCCGCGGGCCTTCCCGAAGACAAGCGCAACAGCCTGGTCGAGCTGGCCGACGGCGCCAGTGAGGCGTTGATCAAAATCGTGCACTGGGTGCTGCTGCTCGCGCCGATTGGGATCTTCGCGCTCGTGGCGCCGATCGTGGCGCAATTCGGATGGAGCGTCTTCAAGGCCATGCTCTGGTTCATTGCTGCCGTCGTGATTGGCCTCATGATCTTCATCAGCGCCGTCTACATCCCTGCCGTCGCGGTGATGGGGCGGCTCGAGCCCGGCAAGTTCCTGCGCGCCGCCTTCCCGTCGATGATGATGGGGTTCTCGACTACCTCGTCGCTCGCGACGCTGCCCACGATGCTTCAGGCGGCCGAAGGCGATCTGCACATCCCGCGCTCGATCGCCGGCTTCGCCCTGCCCCTCGGCGCCAGCGTCAACCGCGCCGGCAGCGCGCTGTATCAGTCGATCGCGGTGCTGTTCATCGCGCGCCTGTACGGCATTCCGTTTGGTTTCACCGAGATGTTTACGGCGGCCGCCGCGGTCTTCCTCGCGTCATTGACCGTGGCGAGTGTGCCAGCCGCGAGCGTCGTGAGTCTGCTGCCCGCCTTCACCGCCACGGGCCTGCCGATCTCGGGCCTCTCCATCCTCATCGGGCTCGACCGCATCCCCGACATGTTCCGCACGATGACGAACGTCACCGGGCATTTGACCGGTGCCGTCGTCGTGCCGGCGTTGGAGGGTGCCCCGCAGGAATGAGCCTCACGCCGGGCGACTGGCTGCTCGCGTCGCCGTGGATTGTGGCGCTCTTCCTCATCCTGTACCGCTACGCCACGAGGCGGCCGCAGCTGCGCGACTACGCGCCCGCGGCGTCGGGCCCGCTGATCTCGGTCATCATTCCCGCGCGCAACGAAGCCCGCAACATCAACGCTTGCGTCCGCTCGATACTCGCCGCGAGCTATCCCAACATCGAGATCGTCGTCGTCGACGACCGCTCGACCGACGGCACCGGCGACGTCGCCGAGCGCCTTGGCGTACGCGTGGTGCGCGGCGCGGACCTGCCGGCGGGATGGTTCGGGAAACAGTGGGCGCTGGTGCAGGGATATCGCGTCGCCCGCGGCGAGCTGCTCCTGTTTGCCGACGCCGATACCAGGCATGAGCCGGAGCTCATCGCGCGGGCGGTCACCGCACTCCAGACTGAGCGGGTCGACCTCTGTTCCGTCATCCCGCGCCAGGAGACGGTGACGTTTTGGGAGCGCCTCATTCAGCCCCACGTGT
>Ga0193697_1000301_pt1 | contig 19143 bp, 16 predicted proteins | sample L3m2metaG_FD_145073 | JGI IMG/M metagenome (GOLD analysis project Ga0193697, IMG submission 145073) | Soil microbial communities from a riparian zone of the East river system, Colorado, United States - L3m2 | ecosystem: Environmental > Terrestrial > Soil > Riparian zone | place: USA: East River... | reverse complement strand
CGATGATGCGATATCCGGTGTGATTCCAGTAGATCTGAATGGTGGTCAGCTGGCGCTTGAGATTGTTCCTGTCCATGTACGTTGACGCCGGCCCGCGCTCACTTCCCCACAGGTTTCCCATGCGGGGGAGATCGTTCGCTTTCACCGCATCCATGAACTTGCTCAGCGCCTCGTTCGGCGTCTGGGGCGTGAGCGCGCCCGGATGCTGCGCGCCGCCGCAGCCGAAACCTGCCAGGACGAGTAGGACAGGGAGTCGTCGCATTAGGAATCCAACCTAAGACTTTATGCGCCTCTACGTCAACATCGATCACGTCGCGACCCTGCGCGAAGCACGCCAGACCGACGAGCCCGACCCGGTGCAGGCCGCGGCGGCCGCCGAGCGCGGCGGCGCCGACGGCATCACCGTGCACCTGCGCGAAGACCGTCGCCACATCCAGGACGCCGACGTGGTGGCACTCGCGCGCAGCGTGAAGACCGTCGTCAACCTCGAGCTCGGCGCGCACCCGGACATCGTGCGACTCGCCCGCCGGCTCCGCCCCTTCCAGGCGACGCTCGTGCCCGAGCGGCGGCAAGAGATCACCACCGAAGGCGGCCTGGCGCTGCGGCGCGGCGACCGCCGCCTCGCCGCCGCCATCGGCGGCCTCCAGGACGCCGGCGTCCGTGTCAGCCTCTTCATCGACCCCGTGCGCAAGACCATCGATCAAGCGCGTGCTCTCGGGGTTCCGGCCATCGAGATACACACGGGCACATATGCAAATGCGTCAAGCGAACAGCGTAGAAAGAAGGCGTTGAACGAACTGCGTCGAGCAGCGGCGTACGCCAAAGGCGTTGGCCTGGCGGTCCACGCCGGGCACGGCCTCACCTACCAGAACGTGCAGCCCGTGGCGGCGATTCCGGAGATCGAGGAGCTGAACATCGGCCATTCCATCGTGAGTAATGCGGTGTTCTGGGGCCTGGAGGAGGCCGTACGGCGCATGAAGCAGTTGGTACAAGACGCCAGGACGCCTATTTTGGGGACGCGATGACCCAACCTGGCCAGCCGCTCGGGATGTCCGATTTCTTCGCCCTCGAGGCGGGCGAGTACCTGGACCGGCTCGACGCCGTGCTCCAGGGCGATGCCCCGCCCGCGGCCGACGAATTCGTGCGCCTGTCGCGCGCCCTGCGCGGCAGCGCCCTGATGGCGAGCCAGCAGGCGATCGCGCGGGCGGCGAGCGGCGTCGAAGCGCTGGCGCGGGCCGTGCGCGAGGGGCGGCGCCCCTGGGATGCCGGCACGAAGCAGGTCGCCATCCGCGCCGTCGACGACCTCAAGATCTTCGTGCGCCAGGCGGCCAGTTGGACCGCGGCCGACACCGCAAAAGCCGAGACGCTGGCGGCCCAGCTCGAGCAGCTCGCCGGGCGGCCCTCGGCGCAAGTTCGGGCCGCCGAGGCGATGGGCCTCGACGCCGGCGCCCGGGCCTTCGTCGCCCGTGAGGGCGCGGCGATCGCGAGCGCCCTCGATCGCGCCTCCAAGGCGCTCAGCGCGAACCCACTCGCCCACGATCCTCTGCAGCACGTCCTCAAAGCGCTGCAGCCGTTGCGCGGTCTCGCCGCGCTGAACGACCTGCCTCCACTCCCCGACCTCCTCGAGGGCATCGAGCGGGCGATCGGCGAGCTGAGCCAGAGCAAGGCTGCGCCCAAGGCCCCCGTTGCGGAGTTGTTCCAGGCGGCGGCCAGCTCCATCGCCCACGCGGCGCGCGAGGTCGCCGAGCGCGGCCGACCCGATCCGGAGGGCGCCGAGTTCCGGAGGTTCGCTGGACTCCTCGTGAAGTTGATGGAGAGCGAGCCCGACGTGGTGGCGATCGATGCGCTGTTTCACGGCGACGCCGGCCCACACATCGTGCACCGCGGGACCGCCCCGGCCCGGCCCGCCACGCTGGGCCGCCTGGAGCTCGTGAGCCACGGCGAACATCTGCGTCAGGCGGCCGACTCACTCGAGCGGGCGCCGAGCCCCACCCAGCGCGAGCTGCGCGCGCACACGCTCGCGGGGACCTTCCGCGCGTTGGGGGGAGCCGGCGGCGGGCCCGTCGCCGAGCGCGTTGCCGAGTTCGCGCACGCGGCGCGGGAGGCGGTGACCAGCGGGATCGCCGTAAATCAGTCGGCGTTGTTCGCGGTGGAGCTGAGGCGGGCCGGCGAGATTCTGTCGCGGTCGGGCTCGGGTGACGAGACGGCGCTCGCCGCCGAGCTGGCCGCCGTGACCGCCGCGGTCCGCGCACTCGCTGGCCCGTCGGGCCCGTCGGGCTCGCCGGTCGTCCCGATCGAGTCGCTGGCCCCCGCTCCGGTGCCCGTGGTCGCGACCCCCCGCGCCCCACGCCCTACGCCCGCCGTTACGGACGAAGCGGTCCCCGAGTCGGGCGACCTCACGGGCTCATGGGCGACGTACCAGCGCCTCGCCGCGCCGGGCTTTGGGGCGGCGTCACTCGACGCCCTGCTGCAAGGCCCCTCCGCGGACACGGGGCGCCCGACCGCCCCTCGGGCCTCGGCGGAGCCCGCCGTCGTCGACATCCGCACGCTCCTCTATAAGGGCGCGCGGGCGCGACAACGCGCCCAGGAGCTCCGCGAAGCCGCGAAGCGCATCAACGGGGACGATCTGCGCGCGATCATCGACGAAGTCTGCGACCTCGTTGTCCTCGCCATCGAACCCGAGTAAGACCGGCACGTCGCGTCGCTGGGCCTGGCTGATCGGCTTGGCGGTCACCGTGGCGTTGCTCGCATGGGTGTTGCAGGACGTCAGCCCACGCGCGGTCATCGCATACGCCCGCGGCGCCAACATCTCGCTGTTGCTCCTCGCGGTGTTCCTCGCCACCCTCACGTTTCCGCTCCGCACCATCCGCTGGCGCCTCATCCTGCGGGATGCCGGCGGTCAACCGTTGCCGTGGCTGCCCCTGTGGCATGCGACGGCGATCGGCTTCATGGCGAACAACCTTTTGCCGGCGCGCGCCGGCGAGGTCGCGCGCGCTTATGTCGCGGGACGCGAGATGCCGGTGCGCTTCACGACGGCCCTCGGTTCAGTCGGCGTCGAGCGCGTGTTCGACGCGCTGATCATGCTGGCGCTCATGGCGGTGGCGATCGCGGCGCCGTCGTTTCCGGCCAACACGGTGGTGCAAGGGCGGTCGCTCTCAGGCCTCGCCACGGCCGCTGCGATCTTGTTCGGAACGATCTTGTTGCTCGCACTCGGCGTGGTGCACCGCCCCGCCCCGTGGCTGGCGCTGCTCGGCCGCATCACGCACCGCCTCTTGCCCACGCGGATCGCGGACCGTCTGACACACTGGGCCGAAGGCATCGTGGAGGGGCTCTCGGTGCTCAAGAGTCCGGCGCGATTCGCCGGCGTCGTCCTTTGGTCGCTCGTGCTGTGGGGCACGAACGCGGCGGCCTTCGCCGTGTGCTTCCGCGCGTTCGGCCTCCCGGTCCCGCTCGAAGCTGCGCTTTTGCTTCAGGGCATCATCGGCTTCGGTGTCGCGGTGCCTTCGACACCAGGCTTCGTCGGCGTGTTCGAGGCGGCGACGCGAATCACCCTGGGCATCTACGCCGTGGACGCGAGCCGTGCCGTGAGCTACGCGCTCACCTATCACCTCACCACGTTCCTGCCCATCACGTTGCTCGGCCTTTGGTCGCTGTCGCGCCTGCACCTGCGACTCGGCGAGCTGCGGGAGGGAGACGGCGCGTGAGCGCCGCCCCGATCGCGGTGCGCGTCGCCGCACACGCGAAGATCAACCTCTTCCTCCGCATCCTCGCCCGCGAGAGCTCCGGCTACCACCAGATCGAGACGGCGTTCGCGCTGCTCGAGCTGGCGGATGAGCTCGATGTGCGCCGCGTCGATTCGGGCGTCGCGCTGGAAGTCGAGGGCCCGGATCTCGGGCCGATGGAGAACAACCTCGCCGTGCGGGCCGCGCGCGCCGTGCTCGAAGCCACCGGGAATCGGTTCGGCGTCGCGATCCGGCTCACGAAACGCATTCCCGTGCGCGCCGGGCTTGGCGGCGGTTCGAGCGACGCAGCGGCGACTCTGCACGCCGTGAACGCACTCGCCGGCAACGCCGTCCCGCGACACGAGCTGCTCCACCTCGCCGCACGGCTCGGCGCCGACGTCGCGTTCTTCGCGAGCGGTGCCCCGCTCGCGCTCGGCTGGGGCCGAGGCGAGCGCCTGTTCCGCTTGCCGGCTCCCGCGTCGGCGCCGGCGCTCGTTGCGGTGCCTTCCATCGCCGTCGCGACGCCGGATGCCTATCGCTGGTGGGACGACGCGAATCCGACGCTGGTGGCGCGCGGGCCCGTGATCCTCGACGCCGAGGCGCTCGCCACGTGGGGCAGCATCGGGCGGCTCGGCGGCAACGATTTCGAGTCCCCCGTGTTCGGCAAGCATCCGGAGCTGCGAGCGCTGTACGAAAAGCTGGCGGGGACGGGGCCGGTCTGGGTGCGGCTGTGCGGCTCGGGGAGCGCCGTCGCGGCGGTCTATAAGAAGGAGAGCGAGCGGAATGACGCCGCGGGACGCCTCGGGGAGCGGCAGCAGCAGCTGATTCGTACGGTCACGCGCGCCGACGTTGCGCCGGCGCCGCAGCCGCTGGAGGATTGACACTCGCGGGACACCGCGTGCATTTGTATAGACCACTTGATCGCGCGGAGAGCCCTATGTCTCGTTTCGGTCTGCTCCTCGTTTCATCTCTTGTTCTTGCCGCCTGTAGCGACGCAACCGCGCCAGGGCCCCTCGATGTCAGCGTCGCTCTCGCCCGCTCGACGATCGCACACGGTGATACCACGCACCTCACCGCGAGCATCCACAACATCAGCACGCGGTCCGTCACGTTCAACAACGTCTGCGCCTTCGACGTGCGGGTGGTGGCTGTCGGTGATACGCCCGACCTCCGCCCACGACAGCGGGTGTGCATTGCCATTTACGCACCGGTGACGCTCGCGCCATCGGAGACAGTGGTCTGGACGCTCCTGTTCGATGCCACCGCCGAGCAGTGCAGCGGTTCGATTTGTCGGTGGGATCGCCTGCCTGCAGGGGACTACCAGGTCTGGGGCGTCCTGACCTACGATCAGGGGCCTGGGGTTTCGGCGCCCGTTCCACTCAGGATCCAATAGGGAGCGTTACGGAGTCAGCGCGACGATCTTGAAGAGGTTTCCCGATTCGGATGTGATGTAGAGCTCGCCGTCGGCGTCCTCGCCGAAGCTGTTGGGGAACTCGTTCGAGTCGAACCACGGGTATCGCCGCATCGAGCTCAGTATCGCGGGCAAGCGGAACGCCTCCACCCACGCGGCGCAAAAGTCGAGGTAGAAGTACGTGCCTCGCAGAGCGGGGATCGCCGCGCCCCGGTAGACAAACCCGCCGATCACGGAGCACCCGTCGCTGTGCGGGTAATCCCACACCGGCAGCGTCAGCCCCGTCATGGTGCACGCCGTGCCCCCGCCGAAGCATTCCTTGCCCTCCATGATCCGCCAACCGAGGTTCTCACCACCGACGCTCGTGTGCGGCAGGAAGTCGATTTCTTCGCGCGTGTTGTCGCCCACGTCGCCGATGTACATGTCGCCCGTCTGGCGGTCGAAGCTGAAGCGGAATGGATTGCGCAGGCCGTAGTTCCACAGCTCGTGGCGAGTCACCGTGTCGGTGGCCCACGGGTTGGTCGCGGGAATCTGATAGGGGCCCGTGGCGCCGACGTTGAGACGCAGGATGGAACCCAGCAGCTCGGTCCGATCCTGACCATGCCCGCTCGGGTCACCGCAGCAGCCACCGTCGCCGACACTCAGGTACAGGTAGCTGTCCTGCCCATATGCCAGCATGCCGCCGTTGTGATCGCCGCCCGGCTGCTGAATGGTCAGCAGCGTGTCCTCAGCGGCGAGGGCGGTATCGGCGGTGGCGCTCGCGACGTGAAACCGCGACAGCACGGTTTTGATCGACGGGTTGACGTAGTACACGACGAAGTACTTGCTGGTCGCGTAGTCGGGCGGGAACGCCATGCCGAGAATGCCCTGCTCGGCATTGGTCGAGACCTTGGCCGTAATATCGAGGAATGGTGTCGCCTGGAGCACGCCGTTCTTGATGATGCGGATCGTCCCGGGGCGTTCCACGACGAAGAGGCGGTCGTGGTCACCGGGCGGCGTCGTGACGTAGAGCGGATGATCGAGCCCGGTCAGGACCGTGTCGAGGGCAATGTCAGGAATGACGCCAGGGCCCCCCGGTTCGTTGCCACACGCGGCGCCGAGGACCACCGCCAACATCCCGATCCCGAGTCGCGAACTAGTCATGTCGTAATGATAACCCCTCAAATACGGCACGAGCCTCGGCGAACGTCTTGAGCACCGCGTCCCGCTCCGCGGGAGTGCGCCACGCGCTGCTCGCCTGCGCTGCGACCTCTAACCGTGTGATCCAACGCACGAAGTACGCCGCGTCTTCCGGCGAGCGGACAGGATCGTCGCCGACCCGAACGTAGATCGGACTCGTCGAGGCGAACGGATATAAATCGAGCACCGGCATCGCGGCGCGATCGCTGTAGGCGCGCAACACGTACCAGCCGCTCTTCGTCACCGGAACCCACACGGTGTCAGTCGCCGTCATCCTGCCCGAGTCGAGCGGCACCGTCGCAACAACTTTTCCATTCCCGATGATTTCCAGGTGGTCGATGGGGACGTTGGATCGCAGTCTTACGAACGCCGGCATGCGTTGCGTGCCCGGCGAGACCTTGATCTCGTCCCCTGCGCTCGAATTGGCAATCGAGAACTCGAGCAGCGGCGCGTTCGTCACGAACGTGCGGCCCGCCTTGAGCCCAGCGAGCCAGCGCCGGTGATCGAGCGTCGGGCCCGACTGCACGAACACGCGCACCAGTCCCGGCGGTCCGCGCAGACTGGCGAAGTTCGGGAATGCGTCGGTCCCCGCCCCCGCCGGCAGCCGGAATCCACAATTGAGCAGCCGATACCAGATCTCCGACGTGATGAGGTGGTCGGAGAACCCCATGACCTCGAAGTAGTCCACTTTGCCGAGGGCGACGTCGACCGGAAGCTCGTAGGTGAGCGATTCGGTCGTGTCGTACGGATCGGGCTTCGTGTCGAACGGATGGACGTAGCCCACGAGTCCTCCCTGCGCGTGCGTCAGGTCGGCGATCACCGCGTTATCGGGATAGAGGCTCGCCGCGGGAGTGTTGGGATACCCAGCATACTCCGGGAGGATGTAGTGGTCGCCGAGACCGAGGAGGCCCAGATGTCCCCACACGCTGGTATGAAACTCCTGCGCGTGCATCAGCAGGAACCCGGGGCCTGACGCGGGGTCGGCGTCGGTGCGGAAGTACGCGATGTCCGGGATGCGCTGTTCCTTGTTCACGATGAGGTCTTCGACCACGTGCAGGTCCTCGGCGCGCGCCTGAAACGCGAGATGGTGCGGCGTGTTCCGGTATGCGCCCCCGTAGTTCATGTGCACGTGCAGGTCGCCGCTCCACCAGCCGCGGGCCTCGAGGTTATCGAGCCGCTCGAGCGTCACACGCAGCAGCCGATGTCGGCCTGCGGGCACCTCCACGTCGGCCCGACGAACCTTGTACTCTGGCCCGCGCCACACCTCGACATGCGTGAGACCGGCCGGGACCGTCACATCCACGACTCCGTCAGAGTGGAAGTACGGGTATTCGAATTGGCGCTCGGAGCGGTCGAACGCTTCGTCCGCATGACGCCACGCATCATTTGGAGCGTACCCGCGACCTTCGGGACCAGAAATCGACACACGCGCCGACACTTGACGGCCGTGTTCGTCGAAGATGTTCAGGTGCAGCGTTCCCACTGCGCCCTTGTAGCGCCTGTCCAGCGCCTCGACGCGCTGCTTCCTGGCTCCCGGGATCTCCATGACCCAAAGCGCCGTGTTACCGGATTCATTGGAGACGTATGCGATCCGCTTGCCGTCGCGCGACCAACGCGGCGCCGTGGCGTCGAACTCGCCGTAGGTGAGCGGCAAGGGATCGCCGCCCTCACTCGTCATCAGCCACAACTGATTCCACTGGCGCCCCAGGTACGAGCTATACACGACGCTCGTACCGTCGGGCGACCAGTCGGGCCGAGCCTTCCACGTAGTCTCCTCGTAGCGCAGCTCGCGCAATGGCGCGCCCGGCTGCGCGGCCATGCGCCAGAACCCGCCGCTGCCGTGAATGTGGCCGCGGTTCGAGACGAGGATGATCTCCTTCCCATCGGGCGACCACGTGGGTGAGATGTAGTGATCCCACTTGCTGTAGTAGTAGCGCGGCAACTTGCTGTCGTTGTCTTCAGTCAGGCGCACGGGCTCGCCGAAAAGCAGATCCTTCGCCGCTTCGCGACTCAGGATGAACACGTGCCAGCGCCGGTTGTATGACGACGAGACGAACGCGATGCGCGCACCGTCGGGCGACCAGCGCGGTTCGACGTTCACCGCGCCGTTCGCAGTCAACGCGGTGATCGCGCCCGACGCCAGGTCGAGCAGCTCCAGCTCGATCGCATCGTGGTCGTAGCGCGCGAACACCACCGTCTTGCCGTCGGGCGACCGATCGGGCTGGTAGTCGTATCCGGGGCCGGCGGTCAGCTGCTGCGCCACGTCCGCGCCGAGACGTTGCCGCCAGAGCGAGCCCTGCATCGAATAGATCAATTCGGTCCCGTCGGGCGACCACGTCGCCGAGCTGGGCCCGCTCGTCACCTGCGGCACGTACATCTCGCGCCAGTAGTAGCCGTGCGGCAGGCCGACTTGCTTGAGGACGGGCTCGCGCTGGGCGTTCCCCTGGACCAGCGCGAGTGCTACCGCGGCGGCGAAGATCATGTCTTGAGAAAAAGTCCCTGGGGATCGAGTTCATCGCGCAACAGGTGCAGGTCGGCGGCGGCCGGCGCGGCGACCTGAGCCAGATTCGGACGGCAGCGGAGTTTCCACCCGACCCCCGCCTGCACATCCGCAGGCTCCACGCCCGCGTACAGCGCGGTGAGCACCAGCTCCCCCTTTGGGCCATCCGGCTCCAGCACGCCCTTGTCGGTGATCACGCGTTGCACGCGCTCTCCGGGGCTCGTGATAAAGTCCACACGTTCCGGAAACGCGCGAGGCGAGAGCTTCGACACGATGAGGACGCGGCGCGCATGAATGGCGATCTCGGCGGCCCCGCCACTCCCCGGCAGACGAACCTTGGGTCGCTCGTACGGGCCGATGACCGTGGTATTGATGTTCCCAAACCGATCCACCTGCGCGCCGCCCAGGAAACCCACTTCGATCTTGCCGTTCTGGAGAAAGAGCTGAAACACGTCCGCCATCCCGCACACCATCAGCGATCCCGTCACGAGCGCCGGATCGCCGATCGACACCGGCAGCCGGTCCGGCACGGCACCGACGGCACCCGATTCGTAAATCAGCACGAGGTTGGGCGCGTGCGTGCGGCGCGCCAGGTTGCACGCGAGGTTCGGCAACCCGATCCCGACGAACACCACCTCGCCGTCTCGCAGCTCGCGCGCCGCGACGACGGCCATCATCTCGTCGGGCGTGTACCCGTCAGAAGCCGTAGTTCACCCCGGCGGAGATCTGTGCTTTCGCCTCGAGTCGCGTCGTGAGGCCCGGACTCTTTTTCAGGTATGCCGCCCGATCCGTGACCCCGTACACGAACTCATCCAGGTACGACTCGAGTTTCGCCGGCTCGCGCGAGATCGCTTCCCAGCGCACGTAGAAGTCGTTGTCCCGGTCGTAGTAGCCCTGCGCGTACGACGGATGCGCGCCCCACGGCTCCACGACCACTGCATCGACGATCATCGCGGGAATCACGGTGCGGTTGGGATCGCCGCGGATGACGCGTTCCTCGACCAGCTCCTCCACGACGACGATCACGCGCTGCGAGGCGAAGGCTGCCTCTTTCTGAACGCCGAGGAGCCCCCAGATCTGGGTGTTGCCCTGCGCGTCGGCGCGTTGCGCGTGTACGATCGTGACGTCAGGGTTCAGCGCCGGAACGGTCGCGAGTGCCTCGCCGGTGTACGGACACGTCACCGCTTTGATCCGCGGGTTGGCGCGCGGCAGGTCGGTGCCCACGTAATCGCGCAGCGGCCAGAACGGCAACCCCGCCGCGCCTGCCGCGAACCGTGCCACCATGCCGAAGTGGGAGTACTCCTCGATCTCGAGCCCCCCCTGACCCTCCACCGCGCGCCGGAACGCATGCAGCGAGCCGACCCCCGGATTGCCGGCCCATGAGAAGACGACTTTGCGCGCGCATCCGGCCGCGATCATCTGATCGTAGATCAGGTCGGGCGTGAGGCGGCACAGGGTGAGGTCACGGCGCCGCTGCCGGATGATCTCGTGCCCGGCGGCGAAGCAAATCAGGTGAGTGAAGCCTTCGATGACGACGGTGTCGCCGTCGCGCACGAAGCGCGCGACGGCGTCCTGCATCGACATCACCTTGGCCGCTAATCCGACATTTCGCTGAGGCACTCGTCGATGATCCGGAGGGCGGTGTCGACGTCGTACTCATCCACGACGAGTGGCGGCGCGAGCCGCAGCGAGCTCTTGCCGCAACCGAGCAGCAGCAGGCCCTTTTGAAATGCCATGTCCACGAGCTTGTGCGGTACGTCGGGCGCCGGCTCACGCGTGGCGCGATCCTTCACGAACTCGACCCCCACCATGAGCCCTCGGCCCCGGACGTCGCCAATCGCGACATGCTTTTCGGCGAGCCGACGCGCGCCGGCGATCAGGCGTTCGCCCATCTTGTTGACGTTGGGGAGCAGCTCCTGCTCGACGATGTCGAGCGTGGCGAGGGCCGCCGCGCAGCACACCGGATTTCCGCCGAACGTGGTGCCGTGCGCGCCCGGCTTCCACTTCATCACCGACTCTTTCGCGATAATCGCCCCGATCGGCATCCCGCTGCCGAGACCTTTCGCCGACAGCAGAATGTCGGGCTCGATGCCTTCGTATTCGCAGGCGAACATCTTCCCCGAGCGCCCGATGCCGCTCTGGACTTCGTCGCACACGAGCAGAATGCCGTGGCGGTCACACAGCTCGCGCAGCGCCTGGAGATATCCGGCCGGTGGCACCACATAGCCACCCTCGCCCTGGATCGGCTCGACGAAGATCGCCGCCACGCTATCGGGTGGGACCTTCTTCGTGAACAATTCCTGTTCGATCCACGACACGCAGCGCATCGTGCACGCCGATTCGCCGCGGCAGTACTCGCAGCGGTAGCGGTAGCCGTAGGGAACGTGATGGATCTCGGGCAGGAACGGCGCGAAGCCGGAGCGCTGCACCGCCTTGCTGGCTGTGAGACTTAAGCCCCCGTAGCTCCGTCCGTGAAACGCGCCGAGGAACCCGATGATCGCCGGCCGGCCCGTCGAGTGGCGCGCCAGCTTGATAGCGCCTTCGACGGCCTCGGTGCCGGAGTTCGAGAGAAAGACGCGCTTCTTGCTGGAACCCGGGGCCAGCTTCGCGAGTCGCTCACACAGGTTAGCGAAGCTCTCGTAATAAAAGTCGCTGCCGCAGATGTGCAGGAACTTCCCGGCCGCTTCCTGGACCGCCTTCACGACCTTGGGATGTCCGTACCCGGTCGAGGCGACCGCGATGCCGGCCATGAAATCGAGAAACCGGTTTCCGTCTACGTCTTCGACCACCGCCCGCTCGCCGCGCGCGATCGCGAGGGGATACTCCTTGGGGTACGAGGTCGAGGCCCAGGTGTTCTGCCGCTCGACGATGACGCGGGCCTTCGGACCCGGCGGCGGCGTGATGATGCGCGGATAATCCCTGTCGGGGGGGGTCATGCGCGTACCTTGAGACCGGCCACCGTCTTCTGGACGGCCGTCGTGAAGCGCTGGACCATCTCGTCGACCTCCTCTTCGGTCACGATGAACGGCGGCGCCACCATCGCCAGATCCCCGCTCGTGCCATCCGCGTGACCGACGTTGGGCCACACCGTGAGTCCCGCGTCGAGCGCGGCCTCGGCGAACGACTCGGCAAACCGCGCCGCGCGCGGGAACGGCGCCCGGGTCGCCTTGTCCTCGACGAACTCGATGCCGGCGAGGAGCCCCCGCCCGCGCACGTCACCAACGTGCGGCAACTGCGCCAGCGGCGCGAGCCGCTCGTGCAACCGGCGGCCCATCTGCGCGCAGCGTTCCACGAGCTTGTGGTCTTTCAGGTAACGCATCGTGGCGACGCCGGCCGCGCACGCGACGGGGTGATGCGAGAATGTCTGCGCGTGCATGAAGGCGCCGGAGCCCTTGGCGACCGCGTCGACGATCTTGTTGGGCGCCGCGATTGCCGACAGCGCCGCGTAGCCGCCGGAGATGCCCTTCCCCAGCGTCATGATGTCGGGGGCGACGCCGTAGGGCTCGATCGCCCACCACGTGCCCGTCCGACCCACGCCGACCAGGACCTCGTCGGCGATCAGCAACACGTCGTGGCGATCGCAGATCTCCCGGACGCGGCGGAAATACTCCGGCCGCGGCGTGGACGCGCCGGTCGACGATCCACCCACCGGCTCCGCGATGAACGCGGCGACCTGATCGGCGCCGAGCCGCGTGATCGCCTCTTCGAGAACATTGCCACTGCAGACTGGACAGGCGGCGTTCTTGCCGCCGCACTCGCACCGGTACGGATACGACGCCGGGATGCGGTGCACGTCCACGAGCCAGGGCCGGAACATCGCCTTGTACGTCTCGCGCGCCGAGGCCGACAGCGCGAGCAGGGTGCTGCCGTGGTAGCCCGGCGCGAGGGCGATGATCCGGTTCTTGGAGGGGCGGCCGCACTCGATCCAGTACTGGCGCGCCAGCTTCAGCGCCGCTTCGACGGCCTCCGAGCCACTACAGAGGAAGTAGAGCTTCGAGAGGTCGCCCGGCAGCGTTTCGGCGATCTCGGCCGCCAGCTCCTCGACGGGGCCGTGGGTGAACATCGTGCCCGACAGGTAGCCGAATGCCCGCGCCTGCTTGGCGATCGCCTCCGCGATTTCGGGATTCGAGTGCCCCAGATTGGCGACGTAGGCGCCCCCAACCCCGTCCAAATAGCGCTTGCCGCGGTCGTCGATGAGCCAGCAACCCTCCCCACGGACGATCTTGGGATATTCGTGGCCGAGCTTCCGGTAGAAGACGTGGCTGTCGGAGTGGCGCTGGGGGGTCACCGGGGAAAAGCTACGGCGGACGGCACGAAGGGGCGAGCATCGTTGCCCGCCCCTTATTAACTTCATCTGCCGCAGCCTACTGGCCCCTCGTCCAATGGCAGGACAGCGGACTTTGGATCCGCGAATCTAGGTTCGAATCCTAGGGGGCCAACTCGGGTGGCCGCTCAATGGAAAATGTCGATCTGTACGCTGTGGCCGGTTCCGATCTGAGCCGAATACGCGGGTGGCAAGGCGGTACCCATGACGCTGCCAGTCGCCGCCGCCGAAACGTTGCTGGAGACGCCCGTCACTCGCTCGCGAAATCCCGGCTCACTCCGCTCGCTGGTCCCACTGAACGACTGTCGAATCAGTCCGTTCGACACCCAATCGACCGAGACCTCGCCGGTCGGCCCAGCGAACGTGATGAAGTTCGGATTGTCGGCTGTGTTCGTGCGCAAGGTCATCCGATTCTCATTGCCGCCTAGCGCGGTCGCCGGTATCACGCCGTTTCCGCCGAGGATGAGCGTGCAGGAATAAGACAGGTCGCACTCGTTGAAGTAGTACTCGAGAAAGACGGCCGGCGACTGCACCGACCCAATACGATAAGCCTGCACTCCACCGAATCTGACCACATCATCGGTCACCGTGAACCAGTACGCGTTCACGATTTCACCGTTTGCGACGATGTGGCATTGCTTTCCCGGTTGCCCACACCCTCCACCCGGACCGGTATCGGTGGCAACCACAAAGTTTGGCCCGGCGATCGCGCGGGCGGGTGGCGCCGCATCTCCGCACGCCAACGCCGCTGTGAGGGTGAAAAATCCAACCGAGGACCAGGCATGAAGACTCTTCATGGCACACCTCCGAGGATTGTGGCATCACTATAAGAGCCGCTACGTCAAGCAGACGTCAAGTCGGAGTTAGATTGGCTTTCCCATGAAACCTGCCGCGCTCGCCCGACCGCGAATGCGCAACCAGCGCTTGCGCGGCGCGCGCTCGGGCACCGTCCGAGACGTCGTCCACTGGCTCGCCGCGCTTCAGGCCCAGGAGTTTCACCTGGCCAAATGGTCGGTCGCGCAACGCGCGCGCGGCGCGACCCTGGCCGACGTCGACCAAGCGTTCACCGATGGCGTCATCGTGCGCACGCACCTGCTGCGACCCACGTGGCACTTCGTGCTCGGCGAGGACATCCGCTGGTTGCTCAGGGCCACTGCTCCGCGCGTGCACGCCCTGAACGCCTACTACTACCGGCAACAGGAGTTGGACAAGAAGCTGCTCGCCAGGTCCAATGCCGTGATCGCCAAGGCGCTGCGAGACGGTGCGCATTTGACGCGCCGCGAGCTCGCGGCCGCACTGGCGCGCGCCGGCATCCGGGCCAGCAAGGAGCGGCTCGCCTACATCATGATCCATGCGGAGCTCGAAGCCATCGTGTGCAGCGGCGCGATGCAGGGAAAGCAACACACCTACGCCCTGCTCGAGACGCGAGTCCCTCAGGCCAAGACGCTCGAGCCGGACGCAGCGCTCGCCGAGCTGACCAAGCGCTATTTCACGTCGCGTGGACCGGCGACGCTGAACGACTTTCTGACGTGGTCGAGCCTGACGGCGAAACAGGGTCGAGAGGGACTGGCCTTGGTGGGCGATGAGATGGAGCGTGAGATGGTCGATGGCAAGACCTACTGGTTCAGTCCTGGGTCCCGTGCAGTGAGGGCCTCCTCGAAGCCGGTGGTCGATCTCGTCCAGTGCTACGACGAGATCATCATGTCCTACAGCGAAAGCCGAGACGCTTCGTTCACGCCGAGCGACAGAACCTTCATGCACGTGGTGCTGCTTAATGGCCGGCTCGTCGGGCATTGGAAGCGGACCGCGACGCGGAACTCCGTTCGCATTGAGACGGTTTTGAAACGTGCGCTCACACGGGTCGAGGCGAAGGCTATGAAAACGGCGGTCAGCTTGACGACTGCTTGGATGCAGGGCAAGTAATCCGCATGGAAAAGAGCGTCGCGCCCAAGAGCTCCGAGACCGGCCGCACCTATCGACTCGACCGCCTCATCGGGAAGGGCGGCTTCGGCGAGGTCTATCTCGCCACCCCGACGCCGGCCGGCGGCCTCCCCGCGCAGGTCTGCATCAAGATCAGCCAGCGTCTCACCCCGTGGCTCCGCGAGGCGTACTTCGCCGAGCTGCTGGAACGCGACCCGCGCGCGCTGCGCATCTTCGATCGGTTCGCCGAGCGCGCCGGCGAGGAGATGCGCTACTGCATCGTAATGGAGTACGCCGAGCACGGGGACGTGGGCGCCTGGCTCAAGCGCAAGGGGCCGCAGCCCGAGCGCGTGGTGCGCCGCGAGATCGCGGGGATCCTCGGCGTTCTCGATACGCTGCATCGCGGCCAGGCGCTGCACCGCGACTTGACGCCCTTCAACGTGTTCGTGTGTGAGAACGAGCAGTTGAAGCTGGGCGACTTCGGCATCGCCAAGCACCAGCGCAATCGCCAGGGCGTGACCGCCGACGTCTTCAATCCCCTCAACGCGCCGACCGAAATTGCGTGGGGATGGTTCCGGCGGTGGCAACAGCGCGACGACATCTATCAGGTCGGCCAGCTCGCCGCGATGCTGCTGCGCGGCGACATCACGAGCCCGATGCGCAGCAAGGATGTTCGCAACCTGCCCTGCAGCGACCATTTGAAGGAGGTCATTCACCGCTGCCTGGGGAGCCGCGGCAGACGCTACGAGGCTGCCGGCGAACTCATCGCGGCGCTCCGCCATCGCCCCAAGGAGCTGACGAAGGGCCGGGTCGCGAGTCTTAAGGGCAAGCGGCTGTCGATCACCGGGTTCCTGAAGCGGCCGCGCAGCGAGGCGATCGCCGCGGCCCGGAAGGCCGGCGCGATCATTCAATCGAAGCCGGGACGGACGACCGACGTGCTCGTCCGCGGCCGGCCCAACCCCTTACAGATCGCCGGGAAAGACGCCGGCACCAAACTGATGGAGATCCGGCGCCTCGCGGCGTTGGGGCACCGGATCACCATCATCGGAGAACCGCAGTTCTGGAAGCTGGCGACCTCAGGGCAGCGCCGCCGCCGACCCTCCCGCCGCCGGTAGGTTCTCCTCGACGAACTTCGTCAGCAGCGTGAACAGGTGCTGACGCGTCGGCCCGCCCGCGATCGAGTGCGTCCGATTCGGGTACACCATCAGCTGGAACGGGCGGTTCGCGGCGACCAGTGCGTTGACCATGGCCTCGGTGTTCTGGTAGTGCACGTTATCGTCGCCCGAGCCGTGCACGATCAGCAGCTTACCGCGCAGGTTCTTGGCATACGTGAGCGGTGAGCCGCGGTCGTAGCCCGAGGCGTTGTCCTGCGGCAGGCCGTTGTAGCGCTCAGTGTAGATCGTGTCGTAGTACTTCCAGTGCGTCACGGGCGCGACCGCAATCGCCATGCGATAAACATCCGGCGCTTGCGTGATCGTGTTCAGCGCCATGAAGCCGCCGTAGCTCCAGCCCCAGATGCCGATGCGCGTCGAGTCCACGTAGGGGAGCCGCCCGATGGCGCGCGCCGCCGCCGCCTGGTCCTTCGTCTCGATGACGCCCATCTGACCGTAGATGATCTTGCGCCACGCGCGGCCGCGCGCGCCGGTGCCGCGGTTGTCGACGCTCGCGACGATGTAGCCGCGCTGCGCCAGCATCTCGTGCCACAGGAAATTCTGCCCGCCCCAGCCGTCGAGCACCGTCTGCGAACCTGGTCCGCCGTACACGGTGAAGAACACCGGGTAATGCTTCGAGGGATCGAACCCTGGCGGCTTGATGAGATAGGCATTGAGGCGGATGCCGTTGCCGATGTCGACCTGCGTGAATTCCGTCGGGCCGAGGCGGAGCGCCGCGACTTTCGCCTTGAGCGCCGCGTTGTCCACGAGCGTGCGCAGCGAGCGGTGGTCGGGGAGGCTCACGAGGTCGGTGGTGGGCGGCACCCCGAACCGCGAGTAACTGTGCACCGCGAACCGGAAGTTGGGCGACGCGTTGTAGCCGTTGATGCCGGTCTGCGCCGCGGGGGTCACGCGCTCGGGTGCGCGCCCGGGCCGGGCGTAGCTCGCGCGGTACAGGTAGCGCTGCGTGGGATTGTCGGGCGACGCGGCGAAGTAGACCCAGCCTTGGGCCGTGTCGACGCCGGCCACGCCGAGCACGTCGTAGTTCCCGCTCGTCACGGCCTTCGGCGCGCCGGTCCCCGAGCGCGGGAACAGGTAGAGATGGGTCCACCCACTCCGCTCCGAGAGCCACAGAATCTCGCGGCCCGCGTTCACGAAGCGCAGCTCGTCGAACTGCTCGACCCAGGCGCTGTCCTGCTCGGTGAAGAGGGTGCGCACCGCGCCCGTTTGTGCGTCCGCGAGCATGACGTGAAGCGTGTTCTGCAAGCGGTTCATGTGCTGGATGACCAGCTCCCGGCTCCCCGCGCCCTGCCCCACGGGCGGCGCCCACTCCATCCGCGCGATGTAGTTGTTGCGCGGGTCGCCCGGGATTTCAATCCAGCGCGTGGCACCGCCCGCCGCGCTCACGACCCCGACGCGCGCCGCAGAGTTCATCTGGCCCGCCTTGGGATACTGCACCTCGACGTCGTGCGCATACAGTGAATCGGTCGTGTTGTAGAGCGAGAAGTCGCGCACACCGGAAGCATCGAGCTGCCAGTACGCGATCGATTGACCGTCGGGGCTCCAGCGCCAGCCGTCCTGGAGGCCAAGCTCCTCTTCGTACACCCAATCGAACGTGCCGTTGATCGTGGTGCGCGAGCCGTCGCTCGTGAGCTTCGTGAGTCGCCCGCTCGCGAGGTCCTCGACGTAGAGGTTGTACTCGCCGTACCGCACCCAGGCCACGCGGTCGCCGCGCGGAGAAAACTTGGCGAACATCAGCGTCGACGCCGGGCCGTCACCGCCCAGTTTCTTGAGGCTCCAGGTCGTCCGGTCGAGCACCCAGTAGTCGCCGCGGGTGTTGGTGCGCCACACCTGCTGGGAATTGGTAAAGATCAGCAGCCGGTTGCCGTCGTCGGACCACGAGTACTCCTCCACCTCGAGGGGTGTCGACGCGCCCGCGGGGGTGAGCCGCGCCGCCGGCACGAGGATCGTGCGCGCGCCGGTCTGCGCGTCGTAGCGGACGATGTCTCGCCCGTCCCGCGTCTCCGTGCTGCGCTCGAGCGTCGTGTAGGCGGAGCCGTCACCGAGCCACGCGAGCGGCCCGAACGAGCCGCTGCGAAATTCAGGGCTCGCGTAAATGCGGTCGACGGTGAGGAGTGAATCGCTGGCGGCGGGCGCGGTGCGCTGGGCGGCGGCGAGACCGCCCAGCGTCGCGCTGAGCACGAAGGCAAGAACCAAACGACGCATGTTGGCAGGAACCGGGTTGGGGACTCCTTAGGATACCCGGCCCCGCGTCCTGCGGCTACCGCTACTGCCGCGGCGGACCGCGGCGCGTCAGCTGCGGCTTGGCGAGCGCGTCGAACTTCGCTTGCTGCGCCGGCGTCAACAGATTCCGAATGGCGGCGAGCCACTGGTCCGCTTCAGCCTGAAACCCCTCCATCTCCGCGCGCACGCTGTCCATCTTCGCGCGCATCTCCGGGCTCGGCTCTTGCCCCTGGACGAAACTGCCCTGCATCTGTTGACGGATCGCCTGACGGCGCGCGGCGGCGTCCTTCATCACGCCGTTCAACGCCGTGTACGGCTGGGTCACCTTGGTCTTTTGGTCCGCCGTCAGCCCGACGGCCTGCGCCAGGGAATCGATCGTCATCCAGTGATCGGGTGGCGGTGCGAATCGCCGTGGCCCCCCGGCGCCCGGGTCCTGAGCGAAGGCAGGTGTGGCGACGACGGCGAGCAAGAGTGCACTGCGTGCAACTCGAAACATGACAACGCTCCTTAGGGGTCAGCCCTCTATACGAGGAGGGGCGGCACCGCGTTAAAAGGCTTCACAGCAACCCATCTTGGTACACCGCTCCCACGGCAGCGCGCTGCCAAGCGGGTAGTAGCGCCACCGCGCCATCGCCTGGCGCTCAGTGGCCGCCCCCGGCGGGTCCTTCGTGAACCTGAGCTCGCGAACCGTG
>Ga0193697_1000300_pt1 | contig 19146 bp, 11 predicted proteins | sample L3m2metaG_FD_145073 | JGI IMG/M metagenome (GOLD analysis project Ga0193697, IMG submission 145073) | Soil microbial communities from a riparian zone of the East river system, Colorado, United States - L3m2 | ecosystem: Environmental > Terrestrial > Soil > Riparian zone | place: USA: East River... | reverse complement strand
ACCTGCGTTTTCAGCAAACCGTCCTCGCGGTGTTGCTTAGCGGCACGATCGCGTGTGCCGTCCTCGGCGCGTTCAGTCCGTTGCTGCTGTTTATGATCTGGAACACACCGACGAATGTTTCCCAGGCGACCTCCGCCGCGTATAACGCCGTGCAAGTCACGGAGGTTTTGATCATCGCATTTGCCGGGATTGCCGCGAACATCCGGCTGCTCCAGTTGCTGCAGCATTGCAGCGGGCAGCGCGCGTCGGCGCTCAAGGTCCTGTTCGGCTGGCTCGCAGGTAATCTGTTTCTCGGCAGCCAGCTTTGCTGGATCATGCGCCCGTTCATCGGCACGCCCGATTTGCCGGTGCAATTTTTTCGTCCCAATGCATTTCACGGAAACTTTTATGAAACTGTTTGGTCCTCGCTCGGCCGAATCTTCAACTAATCAAAATCAAACCGAATTATGAACGACTCAAATCCTCCACTAATTCCTCCGGCGATAAATGTAACTAGTGCTGCGGTGCCCCTTGGCGAAAGCCCGGAGGATCGCCTGCCGATCTACGGAATTGCTGCCGCCATGGAAGCCATCCTGCGGCAGCCACGCCGCGTAATGTTCCAGTTGCGCCAGAGCGCGTCGGGCCGGTTGATCTGGGCGATGCTGCTGCTGACGATCGTCTGCAGCCTCATTTATGGTGTGGTCGTCGGGACATTTTCCGGCGCGCAACAACTTTGGGCGGCCCCCGCCAAAATCGCGTTGGGGATGCTTGCCTGCGGCGTGATTTGTCTGCCGAGCCTTTACATTTTTTCGTGCCTGAGCGGTTCGCATGCGCGCTTCGTCGAAGTCGTCGGGCTCGTCGCGGGGCTGTTGCTGATGATGACGCTGCTGCTCATTGGGTTCGCGCCCGTCGCCTGGATATTTTCGCAGTCCACTGAATCCGTCGTTGCGATGGGAGTGCTGCACATCGTCTTCTGGTTCATCGCGGCGTATTTTGGTTTGCGCTTTCTCGCGCTCGGGTTCCGGCATCTCAGCGCGCAAACCAATGCCGGCCTGAACGTCTGGATCGTTCTGTTCGTGCTGGTCTGTTTACAAATGACAACTGCGCTCCGGCCGCTGGTTGGCACTGCCGAAACGTTCCTTCCCCGAGAAAAGAAATTCTTTCTCACGCATTGGTTTGACAATCTTTCGAAGGAAACCCCGAAACGCACAAACAACACACAAGCCTCACGCTAAATATGAGACGCTTAATCGCCGCCTTCTCTCGCGTCATGTTCCAACGCGAAACAATCGCGCCAGTGCTTGCATTGGCGGCTGTCTCCGCCATCAGTGTCGCATTGGTCTCGGGCCGAATCCTCCTGACGCGCGAGGTTCGGGGCGCATATTTGATTTGGAACCTCTTTCTCGCATGGCTGCCATTGTTTTTTTGCCTCGCGGGATTACGCGTCTCGCAAGCCTTAGGACATCGACATTGGAAATTCTGGACGCTTGCTACCGCCTGGCTGTTGTTTCTCCCAAACGCGCCCTACATTTTTACAGATTTGATCCATCTCGGTCCGCGGACGCGCGGACATTTCTGGGTCGATCTTGTGCTGATTCTGTTGTGCGCATGGACCGCCTCGCTGCTCGGCTTTCTTTCCCTTTACATCATGCAACGCATGGTCTCTCGCCGTTTCGGACTGCTTGCCGGCTGGAGCTTTGTCATCGTCGTTTCGGGCCTGACCGGGTTTGGGATCTATATTGGTCGTTTCATGCGCTGGAACACCTGGGACATTATCGCAAATCCTTTCGCGCTCGCCGGGGACATTCTTTGGTGGGCAGTCAGCTCAATCGCCAATCGCCATTTGATTATCTACCCGGCGCTGTTTGCTTTGTTGTTCTTCGCGGCCCACGTCACGCTGTCGGCGCTCCTGCAGGTGCGCTTGCAGCACGCGGAGACTGACGAATTGCGGCGATGATTTTTCCTTGTCTAAAGCGACAAAGGGCATGAATGTTGCCCCGTGAGGAGTCCACGGACAGCAAGCCTGTTGGTCGTAGTTGGCTTATCGTTGTGGACGGCGCTCCCGGTTGGTGGGTCAGAGGTTTCTCCGAAAAGGCCGGCGCCAAAACTGCCGAATATGGTCGCCCCCAGACCGCTTTATGGCGTTTTCGTTTTCGGCACGAACACCAGCCATCCCGTGTGGGCGGTCTTTGACAAATCGACGGCGAAAGCTTCTCGGTTTGACGTTCTTTATCTCGACCTCAACGCCGATGGCGACCTGACACAACCCGACGAGCGATTCGTCACAAAAACGAGAATTATACCGAGCTCTGCCGAGGACACACCGATCGTTTTTGAGTTTCCGCGGATCAAAGAGCCCGGTTCAGGCCGCGAACATACCGATTTCAAAGTCACGTGGCGTCCCACGCGTGTCTCCGCAAACGTCAAATGGCTCGGCGGCAAGCAGATGAACGCCGGTTACGGCACGGAACTCTCGAATTACGGCAACTTCGCGAATTCCCCCGATCAAGCGCCTGTGTATGTGCTGGGCCACGAATTACCGTTTCGCTTTCAACACTGGATGAGCGCGTCTCTGAGCCGAGGCTCGGAAAACGACTTCAAAGTTTTCATGGGCAACGCGGGCGAAGGCCAGGGTGCATTTTGCGCAGTCGATGACAAATTTCTGCCGCCGGGCGATTACGTTGTCGCCACGTTGATTTACAGAGACCAATCCGGTGCGGAGAAACAGGAACGATTTGATCTGAAGGAGCGGTGCTGAGGGGTCCTTTATCACGGCCCGGTCCGGGTCGCCTCCAATGCCAGGCCAGGCAAAGCAATCATACGATGTGAACTGCCGTTGAGTTCCCAGTTCCGCTCTATTCCGACTGATATTGAGGTGAAGATCAACTGAGCGGTTTCCGGCTGCTGAATTCTTTGGTCACGAAAGTCTGACTTATTTTCCAGTCTGCGTGCGTGGATCGAGAAGACGGTCAAGTGTGGGCTGATCCAGGCCGGAGAGTTCCGCAGCGACTTCGCGCACGTTGCGATTCGTCTCGTAGGCGACTTTGGCAATGTGAGCGGCTTTGTCGTAACCGATAACAGTCGCCAGCGCGGTACACATCGCGAGACTGCGTTCGATGTTTGCTTCGCATTTGGCGGCATCCGCTTCAAGGCCCGCGACACAGCGGCGGGCAAACACCTGAGACGCATTGGCAAGAATTTCAATCGATTGAAGGAGGTTGTGCGCGATCACGGGCAGCATTGTGTTGAGTTCGAAATTGCCGAACGTGCCCGCGAAGGTGATCGCGGCATCGTTGCCGATCACTTGCGCACCGACCTGGATGACCATCTCGCACATCACGGGATTGACCTTGCCTGGCATGATTGACGAGCCGGGTTGGGTCGCCGGTAATTTCAACTCGCCAAGACCGAGGCGCGGACCTGAACCAAGCCAGCGGATATCGTTCGCGATCTTGATGAGACCAACCGCAATCGTTTTAAGAGACCCGCTGGCTTCGACACAGGCGTCGCGAGCGGCCTGTGCTTCGAAATGATTGGGAGCTTCACGCAACTCCAATTTGGTTTCGCGAAGGCCTTCGATCACGCGTCGCGCGAATTCGGGGTGAGTGTTGAGGCCAGTGCCAACGGCAGTTCCACCAAGCGCCAGCTCGCCGAGATGTGGGCGCACATTTTCCAGGCGTCTGATTCCGTGCTCAATCTGGCTGGCATAGCCGCTGAACTCCTGCCCCAGACGCATGGGAGTGGCGTCCTGGAGATGAGTGCGACCAATCTTTAAGATGTTATCGAACTCAACGGCCTTCTTTGCGAGCGACTGGTGAAGTTCTTTGAGCGCGGGGATCAGGCGGAATTCGATCTCGTGGAGCGCGGCCAAATGGAGCGCGGTTGGAATAACGTCATTGCTCGATTGGCCGCGGTTAACGTGATCGTTGGGATGAACGTGCATGGGCTCGACGGAGCTCGCCCCTCCGGTACCGAGCAGTTCGGTCGCGCGATGAGCGATCACCTCGTTGGCGTTCATGTTCGTCGAAGTGCCGGAGCCGGTCTGGAAAATGTCCACTACGAAATGGGCGTCGAGCGTACCGTCGGCGACTTCCTGCGCGGCGCGTGCAATCGCGTCCGCAAATTTTGCATCGAGCAAGCCGAGCGACTGGTTGACGATGGCTGCATGTTTTTTGATCAGGCCCAGTGCGCGAATGAAGGGCCGGGAGAATTTGAGTCCGCTGATCGGAAAATTCTCGACCGCGCGAGCGGTCTGCGCGCCGTAATAGGCATCCTCAGGAACGCGCATCTCGCCCATGGAATCGGATTCGGTGCGGAATTTGTCCTTCATGTTCCTGAAGGAACATACTGGGAATTGAGGGCGCGACAACTCGGTAGCAATGCAAAGATTCCAAAGCGCCAGGGGACAGGCGCAGTCCATGACGTGGCCGAATTTGTTGGGGCCTTCGAGAATGCGCGCTCTTCAGAAATACCCTTATGGCGTGGCGACGCGGTAAAAGCGCTGAGAGCCGCCGGCTCCATTGTCAGTGACCGTGCGTGTGACGTTGGTTGTAGAAGCCGGAACGGTGGTCAACGAAGTCCATAAACCGGTTGAAAGCGAAGTGCGATACTGGACGCTGTAAGTCTTGTTCGAGACCGCACCGAACTGGAAGGTGACCGTCGAACCGATCTTGCTCAACGAGGTCGGATTGATGCGCAAACGGCTGGAGGCGCTAACGGGACTGGTACCCGCGTTGTACTCCTGCCAATTGGTCATGCCATCGCCGTCGTAGTCTTGATTTGGTCCGGTCAGCGTGGTGAGATTTCCCGCCCACTGCATTTCCCAACTGTCGGGCAGACCATCACCATCCACGTCGGCAGCGCCCGAAGGCCCCGGCGTCGGCGCAGCGGCAAGCCAATTAGTCGGGTCATTGGCATAACCGGCCGCATGAATACGTTGGAGCGACTGACCCCAGCCATCGGCGTTAGTAGGCCAGGGAGCACGATCCGAGTAAGAAACGTAATCGACCAGAACGTAAGGTACCATCCCGATGTCGCCCCCAGTTGTTTGCGGAGGATCGGGCTTCAGAAGCTTCACCGTCTCGCCGCCGTTATCGAGTTTGCCGCTATAAGGGCCGACAATAACCGAGTTGCTGCCGTAGCGCGTGCGGAAGGTAGCAAGGGCGGTCGGGTTGTTGGACGGATCGAAGCTCACGACCAGGAGATAACCGCCGGCCGCGATGGTTCGATTCGGCGGGAAGTCGAAGTCAACACCGCCGCGCAGACGCCATGCATTGGTCGGGAAAGCCGGGTCGTACAGCGGCGCAGGACCACCGCTGATGTTCTGCAACTCCACGAATTCCTCGACGAGATTGTCGTTCGTTCCGATATCCGGCGGGTGATACATAATTTCACTGATCACAATCGGGCCGATTTTGGGATACGCATTGCTCAGCCCTGTACCGTTGCGGAATTGGGTGACGTCTGTCGGGTTGTCAACACCAAACGTGCGGCGGCTCATGGCGACGAAGTCGAAGCCCTGGGAAGTGCGATAACGTCCGAATGAAACGCCGTTTTCGGCGGGCCCGAATTCAGCCTGGGCGCGAGCGCCTGTCAGTACATTGTTCGTCGTTGACGAGAGAAATACTTCATCACCGTTAGCGGAACTTAGAGAAAACGGGATTACCGCCACGTCACGATCGTTGAATTGATATTCATAAAACACGCGGAAGCCGCCCGGTGGAATTGACGGCGTGCCCGCGGGAATCTGGTACTTGCGCGGGGTACCACGCGAATCGCTCAGCCACCAACCACTCACGTTTACGGAAGTGGCGCCGACATTCTGGATTTCGATCGCGTCTTCGAGCGGGAGATCGGTGTGTGTCAGCGCTTCGCTGACAACCACGTTGTTCATCAGGATGTAGTTTGGATCGCCGGGGGAGGGCGTTCCCACAAAGGTGACGATGTTCGACGAGCCATCCAGCAAGCGGCCCAGGGACACGCCGGGCAACTGGTTTGTGGACCAACTGACGCTGTCGATGGGGACCGCGTTAGTCGTGTTGAACCCGATCGCTTCACCGGCAGCGCGCAAACTGAACCCGACGTGGTCTGCGCCATTGCCGGTGTTGCCGTCGGCGACGAATTTCTGCCACGCATTGGTGATAGCGCCAAGAAAGGAAAGCGGTGCTATGGTGTGCTTCATTCTGAATTCCGGACGGAGGTCGTCCGTCAGGCCGCAGAGGCCAAGAGCGACAGGTTGGGGATTGGGATTGTAAAGCTCGAACCAATCATCATCGCCCGGCAATGGCTCGGCCATCCACTCATTGATTCTGACACGAGTAACATCCCCCAACGTTGCTTGAATATTGTTCGTGCCAATCGTTGGAATGCACAGATTCCAGCTCGTGGCCCCGGTTCGGCCAATCGAAAAGTCTGCCGCTTGTATTCCGAAGGTGACGTAATCTAAAACAGTATCATTTGGATTAAACAGGTAAAGCGTGTCACCCGAGGCTTTTAGGCCAAAACCGGTATTCGTTGCCGAGGCCGGCCTGTCAGCATCGAAGCGAATTGCGAGGTAGCCGCGCGCACGGACCAGCGAGCCGGTCGGAAATACGAACCGATCCGGGTTGGCCGTGCTGTCGCTGACGCTCATTCCGGCGAGGTCAACCGTCGAATCGGAAGGATTGTAAAACTCGACCCAGTCGGGCGTGGAGCCGTCGGGCTCGGCGATGGTGCCATTATTAGCGAGCACTTCGTTGATGATCACGCCGGCGCTACCTGGATCATTGTTCGTAAGGATCCCCGAAAGCTTCATGCCAAAGACGATATCGCCGCTTTGTAGAGATCCGGGTGCGCCGTTATGAACTTCGACAGCGACATAATTGGTGCCTGGCTGAAGGTACGAAAGAGGGATGTTTACGGAGGTATAGGCATTTGCGTCGATAATATTTTGATCGCCCAGAGTGCTGTACGTTATGGGCGGAGTTAGATTGTATATCAACGCCTGGACCCCGTTAATATAAAACACGGCACCATCATCGATGGCGTGCTCAAGTTGCAATCCTGAGATGTTGGTGCCCGGAGGCACATAAAATCTTGTGCGGAAATAGTAGGTGACAATGCGCTGGCCGTTCGTGCCGTTGAGTTGCAACACCGTTCGGATGGGATCAGGCGTGCAACCGCAGTTTTCCAGCGCCAGAATGTTCGTGCCGAGGAGCCAACCTGAGTCGTTATAGTTTGTCGCGTTCCAATTGAATGGAGCGAGGTCCGTACCGGACTGTTCGTACCTCCAGATATTTGTATCGGTGATAAATGGAACAACTGGCGGTTGCGATGGCCCGCTCGGACACGCGTTTGGAGAACCCGGCGTCGGCAAAACGAGAAAGGTAATCGCCGACGAACCGTCCGGACAGCGGCCCATCGAAACACCGGGCCGCTGCGGGCCGTAAACTACCGAATCAATCGTTTCCAAGGCGGGACTATTCAGCGCGATTTCGCCAACATCCGAGCTTAGGTTGAAGCCGACGTGATCGACCTTATCGTCCTGGCCATCGGCCGTGAACACGAAGTAACCGCTGGCGCGAACGAACGTCAGATCAGGAATGCGGTGCCGCGTCGGCGCGCCGATGGGCGTGTCTGTAAGAAACAAACCGCCAAGATCGGCGGGCGCGGTATTCGGGTTAAACAGCTCGATAAAGTCGTCCACGAATGGGCTCTGCGGAAACGTCAGCCATTCGTTGATGCGCAAATTCTGCCGGTCCCCGGTCGCACGCACGATATTTGCCGCGCCTTCGGTAGGCTGGCAAAGAAACCATGTGCCGCTGCCAACACCATTTGTCCGTCCGATCGAGAGGTCCGGAAGTTGCGTGCCGAATTGCACCGAATCAAGCAAAGCGCCCCCAGCCGTCGCGCGATGAAACAGGTACACGCCCTCCCCTTTGTCATCGAGAGAGAAGCCGAGATGAATGCCGGGGGTGCCGTCGGCATTGTTCGCGTAAAGCGGCAGATAAGCGCCAGCGGCAATGCTCGTGCCGCCCGGAAACGTGTATTTGTTCGGGTCAGCGGGATCATCGGTCAGGCGCATTCCCGATAAATCAACCGACGCCGTACCTTCGTTGTAAAGTTCGACGTAATCGGGAAAAGTGCCGTTGTGGCTGATTGCCGCATCGTTGCGCGCAAGCACTTCGTTTAGGCGGACCGCGGGCCAGGATGTGTCCACAACCCACGTGCGCGATACCGTCGGCGTTGACATGCTTTGCCAGCCGCCGGCGGATGTCTTGCCAATGACATAAACCGTGTTGGTGCTGCCATTGGGCAGATTGATCAAACTGATGTTGCTGCTGATCAACCGCTCGCCACCATACGAGCCGTTGTTGAGCTTGAAGCGGTAACTCACGATGTCGTTGCCGCCTACGGTGAGGGTTGCGTTGCGCGAGGGCGTAGGCGAGCGCGGTTCTCCGGTGATCGTCGCCACCCCGGGAGCCGGCGGTACCAACCCGTTGATCAGGCTCTGAATGGTCGTCCTGCGGTTCGCCATCCATGTCTTCATCGCGCTGATCGTCGCCGACGACACATAGTTGCCAAGGGTTTGATCGATGAGCGGGTCGAACTGGCTTGCCGAAAACGTCGTATTGATTAATCGCTGGAGAGCCGCGTAATAAATCGACTCATATTCGGGGGCGTGGATAAAGCGATTGAGCGCGGCGCCCGCGCTGTTGTTGGCCGTGCAAGTGAAAATGCCCGCGCCCGTGCTCATTGAGCCGCCCTGTCCAATAATCTGGTCCAGGTCGTAGTACATCAGCATGACACGCGGATCGACGTTCCCGCGGTACATGAAATAATCATCATTGAACCCGCTGTTGAGACCAGTCTCGTTGTTGCCCATGATATTCATCACGGCGAGGTGCAGCATCCACTGCTCGACGTTGACTCTTTGGCGCACGTTTCCTTCAATGAACTCATCGGTGCCGTTCAAGCCCATCACTCGCAGCATGGCAAACAGGTCCGTCCAATCGTCCTCACTGACATTGGTTTCCTTGAAAAAGCTGTTGGTGTAAGTGGTGCTGACCTCGGGACCGAGATTGTTCAAAAAATTCGCGATCACAGCACCATTCGCCGCAGGGTACGAACCGCTCGGATACGCACTTATCGTGCGGTAATCAAACGCGGCCGGTGCGAGATCTCGAATCGCTCGATAAACGTTTCCGCCGCTATCATCCGGGAAATGCCGATCCGCCCAATCACTGTTGATCACTTCGTTGGCGGCGTACGAACCAAACATCCCGTTCCCGCCGCTGCCGCTGGTGGCGCGGTTCTGATTATTGACGCGCACCTGCACCGGCCGGCTATACGCCCCGACAAGACCCGACTTCAAACAGATGACACTGCCGAAATGCTGGGCGTGCACCTGCACCACGTTGAGGTTGAGTGCACCGACGCCTTGCCATGGCTTGTCCGACGCGAAGCCTGCGCGGAAGTTGCCGGCGCCACGACTGCCATGGCCGCGATTACGGAACCCGCAAACATACCGGACCTGAGTCCCCGATGCATCGAGAGTGATCCACGTGCCGTTCATTTCCGCGTCGCTGTTCCGGTCGTTGGCATGGATCGTTGCCAATTCGGCACGCTCCGTGTCGGTCATGATCATCTTGAAAACCGGCTGTTGCGAAGCGACCCCACCAAAGACGTTTTGCGGATCTTCATCGACTTGATAAAGGCAGTTTGCCATTTGCATCGGGCTGCCGGTTTGGTCAATCGCAGGTAGAGCAGGTGCCGGCCAGGTTCGGAAGTTGCCCTGGCCATCCATAGCACGGACATAGAATTCGATAATCGTATTAATCGCTTGCGGTGGGATGGTCGCCCCCCAAAGCCCGTCGCCTGCGACGCCATCGCCATGAGCCCCATCGTCGAACATTGGGACCGTCGTGAAAGCGTTGGTCGTCATGCTGTCGACACGCCATTGTAACGTCGCTGTAACACCCACGGCAGCCTCATCGAGCAATCGGGCCACAACGGTCACTGTGTCGGTTGACGACGGCACAAACGGAAAATGCTGCACGTCCAGAATCAACGGCGGGATGTTTGCGCCGAGCACCGAGTTTGCCGCGCCGGGTGTGCCTTGCGCAGTGATGCTCGCGGCCCAGTTTTGCCCAAACTCATTCGGCATCGCGGGACTAATCAGCTCCAGGGATTTTCCGAGCCCGTCGTGTTCCGCATACCAGGTCCAACCCCGATGATTGACGCTGACGAGGCCGCGCCGGCGAATCGCCCAATCGCCTTCGTCGGCATATTCCACACTGTCGATGCGGTCGCCGTTCGCGTCGTCGAGATCAATGTCGTTTCGGCTGTTGCTCAGAATGCCAACCCAGTTGCCGACCACATTGAGGACACCCGGATATTTGTTGGTAAATGCTTGCCGATTTGCAGCGACCACCAGGAACCCATTCGCCTGGATGATGGTGTTGGATGGAAATGTAAAATCCACTCCGCTGCTGATCCGCCAAGCGCCCAGGTTGACGTTTGTCGATGCGCGATTGTGCAGCTCGATGTACTCCTCCAGCACGTTCTCGGAGGAAGGGTGATACATGATCTCATTGATGATCACCTGACTGGATGCGGTCGAGGCGCAGAGAGCCAGGACCAGGCTCAAGGCAGGGGCGAAACGACTCTTACTCATAATTGAACTTCTTAAAATACCTTAATCTTCAAGCACCCTTTTATGACTCAAGGCACGAGCCGGGCTCGATAAATGCGCATCGGGCTTTCAGGCAATGGGGTAGTAACAGTTTCAGGGTCTGCGCGATGCGAGATTGTGGTCAAAGTCGACCACGTCCGGGCGTTCGTCGAATAATCGATCGCGTAATTCCGGTTGGTATAGCCCGTAAGTCGGAATTCAAAGCCGCTGGTTCCTACGGCCGGGACGCTCAATACGGGCCGCGGCACGACAAACGTCAGCCAACCCATATCGACGCGACTGCCATCCGGATCGATCGGCGAAGCAGGGTCTCCGGTATCAATGCAGGGTGAGCCAGGCCGAAGATGGTAATCGTGTGCAGTCGTGTCCAGGAACAGCGGATCAGCCATGATATTTCCAGTGCCTGGCCAGGTCTCTGAGATATCGCAATAACCAATCGTAAGATTTGTTTCGCCAAAATCCGACTGGATCGAGTCACCGCCCCACATGACGCAATTAGTGATGCGGAAATCGATGAACGGCCCCGGCGCATTGCTCTTTTTATTCGCCCAGACATTCGTCAGGTTACCGGACATCGTGGTGTTGTCGATGGTGACAAGGGTTGCTGCGCCTCCACTCCATTTTGCGGCGACGCCAACTGTCGAATCAACAATGAGACACCGGCGCACGTGCGTCGCGCCGTTGAAAACGCTGATCCCCTTGGCATCTTCAAGCCGGTTGGCCCAATCGCGAATAATGCAGTTTTCGACGTCGACGAATGAACCGAGGGTATCGATGCCGTCATCGTCGCCATCAACAATGACGCAGTCGCTAAAGAGCACCTGCTGGCCTGCGGATTGGTCGTGCACATAGATGCCGTCGGCGTCATCCGGCCCGCGCATGTGCATGATCCAGGTGTTCGTGCACAACAGTGCAGTGGTCGAAATCTCGGGGCCCATCCGTGAGCGCGCCATTACGCAATCTCGGAACACCAGATCGGATCCGCTGGCTATCATAATCTTTCCGGGTGTACCTGTGTTGTCCGCGTGATCAGTGATGTTGCAGTTCTCGAAAACGATTCGCGAATTAGTAGGCCGAATTGCTGGTCCGGTTCCCGTGTGACCGCCTTCACCTGTGGCGCGGCCTCCAAGGATAATACTCGTGTATCGGTATGTCGAAGGCTGGGCGTTGTTGTGGCCGATTTGGCCCCACCGCAGACCCGCATTGGCGCATGTGATTGTGACCGGCTCCAATTCTGTTCCGAGCGATTGAATCGCGCCGTTGACGAAAATGTCCGGCGCGGTGGTGCCCGAACTGACTCCGTTGATCAGCACCAATGTGTTCGACTCAATTGTCAGGGTGTGGCCGGTGGGAACGGTAAGATCGTTCGTGACATTGATGATTCCGTTCCATGTGGTGGCAGAACCCGTCAGTGTTCCACCGGCCGCCGTGCGCGGCGCCGCCGACAAATCGCGTAACGAACGGCTCGTTTGCACGGGACCAACGGCGACCTGCAACTGAAAATCCCCGCTGCCGCTAATCGTGATAAGGCCAGTGCCGAGACCGTTGCGAAGCAGAATGCGATTGGTGGAAAGTGTTATCCCGGCAGCCGTTTCCGAGAGGATGGCATCCGCATCCCACACCGTGCGGTCTGGCCGGCCGCTGGCATCGCGCAGTTCGACTCGCACCAATACCGGCAGTTGCGGCAAATACCCCGACTGGACGATTACCTTTACCGTGTGCCCCGGGCCGGGAACAGCCGCTCCGGCGAAATCAGCAGTTGCGAGGACTGCCGCAATCAGCACAAAAAATTGACCTCCCGTGGATACACGACACCCTAACGCTTTTTTCGAACCGGACATTTGAATAAGATGCCATCTGTAACGCGAAAAACAATCGCGTTTTTCACACAAATGTGACTTTTCTGTCATATTGGTGGCGCCGGACTGAAGGCCCCTTTCGGACTTTTGCGGCTTTTGGCAATTAATTCCTTGGGCTGCGACAGAGACAGCGGGAATGAACCGGGAGGTACGTAGGCCCCGTAATTACTCGGAGGAAGCGGCGGGGAGCGAATTGGCGTTAGCGGCGGTGACAATTTGGAAGCGCTGGTCGAACCAATCCTGAGGGGTCCGCGGTTTTCCTTTGATCGGTGTTGGGAATTGGAAGCGTGCTACCACACCAACGTGGAGAACCTCGCTATCGAACAATGGTTTGAGCTTCTCCGCGGAACGGCTCTCGGCGATAAGTTTTGGTTTGGTTTTCAATTGAGCAAGTTCTTCTTCGGTAAGACGCGGGGCGCCGACGAAGGAGACGATGGCCGCCACGTCGAGGTTTTTGTTAACGATGCGTACGTAGCGACGACCGGATAAACCTGAACCAAGACCGTACTTGGACTGGTTCTCTGTTTCGAGGGTGTAGGTTTGTTTGATCTTGATGCGACCGAGTTCGGCAAGCACTTTCTCGAACTCTTCGATTTGGGGTCGCAGCTCCGGGACCTTTGCAGGTTCCATGGTGATGATGACAATTTTGCCCGTGTTGCCCAGAAGAAGCGAGGTCTGCTCCGCCATGACGCGACCGACGGCTTTGTGAAGGACGGCATTGAATTCCGGCGCCGCAAACTGGGTACGGTACGTCCAGAGCACTGCACCGGCGATCACAGCAAGGCACACTATGGCGAGCAGGGGCTTTTTTATGCGGTCCCACGTCATGCGGACAGGTCCATTCGCCGGAATGTATCGATTGCGTTCGTTCGCGTTCTGTGGTGACAGGCAAAGAGGCGCATAACTCAAAACCGCCAGCGGACGGGACCGGAACTTTTCTCATTCACTGCGGGCAATCGAAAGGTGTCGAAGGTAGAAGCGCTGCCATCGAAGAAAAGCATGTTGGAGCGGGTATTCCTGTTGTGGCGGGCATTGATGCGCTCGTCTTTGCCGTTATGCATCCAGAAGCCGTCGTAAACCATAGGCATGCGCGCCTGCGAGGCAGCTGCAGTTAGTTTATTCACAGTGCGACTGCCACTGCCGTCCATGGGGATGCGGGTGAACGGCCAGCGCTTGGGCCGGCCAGCGGAGCCATTGATGCCATACCAGCAGTGAATGTAACGAGTGCCTTTGGCCGTCTCGGAGGCAAAAGGCCAGGCCATCGCCCCCTGAGGATCGTCGCGGCTGGTGGGCCCGAGAGTGTACACTTCCCGGCGTCCGTCGGGACATTGGAATACCGAACGGGTCTCTGGCAGGTCGTAAAAGGTCGGAGACCATTGCGCGGCGACGCAGTTTGCCTTGACGAGCAAGGTGGGCCAGCCTTCCTCAAATTCAGCGCCGTTGCGCTTGCTTAATTCCACGGGGACCAGTTCGTCTTCATGGTCGCCGGCGTAGAGAGTAATCGCGACGCCAATCTGCCGCAGATTGCTTAAACAGCCGACCGTGCGAGCTTTCTGTTTCGCCATCGCCAGGGCAGGCAGCAGGAAGGCGGCAAGGATAGCGATGACGGCAATGACCACGAGCAATTCGATCAATGTAAACGCGGCCCTGGAGCGTCGGGTTTTCATCATGATATCCCCTTAAAGTGGAGCATTGGGTAGGGTGCTGAGTCAAGCTCGCCAGCCCTCAAAATGCGGTTATTCAGCATGGCAATCAGGCGCGTCATATGATAAATTCCGAGCTATTCATGAATCGGTACTTAAGGCGAATGGTCGTTTTGTGCGTTGCTCTCGCCGGTTTCTCGTCTCTTGCTACGTTAGATGCGTCGGCAGCTGCGATGTGGAACCAGCCGACAAGCGGATTTTGGAAGGACGGCACAAATTGGTCCACCGGCAGGCCTCCAAACCTCGGCCTGGGCGGGACGTACATCACAAATAGTTCCACCAAAACCGTGACGGTGGACGCGCTCACGCCGTTGACGAATCTCTTCATCAATAGTCTGAACGTTTGGGCGCCGGCAGGCGCCACCAACACGTTGCTCTTGCAGGACATGGGCCTTGCCAATCCTTTGGTGGTTTCGAATGCAAGTCTGGCGATTGCGAGAGGCGGGGCGATCGTGGTCACGAATTCATCGCTCGTTGTGACTGGGAATAACCTTAACTTCAATCTTTGGGCGGGAAACGTGACGCTCGACAGCGGCTCGATCATAGCACGTGAAGAGCCGCCCACCACAAATGTCACGGTGCGGACGCGCATTGGACGGACGAACGTCGCGACGTTGACGATTAACGGCGGCTTGATGCACGCCAGCGCCATGCAGGTGGGAGAGACCCCCGGAGCACAGTTCGGGAGATCACGCGGCACGGTGGCAATTACAGGCGGGACGCTCAGTATTGCCGGGGAACTGAGCATTGGAAGTTCGGTGTCGTGCACGGGAATCGTTGCCATGACGGGCGGGCAATTGGTCGTGGCCAACAATCTCACAAATGTTATGCGCATCGGAGATGACGGCACGGGACTAATGACCGTTTCCAACGCGAGCGTCTCAGTGGGCGATGTTTCGGTAGGCCGGCACGATGGCGCGCAGGGCACGCTTGTGTTGTTGCCCGGAGGCTTTTTCGGCGGCTCTGATGACGTGTCGATTGGGCGGTTCGGCGGCGCGACCGGCATGGTCCTGGTCGCGGGCGGACATATGGTGATCACGAACCATCCGATCTGGGTAGGGCGAGAAGGAGTTGGCGAACTGGTCGTGTCGAACGGATTGATGGAAGTGGGGGGAATCCATGTGGCGATTGTAACAACGAATACAGCGCGGGGAGTGGTCAGACTCATCGGGGGTTCCACGCTGGTATCCTCTAATTTCACGGTAGGAGACGAGTTGCTCTCAACGGCCGAGGTTTTGATCGGAGGAGGCTCGCTTTTTGTGACGAACAAGGACAGCAGTGCTTACGTCGCCGTCCTGAGTGGCACGGTCACGTTGAGTGGAGGTGCGATGACGACAGATAATTTGCTGGCGACCAACAGCGCCGGTCATTTCACATTCCACGGTGGCACGCTTCGCAGCAAGGGCACGATCGTATCCAATGGACTGCCATTCGTTGTGGGCGATGGCACAAATGCGGCTGTTTTCGAGATGCTTGGCGGCACTCATGTGTTTTCCCGAGGCCTTGTAATCTCCAGCAACGCCACGCTCGGCGGGTGCGGAACGATAATTGGCTCGATCGAGAATCATGGCGTGATTGCGACGAATTGTAGCGCCGGGACAGCGCCGGCGATCACTCGGCAGCCAACGAGCCTTACGGTCACGCAAGGGAGCAGGGTGGAATTCAGTGTTGTCGCGAGCGGGACACCGCCGCTCGTTTACCAGTGGTACGTTGGTGTGGGTGATGGTCGCGACCCCAGTATCACAGGAGCAACGAACGCAACCCTGGTGCTTTCGAATGTCCAACCGACCAACGCGGGCAATTATCGATGCATCGTGAGTAACTCGTTTGGGGGGGCGACCAGCGCTCTCGCCACGCTGCGTGTGCTCGTTTCACCTTCCATCGCGACTGTGAGTTTTAGCGCGAGTACAATGGCGCTGTCGTTCCAAAGCGTCAGCGGGCTTACGTACGTGCTCGAATATACGGATCAGCTTGAGAGCCCGAGCTGGGTAGCCGTGGACACCAGGTCCGGAACCGGTGCTTTGCTGACTCTGCAGGACACCACCGCAACCGTGCCGAGACGCTTCTACCGGGTGCGCACCGAATAGATATAGTGGTCGGTACTCCCCGGCGAGTGGGGTTATGCCTGATCGGAAAAGCATGGCAACAACGCGAGTGATCCTTGTCCGCCACGGCGAAACCCTATGGAACCTGGAGGAGCGGTATCAGGGGCAATTGGATAGTGCGCTGACCGAAACGGGGATCGTTCAGTCGAAAGCGCTGGCTTCGCGGCTCGCGCGCGAGCATTTCGCCGCGGTTTACACCAGTGATCTCGGCCGGGCGGTGCATACGGCGGAGATCATCGCCAAACACACAGGCCACAATATCGCTACGGACGCGCGATTGCGCGAGCAGCACCTTGGAATCTTCCAGGGGATGTCAAAGAAAGAACTCCAGCAAAAGTTTGCCCAGGAATATGCTCTCTTCAAAGCTGCCGGGCCTGCGTATGTCGTCCCTGACGGCGAGAGCGCTGACCAGGCTTGCGGGCGCATGCTCACATGCCTGCACGACTTGGCATCGCGCCACGTCGGAAATTCAATTGTGGTGGTGGCGCACGGCGGGGTGCTGACAGCATTACTCCGAGGTGCGTTGAAGATTCCACCCGGCGCGCCACGGCGTTTCGCGCGCGCGAATGCAAGCTGGAACGTGTTCATGTGGAAGGACAAAAAATGGTTTCTGGAAACCTGGGGCGATTTGAGCCATCTGCAACAGGTTGAACGCGGCGGCCTCTGAGCAACGCGTACTTCTTCAACGCAGTTGCAGCCGGTGTTCGCACAATTCCATAAGCCGCTCGGTAAACGCAGCGCGCTCGGCAAACTGTGTGCTCAAGTAGATATGACGGACCAAAGTGAATGTGGAATAAATGTGAACGGCGCCGCGGGTGACTTCGCCGGAGAGATCAACGAAGCGCTCTTCCATGGCTTGTTCCTGTTCACGCAAGGCGGCGGGGTCGCCAAAACTGCGCAGGCTCTGTTCGGTGATGTGACCAATAAAATTGCCGACGTCCAAAGCGGGATCACCCATGCAATACAGGTCGAAATCGATCAAGTGTAGTCGGCGCCGGCCAACGATCACCTGCGCAGGGTAGAAATCACGGTGAATGCCGCACGGTTTTGATGGGAGCAAACGGGTGCCGAGTTTGTCGCACGCGGCAAGGATCCCTCCAATGCGAGTAGCCCACGCGGGGTTCTGCAGGCAGAGGGTTGGCAAGCATTCGTGCAGGATGGCCAACTCGTCAGCGACAGTATGACTTCGATCTGTCGGCACATCTGCCCGGTGCACCTTGTGAATGGCTTCGGCGATGCGGCGTGCCAGCGAGACGCCCTTCGGGGATGGCAACAACTCGCTCGCGATGGTGCCCTTTACCTTGCGCTGGAGCCACATTTGCAACCGCGGAATGACACCGAGCGGCTCCGGCACTGATACGCCATCGGCACTGTCATTCTGAAAACCAGCGTTCCAAATGGCGTCGAGCAGGCGATAGCCCTCGTTGCCAAAACGGCGCGCACGGATTTTCCCGATGACAATAGCCTTTGCGCGGGACCTGTCATCGTACCTGGCGCGCACATCGTATTGGATGACACAACGCCGGCCCGGCTTATGTCGCAGCACGGTGATCGAACGGACCGATACGCGCGCGTTGTCTCCGGCGAGGCGCGGGAGCGCGCGGTGGAATTCTTCGTTTACGACATCGGGATCGAGCGCGAGGGTAATGGTCGGCAACTGCCGGTCGCTCCCGGCGCCAAAGGGATCGGATACCGTGACTTTCGAATGAGCGTCACTCATTTGAGGGCCTCTGACCACACGCCCAACAAGCTGTCCACCTGGCGAATAACCGAAAATCGCTCCTCGACTCGGTGCCGAGCTGCGCGCCCCATCTCGACTGCCTGCGCCGGGTTGTTGATGAGTTGCTGCAACGCGGCGGCCAAGGCACGTGGGTCGCGCGGCGGCGTCAGCAAGCCAGTGACACCATGCTCAATCAACTCGGGAATCCCGCCGACGGCGGGCGCAATAGCCGGCGCGCCACACGCGGCCGCCTCCATGAGAGACACGGGCATTCCCTCGTCGTCGCTCGTCAATACAGCGACGTCGGCACGCTGCCACCATTCCAACACCCGTCCGTGTTCCTGAGCCCCAAGGAATTCGACGCGGTCTTCGAGGCCGAGCTTCGAGCGCAACGCCTCCAGCTCTGCGCGGCAGACGCCGTCGCCTATGGAGACGCACTTGAATTCAACTCCGCGCTGTTGCAGAAGGGCGCAAACTTCCAGCAGCAGCCCGAGGTTCTTCACCTTAACATGGCGCGCCACACAAACAATCAGCGGGATGCGCGAGGACTTCTGAATTCGCTCAGTCGGCCGGAAATATCGCGTATCAACACCGCACGGAATCACGCGCAACCGTTCACCAGGCACACCAAAGCGGTCGGTGATATGGCGCGCATTGGCATGCGAAACGGTGATCACGAACCGTGCCGCAAGGGCGCGTGCGGCAAAGTCCAAAGGCGGCTTTCGGCGGATGTCGTAGCCGTGCGCGGTGAAAGTGAATGGGACATCGAACTCGCGTGCCCAATCGCGGGCCGCCGCTGCAGGTTCCGTCGCGAAATGAGCGTGAATCAATTCCGGCTGAAATTCCTGCAGGACACGGACGAACTGATTCGGATCGCGGCACGTCAATTGATCCAGACCACTTGCATCAATAATCTCATGACGAATCGTTTCCGTCGGCTGACGTAGTGAGAGCACGCGCAACTCGACGCCACGTCGGGACAGTTCAGCCAATTCGTACGCGATGAAGGTCTCCGAGAGCTTCGGAAATACGTTCACCACATAGGCAATGCGCCGCGGCGTCATCGCAGGAACCGCTATGCAGGTTGCTTTCTCGCCGCGATCAGGGA
>Ga0193697_1000298_pt1 | contig 19179 bp, 17 predicted proteins | sample L3m2metaG_FD_145073 | JGI IMG/M metagenome (GOLD analysis project Ga0193697, IMG submission 145073) | Soil microbial communities from a riparian zone of the East river system, Colorado, United States - L3m2 | ecosystem: Environmental > Terrestrial > Soil > Riparian zone | place: USA: East River... | reverse complement strand
CCGGTTGGTGACCGCGCCGATCATGAAGAGGACGATCCGCTCGGGGCGTTCCATGAACCCCACTTTGCATTTCTGCACCAGCGACTCGGCGCGGGCCCGCGCATAGCTTGTCATGATCGAGAAGATCAGCGCCAGCGCCGCGACCATCACGTAGTCGCTACGGCCCAGCTTCGAGTACAGGAAGATGAGCCCGGTCAGCAGGGCGAGATCCGAGAAACGGTCGAGCGTCGAATCCCAGAAGGCGCCAAACTCCGACTGCAACTGAAGGAGGTGGGCGACCTTGCCGTCGATGAAGTCGAAGATATTGGCGACGAGCATGATCGCGAACGCCAGCATGAAGCGGCCGAAGCCGAGCGCCCAGGCCGCCGCGACGTTGACGATGACGCCGATCAGCGTCAGCGTGTTCGGGTGAATCCGCAGCCGCACGCACAGATTGATGATGGCGCGCAGCGGATACATGCAGACCGCGCCTACCGCGCCCGTGAAGGTCGTCTTCATTTATAATGGAGGGTTCAGGCGTCGCTCGAAAACGCGCCATAGTAGCGTATGCCCATCCACGAACTCAAGGAACAGATCGCGCGGTTGCCGGAGCAGCCGGGCGTCTATCTGTACTTCAACGCGGATGGCGACACGATTTACGTCGGCAAGGCGCGCGCGCTCCGCGATCGCGTGCGCAACTATCTGGGCGCCTACGGCGGCGATCCGAAAACCGACGCGCTGCTGGACGAGGTAGTACGGCTGGACGTGATCGTCACCGACTCGGTCGTCGAGGCGCTCGCCCTCGAGAACAACCTGATCAAACAGCGCACGCCGAAATACAACATCCTCCTGCGCGACGACAAGAACTACCCCTACCTGCAGCTGACCATGAACGAGGCGTTTCCGCGCGTGCTGGTCGCGCGCCGGGTCGAGCGCGACGGCAGCTTCTACGCCGGCCCGTTTCTGCCGGCGCATTTCGCGCGGAAGACGATGTCGCTGACGCATCGCCTGTTCGGCATCCGGTCGTGCAACGAGGTGATCACCGGCAAGCGCGGGCGGCCGTGCCTCGAGTACGACATCAAGCGCTGCATCGCTCCGTGCGTGGACACGCTGTGTTCGCAGGAGGAGTACGGGCGCGCGGTCAACCTGACGCAGCTGTTCCTCGAAGGGCGGAACGACGAGCTCGTGAAGACGCTGCGGACCCGGATGGTCGCTGCCGCCGAAGGCGAGCGGTTCGAGGAGGCGGCGCAGATGCGCGACGCGCTGCGGACCGTCCAGACGCTTCACGATCGGCAGCAGAAAATGGCGACCGCCGAGCTCGGGCACCGCGACGTGTTCGGGCTCAAGCTCGGCCCGGCCGGCGCCGTCATCCAGGTGTTCCAGGTCCGCAGCGGCCGCGTCGTCGAACGGATCGAGCTGGGGACCGAAGAGGCGATCGCCGGATCGTTCTCGAGCGTCGGGCAAGGCGATGGCGAAGTCCTCGCCGCGGCGATTCAGCAGTTCTACGAGGTGCGCGGCGCGCCGCCGGAGATTCATGTACCAGCCGAGCCGGACGAACGTGAAGCGCTCGAAGCGTGGCTCTCCGAGCGCGTCAATCGCCGCGTGCGCATCAGCGTGCCGCAGCGAGGCGAGAAACGCGGCTTCGTCGACCTCGCGAACCGGAATGCCGCGCTGGCCTACCAGACGCGGTTCAACCAGACGAAGGCCGCGCAATACGACGCGCTCGAAACGCTGCAGCATGTGCTGGGCCTGCCGGCGCTGCCGCGACGAATCGAATGCTTCGACATCTCCACCATCCAGGGAAGCGAGACGGTCGCGTCGATGGTCGTCTGCGAGGACGGCCGGATGCGCAGAGCGGAGTATCGCAAGTACCGGATTAGGGGCTTGGGTCCAGGGGCGGGCCATTTGCCGCAGCTCGCCCCTAGCCCCGAGCCCCGACACGCCGTGCAAGACGACTTCGCCGCCATGCACGAAGTCGTTCTCCGTCGATACCGAAAGATTCTCGAGCAGGGCGGGCCGTTTCCGGACCTGGTCGTGATTGACGGCGGCAAAGGCCAGCTGTCCGCCGCCTATGCGGCGCTCGAGGAACTGGGGCTGGCGAATCTCGTCGCGGTCGGCATCGCGAAAAAGGAGGAGCTGCTCTACACGCGCGATCGCGAGGATGCGATTGCGCTGGCGCCCGCCGATCCGGCGCTGCTGCTGATCCAGCGCATCCGCGACGAAGCGCATCGGTTCGCCGTCACGTTTCACCGCCGCGCGCGCGCGATTCGCGACCTGCGATCGGAGCTCGACCACGTGCCCGGCGTCGGTGCACGCCGTCGCAAGACGTTGTTGACGACGTTCGGCAGCCTCGCGGGCGTTCGGCGCGCGACGCGCGAGGAACTGGCGGCCGTGGTGGGCCCGAAAATTGCCGATGCTGTCCTTGCGTTTTTCGCGAGTCGGCCGTAACCTGAATCCCCCTTGCTGGATATCAACGTCGCCCAGATTTTCATCTCGTTCATCGTTCTGCTCTTCTCGCTGACCGTGCACGAGATGGCGCATGCGTGGACCGCGGATCGCCTTGGCGATCCGACGGCGCGTTTGCTGGGACGCGTGTCGCTGAACCCGCTGGTGCATGCGGATCCGGTCGGCACCGTGCTGTTTCCGCTGATTGCGATGATTACGGGTGCGCCGCTAATCGGATGGGCGAAGCCGGTCCCGGTCAACGTCCGTCAACTGCGGCATCACCGGCGCGACTACGTGCTCGTCGCGGCGGCCGGTCCGGCGAGCAACCTGGTGATGGCCGTGACGGCCGGATGCCTGCTGGCGGTGCTGCCGATTTCGCCACAGACGCTCGACGAGGCGAATGTGTCGGCACCGCTCGCGACCTTTCTCAGCCAGGCGATGCGCCTCAACGTGCTGCTGGCGGTCTTCAACATGATTCCGATCCCGCCGCTCGACGGCGGCAATGTGCTCGCGGGTCTCCTGCCGAATCACCTGGCGGGCATCTTCAATCAGATTCGGCCGTACGGGTTTATCCTGCTCTACGCATTGATTCTGACCGGTGGGTTCGACGCGCTGGTCGTGCCCCCGTATCGCTTCATCCTGTCCTGGCTGCCCACACAGTGACTTCGAAGGCGCGCGTCGTTTCGGGCATGCGGCCGACCGGACGCCTGCATCTCGGCCACCTCGTGGGCGCGCTCGGGAACTGGGTGCCGCTGCAGGACCAGTACGACTGTTTCTATTTCGTCGCGGACTGGCACGCGCTGACGAGCGATTTCGCCGACACCAGTCAGCTGACGTCGTACACCTACGAGAACGTCGCCGACTGGATTGGCGCCGGGCTGGATCCTGAGAAGAGCACCTTCTTTGTGCAGTCCCTGGTGCCGGAGCATGCCGAGCTCTACCTGCTGCTCTCGATGGTCGTGCCGGTGCCGTGGCTCGAACGCGTGCCGACCTACAAGGAACAGCAGGAGAACCTGAAGGACAAGGACCTGTCGTCGATCGGGTTTCTGGGATACCCGCTGCTCCAGTGTGCCGACGTCGCGATGTACGATGCCCGGTTCGTCCCGGTCGGAGAGGACCAGGTGGCGCACCTCGAGCTCTCGCGCGAAGCGGTCCGCCGCTTCAACAACTTCTTCGGCGACGTGCTGGTCGAACCGCAGCCGCTCCTGACCACCTTCGGCCGGCTCCCGGGCCTCGACGGCGACAAGAAAATGAGCAAGAGCCTCGGCAACACGATTCACCTCTCCGACCCCCCCGACGAGGTGAAAAAGAAAGTGATGCGGATGTACACGGACCCCAAACGGGTTCGTGCCGACATTCCCGGCACCGTCGAAGGCAATCCGGTCTTCACGTATCACGACGCCTTCAATCCGAACAAGGAAGAGGTCGACGATCTGAAGGCGCGGTATCGGACCGGAAAGGTGGGCGACGTCGAGGTCAAGACCAAGCTGGCCAACGCCTTGAACGCCCGCCTGGAGCCGATCCGCCAGCGACGTGAGGCGGTCCTGTCGAAACCCGACGCCCTGAAGGAGATACTGTTCGAGGGATCGAAGCGTGCACGCACCATCGCCGCCGGCACCATGGAGCGCGTGCGTGACGCCATGAAGATTCGATACCGCTGATGGATCACCACACGGACTTCGAGTCCGCCCCCGACGCGTTTCCGGTCAAGCTCGAAAACTTCGAGGGGCCGCTCGATCTGTTGCTTCACCTCATCAGGAAGAACGAGGTGAACATCCACGACATCCCGATCGCCCTGATCACGGCCCAGTATCTCGATGCGATTGCGCTGATGCAGGAGCTCGATCTGGACATCGCCGGCGACTACCTCGTCATGGCGGCGACGCTCATCCACATCAAGTCGAAAATGCTGCTGCCGCGCCCGGAGACGGCCGCGGCCGTCGAAGGCGAGGAAGAAGATCCGCGCGACGCGCTCGTGCGTCGTCTGCTCGAGCACCAGAAGTTCAAAGCGGCCGCCGGCCTGCTGCACGAACGCGAACAACTCCGCGCCGCGCAGTGGCTTCGCCCCGACGAGGCGGTAGCCGCGCTGGCCGGCGACGACTACGAACCGGAGATCGAGGTCGATCTCTTCAGCCTGATCACGGCGTTTCAGACAGTCGTCGAGCGCGCGAAGCAGCGGCCCAAGGTGCTGCTGCCGGCGGAACAGATATCGCTGGAGCTGCGCATCGACCAGTTGCTGGCGCGGCTTTCCGAGTCCGAGGCGTGCGGCTTCGAGGACCTCTTCGCCGACGCTCACGATCGCGCGGCTCTCATCGTGACGTTTCTGGCGCTTCTCGAAATGATTCGGCTGAAGCTGGTGCGCGTCTTCCAGGCCGGCAGCTTCGGACCGATTCGCGTCTACAAACGGGCCCGGCCGGCGGATGCCCCGCATCCGATCGGCGATCCGGAAGACCACAATGGCTGATCAGGACCGCACAAGGCAGGATGGCAGCATGGCAGGATGGCAGGACGAAACGGCAGATCAGGAGGGAATGGAAGGGCAGGATGGGCCGGACGGGCGCAACGAGATGCCTCGGCGCGCCAGCGCCGAGCTGAAGGCGATTCTCGAGGCGCTGATTTTTGCGTCGCCCGAGCCGCTGACGCCGAAAGCGATCTTCAAGCTGCTCGCGACCGAACCCAAGGAAGACATCCAGGCCGCGCTCGCGCTGCTCAAACAGGAATACGAGCGCCCCGGCGGCTTGCAGCTGGTGGAAGTCGCCGGCGGCTACCAGATCGTCACGCGGCCGGACCTGCACGACTGGGTACGGCGGCTCTTCAACGAACGCACGACGCAGAAACTGACAGTGCAGGCGCTCGAGACGCTGGCGGTCATCGCCTACCGGCAGCCGATCACCGCCGCCGAGATTACCGAAGTTCGCGGTGTCAACACCTCCGGCGTGCTCAACACGCTGCTTGAACGCCATTTGATCAAGATCGTCGGCCGCAAGCAGGTCGTCGGACGGCCGTTTCTCTACGCGACCACGAAGGAATTCCTCATCCGGTTCGGGCTGAACGACCTGGCCGACCTCCCGAAGGTCGAGGACATGGCCGAGGCGCTCGGCCTGGACGCGCCGATTCTCGTGGAACAGACGCCGCGCGAAGAGGAACTTCCGCTCAGCGAGCCCGACCCCGAGGAGCCCGGCGAATCGATACATTGATTAGACACAAAGGACACGAAGGACACCAAGGTTAAGAGTCTTGGTCTTTCCGTTGTGTCCGTGGTGTCCGTTGTGGTGATTCAGAGCTGGGTTTGTGAGCAGCGGCTTTACGGAGTCGCTCCACTTCCTCTGGGCGCAGTTCCCGCCAGCGTCCGACCTTCAGCGTCGAATCCCTGATCGGTCCGATCGCGACGCGCTTCAGGTGCGTGACCGGATGGCCGACCGCTTCGCACATCCTTCGCACCTGGCGGTTGCGGCCCTCACGAATCGTGACGACGAGCGTGCCCTCCTTGGCGTCGCGCCCGTGCGGCAGCAGCCTGATGTCGGCGGCTTCGGTGCGCCGGCCGTCGATGACGAGCCCGCGCGAGAGCCGGGCCAGATCGCGCCCGTCGGGCACGCCTAGCACACGGGCCTCGTACACCCGTGGGACACCATGGCTCGGATGCGTCAGGCGCGCGGCCAGATCGCCGTCGTTGGTGAGGAGCAGCAGCCCTTCAGACTCGTAGTCCAGCCGGCCGACCGGATAGACGTACTCGCTCACGCCGCGCAGCAGATCGATCACGGTCGGCCGGTGCTTTTCGTCGGCGCGCGTCGTCACGTAGCCCCGCGGTTTGTTGAGCAGCAGGTACCGGTGACGCGTGACGATCTTCACCCGTCGTCCGTCCACGCGGATGTCGTCGCGCGAGGCGTCGGCCTTGGTGCCCAGTTCGCGGACCGTCGCGCCGTTCACCGTCACGCGTCCGTCCAGCATCAGCTGCTCTGACGCGCGCCGTGATGCGATACCCGCCTGGGAAAGAATCTTCTGCAGCCGTTCCATTCGGGCCTCTGTGTCCTTTGTAAACCTTTGTGTCCTCTGTCCGCGAGGTGCTTCTATCTGCCGAGGAGATCGCCCCAGAAGCCGGCGAGCTGCATGACGTCGCCGACGTGGACCGGTCGGTCGGCTTCGGCGTGTGAGATCAGGCCGCTCAGCAGCAGCCGGACCGGCGCGTGGCCGCGAAGATCCTGTGCGAGATACTCGGACTCGAGCGACGGGATCACATTGTCCTCGGTGCCGTGCAGGAGAAAGACCGGCACCGATGGCTTGGGCGACTTCGACACGGACAGCGCGGCGTCGGCGGCGCTGACGCCGATGTATGGCAGGAGCCGCGGTCCGAGGTGAATGACATCGCGCTGGTTGACGTAACGCAGCAACGTCGCCGATGGCTCCGGCATCGTGCGCGCCAGTTGTTCGAGCGCCTCGAACTCGCGCGCCGCCGCGGCCTTGTCGACGTTGCTGTCGAGCGCGGAGGCCAACAGGTATCGCCTGACCGCCTCGCGCAACGGTGCCGCCTGCGCTTTCGGCACCACGCGATCGGCGGTGGCCAGCAGGATCACCGCGACGCCATAATCGTGCGGCGCCAGCACGAACGGACGGTCCGACTGAATCCCGAGCTCGTGGGCCGGGTACGGCTCCGACCCCGTGCAGAGGTAGCGCAAGACACGCGGGAGATCATCGTGGCCGCCGAACGCGAACACGTAGGCAACGTGTCCGGCGAGCGATGGCCGCCCGGCCGCGACGATTGACAGGCCTCCGCTGAAACTGATTCCCATCAGGCCCACCGGCCCTTGCTGCGCGAGGCCGGACTCCATCGCCAGCCATCCCGCGGCGCGCTCGATGGCGTCGGTGATCGCGGGCGTAATCTCGAATCGCGACAGCTCCGGAATATCTGGCGTGACGACCGTGACGCCGCCGGCCGAAAGTTGCCGCGCCAGGCGGACGAACCGCGGTTCGTCGATCCCCGACGCATGCAGTCCGGACGTCAGCAGGGCCGCGCGGTGCGGCGATGGCGGCTCGTAGGCTCGCGCGCGGATCGTTCCACGCGTCGTCGGTATCGTGATGTCGCGCTCTTGCACGCGCACCGTGTCGAGGTCCGCGATGGTTCTCGCGGCGCCATGCATCTCGGCGACGCGCACGACGAACGACAGCCCGTGCGCGTACGGACGCGAGATGAAGACCGCCGCGCCGAGCGCGAGCAGCGCAACTACTGGACGGAAAGAGCGCATCTGCTCGCATGTTACACTGCGACCTCTGGCAGGACGGGCTGGACCTGTCCCGCCCATCCTGCCCATGAAGCCCCTCATCATTGCTATCGACGGTCCGTCTGGCGCTGGCAAGGGCACGGTCGCACGAGCCATCGCTGGCGCGCTCGGCTATCGGCATCTGGATAGCGGCGCGATGTACCGCGCGGTGGGTTGGAAGGCGCTGCACGACCAGGTGCCGCTCGACGATGAAGACGCTGTTGCCAGCCTGGCGGACCGCGCCAGCATCAACGTGTCCGACGCGCAGGTGACGATCGACGGCCACGACGTCACGCGCGCCATCAGAACGCCGGAGATCGACAAGGCGGCAACGGCGGTGGCTCGTCTGCCCACAGTGCGCGCCGTGCTCGTCGCGCGTCAGCGGGCGCTGGGATCTGCCGGCAGCATCGTCATGGAGGGACGCGATATCGGCACGGTGGTGTTTCCCACGGCCGATGTGAAGGTGTATCTGGATGCCGCGCCCGACGAGCGCGCGCGACGCCGTGCCAACGATCCGGCGCACACCGGCGTGCCATCAGCCGTGTCCGATGTGCAATCGATGCTCTCGCAGCGCGACGAACAGGATCGCACGCGAACCGCGTCGCCGTTGTACGCCGCGCCGGACGCCATCGTCGTCGACACCACGGGCAAGAACGTCGACGAGGTCGTCCGCGAGGTGATGGCGATGATCGACGAGAAAGTTAGAAGTTAAAAGTTAAAAGTTAAAAGTTAAAACCAGGAAGACTGAGCCGCTGCATTTCGGCTTTGTTTTTGGTTTTGCCTTTTGGTTTTGCCTTTTGGTTTTACCTTTTAACTTTTACCTTTTAACTTTCTCGGAGTTCTACTTCCTGTCTTTGTAGTCGTCAGACGAGGCGGGATCCAACTCCCAGCGGTGCTTGTCGCGCTCCGTCAGCTTGTCGGCGGCCTTCAACTCCTCGTTGTCGTCGTATTGCACGCCGAGCGCCTTGCCGATGTCGTCGACGATGTCCTGGTCGGGCGTGGGGTTGTCGCCGCCGGGCGCTTCCTCGCCGGTGAAGAACGCGTCCACGGCATCGACGTCCGGGTCGCCGCCGGTCACCCCTTCCATCCCGCGGCGTTCGCGCAAATGTTCGGCGATTTCGGCGCGGCCGGTCCGTGCGGCCGAGCCATGACGGTCCATGTTCAGCGACGAGGGCGGGGTTTGCACGGTTTCTTCGAGTGTCCGTCGTGCGCGCTCGAGCCGTGGCACCTTCGCGGCGGCGACCTGCGCGGCCTTCGGCACGGACGTGTGTTTTGGCGCCGGTTTTCGCGCGCGGGGTGCGGGGGACGCCCGCTTCTTGGGCGGTGCTGCCTGCCTTTTCTTGGGCGCTGTTGCCTGCCGTCGCGCCGGCCGTTTCTTGACGGATCGCTTCGCCGATCGCTTCGCGGGCGCCCGTCGGGCGGTTCGGCGGGCCGGTTTGGCCCGTTTCGCCGCCTTTTTCGCCTTCAAACTCTTCCGTTTCGCCATCGCTTCTATCCTTTCGGAACCTTGACAGTTTGGCGATAAGTGTCGTACGCTCTGTTGCTTATCGGAATTTCAAGATCGGACACAGGAGGACGCGCAAGGCATGGCGAACGTAGAAGACGAGAACACCCCAGGTTCTGGTCGCGGCAGCAGCGCAGGCACCATCGAACGGACTGAGCGCACAGGCGACCGTGAGACCCGCGATCGCGGCGGACTCAAAGCCCGACCACGCGAGGACGACGAGCAGATCGATCCGGAAGAATATGCAAGGCTGCTCGATTCCTACGATAGCAGCTTCCGGAACATCGCGGAAGGCGAGGTCGTCAAGGGGACGGTTCTCAAGGTCACCGCGTCCGAAGTGATCGTCGACGTCGGCTACAAATCAGAAGGCATCATCCAGGTCGACGAGTTCCTCGATGAAAACGGTGAGATCACCGTCCAGGCGGGCGACATCGTCGACGTCCTGCTCGAGCGAACCGAAGATCGCGAAGGCTACGTCGTCCTCTCCCGCGAAAAAGCGGAGAAGATGAAGATCTGGGACGAGGTCGAGAAGGCCTATGCCGAACGCAAGGTCGTGATCGGCCGCGTCATCGAGCGGATCAAGGGCGGCCTGGCCGTCGACATCGGCGTTCGCGCGTTCCTCCCGGGATCGCAAATCGACGTCCGGCCGGTGAGAAACCTCGACGCGCTGCGCGGGCAGGAGCTCCGCATGCGCGTCATCAAGGTGAACAAGAAGCGCGGCAACATCGTGCTGTCGCGCAAGGCGCTTCTCGAGGAAGAGAACGCCGAGAAGAAGAAGCACACGCTGGAGACGCTCGCCGAAGGCAAAGTTCTCAAGGGCGTCGTCAAGAACATCACGGACTACGGCGCGTTCATCGATCTCGGCGGCATCGACGGGCTGTTGCACATCACCGACATGTCGTGGGGCCGCGTCGGGCATCCCTCCGAGCTGTTCAAGGTCAACGACGAAATCGATGTGATCGTGCTCAAGTACGATCCGGCGACCGAGCGCGTCTCGCTCGGACACAAACAGCTCATCACCGATCCGTGGGCGAACGTGATGGATCGTTATCCGGTCGGCGCGCGCATGGGCGGCAAGGTCGTCAGCCTGACCGACTACGGCGCGTTCGTGGAGCTCGAAGCCGGCGTCGAAGGGCTGATCCACGTCAGCGAGATGTCGTGGAGCAAGCGCGTCAAGCATCCGTCGAAGATCCTGAACGTCGGCGACACCGTGGACGCGATGGTCCTCGGCGTGGACCCGACAGCGCGCCGCATTTCGCTCGGTCTCAAGCAGGTCGAGACCAATCCGTGGCACGACCTCACCGGGAAGTACCCGGTCGGCTCCAAGATCACCGGCAAGGTACGGAATCTCACCGAGTTCGGTGCGTTCGTCGAGGTCGAGGAGGAGATCGACGGTCTCATCCACATCTCCGACATGTCGTGGAGCAAGCGGATCAAGCATCCGTCTGAAGTGCTCAAGAAGGGCGACGTCGTCGAGGCGATGGTGCTGAACATCGACGCCGAGAACCAGCGGTTGTCGCTCGGCCTGAAGCAGCTCGCCACCGACATCTGGGACGACTTCTTCTCGCGGCACCACGTCGGCGACACCATCGAAGGCAAGGTGGTCCGCATGACGAACTTCGGCGCCTTCGTCGAGCTCGACGAAGGGATCGAAGGGCTGATTCACGTGTCGGAGTTCGACGACTCGCAGCACGCCGGCAAGGACGGGAAGATCGAGCTGGTCGTCGGCGAGACCTATCCGATGAAGATCATCAAGCTCGCGCCGACGGAGCGGAAGATCGGCCTCTCGATCCGCGCGCTCAAATCGGACGAGTTCCGGGCCGACTGGGAAAGCTATCAGGAATCGGCTGGCGACGGCACGGCGACGCTCGGGGATCACTTCAGAAATCGCTAGGGATTAGGGGTTCGGGATTAGGGATTGGTAAGGGAACAGGCTGCGCGACGGCGTGTCGCGCCAGTCCCTAATCCCTACGCCCCAATCCCTACAGGGCACTTATGACAAACGGCAGCATGACGAAGGCGGAGCTGGTCGAGGAAGTCTCGCGTGTGTCGGATCTCACCAAGAAGCACTCCGAGGTGATCGTCGACACGGTGTTCCGCAGCATCATCGAGGCGCTGCACCGCGGCGAGAAGATCGAGCTGCGGGGGTTCGGCAGTTTCCGTCTCCGGAAACGAGAGCCGCGGAAAGGCCGCAACCCGAAGACCGGCGACAAGGTGGACGTGCCGCCGAAGAAGGTCCCGTACTTCAAGCCTGGCAAGGAACTGAAGGAACTGATCAACAAGGAACCCGGCTCGCCGAGCGCAACGCCCTCGAGCGCGCCACCGGACGCTCTCGCTGTCTGAGAAAGTTAAAACTTAAAAGGCAAAAGGTAAAAGTTGAAATGCATAAGGGTGCCTTTCAACTTTTCACTTTTCACTTTTCACTTCTAACTTTTAACTTTCCCCGTGGAACACCTGTGGGCCCCGTGGAGACTCAAGTACGTGACGGGAGCGAGCGGGGCATCCGAAGATTGCGTCTTTTGCGCCAGCGCTGATCCCTCCCGCGACGATCTCGTCCTGATCCGCTCGGCCGCCTGTTACGCCATCCTGAATCTCTATCCGTACAACAACGGTCACCTGATGATCGTCCCGAACCGGCACATCGCGAGCCTGTCGGCAACCACGGCCGGCGAGCAGACCGACCTGATGCGGCTGACGCGACATGCGGAGATGGCGTTGACGGAGGCGTACTCGCCGCAGGGGATCAACATCGGCATCAACCTGGGCCGCCCGGCCGGGGCCGGCGTGCTCGACCACCTTCACGTCCACCTCGTGCCGCGGTGGAACGGCGACACCAACTTCATGACCGCGATCGGCAACACGCGCGTGCTGCCGGAGGATCTCCAGTCGACGATGGCGAAGCTGAGACCGATCTTCGAGCGGCTTCACAAAGACAACGTCTAACCGCATCCCTCGACCCTTCGAGCGCCTCAGGGCTCGGGATGCCCTGAGCTTGTCGAAGGGCAGAGCGCGCAAAGCACGCAGAGAAGATATGATCTCAGCGAGCTCAGCGTTCTCCGCGGTTCGTGTCTTATGATTCTCGAACTCACCGACGACCAGAAAGCCTTCCAGTCCACCGCCGAGAAGTTCGCGCGCGAAATCGTCGCCCAGCGCGCGGCCGGCATCGACAAGTCGGGCGAATTCCCGAGCGACGTGATCACGGCCGCGGCCGGCTACGGCCTGCTCGGCGTGACGATTCCGAAGGCGTGGGGCGGCGCGGGCCGCGACTATGTCAGCTACGCGCTGGCGATCGAGGCGATTGCGAAGGCGAGCGCGACGGTGGCGGTGTCGCTGTCGGTGACCAATTCGCTCGTCGCCGAGGTCATCGCACACGCGGGGCGCGATCAGCAGCGCGAGCGCTGGCTGCGGCCGCTGGCGACCGGCGCGGCGCTCGGCGCCTTTGCGCTGTCCGAGCCTGAGGCGGGCACCGACGCCGCGAATCAGCAGACGCGCGCCGTGCGTTCCGGCGACGGCTATCGGATCACTGGCCGGAAGGTCTGGGTCGCCAACGCCGAGGAAGCGTCGGTGGCGATCGTCTTTGCCTGCACGCGGCCCGGGCTCCGCGGCCAGGGCGTCACCGCGTTTCTGGTGCCGATGGATACGCCGGGGATCCGGCGGACCGCACGCGCCGACTCGCTCGGCGTGCGCGGCCTCGGCTGCATGGACCTCGATCTCGACGTCACGGTCGGCGACGACCAGGTGCTCGGTCAGGTCGACCAGGGGTTTCCGCTAGCGATGTGGGCGCTGCAGGGAGGCCGCGTCGCGATTGCGGCGCAGGCGCTGGGTATCGGCGAAGCGGCGCTCGACGAGGCGCTGGCCTACGCGAAGCAGCGACAACAGTTTGGCCAGCCGATTGGGAACTATCAGGCCATCCAGTGGATGCTGGCCGACATGGCCACCGAGCTCGCGGCGGCGCGGATGCTGACCTTGAAGGCGGCTGCCGCCAAGGATCGCCAGGAGAAGAGCACAGTCGAGGCGTCGATGGCGAAGCTTGCCGCCTCGGAGGCCGGGCACAAAGCCGCCGACAAGGCGATGCAGATCCTCGCCTCCGCCGGCTACCGCCGTGGGTCGGTCGTGGAGCGCCTGTTCCGCGACGTGCGCGCGACGGAAATCTATCAGGGGACGTCCGAAGCCCAGCGTATGATTATCGCCGCCAACGTGCTGTCAAATGCTTAGCGCCGGACAGGCAGGAGGGGCAGGATGGGCAGGAAACTGAATCGCCGCGACTTCGTTCGGACGACGACGGCCGCTGGTATTGCGGCGGCCGCAGCCTCGAAGCCTCTATTCGGTCAAGCGCCTGCCGTTAAAATGAGTGGTGTCAAGCCGTGCGTCGTCGCCTCCTCCAACGGCAACCGCTCGAAAGACGAGCACGGCGTCACTTGCGTCGAGCGCGCCTTCAAGATGATGACCGATGGCGCCGACGTGCTCGATGCGCTGGTCGCCGGCGTCAGCATCGTCGAGCTCGATCCGAATCAGACCGGCGTCGGCTGGAGCGGTCTGCCGAACGCTGAAGGCGTCGTCCAGCTCGACGCGTGCTGCATGCACGGACCGAAAAAGCGCGCCGGCGGCGTCGCCGGCATCGAAGGCGTGCGCGCGCCCGCGCGCGTGGCGCAGCTGGTCGCCGACGAAACCGATCACCACCTGCTGGTGGGCAAAGGTGCGCAGGAGTTCGCGCGCTCGATGGGCATCAAGATCGAGGAAGGCCTCATCAACGAAACCGCGCGCAAGCAGTGGCTGGAATGGAAGCGCCGCACCGATCCGCTGCACTACCTGGACCCGAAGAAGCGATCGCAGGCCTGGTACGAGGTGGGGCTCCAGATGGTGCGCGAAGGACTCATCGACGGCGAACACTATTGGGGCACCATCAACTGCGACGGCGTCAACGCCAAAGGCGAAGTCTGCGGCGTGACGACGACGAGCGGGCTGGCGTGGAAGATCCCGGGCCGCGCCGGCGATTCGCCGATCCTCGGCGCTGGCCTTTACGTCGACGGCGACGTCGGCGCCGCCGGTTCGACCGGTCGAGGAGAGGCGAATCTCTACAACCTCAGCTCGTTCGTCATCGTCGACGAGATGCGGCGCGGCGCACATCCGAAGGACGCGGCCATCACCGCGCTGAAGCGGGTCGCGAAGAACACCATCGAAAAGCGCCTGCTCAACGCCAAAGGTCAGCCGAACTTCGGTCTGAGCTTCTATTGCCTGAACAAGAAGGGCGAGTACGCCGGCGTGGCGATGTACGAAGGGACCTACGCGGTGTGCACGGAAAACGGACCGCAGACGCTCAAGACCGACGCGCTGTTCGAGGGCAAGCCTACGGACTGACGCGGTCGATCCGGCCCCGCGTCAGCCGGTAGCGCGCGGCAACCGGGCCGGCCCAGCGGACGCCGCCGTTCTCGATCCGGGCGGCGAGCGCGCGATGCGTCGCCTCATGCACGGCGTCGCCGGCAAAGTCGCCGAACGCGTCGGTGAAGCTCGCAAACCGCACGTCTTCGTCCTCGAATACGACGGTCCCTCGTATGCCCGGCGGTGGGTTGGCGGCCATCGCCTCGATGGCCCGCGCCGAGAGCCGCGCGGGTTCAACCCAGCGATCGTTGCGTTTCTGATACACCGGGACGAGCGCGAGCACCGATGCCAGCACGGCGGCCAGCCACGCGTCGGCGGACGGCCGGGTCGCGCTCGCCGAGCGGAATGCATCGACGGCACCCGCGCAGAGCAGCGCGGTGCCGACGGACGGAAATACCGCGTAGAGGCTCGATCGCACGGGGACCCACACCGTCAACGCGTACCCGACGATGAACCACGCGGCGCCCGCCGCGACGAGGCGTCCCGACAACGCGAACCGCCGCGGCCGGTAGACGGCCCATGCCATCGCGGTGACGAACGCGAAGACCGTCGCGCCGCGATCGAGATACTCCACCGCGTTCCAGGCGAGAAGCTGGAGATCGGCCGTGGGGCGATAAAACCACGGCGCCGTCGCCGGGGTCAGCGCCGGCGTCTGCGCGCGGAGCACTGCGTAGACGAGCAGCGGCGCACACATGACTCCGGCGTCGAGCATCAGGGCGCGGCCGCGTTCCTCCCGCAGCACGTACAGCCAGGCGAGTAGAACCAGCGGAAGAAGCGTCGCCTCTTCTTTCGCCAGCAGCGCTGCGAACAGCAACAGCGATCCGGCGAAGCGCCGGCGTTTGAGAAAGGCGAGCGCGCACAAGGTCGCGCACAGCGTCAGCAACAGCGACGTCCGCCCGCTGAGCCACACCACCGCCATGTTGATGCCGTGAGGATTCAGCGCCCATGCGAACGCGCCGACCGCGGCCGCGGTGGACGAAGGACCCGCCTCGCGGAGCAGCGCCCACACGGCGACGACACAGGCGAGGTACAACGCGAGGTTCGTGAAGCCGTATCCGCGCGCGTTGACGCCGTACAGGACGTAGTCGACGACGAACGCTGCCGTGACCAGCGGGCGATAGAAGCCGGGATGTGAGAGCTGGACGATCCGGCCAGGTTCGACGAGTCCGGTGCGCGCGTCCCGAATCCAGCCGAAGTCGTCCTTGACGAAGCCGCGCCCGATGTCCGGGAGATAGACCGCCGCGATGACCAGCAGCATGACGGCGGCGGCAACGACGATCAGCAGTCGCGAATTGGCAATCGGGCGGGTGGGCGTGTTCAATTTCCCAGCATGTGTTTGGCGATGGTGTCGAGCTGCAGGTTGGAGGTGCCTTCGTAAATCTGACCGATCTTCGCGTCGCGGTACAGCTTCTCGACCGGGTATTCCTTGACGAAGCCGTTGCCGCCGTGGAGGTTGACGGCCAGCGAGGTGACGCGCTCCGCCACTTCAGACGAGAAGATCTTGCACATCGCCGCTTCCGCCACGAACGGTTGCTTCGCGTCGCGGAGACGTCCCGCGTTGTACACGAGCAGCCGTGCCGCTTCGAGCTCGGTCGCGGCGCGCGCCAGCTGATGCTTCACCGCCTGGAAGTCGGCGATCGCCTTGCCGAACTGCTTCCGCTCCCGCGTATAGCGAATGGTGTGGTCGAGCGCGCCCTGCGCGAGCCCGACCATCTGCGCGCCGATACCGATGCGCCCCTCGTTCAGCGTTTCAATCGCGACCTTGTATCCCTTGCCGACCTCGCCGAGGACGTTGGCGCGCGGGATGCGACAGTCGTCGAACAGCAGCTCGCACGTGCTGCTGGCGCGAATGCCGAGCTTGTCTTCCTTCTTGCCGACTGAAAACCCCCGTGTGCCGCGTTCGACCAGGAATGCCGTGATGCCGCGATAGCCGGCGTCGGGATTCACGTTCGCGAACACGATGAACAGGTCGGCCTCGTTGCCGTTGGTAATCCACAGTTTTCTTCCGGCGATCGTCCATTCGTCGCCGTGCTCCGTCGCACGCGTCGTCATCGCGAACGCGTCGCTGCCCGATCCGGCTTCCGAAAGCGCATAGGCACCGATCGTGCTGTCTGCCATCTTTGGCAGGTAGCGCCGCCTGACGTCGTCGCTGCCCCAGCGCAGCAGCGCGTTGATGACGAGCGTGTTCTGTACGTCGACGACGACGCCGATGGAAGGGTCGACCCGCGACACCGCCTCAACCGCCAGGGCGGAGTGGAAGAACGTCGCACCGCCGCCGCCGTAGCTCTCCGGGATTTCGATGCCCATGATCCCCAGCTCGAAGAGCTTGTCGATGAGGGCGCGCGGGATCTTGGCGTGCTCGTCCATCTCCCGCACGAGCGGCCGGATCTCGCGATCCGCGAACTCGTAAACGCTGGCCTGAAACAACCGTTCGTCTTCGGACAGTGTGGTCAGCGCGCGAGGGATGAGCTCGGTGTTCTCGATCGTCACGACGAAAATCTTATCACTCGGGACGGCCGGACAACGGCGTACCGGGGACTCGAAAGCGTCTAAAATAGGAGAGTATGGCCAGCCGGATGCGCATCGTATTCGCCGCCGCCACTTTGACCGTCGCGCTTGGCCTGCAGGGCGGCGCACAACAACAACAGCCGCCGGCGCAGCAAACGCCGCCGCAACAGCCGCCGCCAGCCGATCCCGCGCAGCCGCCTGTCTTCCGCACCGGCATCAACTTCGTCCGCGTGGACGTGATCATCTCGGACAAGGCCGGCAATCCGATCGCGGACCTCTCGCAGGCCGACTTCGACGTGACGGAAGACGGCAAGCCGCAGAAAATCGAAACCTTCAAGCTGGTCAAGCTCGACGGCGGACGCGGCGACGCGATCAAGGACCCGCCACGCGAGATCCGCACCGACTACGACGAAGAGATGGAAGCGGCGCGCGACGACGTGCGGCTGTTCGCGATCTTCCTCGACGACTACCACGTGCGCAAGGGCGCCAGCCTCGCCTCGCGGAATCAGCTCTCGCGATTCATCGAGACGCAGCTTGGGCCGTCAGACATGGTCGGCGTCATGTATCCGCTCGAGTCGACGGCGTCCGTGCGGATGACTCGCAACCACTCCGCTGTGATGCGCGGACTGGCGCAGTTCGAGGGGCGCAAGTACGACTACACGCCGAGAAACATGTACGAGGAGCAGTACGCGAACTATCCAACCGAAACGGTCGAACGCATCCGTAACCAGGTGTCGTTGTCGGCAATGAAGTCGCTGATCGTGCACATGGGATCGTTGAAGGAAGGGCGCAAGACGCTCGTCGTCGTCAGCGAGGGGTACACCTACATGGTGCCGCCGCAGATGCGCAACGCCAACGCGCAGCTGCCGGGACTCGGAAACCCGAATGCGCACAACCCGATGGCTGGCACCAACGACATCAACGAAGACCGCGCGGCGTGGTCGCTCGGGATGGACATGGACAGCGACCTTCGCGAGGTCTACGACACCGCGAACCGGAACAACGTCGCGATTTATGCCGTCGACCCGCGCGGGCTCGCGACGTTCGAGTTCGACATCAACGAGGGTATAGGCCTGCAGAGCGACAGCAAGTACCTCACTTCCACGATGGACTCGCTGCGGACACTGTCGGAGAACACCGACGGCCGGGCGATCGTTAACCGTAACGACCTGGTCGCCGGCATGAAGCAGATCACGCGTGACGCCAGCGCCTATTACCTGATCGGCTACAACTCGTCGCAGGCGCCGTCGGACGGCAAGTTCCACGAGATCAAGGTGCGCGTGAAGCGCCCGGGTGTGCAGGTCCGCGCGCGCAAAGGCTACTGGGCGCTCACGCAGGAGCAGACGGCCCGCGCCCTCGCGCCGCCCAAGGCCGCGCCGCCGAAGGCGGTCGAAGTGGCGCTGGCGGCGGTCAGTCGGCCCGGTCGTGCGTCGGTGGTCCGGACGTGGGTCGGCACTTCTCGCGGCGAGAACGGGAAGACGCGGGTGACGTTCGTGTGGGAGCCGCTGCCCAAGCAGCTGGGCGAGAAGCCGGGCTCGCGTGAAGAGCCGGCGGCCGTCAACATCACAGCCGTCGCCCCCGATGGCTCGCCCTATTTCCGTGGTCCGGTTCCCTCGCGCATCACGTTCGATGTGAACCCGGGGAAGATCCAGCTTCGGATGTCCGTCACCGGCGCCGCCTCGCAGGTGCTGGACAGCGAAACGCGAGAGATCGCGGTTCCCGATCTGACGTCGACGCAGACCATGATCGGGACGCCGGAAGTTCTGCGCGCGCGCACGGCGCGCGAATTCCAGCAGCTGAAGTCCGATCCGGCCGGCATTCCAATCGCCACGCGCGAGTTCAGCAGGACCGATCGCTTGATCATTCGTGTGCCGGCCTATGGGCCCGGCGGCACCACGCCGGCACTCAGCGTCCATCTGTTGAACCGCGCGGGCAGCGCGATGAGCGAGCTCGCGCCGGCTGCCGCGCCGACCACCGGGATGCAGCAGGTGGAACTGCCGCTCGCCGCGCTGGCGCCCGGTGAATACGTCGTCGAGATCAAAGCCACCGGTGAAGGCGGCGAAGCCACGGAACATGTCGGCTTCCGCGTGACCAGCTAGTGTCCCGTCC
>Ga0193697_1000297_pt1 | contig 19265 bp, 16 predicted proteins | sample L3m2metaG_FD_145073 | JGI IMG/M metagenome (GOLD analysis project Ga0193697, IMG submission 145073) | Soil microbial communities from a riparian zone of the East river system, Colorado, United States - L3m2 | ecosystem: Environmental > Terrestrial > Soil > Riparian zone | place: USA: East River... | reverse complement strand
CTGATGCCCGGGTAGTAGTCGCCGGCGTCGCCGCGGTTGCAGCCGTTGGCTTCACACCAGAGCTGGCGCAGGCCGTCCGCTTCCTCGACCTCGACCCCGTGGACGGGACCCGCGTTGACTTGATTGCTGCCGTGGAAGCCGTTGGTCGCGGCCTGCAGCGAGTCCACGTGCCAGATCAGCATTCCCCCGGGGCAGTTGGACGGCTGCGAAGCTCGTACGCAGTGAATCCGGATTTGCGCCGTATCCGCCTGGGACGACTGGCGGTTCTCGAGTAAGAAGTACTCGTGCCGCGTGTTCGTCCCCTGGACGTTGACGTAGAACGCCGTGTCCGAGACGGGCGCGGCGCCGAGATGGTAGGTGCCCGTCGTGGCGAGGATGCGCAGCGACACCCAACCCATCTCGTTGAGCGACCAGGCCTCCATGCGCGTCGGGCTGCGCGGACTCGTGAAGTTCCCCGCGCCCATCAGACCCCACTCACCGATGCCTTCGTTCGCGCCCTGGGTATCGTACAGATCCGGGAGTCCCAACGCGTGCCCGAACTCATGCGCAGCCGTGCCGATCGGCATGATCGACGTGGTGTCGCACGCCGACGCGCCGCCCAGCGCCGTCGTGGCGAAGTAGTCACTGATCCGGATGTTGCTGCCGCCGCCGAACTTCGGGTCGTTCGTCACGTAGTCCTGGAAGTTGGTCGACGTCGCGTTCACCAGCACGAAGCGGTGCGACCAGATGTGGTTGTTGCTCGCGGCGGTTCCGGGGGGATTGGGACTGTTATTACCGCCGCAGGCGCCGTCCTTCGTCGGATGCGCGAACATGATCATGTCCACGTAGCCGTCGTCATCGCCGGAATTGGGGACCAGGTCGGGCCCGTCGTTGTCGTACTGGGCGAAGTTGATGCCCGCGCCGCCCGTGTCGACGCGCGCCAGCGCCTGGCGGAAACCGTCCTGCATGCGCTTCGTCGCCGCCACGCTGAAAATGCCGTTGCAGTTCGTCGTGCCGAACGGATTGCCGTTACACGTGCCCGCCGTCCCCGTGTAGGTGACCTCGGCGCTGTCCAACGGGACCCACCCGATCACCTTGCCCGACATGCCGAACACGCCGTTCGACATCTCCTTATAGAAGGAGCGCAGCGTGTAGGGACTGCCACCGGGCGGAAGCGAGTCGAAGAGCACCTGGCGGTATTGCGACGAATCGCGCATGAACGGCGCACCTGTCCCCAGGTAGCTGAACAGCACCACCGGCACCTGAATCGTGCCCGTCACCTGCGTCTGTGACGGCGCGGGACCACTCAGCCGCGCGTTCAGCTGCGCCGTCTGGCGCTGGGCGATGAGCTGATGGCGCAAATCCGCAATCCGCTGCGCGCGCACGCGCCAGGCGCCGTTCTTCCGGAAGTCGAACCCGGGAATCTCCCAGCGCGGATGGAATCCGCTCTGGGCGGCGGCGGACGAAGGAGCAACGAAGAGAGGTAGGGCGGCGAGCCCTACGAGCCAGACGACCGATGGTCTCACAGATTGACCTCCACAGGACGGGCGCTCGGAGGGGGCCGGCGCAATCGATAATGTAGGCTAGGCAGTCGGTACCCCGGAAGCTGTGCGTTGTCTCACACCACGACTGGCGAGCCACCACCCCACACCCATGAACACCACCACGCCGCCCACCACCTTCGCCCGGAACAGCCAGGGCGACGCCACGCCGCCGGGCACGAGGGCGAGGCCGATCGACAGCACGACCGCACCCAGACCCGTCCAACCGGCCAGTCCGGTGCGCCACGTGCGCACCCGCCGCAGCCGCAGATAACTACCGAAGAGGTACAAATAAGGAATGAAGTAGAGAATGATCGTGGTGTCGGTGAGCGCGACGTAGGCGTCCCGCACCGTCGAGCCGATCAGCCCGGCGACGATGAAGAGGGTCGCGACCCCCGCCTGGACGAGCAGCGCCACGTACGGAGACTGCCAGCGGGGATGGACGCGACCGAACGCTGGAGGAAGCACCGCGTCGAGCCCCGCGACGAAGGGGATCCGGGCCGAGCCCGCGAGCCACGCCCCCACCCCGCCCACGTTCCCCACCACGAGCAGGATCGCTACCAGCGCGGCGACGGGCGCGAGGAACGGCGCCCCGAGCCGCGCCGCGATCGCGGCCGCCGCCTGCGGCATGCCATTCGTGATGCTCACGGTCTCGGCGGGCAGCGCGACGAGCAGTGCCGCCGTACCGAGGATGTACATCGCGACGACGGCGATCCCCGATACGAAGATCCCGCGGCGCAGGGTGGCCGCGGGATCGTGAATCTCCCCGCCCAAGGTGGGCGCGAGCTCCAGGCCGGCAAACGCGAACGTCATCGTGGCGAAGAAGCTCACGAGGGAGAAGTCGAAGTTCTTCGGGAGCAGGTTCTCGGGCGCGAACGACGTCGCGCTTCCGAACTCGGCCAGCGACCACCCCGCCAGCAGCACGAAGAGCAGCGCCGGCACCCACGTGCCATACGCGCCGAGATTCTGGACCCACTTGCCGACTCGCAACCCGATGATGTTCAGGCCCAAGGCGATGGCGAGCATCCCCAGGGAGAACGCGGCCACGAACACCTTGCTGTCCTCGAGGTGCACGAACCGCGTCCCGCCCGCGTACGCCGCGATCGCCGCCGTCGTAAGGAGCAACGAGGGGAAGTACACGAGATTGCTCACCCAATACCCCCACCCCGCGACGAATCCGTGCTCGGTGCCGAAGGCCGTCCGCACCCAGCGATAAATGCCGCCCTCTCCGGGATCGAGGTCGGTCAACTCGCGCACCGCGATCGCCGACGGGATGAAGAAGGTCACCATCGCGAGCAACCACAGGAGCAGACTCGCCGGCCCGAACGCGCTCGCGGTGGTGAGCCAGCGCAATCCCACGATCGCCGTGATATTGAAGAGCACGACGTCCCGCAGTGTCATCACACGGGGGAGCGACGCGTGGGGCGGTTCGGGGCGGGCCATTCCTGAAAGGTACGTTACCCTTGCCATTTCGGCGCCGTCCGGGTAAGCTGTAGGACCGCTAACCACATAGACTTCGAGGCTGCGTGCGGACCGAGACCCTGCAGCATATCGCGCTGTTCGACAAGTGCAAGAATTTCACCCGGGCGCGCGAAATCCAGGCCGCCGGGCTGTATCCGTATTTCAAGCCGATTTCGCACTCCGAAGACACCGTCGTCGTCATTGAAGGCCAGGAACGGATCATGATGGGCTCCAACAACTACCTGGGGCTCACCCATCATCCGGAGGTGTTGTCGGCCGCGAAGGCCGCTCTGGAGCGCTACGGCTCCGGGTGCACCGGCAGCCGGTTCCTCAACGGCACCCTCGACCTGCACGAGCAGCTGGAGACCGAGCTGGCGGAGTACTTCGGCAAAGAGGCCTGCCTCGTCTTCTCGACCGGCTACCAGGCCAACCTGGGTCTGATCTCCGGCCTCGTGGGCCGGGGCGACGTGGTTTTCCTCGATAAGCTCGACCACGCCTCGATCGTGGACGGCGCCAAGATGTCGCACGGCGAAACGGTGCGCTTCAATCACGGCGACCTGGCCGGGCTCGAGCGGAAGCTGCAAAAGGTGCCCGAGGGTACGGGCACGATGATCATCGTGGACGGCATCTACTCGATGGAAGGGGACATCGCCGACATCCCGGGGCTCCTCAAGATCTCCCAGAAGTACGGCTCGGCGCTGGCGATCGACGACGCGCACTCCGTCGGCGTGCTCGGCCCCAAGGGGGACGGTACCGCGGCGCACTTCAACGTCGTCGATGACGTGGACATCATCGTGGGCACGTTCTCGAAATCGCTCGCTTCCATCGGCGGCTTCGCGGCGGGCACCGAGAGCGTGATCCACTACCTGAAGCACCACTCGCGCCCGCTGATCTTCACCGCCGCCCTGCCCCCGGCGAACACCGCCGGCGTGCTCGCGGCGCTGCATGTCATGCAGCGAGAGCCGGAGCGGCGCGAGCGGCTGTGGGTGAACGCACGCCGCTTCCAGGACGGCCTCCGCTCGCTCGGCTTCGACATCGGGCCGACCGAGACGCCGATCGTCCCGGTGCTGATCGGGCCCCTCGACAAGACGTTCATGTTCTGGCGCCAGCTGTTCGACGCCGGCGTGTTCACGAACCCCGTCGTGCCGCCCGCGGTGCCGCCCTCGCAGTGCCGCCTGCGCACCAGCCTCATGGCGACGCACACGGCGGAGCAGATCGATCTCGCGCTCGAGGCCTTCGCCCGGCTCGGGAAAGCGTTAGGCGTCATCTGAGCACGGTGGAGATCGCGCCCGTCTCCGGCGGGCGCGATCTCGAACGCTTCATCGGCTTCCCCTACGAGCATTATCGCGGCGACCCCCTCTGGGTCCCGCAGCTGCGGATGGATGTCCGCACGATGCTCTCCCCGGGGAAGAATCCCTTCTTCCAGCACGCCGAAGCGCAGTACTTCCTCGCCCGGTCGAACGGTCGCATCGTCGGACGGATCGCCGCGATCAAGAACGACGCGCACAATCACACCTGGAACGACAAGGTTGGGTTCTACGGATTCTTCGAGTCCGTCGATGATCAGCGCGTAGCGAACGCGCTGTGGGACGCCGCCGGGAGTTGGCTCCGCTCGCGAGGCTTCGACACCATGCGAGGTCCGATGAGCCCCTCGGTGAACGATGAGTGCGGCCTCCTCGTGGACGGGTTCTCCACCCCGCCCACCCTGATGATGCCGCACAATCCGCCGTACTACACGACCCTGCACGAGCGCTACGACTTCGTCAAAGCCAAGGATCTGCTCGCGTACGAGGGCAGCGGCGACGGTCCTCCGGAGCGGCTGGTCCGCATCGCGAAGCGCGTCGCCGAGCGCGCCGGCATCACGCTGCGGCCACTGAACATGAAGCGGTTCGCCCAGGAAGTGGAGCTGGTCAAGGCCCTTTACAACAAGGCCTGGGAGAAAAACTGGGGGTTCGTGCCGCTGACCGAGGCCGAGATCGACCATCTCGCGAAGCAGCTGAAGCCGATCGTGATCCCTGACCTGGTGGTCTTCGCGGAACGGGCCGGCGAGGTCGTGGGCTTCGGCGTGGCGCTCCCCGACTTGAACGTCGCCCTCAAGCACAACCCGTCGGGCCGTCTCTTCCCGGGGATCATCAAGGTCCTGCTGAACCGCAAGACCAACCGCGCGCGGGTGCTGCTGCTCGGCGTGATTCCCGAATACCGCGGCCGCGGGATCGATGGCCTGATGTACGATTGGATCTGGACCCACGGCGTCAAGAAGGGCTACAACTGGGGCGAGGGCGGCTGGATCCTCGAGGACAACGCGCCCATGAACAACGCCGCCCTGGCGCTCGGGTTCAAGCCCTACAAGACCTACCGCGTCTACGACAAAGCGCTGTGAACGTCTTCGTGACCGGGGGCACCGGGTTCGTCGGGGCCCATCTCGTGCGCGCGCTTCAGGAGCGGGGCGACCGCGTGACCTGCCTCGTGCGACGGCCGGAGCTGGCGGAGCGCCTCGGCTGGCGTGACGTGCGCTTGGTGCGCGGCGACCTGGACGACGCCGCGGCACTGCTCCAGGGCTGCGAGGGCGCCGAGGTCGTGTTCCACGTCGCGGGGCGCGTGATCGCGAAGGACGCGGTCCAGTTCATGACCACGAACCGGGATGGCACCGCCAACGTCCTCGAGGCCGCGGAGGAGCACGGGGTCTCCCGCTTCGTCCTCGTCTCTTCCCTCGCGGCCGCGGGGCCGACGGTCCCGGGGCAGCCGATCGACGAGTCCCGCCACCCCGCGCCGGTGACGGACTACGGACGCTCGAAACTGGCCGCCGAGGTCCTCGTACGGGCGATGCCGTTTCCGTGGACGATCGTGCGGCCGCCGGTCGTGTATGGCGAATGGGACCGGGGCACGCTCAAGGTGTTTCAGCTGGCTCGCGCTCCCGTCGCCCCGGTGTTCGGTGACGGATCCCAGGAGTTGTCGGTCATACACGCGGACGACCTGGCGCGCGCCCTCATTGCCGCGGGCACGAGCCCGGCGGCCCAGGGGCGGATCTACTTCGCTGCGCATCCCACGACCACGACGAGTCGAGCACTGCTCATGGCGTGCGCCAGGGCCCTTGGGGCGTCACCGCCCCGCATCGTGCCCCTGCCAAAGGTCGTGGCACGCGCCCTGCTGTGGACGGTGGGCTCACTCGCACATTTGGTTGGGCGTGCCACATTTCTGTCGGCGGACAAAGCGAACGAATACCTCGCCGCCGCGTGGACGTGCCGGGGCGATGCCCTGACACGGGACACAGGTTGGCACGCCAAGATCGACCTCGAGCCGGGTCTCGCCCGGACGGCCGCATGGTATCGGGAGGTGGGATGGCTGTAGCCGCAGAAGCAACGCCACGACGCTTCACCGGGATCGACATCGCGACGCTCGCGTACGTGGGGCTCGCGTCGGTCGCGGTGGCCCTGTCGTTCCAGGGCGACGCGATCCCCGGCTGGCCGTGGCTCTTCCTCGCGCACGCCTTGGTTGTACTGCTGGTGTTTCTCGCGCCGCGGGCGCGGGCCGGGAGTGCCACGGGTCGTTTCCTAGGCGAGTGGTATCCGATGCTGCTGCTCGCCGGCCTGTACGGCGAAATCGGCGTGCTCACGCTCGACGCCGGATTCCAGAACGACCTCGGCATTCAGCGTTTCGAAGCGTGGGTGTTCGGGTCGCAGGTCGCGTACCGCTGGATCCGCGAGGATCCGAATGTGTTGCTGTCCTGGATTCTGCACTCCTGCTACCTGGCGTATTACCCGATCCTCTACGCCTCTCCGCTGGGCCTCTGGCTCGTCGGGAAGCGCGACGCCGCGCGACAGACCATCTTCGCGGTGATGGTCACCTTCTACTTCTGCTACGTCGTATTTCTGTTCTTCCCGGTCGCGGGCCCGCGCTACGCCTTCGACGCCGCGCACAACGCGGCCACCAACGTCGGGCCGGCGCGCGTCGTGCAGTGGGTGCTCGATCACGGAGATTCGTGGGGCGCGGCTTTCCCGTCATCACACGTGGCGGCGTCGGTGGTCGCGGCCGGTATGGCGATGCGGTATTGGCGGCCGCTGGGGTGGGTGCTGTTGCCGTTCACGGCGGGGCTCATCCTGGCCGTCGTATACGGCCAGTTCCACTACGCGGTCGACGCGCTCGCGGGGCTCGTGGTGGCCGCGGCGATCCTCGGCATCATGCAGACCGCTGAGGCGGATGCGCCGCGCCGCGTCCCTGTCGCCAACCTGGGGGTGGAGCCGGGCGGCGGCGCCTAGTGATGCATGTGCGGCATCCCGCCACGGCGTGCCTCGAGCCAGATGCCGTGGAGCCGCAGAAAGTGGCGCAGGTCTTCCTGGTAGAGTGAATCGTTGGGGTTGATCGAAGGCCAGGGCGCATCGCCGTCCGGCACGAACAGTCCCGCGACGACCCCCATCCCACCGCCCGGCAGCGTCCTTCCCGTCGGATTGTCGTAGACCACCCGGACGCGGTAACGGTGCTCCGGCACGATGCGCGCTCCGATGTGCGTCAGGCCGTACAGCTTCCCGATCGGCATCGACACCACATCGCTGCCAGCGTCCCGCACGGGCTCCGCGCGCCAGATTACTTCTCCCGTCGTCGCATCGTCAAACTCGATGCTCCGGCCGTAGTCGTGGAGGTGCCCGCCGATGGCGACGATGCTCCCCGCGACCGCCGGCGATCCTTCGTACGACCGCGCGCTCCGACCCGGCGGCAGATCGAACGACTTGTCGCCGACCGGGAAGCCGACGTCGAGCTGCCACGGGAACGCCCGGAAGAGCGGCCAGGGTCGGCCCTCGGGCGTGTAGGAGAGCACCAGCCGGACACGGACGCCGTGATACGTCTCGGCGGTCGGATTGTGCAGCATCGCGCTCGCCACAACCTTCGACCCGCTCCTGAACGGCGACCCGAGCAACAGTCTCGGCAGCCGTACGACGCCCGTTTCCTGGCCGGCCGCCACGATGCGCTGGCCGATCGGCAGGAACAGCTCGCGGTGCGACGGATCGAGCACGTTGAAATGGTGGACCAACGTGGGAGACAACTGACGGCCCTGTTCATCCACCAGCTCGGTGCGGAAGCCGTAGATGGCCCCGGCGACGGGGAGCTCAGCCAACGACACCGGAGGCTGATCGGTGCTGTGGTGCGAGGCCCCGGCGGGCAGATCCACCGGGGGCAGCTCGATCACGAGCTCGCCCTTCTCGGGGTTCGCGGTGACCCGGGCCAGCGGCAGGTCACGCAGCTCCGACGAAAGGGGTTGGACGAGCGACCGTGGGGAAACGGGGCGCGGGGAGCTCCGGGCCGTTGCGGATGCCACGACCACGGCCGCGATACCGAGGACTATGAGGGCGCGTCTAGTCACGGATTACCTATTTAAAAAGGAGTCCTCGCCACAAACAAGACCCCGGCGCGGCCGGTTCCCCGCCTAGGTGGTCGCCCGGCGGGCGGCGCGGTGACGCTGTACCAGGACGAAGAGAAGGAAGAGGACTGTGAACGCCAGCGTTCCAACAATCAACACGGGCGTCGAGATGGGTAACCATTTGCCGAATGCGGCGTACAGCCACCACTCCGGAAGGCGGCCCACAAAGGTCGCCAGCAGATAGCGCTCGATCGGGTAGCGCGTCAGGGGCCCGAGAATACGGGCCGGCCAGTACGGCAGCGGTGTGAACGCCATGAGCACGATGGCCCAGAAGGGGCTGATCTCGAACAGCTCGACAGATTTCCGGACCCAGTAGTTCGAGCGGACGCGGTCGAGTTTCGGGTGGAAGATGGCGTACTCATGGAGGTAATAGTTGAGGTACTCCATGTAGCACGCGCCCAGCGTCGCGATGAGCCCCACGAGGAACGGCGAGTACACGCGCGCCGCCACGAACATCACCGGCTCGAAGAACACCGGGAATAACGGCGAGAGCGGCCCGTTCATCACGACCGAGATGACGAAGAATCCCACCAGCCCCGCGATCTGGGGCCAGCGCAGCGTCGGATAGATCGCCAACAAACACAGCACGCCGGTGGCGCGAATGACCGCGTCCCATTGCGGCGTGCCGTGTTTCTTGACGAGTGCCCGACCCAGGCCGCCGAGCACTACGCCGATATCACGTAGAGCCGATAGATAAAGAAGGCCAGAACGGCGCCCTCGAGCACCCACGCCATCGGCTGGCGGTAGTACCCGGTGAGCATCTGCCAGCCCCAGTACCCGGTGTCCTTGAAGAAGGCGAGCGTGAACTTCTTCTTCGAGAACGGCCACAGCAGCGGCAACCCCACGGTGCTCCCGATGTCGGCCGCGTAGTGCGCGAGGATCGCGATCAACGCGAAGATCGCGTAGTGCGGCGAGAACAAGGCCACGATGCCGCTCACGACCAGCGCGAAGAGGATGCTGTGCGTCACCGTGCAATGGAAGTCGGGCTTCGCGAACCCCGCCTTCACGACGAGCGAGTCGGCGTTGGGGAGGAAGTGCATCCCGAGGCAGAAGACGGCCGTCTTCGGGTTCCAGTCATACGTGGCGATGGCGAGCGCGAGCGGGACATGACCGGCTTGCATTCAATGCTCCGTGGATAGGGGTTCAAACCGCCGGGACTCGAGCGACCGGTAGGCCGCCGTGACCACGGCGAGATCGTGGCGCGCGGCGGCGAGCGACATCTCGGGCTCGCGGCGCTCGCGCACGCAGTCAATGAAGTGCCGCAACATCGCGCGGTACCCCATCAGGTCGCGGACGCCGGGAAACCGCAGGCGCGTCCGCCGCCCGGTAACGAGCGCGAAGAGGCCGTTGCTCTCGAAGGTGACGTTGCCTTCGGTGCCGTAGATCTTCGAGAGCCCGAGGCCCGCGAGCCGATTCGTCACGCTCCACGCGTGGAGCAACTTGCCGACGGTGCCGTTCTCGAAGCGCACCAGGACTTCGAGACCGTCTTCGAATGGGGCGACCAGCGTTCGATCGACCTCGGGGCGCACGGCGCAAACCTCGCGCACCGTGCCTCCCAGGCGAGAAAGATAATTGACCCAGTGGACGCCGCCCTCGAGCAGCGCCCCACCGCCCATCAGGGCCGCGTCCGCCCGCCACCCCGTGGGGCGTTGGCGTCCGGCGCGGTTCAGCTCGATGAACAGCACCTGGCCCAGGTCGCCGCGCGCGATGTGCTCGCGCAGCACCCGGACGGCGGGTTTGAAGTAGTAGTTCTCAGCCACCATCGCGATCGTGCCGGCCCGACGCACCGCGGCTTCGATCTGCGCCAGCTCGTCGAGCGTCCGCGCCACCGGCTTCTCGATCAGCACCGCCTTGCCGTGGCGCGCCGCCAGGCCGGCGTGTTCGACATGGAACGCCTGGGGCGTGCAGACGAAGACCGCGTCGACACTGGCCTCGGCGCAGGCGGCCTCGTAGCTGCCAAACGCACCCACGCCGCCGTATTTCCGACTGTACGCTTCCGCCTTTTCGAGCGATCGGCTGGCGTACAGGAGTTCGACGCCGCCCAAGGACCGGGCGACGCGACTGTGCGTCCGGGCCACCTTCCCGCAGCCGAGCAACACAAGACGAATGGCTTTCATACGAGCCGATCCCACTCCGCGACGAGGTGCTCACCCACGCGCAGCGCGTTCGCGGCGATGGTGAGGCTCGGATTCACACCCCCGGAACTCGGCATGAAGCTCGCGTCGACCACGAACAGGTTCGGGACGCCGAACATCCGGCACCACGGGTCGAGCACGGCCCGCGCGGGGTCCGTCCCGAAGCGGCAGCTGCCGAGCGCGTGCGAGAACGTGTGGATCGGCTTGCGCACGCGGATCAGCGCGCCGGCTTTTCGGAGGACCCGCGTTCCCACGCGATACAGCTGGCTGCGCGCCTGGCGGTCGCGTCGCGAATAGCGGTGGAATACGCGCGGCGTCGGCGCGCCGTAGCGATCGCTCGTGGCGGCGTCGATCGCCACGCGATTCTCGGGATCCGGGAGGTCTTGCCCGATACACAAGAGAAACACCAAACGATCCGCCGCCTTCGCACCGAGCGTCCCGATCGGGAATCCGCCCTCAGACGCGATGAACTCGGGCGGCGGTACCTGGAGACCCTGGATCATTCCCCAGGGCCCGGGCGGAGATCTCCGGTCCTCCCCGAAATAGAAATCGGTCAACGCGACCTGTTTGTGGAACGCGCGCTCCGGATTCGTACGCTCGCCGAAAATCCCGATGACGATCCCGGAGCAGTGACGCATGAGACAGCGGCCGATCCATGCCCCGTTCGGCCCCACGTCGCCCAAACCGGAGGCGAGCAGCAGCGCCGGCGTCGGAATGGCGCCCGCGCTCACGACGCACACGCGGCACTTCACCGAGAAGCGTTCGCCGCTCGTGGTGTCCAGGCACTCGACCTCCGAGATGCGAGCGCCCTCCCCCTCCCCGGCGCGCTTGAGGCGTAGGGCCACCGTGCTGTGCAGCACCGTGGCACCGGCAGCGATCGCGCCGGGGAGCACCGTGACGGAGAGATCGTTTTTCGCCCCGATCTTGCAGGGGAAGAGATCGCAGGTGAGGCACTGCACGCAGGGCCGGCGCCCGTCCGTCGACGCGAAGTTGATGGCCAGCGGGATCGGAAACGGTTTCAACCCGAGGGATGCGGCGGCGGCCGCGACTCGCCGGGCCGGCGTCGAGAACGACGGGGGCGCCGCGGCGTACGGCCGGCGCGGGGGCTCGGTGGGGTCTTGCCCGGCCACACCGGCGACGCCGAGGAGCCCCTCCGCTTGTTCGTAATACGGCGCGAGATCAGCGTAGGTAATCGGCCAGTCGACGAGGTCCGAGCAAACGTCAGGGTAACGCTGCCGCAGGCGGAAGTCGTCTTCGCGAAACCGAAACGACGCGGCGCCGTAGAACGGCGATTTGCCGCCGACGGCTTCGTCGGGGAAGTACTGGGATCGCCCGAACATCGAGCCCGGGGTCTCAAACGGCGACGCGCTGCGGTACTTCCGGTCGATCAGGATGCTCTGCGTATCCCACGCCGAATCGTCGCGGTCCACCCAGCGCCCGCGCTCGATGAGCAACACGCGCAGTCCGGCGCGCACGGCGGCGAGCGCCACCATGCTACCGCCGAACCCCGTGCCCACGACGACCAGATCCCAGCTGTTCGTCATAGGACCTAAGTAAAGCGAAACGGCCCCGGGACGCATCCCGGAGCCGTGTCGGCGATCACTGGTGCCGAGCCCTACTGCACCGTGATGGCAATCTTCATCCCCAACGCCACGTGCGGGACGCAGTACCCCTTGTACACGCCTTTCGGCGCGTTCGCGAAGGAGACCTCGTACGTGTCGTTCGCGTTCATGAGGAACGCGCCCTGCATGTTGTCGATGGTGTTGGCCATGCCGGCGGCGAGCGCGGCCGCGCCGCCTGCGGGAACCGAGTCGCCCCAAAAGGCGATGTTGTGCATACCGCCCGAGACGTTGATGAAGCGGACGGTGGTGCCCGGGGCGATCGTGAGCGCCTTAGGCTCGAACGCCGCCACGTTAGTGCCGTTGCCCGTCATCTTGACCTCGACCACAGGACCGGTCGCCGCGGGCGTCGCGGCCGGTGTACCGGCGGCCGGCGTCTGGCTGGCCTGCTTTTCGCCGCCACAGGCGAGCGCGCCGAGCGCGACAACGGTCGTGAGCAGAGTGAAGCGCATTGCGAATGACCTCCGGATACGTTGGCTGGTGGGCTTGTGAACGCATTCACAATATAGACAGCGGACCGGAAAACGGGAGGCCCGAAAGCCCTGGAATTTCCTGGCTTTTCTGGCATTCCGCCCCAGCGGCGGGTGCTACAGTATTGCGTTTCGGGGGCTTTCCCCAATATTGTGGCGCCCTTCTTTAGCACCTGCCCGGCCCCCCGGGCTGGTACCCTCACAATAGCACCGGAGGTTTCACCGTGCAGAAAGTGTTGGCAGTGATCGTTCTGGCAGCTGGCCTCGCCACGAGCGCGCAGGCGCAGCAGGCGTGGCAAAAAGAGATCGGGATCCAAGGCGGCTTCACGCGCCTCGTTGCGGCCGGTTCAGGCGGCAACCCGATCGATATCGTTAGCCTGCCGGGGTTCAACCTCGGTCCGCTCCTGCCGTCCGCGCCCGGCCTGTACGCCGTTATCCCATGGAAGAACAAGATTGCCGTCGAGTTCGACGTGGCCGCTTCGCAGCTCACCGCGGGCGCCGGCGCGACCCTCGTGACGCTAGGGGTGCGGGGCGATTACGCCCTCACCAACCGCTTCTACGCGGCGGCCGGTGGCGCCGTGGGCTATGTGAACAATTCTGGAAGCGGGGAGACGCAGCTCGCGGTGCAGGCAGCCGTGGGGTATCGCCACCACCTCACCGGTCCGCTCAACGGGCGTGTTGAAGTGGGCGCTCGCCTGTGGGGCAAGGCCGAGAACGTCGGTCCGCAGAACGCCTACTCGGTCCTCCTGGGCGTGTCGACGGCAACGCGTCGCGCCGCCACCGCTCGGGGCGCGCCGCGCGCAGCGACGGGCGCGTGGACGAAGCAGTTCGGTGTCGCAGGGGGGTACGCCAACGTCCACGAGGTCGGCGGCGCGAACGACATTACGCTCCTGATGTTCCCAAGCTTCGGCAGCGGAGTCGGCGCGGCACTCTCGTCTCCCGAGATCTCGCTCCCGTCTCCGATTTTCGCGATCTTCCCGATCGGTAAGAAGCTCGCGCTCGAACCCGGCGTGGACATCCACCGCATCCAGTCGAGCGGCACGACCACGTTCGTCGGCGGCTTCTCGGCACGCCTGAACTACGCCGTGCACGGTGGCTGGTACGGCGCGGCGGGCGCCAACCTGCAGTACCTCAAGAGCACCGGCGCCGATGCCGCGACCCGTACGGCCCTCAATCTCGCGTGGGGCTACCGCTTTGCGCTGACGGGCCCGCTTGGTGGGCGCGTGGAGATGAACTACACCCTCTGGGGCCGCAACACCGATCTCGCGATCGCCCCAGTTAACACGTTCGGATTGCTGTTCGGCGTCCTGGTACCCCTGCGGTAACTCGGCGTCGTGAATCCTGGTCATGCGACGGCCCCCGGCAACGGGGGCCGTTTGCGTCATGTAGATTCTGCTCCAATGTCATCCTCTCCCCTGCCCCAGATCGCGCCCCAGGAGCTCGCGGAGCGGCTCGATCACGGCGAGCCGCTGCAGGTGCTCGACGTGCGCGCCGCCGAGAAGGTCGCCGCAGGACACGTCATGCTCGGATCAGCGCTCGACTTCCGGGCGATGCCAAACTCCAAGCTGCTCGCCTTGTCCTCGCTTGACGGCCTCGGTCTCGACCCTAGGCGGCCCGTCGCCGTGATCTGCAATCGCGGCAACTCGAGCAAACAGTCGACCGCGTTCCTGCGCGAACGGGGATACGAGGCCCTCTCGGTCACCGGCGGGATGGCGGCGTGGGAGATGGTCTACGTTGCCCGGCGCCTGGCACCGACGCCGTCACTCGCGCACGTCGTCCAGCTCGACCGTCTGGGGAAAGGTGCGCTGAGCTACGTGCTCGTCAGCGACGGCGACGCCGTAGTCGTGGATCCCGGCCGCCACTTGGCCCGTTACGACGCGCTCCTGACGGAGCTGTCTGCCACTCCAGCCGCGGTGGTGGACACGCACATGCACGCCGACTACCTGAGCGGCGCGCGCGCGGCGGCCCAACACTGGCAGGTGCCCTATTTCGTCCACGGCGACGACGCCGTCTCGCCCTACGACGAAACGCCGGGACGATTCTCGCATCAGGCGTTGTCGGACGGCGACACGATCGTATTCGGGCGGGCGACACTGCGCGCGGTGCACGTGCCCGGCCACACGCTCGGCAGCGTTGCACTCCTCGCGGACGATGGCCTCGCCCTCACCGGGGACTTTCTGTTTGTCCGGTCGGTCGGACGACCCGACCTGGGCGGTCAGGCCGACGCCTGGGCGAAGCTGCTGTGGCAGAGCCTCGAGCGCGCGCGCCGCGAGTGGTCCGGCGATCTGCTCGTGCTCCCCGGTCACTATTCGAGTGAAGAGGAGCGCCGCGCCGACCGCGCCGTCGCCGCCCGCTTCGACGTCATTGCGGCCACGAACGCCGCCGCTGCCATCCAGGATGAGCGCGAATTCCTCGGCTGGGTCGCGGACCACCAGATGACGCCGCCGGAGGCGTACCGGACTATCAAACAAGCCAACCTTGGCCTGGTGGACGTGTCGGACGCGGATGCCGTCACGCTCGAATCGGGTCCAAACCAGTGCGCAGTCCGGTAGCTCCAAGACTCAAGAAAAGTTGCCCAGACGCCAAGTTGCTAAGTGGCTGCAAGCTTTGAGCTTGAAGCCACTCGTAGCTTGGCGTCTGCGCAACTTTTCTAGGGACTTGAATCTTGGGGTGTGCAAGTCGGGGGGGCGGGTCCGTCTCTCTTGCGTCTCCCACAGGATGCACACCATGCAGGTCTTAATCCGCGCGTTTGCACTCGCCACGCTGTTAGCCATCACCGTGTCTCCCAACGCCCGCGGACAAGGCTGGATAGATCCCATTCGCCCCGTTCCGCAAGGGCGGATCGAGCGCATTCGCAGCACCGTCCAGGTCAGCGTCAGCGGCCGCGTCGCCCGTGTGACGGTTGAAGAGTGGTTCCGCAACAACGGACCCGTCATGGATGAGGGGATGTACCATTTCCCTCTACCGGGTGAAGCGGTGTTCGCCAGCTACTCGCTGTGGCAGGGCGACCAGGAGCTGCGAGGCGAGGCGATGGACGCCGGCCAGGCGCGCTCCATCTACGAAGCGATCGTGCGGCAGAAGCGCGATCCCGCGCTGATCGAGCTCGCGGGCCAGGGACTCATTCGGGCGCGGGTCTTCCCCATCAATCCCGGCGAGACGCGGAAGATCACGCTCAAGTACACCCAGATGATGGATCGCGCCGGCGACGCGTGGCGCTTCCGCTATCTCGGCGACCGCGGCCGCCAGACCGCGCCGCGCAGTTTCCGCATGGAGATCGACAGCGCCGGGCGTTTCGGGGATCCGTACTCGCCGACGCATCAGGTCCAAGCGTCGCGGACGGGCAACCACATCAACGTCACACTGGCCGATGGCGCCGCGGCAGGCGACTTCGAGCTGCTGCTCCCGCTCGCCCGCGGGCTCGTGGGGATGTCGCTCGTGACGCAACACCCGGCCGGCGAGGACGGCTACTTCATGCTGCTGTTGGCCCCCGGCGTGGCCGCGCAGGCCGAGGCGCTCCGCCGCGACGTGGTCGCAGTGATCGACGTGTCGGGATCGATGTCGGGTGAAAAGATGGCGCAGGCCAAGCTGGCGCTGAACCAGTTGGTCGGCAGTCTCCGGGAGACGGACCGCTTCCGCTTGGTTGCCTTCTCGGGCGGTGTGCGACGCTACGCGTCCGGCTGGACGAACGCGAGCGCGGCCAACCGCAGCGACGCGGGAAACTGGATTCGCAGTCTCGAGGCCGAGGGCGGCACGAACATCGCCGGTGCGCTCGCCGAGGCGTACGCCGAGGCGCCGGACGCGGAGGCCCTGGGCGTGGTGGTGTTCCTCACCGACGGCCTGCCGAGCGTTGGAGAGAGTGACCCCGAGCGCATCGCGGAGCGCGCCGAGCAGGGACGCGGCCGGTTCCGCGTGTTCGCGTTCGGCGTGGGCGACGACGTGAACACCTACCTCCTCGACCGACTCACCGAGCGGGCTCGGGGTACCACCGAGTACGTCCGGCCGGGCGAGAATATCGAGCGGGCGATGGGCGCGTTGTCCGCGAAGGTCGCGACCCCCGTGCTCACCGACCTCGCGCTCTCCGCATCACCGGGCGTCGAGGTGTACGATCTGCAGCCCGGGAGTCTCCCCGACCTCTTTGCCGGAGACGAAATGGTCGTATTCGGACGGTACCGCGGCGCAGGGAGCGCTGGTGGCGAGCGCACAGTCTCCGTGCGCGGCCGGCGCAACGGGCGTGATGAATCGTTCCAGACGACGCTTGCAGACCGTGAGGGTGATGCGCGCTACATCGAGCAGTTGTGGGCCGCTCGGAAGGCGGGAGCGTTGTCGCGTGAGATCCGCCTCAGAGGGCAGACCAAAGAGCTACTCGATGCCCTGAAGCAGCTCGCCCTGCGCTACGGCATTCTCACGGAATACACGTCGTACCTGGTGCAGGAGCCGAACATCGTGACGCGGCGCGCATTGGAAGAACGCGCACTGAACGCGCCAGCACCGGCGCCGCGCGATCAGGCGGGGGCAGGCGCCGTCGCCAAGTCGGCGCTCCAGGATTCGATGCGGGGCGCAGTGCGCCTGGATGCCGTTGTCGTGACTGGTGTGAACGCCGCGGAGCTCGATGAGGTGCGCCGCGCGCGCTCGGGGATCAACCCGACGCAACGCGTCGGCGGCCGCCTCTTCATCTGGCGCGACAGCACGTGGATCGATCTGAGCCACGGCGACTCGTTACGCGTCGTGAGTGTGGCGCCTTACAGCGACGCGTACTTCGCCCTGCTGCGCGCCATGCCCGATCTGGGGCAGGCCGCGGCGCTCGAGCCGGCGGTGCTGGTGGCCGGCCGGCGGGCGAGCATCAAGATTGAAGCGGGCGGCAAGACCACCTGGCGGCCCGGTGAGCTGGATGCGTTGGTGCGGGACTTCCGTTCCTGAGGCGCGATGCCCGAGGATCTGGCTGACGTTTATCGCAGTACCTACCGCTCGCTCGTGCGTTTCCTGTACCGCAAGGTATGGGACGCCGAGCGCGCGGAGGACCTCGCCCAGGAAGCGTTCGCCCGGGCGCTGGTCCACAAACCGGACAACGCACGGGGGTGGCTGTTCGTCGTGGCGGCCAACATGGCACGAGATGACGCGCGCAAGGCGGCGCGCGAACGGCGGCACCTCACGCTCCTCAAAGCGGAGCCGGGAGCCGGGAGCAAGGAGCTGGACGAGGAGATCGATGCCGATACGCAGCGCACGCAGGTCCGTGCGGCCCTCGACCAGCTGACGCCGCGCGATCGAGAGGCGCTTCTGCTGTGGGACGCCGGAATGTCGTACGACGAGATCGCGACCCAGACGGGCCTGGCGCGCGGCGCAATTGGGACGACGCTGTCGCGAGCGCGGCGGCGCTTGGTCGAGGCCTACGATGCAGGAAGTGAGGGGCAACATGTCGCACGTGGATGACGGCACACTGCACGCCTATCTCGACGGGGAGTTGCCGCCCGTGGAGCGGGCGCGGCTGGAGGGGCACGTCGCCGAGTGCGCCGCTTGCCGGAATCGCCTCGAGGAGGAGCGGGCGTTGATCGAGCGCGCCATCGGCCTCCTCGGCCTCGCGCAGCCACCCGAGCGCGCGGCGCCGCCCCTGCATCAGCTCCGGCGGCCCTCGGTCGTATGGCGCCTGCGCGTCCCCGTCGCCTGGGCGGCGACGGTGGTCCTGGCGCTGGGCCTCGGTTACTACGCCGGAGACCGGGCGCCCATGAGTCCGGCGCCGGAACCGGTGTCCATGCGCTCCGCGGATTCGAGCGCGGCCGGCGCCGCGCAGCCGGTCGATCGCCTAGGCTACATGTCCACGCCGGCGCCGCGCCTGGCCCGCACACCACCTCGAGCCCAGTCACCGGTGCCCCCCGAGACGCGGCCGCTCGCAGCAGGCGAACGGAAGGAGGCGGAGCGTGACCGCACCACGGTGGACGAGGCGTCTGTTGTGACAGGACGGGACAGCATCTTTGGTGCGGCCGCGGCGTCCGGTGTCGTGACCATCAGGCCTCGGGACACGGGCGCTGCGAACGTCGCCCCTGCCCCCACCGCGCCGACGGCCCGAGCTGCGCTACCCCAGAGGGCGCTCGAGGAAGTGACGACCAGCAACGCCATCGTTCAGCGCGAGGACGCTCGTCGTGTGCTCGTCGCCACCCAATGGCCGATCATCCGCCGCGGCCCGGCGCGTCAGATCCTCGGCGCCGAGCCGATGGGCGTCCCCGGGTTGGCGGTCCGCAACATCCGCCGCAGTCCCACGGGTGAAGTCGTGTTGGTCGAGCAAGCGATCGATTCGGTGACCGTGATTCAGCTGTTCCAGCAGCGGGTGGAGATCGACCGTTATCGCAGCCGCAGCGTTGCCGCTGACTCGTTGACGACGGAGCGCCTTGCGCGGTTCATCGGAGGCGTGCGCGTAGAAATCGCGGGTCCATTGTCCGTTGATTCGCTCAATCGGCTTCTCGAGCAGGTGAAGCCGATCGGCCCGTAGGCCCTATTCCCGCCGCCAAGCGATCAGCTCCGCCACCACACTGACCGCGATCTCCTCGGGCGTCACCGCGCCGATCGCGAGCCCCACGGGCACCCGCACCCGCTTCAGCGCCTTGGCAGGAACGCCGGCCGTCGTCAGTCCTTTCGTGACGACGGCCTTCTTGCGA